>Ga0157370_10000135_pt1 | contig 88550 bp, 87 predicted proteins | sample C35metaG_FD_113463 | JGI IMG/M metagenome (GOLD analysis project Ga0157370, IMG submission 113463) | Corn rhizosphere microbial communities from Kellogg Biological Station, Michigan, USA - C3-5 metaG | ecosystem: Host-associated > Plants > Roots > Rhizosphere > Soil | place: USA: Michigan...
AAGAGCAACTGTTAGATTGTGTTGCTATCATAACTACGACTTTATCAGCTTTTGAAAAATAATCTATTCTAATAACCAATCAACTTACTATTATTTTATGGAAATTAATTCACCGTTTGAAAATTTTGAAATGCAAATTACAGATACTGCAAAATCGTTTTTAAGAGGAGCAGCTACCTGGTCTATGTTTATATCTATTATCGGATTTATTTTTACAGGCTTTGGTCTTTTAGGGGCACTTGGTGTTATGGCTGCAGGTGATGCATTTAAAAGTATGCCCGGGGCTGCAGGTATGATGTCAGCAGTAGGAATTGGGGTATCACTACTTATTTTTGTAGTATTGATGTTTATGCCGGTTCTTTATCTGTTCAAATTTGCTACATCAACAAAGCAGGCCTTAAATGAAAATAATACAGATGGTATAACTAAAGCTTTTGGTAGCCTTAAGTCTTATTTCTTATGGTCAGGTATCCTTATTATTATGTGGATAGTATCTTATATAGGCTTCATAGCAATATTTGCTGCATCATTAGCAAGCGGACGTGTGTAAATAATAACATTATTTATTATTAAAAAGATAAAATCCCGATATATCGGGATTTTTTTATTGGTATCAATTACTGACTGATTATATGTCATACGTATTTTATGCTGAGATAGGTTTTGTATAATTTTATTAATATCCAATATTCATGCGGGTTTTATTGATTTGAATCAATATTTTTTTCTGCTTTGAATCAATGTTTTGAGATGCATTACTGATGCAACTTTGTAAAAGAAATTTAATGGTAACAAAATTGAATATTAATAGTTAACATTAATCAACTTTATTCATTAAAACATTTAAAATCATGAAAACAAATTTCTTAAAAAGCTTTAGAACAATACTTTCTATGCTTGCAGTTTTATTATTTATAACAGAAGCACCTGCACAAATTAAAACGACTAAGTCTGCACCTACACAGTTACAACCGGCCTCGCCTCCGGCTAATTTTAAACATAAAACGGCAAAAGTAAACGGTATAAATATACATTATGTAATTGGAGGAAAAGGAGAACCTTTGGTACTGGTACATGGGTTTGGTCAAAACTGGTATATGTGGAACAGGCTGCTTCCTGAACTGTCTAAACACTTTACAGTTATTGCTCCCGATTTAAGAGGGGTTGGAGAATCAGACAAACCTGAAAGCGGCTACGATAAAAAAACAATGGCTTCAGATATCCATGAGCTTGTAAAGCAACTTGGATACAAAAATATTAATCTTGCAGGCCACGATATTGGACTGATGGTTGCTTATGCTTATGCTGCACAATACGGTAGTGAAGTTAAAAAACTGGCATTAATGGATGCTTTATTACCGGGGATTGAACCTGTTTGGAGCCAGGTTTCAGCTTCAGCATGGTGGTTTGGTTTCTTCTCATGGCCTGCTTCAGGCAGTATCGTAGAAGGAAAACAAAAAGAATTCCTTACAAATTTCTGGCCAATGGTAGGACACGCAAAAGATCCTTTTACACCTCAGGAAACAGCAGAATTTATAAGAGCCTATTCGGTTAAAGGGGCAACAACCAGCAGTTTTAAATGGTTTGGGGCATTCCCTCAGGACGGTAAAGATAATTTAGAGTTTATGAAAACTAAACTAAAAATGCCTTTACTTGCAATGGGTGGAGAGTATTTTGCAGCAGCGTTTCTTGCAGATCACTCTAAACTTGTAGCTGAAAATGTTTCTGAATCAAAAATTCAGGGATCAGGACACTGGCTGGTTCAGGAAAATACAGAGCAGGTACAAAAAGATCTTGTAAATTTCTTTACCAAATAATTCTTAATTAGATTTCATAAAAGCCCTTAGACAGCAATGTCTAAGGGCTTTTATATTGTACATACTGATACTATTTATTATCATTTGATAAAATAGTATCAGTATGTACAGAATTAAAAAGATATTTTTATAGCCTGCGCTAAAACATTATAACTAATCAACTTGTTTATGAAAATTATCTCTTATCAGATAACATTATTTTGCCTATTTCTTTTTGTAACTCATTATTCGTTAGCACAAAATAATTCTGAGCGGGAAAATATTTTAATAGACCAGGGATGGCGATTTTCGTTTGGACATCCAACTGATGCCGAAAAAGACTTTAATCACGGCACTGCTTATTTCTCTTACCTTTCTAAAACAGGTAATGGAGACGGTGCCGCAGCTGCATCATTTGATGATCGTGCATGGAGATTGCTGGACCTGCCTCATGACTGGGCGGTAGAACAATCATTTAGTGAAACTGCAAGTTTTAGCCACGGTTTTAAAACTGCCGGTAAAGGTTTTCCTGAAAAGAATATTGGGTGGTATCGAAAAAAAATAACAATCCCTCAAAGCGATCTTGATCGTATTATTACCATTAAATTTGATGGTGTTTTTAGAAACTCTAAAGTATGGTTTAACGGCCATTTTTTAGGCACAGAGGAAAGCGGTTATAATGGATTTGAATATGATGTAACAGCCTATATAAAATATGGCGAAGAGAATACAATTGCTGTCCGTGTAGATGCTTCTATGGAAGAAGGGTGGTTTTATGAAGGCGCCGGTATTTACAGGCATGTGCATTTACAAAAAACAAATCCGCTGCATGTACAAACAAATGGTACTTATATAACATCTGATATTAAAAATGGTTATGCAGATGTAATAGTGCATACAACAATTGAAAATAAAGGTAATTATAAAGGTGCTATAGAAATTCTGCAAACTGTTTTTGATGCTTCAGGAAAACAGGTTACCTTGGAAACAGACAAAGGAGCTGCGCCTAATTTTTATGAGGCGTATGTGTATACTACAACTTTAAAAGTAAGCAGTCCTGCTTTATGGAATATCGATACGCCAAATCTATACCGTTTAGAAACCCAGATTAAACAAGAGGGTAAAATAATTGATACTTATAATACAACCTTTGGCATTCGCTCTATACGTTTTGATGCTGAAGAGGGATTTTTTCTTAATGGAAAACATCTTAAACTAAAGGGTACTAATAATCATCAGGACCATGCAGGTTTAGGTACGGCACTACCTGATGAATTACAATATTTCCGCATTCAAAGGCTAAAGGATATGGGATCTAATGCTTATCGTTGTTCGCATCATCCACCAATGCCTGAACTTCTTGAAGCCTGCGATAAACTGGGTATGCTGGTTATAGATGAAACCCGTCTTATGGGTATCAATGATTTGCATCTTGATAATGTAAAATATATGATAGAGCGTGACCGTAACCACCCAAGTGTGTTTTGCTGGTCGGTAGGGAATGAAGAATGGGCTATAGAAGGAAATATTACCGGTGAGCGCATAACTAATATTATGCAGGGTTATGCTAAAAATATCGATCCTACAAGACCTGTAACAGTAGGCATAAGCAGTGGTTTTAAAAATGGAATATCATCTGTGGTTGAAGTCATGGGATATAACTATCTGGGTAATGGCGATATCGATGCGCACAGAAGCCAGTTTAAGCAGCAACCGGGTATGGGAACCGAAGAAGGGTCTACATTTGCAACCCGTGGTATTTATGTTACAGATGATGCCAAACATTATCAGGCAGCGTATGACCGTAAGCCACGACCATCTTTTTACAGTATTGAAGAAGGTTGGAAGTTTTATGCTACAAGGCCTTATCTGGCAGGAATGTTTATCTGGACCGGTTTTGACTATCGTGGAGAACCTACGCCTTACGGTTGGCCTTCGGTAACGTCTTATTTTGGAATGATGGATGTGTGTGGATTTCCTAAGGATAATGTATATTATTTAAAATCATGGTGGGGTAAAGAGCCTGTACTGCACGTATTACCACACTGGAACTGGGAAGGTAAAGAAGGTAAGGAGATTGATGTTTGGGTATATTCTAATTGTGAGGAAGTAGAACTTTTGCTTAACAAAAAGAGCCTTGGTAAAAAGAAGATGGAGCAGTATGGCCATCTTGAATGGAAGGTTATTTACCAAAGCGGAACTCTTGAGGCTATTGGCTATAAAAATGGCAAAAAAGTGCTTTCTGAAATCCAAAAAACAACAGGTAATCCAAATGCTATAAAGCTGACGTCTCATAAGCAGTTACTGAATAAAAATAATGATGTTGCAGTAATTACTGTAGAAGTTGCAGATAAAAATGGACTGCATGTTCCTACAGCAGACAATAACATAACTTTTTCAGTTAAACAGGGTGGGAAAATAATTGGGGTGGGAAATGGAGATCCTACGTCATTAGAAAAAGATAAATTTATAGATGATATAAAACTTCTAGGTATTACTGATTTTAAAGAACAGGCTCTTACAATCTCAGATTTACCTAATCAATTACCTGTACTCGCTGAAGATAAATGGAAAGAAGCTTTTAAAGACAGGGATTACAAAAATCTCGCTCCGGCCTATGCGTACCGTGGTACGTTTATACTTGATACTATAGCTAAAGATGCTGTAATGTCATTCTTTTACCAAAAAATAGGAGTAGATGCTGTACTATTTATAAATGGCATTAAAATTACTGCATCTTCAGAAGATTCTCAGAAATATGTATTAGATGCTAAACTCCTTACGCAGGGAGCAAACAGTATTAGTATTATAGCGACTCCTGTACATAAAGTACGTGACTGGGATGTTATAAATGCTAACCCGGGAACTATTCAGGTAATTACGCCCTCAGAACCGTGGAGCCGCAAATTGTTTAGTGGCTATGCACAGGTAATTATTGAAACTGACGGTTCAGGGAAAGAAATTATACTGAACGCTACAGCTAAATATATAAAGCCGGGCACAATCAATATTAAGGTAAAGTGATAATTGCGAAGCAAGCTGGTATATAAAAGTAAATTTTATTAAATTACGTCTGAATATTCAATAATTTAATAAATGCTGAACGACTTTCCTTTTTACGTAATACTGATAATTGCCATATTGCTTATAATAATGCTGGCGAATAAAATTAAGGTTGCTTATCCTGTTCTGCTGGTTATAGCGGGTTTAGGTATCAGTTTTATTCCAAAGGTTCCGGTACTTCGTATAGATTCGGAATTAATATTTATCATCTTTCTTCCGCCATTATTATATGAAGCAGCATGGTCAATCTCATGGAAGGAACTATGGAAATGGCGCCGCATAATTTGTAGTTTTGCTTTTTTAGTAGTATTCTTTACTGCTTTTTCGGTAGCATTGGCAGCAAATTATTTTATTCCCGGTTTTTCATTAGCTCTGGGTTTCTTACTGGGAGGCATTGTTTCTCCTCCTGATGCTGTAAGTGCCGGAGCCATTTTAAAGTTTGTAAAAGTGCCACGAAGGTTGGCTTCTATTTTAGAAGGAGAGAGTTTATTGAATGATGCTTCCTCGCTTATTATATTTAGGTTTGCACTTATAGCTGTAGCTACGGGGCAATTTGTATGGCACGATGCTGCCTTTAGCTTTGTGTGGATGGTTATTGGTGGCGTTGGTATCGGTTTATTGGTTGGTTATATAATTATGAAAATGCATAAATATTTGCCTACCGATGTAAATGCCGATATTGTGCTTACTATTGTAACTCCGTATCTGATCTATATTGTCGCGGAAGAAGTACATAGCTCGGGTATCTTAGCGGTGGTTAGTGGTGGTTTACTGTTATCTCAAAAAAGGCTTAAATTTCTTAGTAGTACTTCCCGTCTTCGTAGTATAAATGTTTGGGAAAGCCTGAGTTTTGTACTCAACGGATTAGTTTTTATGCTTATAGGCCTCGACCTGCCTGAAATTACATCGGGACTTGGAGAGACTGCTATTTCAACGGCTGTTGGTTATGGGCTTCTTATTACCTTAATTTTAATAGTTGCAAGGATAATATCCGGTTATGCTGCCGTGATTGTTACCCTAATTGCACGAAATTTTATAACCGTTGCAGATCGTACTAATCCCGGATATAAAACACCTTTCCTTATAGGTTGGTCAGGCATGCGTGGTGTGGTTTCATTGGCTGCTGCACTATCAATACCTGTGCATTTTGCTGACGGATCGGCATTTCCACAACGAAACCTTATTTTATTCATCACATTTATTGTTATACTTACAACGTTGTTGTTGCAGGGGTTAACACTGCCATGGCTTATTAAAAGATTTCACATGCGTGACCCGGACTATACAATGCCTGATGAGGAAATGTATAATAAGATAAGACATCATCTTTCCCGCAAAGCCTTAGAGCATTTAAAGGCTAATTACAATCATCATTTAGAAAATGAACCTGTATTACAATACCTAGCAAAAAAATGGGAAGATAGTAGTACATCCAGCATTAATGACGTTGCAATGAGCGATGAGGCAAAAAAAGTGTACATAGATATATTAAATCAACAGAGGGAATGGCTTGTAAAAAAGAATAAGGAGCAAAATGTTGATGAAGAAATCATTCGCAGACATCTGATGTTTTTAGATATTGAGCAGGAAAAGGTTAAATATTTATAATAATGTAAATGTAAAAATATTGATATTAGCATCATTAAATTATGATTTTATATATTATATAGTAGGTAATTTGCTGTAATCGTAAATCGGATCTATATTCTAAAAATAATAAACTGAAATATTTTGTGAAATAGAAAAAGTTCTACATTTGTCTTATTACGAGACATATGAAAACAAATACAATCATTTCAATATCAATTATTAGCATTATTGCAATTGGCAATAATGCGGAATGGTATTGTAACGATTTTAAATAAAATATATACAAGCCGTTCCTTAAAAAAGGAACGGCTTTTTTAATTTACAACTATGAAGAATACAGCAGCAATTATTATCGCGATTATTGTCATTATTCCCTTGCTAACGTGAGAAGGAAAGGCATACGCTGTAAAGTATAACCTTTTAGCCCTTCTCAAATGAGAAGGGCTTTTTTTTTGATCCATTTTAAAAACATCTATATATGTATTACGACAATAACACAGTAATTTATTTTAACGGAAGCTTTGTGAAGGCAACCGATGCAAAGACAGATCTCTACAGCCAGTCACTCCATTATGGTTATGCTGTTTTTGAAGGTATTAAATCTTATAAAACCGAAAACGGGACTAAGATATTTAAGCCAAAAGAACATTATGACCGTCTTAAAAGGTCTGCGGAGACAATGCATATTCCATTCAATTATACTACAGAACAACTAACCGAATTATCCTATGAGTTATTAAATATCAATAATTTTTCAGATGCTTACCTAAGGCCTTTACTTATTTGTTCTCCAAATATGGGACTGTCAAAAGGTAAAGAGAGCTACCTGGTACTGGAAGCATGGGAATGGAGTAATGGTTATTTGGCAGATAAGATGCGTATTATGACATCATCTTACGAGCGCCCAAATCCTAAAGCTTTTCATGTTGAGGCAAAAGTGAGCGGACACTATGTAAACTCAATCCTTGCCTGTCAGGAAGCTAAAGATGCAGGATATGACGAAGCACTGGTGCTTGATACTAACGGATATGTAGCCGAAAGTTCAGGAGCTAATGTGTTTTACGAAAAAGACGGTATTTTATATACTCCTGCTAAAGGAAGTATACTTCCGGGTATTACACGCGATACGGTTTTTGATATATGCCATGAATTGGATATTCCTGTGCAGGAAAAGTTTTTTACTCCCGATGAAATGCGTGGTACAGATGCTGCATTCTTTTGTGGTACAGCTGCTGAGGTGGTTGCGCTTGAATCTTTAGATGATATAAAATTTAGTAAAAATTGGGAAGACAGTCTTTGTAGTATTGTACAAAGTGCATACAAAAATCTTGTTTTAGATAAGAACCTTGAAGAGTTTAAACTTCAGTTAAAATAAAGATATGGCAAAAGAACTGAACAGTTATTCAAGAATATTCACACAAGACGATACACAACCTGCGGCGAAAGCAATGCTGTATGGAATAGGTTTTACAGATGACGATATGAACAAGGCACAGGTAGGTATAGCAAGTATGGGCTATGATGGTAATACCTGTAATATGCATCTTAATTCCCTTGCCGCAGTAGTAAAAAAGGGAACGTGGGATCAAGGCCTTGCCGGATTGGTATTTAACACAATTGGTGTAAGTGACGGCATGAGTAACGGAACTGATGGTATGCGCTACTCTCTTGTAAGCCGTGATGTTATTGCCGATAGTATTGAAGCTATTTGCGGAGCACAGTATTATGATGGTCTAATTACAATTCCCGGTTGCGATAAAAACATGCCGGGCAGTATTATGGCTATGGGGCGTTTGAATCGTCCGTCACTAATGGTATATGGAGGCACTATTGCTCCGGGCTGCCATAAAGGAGAAGACCTTAACATCGTTTCGGCATTTGAGGCATTGGGAAAAAAGATTTCAGGAACATTGCCGGAAGAAGATTATCAGGCTATAATTCGTAATGCATGCCCGGGTGCGGGCGCCTGCGGTGGTATGTATACTGCTAATACAATGGCTTCGGCTATTGAAGCATTAGGTATGAGCCTTCCTTATTCATCATCTAATCCTGCGCTTAGTCCCCAAAAGCAGCAGGAATGCCTTGAGGCAGGCAAATACCTTAAATTACTTTTAGAAAAAGACATTAAGCCGTCAGATATTATGACGCGTAAAGCCTTTGAAAACGCAATACGAATTGTTGTCATCCTTGGCGGAAGCACTAATGCTGTACTTCACTTTATCGCAATGGCAAAAAGTGTAGATATAAATGTTACTCAGGATGATTTTCAGAGAATGAGTGATACTACGCCCGTACTGGCAGACCTTAAACCAAGCGGCAAATACCTGATGCAGGATTTACATAACCACGGAGGCATTCCTGCTGTAATGAAATATCTTTTGGAAGAAGGCTTATTGCATGGTGACTGTCTTACAGTAACAGGTAAAACCATTGCCGAAAATCTTGAAAATGTCGCTTCACTTGATTTTAGTATCCAAAAAATAATATGGCCTTTATCTGAACCTATAAAAGCTACAGGGCATTTAAGGATACTCTACGGAAACCTGGCCAATAAAGGAAGCGTTGCAAAAATAACAGGTAAAGAAGGAGAGCGATTTACAGGCCCTGCCCGTGTGTTTGATGGCGAAAAAAAATTAATACAGGGTATATCTGATGGAAAGGTACTGCCGGGAGATGTTATTGTCATTAGGAATGAGGGCCCTAAAGGAGCACCGGGAATGCCCGAAATGCTTAAGCCTACAAGTGCGCTTATAGGTGCCGGGCTTGGCAACAGCGTTGCCCTTATAACCGACGGACGTTTTAGCGGCGGTACGCATGGTTTTGTGGTAGGTCATATTACACCTGAAGCGTTTGATGGCGGATTAATAGGCCTTGTGCACGATGGAGACATAATAGAAATAGATGCTGTTAATAATACGCTTAACCTAAAAGTGACCGAAGAAGAGATAATTAAAAGAAGAGCTGTATGGATACAGCCGGAACTAAAAGTAAAAAAAGGACTGTTGTATAAATATGCTAAAACGGTATCATCGGCTGCAGAGGGCTGTGTTACTGATGAGGCCTAATTTTAATAATATGGATAATTCTTTAAAAGAAAAAACACAGACTATTGCAGTACAGGATAATGCTGTAACTCTTAGTGGAGGGCAGATACTTCTTGAAGCCTTTCTAAAAGAAGGCGTAAGTACCATTTTTGGGTATCCGGGAGGAGCGATCATGCCAATTTATGATGCATTATATGATTACACAGACAAGCTACAGCACATATTGGTTCGTCATGAGCAAGGTGCTATACATGCAGCCCAGGGATATGCAAGGGTATCAGGTAAAACAGGAATCGTATTTGCTACCAGTGGACCCGGAGCTACTAATCTTGTTACAGGCCTTGCCGATGCGCAAATAGACAGCACGCCGCTTGTATGTATTACAGGGCAGGTGTTTGCGCATCTCTTGGGTACCGACGCTTTTCAGGAAACAGACGTGATAAACATAACAATGCCTGTTACAAAATGGAACTATCAGGTTACAGATGCGGAAGAACTTTCTGAAGTGCTGGCTAAAGCATTTTATATAGCTGCATCTGGCAGACCGGGACCTGTGCTTATAGATATTACAAAGAACGCCCAGTTGCAAAAAGTGAGCTATAATGGTTATACAAAATGCAATTTTATACGAAGCTACCGTCCTTATCCACCTCCAAAACCCGATAAAATTGCAGAAGCAGCTGAACTGATCAACAATGCTAAGCGTCCATTTGCGGTGTTTGGTCAGGGCGTTATTTTAGGCAGGGCAGAAGCTGAATTTAAAGCCTTTATAGAAAAAGCAGGGCTTCCCTCGGCATGGACTATACTGGGCATGAGTGCTATTCCTACAGATCATCCCTTAGGTGTAGGTATGCTGGGTATGCATGGTAATTATGGTCCGAATCTACTGACTAATGAGTGTGATGTTCTTATTGCCATTGGTATGCGCTTTGACGATCGCGTTACAGGCAGATTAGACCAATATGCCACACAGGCAAAAATCATTCATCTTGATATAGATGCTGCCGAAATCAATAAAAACGTAAAGGCAGATGTGCCATTATTGGGTGATTGTAAAGCAATACTCCCAATGCTGACGGAATTGGTAGACAAGAAAACACATGAAGAATGGCATAATAAATTTAAAGAATGCCATGAGAAAGAAGTAGATAAAGTAATTCATAATGAAGTATATCCAACAGATGAGGTACTGACAATGGGCGAAGTAATACGGCTTATTAACGAATTGACACATCGCGAAGCTATAATTGTGACTGATGTAGGTCAGCATCAAATGGTAGCCTGCAGATATGCTGAATATAATAATTCAAAAAGTAATGTAACCAGTGGTGGTTTAGGTACAATGGGTTTTGCACTTCCTGCTGCAATTGGAGCTTCTTATGGTGATTCAAGCCGTCCAACCATAGCTATAATAGGTGATGGCGGCATACAAATGACAATACAGGAGCTGGGTACCATTATGCAGTTTAAGCCTAATGTAAAAATTGTAATATTAAACAATTGTTTTTTAGGTATGGTGCGTCAATGGCAGCAGCTTTTTCATGAAAAGAGATATTCGTTTGTAGATATTCAGAGTCCTGATTTTGTACAGGTTGCTAAAGGATATGGTATACCGGGACAAAGTGTTTCAAGACGGGAGAGCCTTAAAAGCGCTCTTGAGGAGATGCTGAATAATGATGGTAGCTATTTACTGGAAGTCATGGTAGGTAAGGAAAATAATGTGTTTCCTATGGTGCCTCAGGGAAAAAGTGTATCGGGTATTGTGTTGAGTCGTGAAGAAATGTAATTAATCTTAAGCTAATTAAAATATGAAACAGGAATTCACCATAACTGCATACACAGAAAATCACATTGGAATGATAAACCGCATTGCAATAATTTTTTCCCGCAGAAAGGTAAATATAGACAGCATTAATGCCGGGCCTACAGAAGTTGCCGGTATTTACCGCTTTACAATAGTGCTTACCCATACTGAAGAGATGGTTGAAAAAATAACATTACAGATAGCCAAACAAGTAGAAGTATTAAGAGCTTTTTATAATAGCGACGATGAGCTCGTGTGGCAGGAAATGGCTATGTATAAAGTTCCCACTAAAGTTATAGCAGAACAGGTAAAAGTAGAAAGGCTGTTAAGGCAATATGGGGCAAATACAGTGGTAATTCGTAATGATTATACCGTATTTGAAACTACGGGTCACAGGGAGGAGATAGACGCCCTTGCAAATGCCCTTGAGCCTTGGGGACTCATCGAATTTGTACGGAGTGCCCGTATTGCAATAATTAAAGCCAGTGATGGCCTGCATAAAACCCTGTTGGAATTTGAAGAAAAGCATCCTTCAAAACCTCATTTTAATGATGAAAAAATAGGTAAGCCCAACAAAGAATTTACACTTTAATCAAACAATCAATAATATAAAAACAAACGAAAAATGGGAAAATTGAATTTTGGAGGAACTGAAGAAAACGTAGTAACAAGAGAAGAATTTCCTTTAGATAAAGCAAGACAGGTGCTTAAAGATGAGGTAGTAGCTGTAATAGGGTATGGAGTACAGGGGCCGGGACAGGCATTAAACCAAAAAGATAATGGAATCAATGTTATAGTTGGGCAACGTAAAAACTCAAAATCATGGGATAAGGCTGTAGCGGATGGATTTGTTCCGGGAGAAACGCTTTTTGAAATTGAAGAAGCCCTTGAAAAAGGATCAATAATATGTTACCTGCTTAGTGATGCCGCACAAATAGAATATTGGCCAACGGTAAAAAAACACCTTACAGCAGGTAAGGCTTTATATTTTTCACACGGGTTTGGTATCACTTTTAATGAGCGTACCGGTATTATTCCACCTGCTGATGTTGATGTTTTTCTTGTAGCACCAAAAGGATCGGGTACTTCTTTACGCAGAATGTTTTTACAGGACAGAGGGCTGAACAGTAGTTTTGCAATTTATCAGGATGCTACAGGTAAAGCATGGGACAGGGTAGTTGCATTAGGGGTTGCTATAGGAAGCGGTTATCTTTTTGAAACTGATTTCAAAAAAGAAGTTTACAGTGATCTTACAGGAGAGCGTGGTACACTTATGGGGGCTATACAAGGAATATTTGCTGCACAATATGATGTATTACGTAAAAAAGGACATAGTCCGTCAGAAGCCTTTAACGAAACGGTAGAGGAGCTTACGCAATCACTTATGCCGCTTGTTGCAGAAAATGGTATGGATTGGATGTATGCTAATTGCAGTACAACAGCACAAAGAGGAGCGTTAGACTGGTGGAAGCGTTTTAGGGATGCAACTTCTCCTTTATTTGAAGAGTTGTATGAAAGTGTTGCAGCAGGCAATGAAGCACAGTTATCTATAGATAGCAACAGCAAGCCGGATTATCGTGTAAAACTGGAAGCAGAACTACAGGAATTACGCGAGAGCGAAATGTGGCAGGCAGGAAAAACAGTGCGAAGCCTGAGACCTGAAAATAATTAGATAAGAATTATGGATATACAACCCTTAACCTATTTTCCCTCTGTACAACATGTAAGGATGGCTGCCGAAAGGCTTAAAGGTGTTATTAATGAAACGCCTCTTGCTGCAAACAGGACAGCCTCAGAAAAATATAGCGCCAATATTCTTTTTAAAAGGGAAGACCTTCAACAAGTGCGTTCTTATAAAATAAGAGGGGCTTATAATAAAATGGCTGCTCTCTCTGCTTCAGAATTAGAGCAGGGTGTTGTATGTGCCAGTGCAGGTAATCATGCACAGGGCGTTGCCTTAGCATGCAACAAGATGAATGTAATAGGAACTATTTTTATGCCTGTGCCAACACCTATGCAAAAAGTAGAACAGGTAAAAATGTTTGGGGGAAATGCCATACAAATTGTTTTATCAGGGGATACCTTTGATGAGGCGAAGGAAGCAGCGATACTTTACGGTAAAGAAAACAATAAAGTGCTTATTCACCCTTTTGATGATCCTTACATAATTGAAGGGCAGGCAACTGTGGGCCTTGAAATTTTAAATCAGGCGCAACAACCTATTGATTACGTTTTTGTACCCGTAGGAGGTGGAGGCCTGGCAGCAGGCTTATCTGGTGTTTTCCATTTACTGTCGCCTGCAACAAAAGTCATTGGTGTAGAACCTTTTGGTGCGCCGAGTATGAAGGCGGCTTTTGAGAAAGGAGAGCCTGTTCATCTTCCACGCATTAATAAATTTGTAGATGGCGCAGCGGTACAAAAAGTAGGTAGTTTTACCTATGATATCTGTAAACAGACATTGTATGATATGATAACTGTAGATGAAGGCGCTGTGTGTGAAGTAATATTGTCATTATATAATAAAGATGCTATTGTTGCTGAGCCTGCTGGTGCGTTATCTGTAGCGGCACTTGAGGCTTACCGTGAGGAGATTAAAGGTAAAACGGTTGTATGTATTATAAGCGGAAGCAACAATGACATTACCCGTATGGAAGAGATTAAGGAAAAGGCATTATTATATACAGGGCTTAAGCATTATTTTCTGGTAAAATTTCCGCAGCGTCCCGGCGCATTGCGTGAATTTGTAATGAATGTAATTGGCCCAACAGATGATATAACTTACTTTGAGTATACCAAGAAAAATTCAAAGGAAAAAGGGATGGCTGTAGTTGGGATTGAATTGAAACAATCAAATGACTTTGAAGCACTGAATGATAACATGAAATCGTTAGGTTTTTTTGTTGAGTATCTCAACAATCAGCCAAGCCTCCTCAATTTATTGATCTGATTTTACCATTTTATTATAAAGAAGAACCTTTAAAACCGCTATCGTTTTAAAGGTTCTTTTGTTTTAAAATAGTTTGTACCTGCCGGCAGGTAATTTTTAAAGTAACAATAACATTTCCAGTACGTAAACTGATTATTAACGGATTTGATATTTATATATAGTGTAAGATTATTTTTTCAAAATTGAAAAAGTTTCTGAATCATAAAGTTTTCCAAACAAACTGTTAAAATGCATAATTTCAATTTTTCAATATATTAATTTCACATAGAATCACCCTACTCAACCATTATTAACTAAATTTTAGTACAATGCCAATCAATACTAATGTGTCTATAAGTATAGACGGGGATAATCTTACCAAATTTTCAAATCTGGTGATTCATCAAAAAGCACATACTCATCATAGATTTAGTCTTTTGCAGCCTTTATCTAAAGAGTTTGTTGAGGAAGCAGGAGATAAGGCCAAAAGCTATATTGGGAAATCCATCCGTATAAATATTGATGCTGTTAATACAACTGCCGACGCAGCATTTGTATTTAATGGAATTATAACTGAAACTGAAATGGTTAGAACGGCAGGTTCATCCGGAGGTATCATTATTAAAGGTTACAGTCCTACAATATTACTGGAAGGCCCGCCAACCATACGTTCGTTTAATGATATGACACTTTCTGATATTATTAATGATGTGCTAAAATCATACCCACAGGATAGTTTAAAGCCCTCTGTGCAGCCTGAGAAAGATAAGTCTATGCCCTATACCGTGCAGTATGCAGAGAGTGATTTTGCTTTTGTATGCAGGATGGCACAAAAAAAAGGACAATGGTTTTATTATAATGGAGAAGAACTTTTATTTGGTAAGCCAAAGTCTAAAAATTTTACCCTTGAATATGGCCGCACACTGCATTCCTTTAAAATAGGAATGAAAACAAAATCGTTAGGATTTGAATACTTGGGTTATGACGCCTCTAATGGCGATACACAAAAAGCTAATTCAGATGATGCTAATTATCAGGCACAGGGCTATTCTAAAGATATTTTTGATGCTTCTAAAAAGATGTATCCAAACACATCTACACTTTTGTATTCTAACGCATTAGAAGAAGGAAACAGTAAAACACATTTAACCGAAAGGGTTACTACCCAATTAAAAGCCAGAGCGGCAGATCTTGTTACTGCAAGAGGAGAATCTGATGAAACAGGTTTAAGAATAGGCGATGTAATAGTTATAAAAGAGCCTTCCTTTTCATTAACGGGAAAAGCTACAGACGGATTAAAAGAGCAAAATTATGGTAGCTATCTGCTAACAGATATAACCCATGTGTGCGATGAATCAGGTAACTATCACAATACTTTTGAGGCAATACCTGATAGTGTAGAAGTGCCGCCATATGCTAATGTGCACAGTATTCCGTTAGCCGAATCGCAACCGGGTACAATTATGGACAATAACGACCCTAAAGGTCTTGGCCGCGTAAAAGTTGTTTTTGCATGGCAAAAAGAAAAAGGGGGTAACACGCCGTGGTTACGAATGATAAATCCGCATTCCGGTAATGGTAAAGGATTTTATTTTATACCCGAAGTAGGAGAAGAAGTATTGGTAGGCTTTGAAGGAGGTAATGCCGAAAAACCTTTTGTATTAGGCTCTATGTACAATGGAGGCGGGAAAAGCGGACAGGGAGATGCCAGTAATAACTTTAAAGCTATACAAACCAGGGGAGGACATACGATCAGGTTTGATGATACAGATGGTGCAGAATCTATTACTATTTCAGACAAAAACGGAAATACAGTTGTTCTTAACACGGTTGAAAAATCGATTACCATCAATTCCCCTGAAAAAATTGACCTTGTATCTAAGGAAATAAACATCATAGGAGAAAACAATGTAAATATAAGCTCTAAAGCTACCGCTATGGATGGCAGCGACTCTGTTACCATTTCCAGTAAAACGCAGGTTGAAACAGGCGCTCCATCAGTTAGTGTTACAGGGCAAAAGGAAGTAAGTATAGACAGTATGCAGGTTAACGTAAATGGTTCTGTAACAACAAATGTAAAAGGAACAATATTAAACCTTAACTAGCTATGATGAATCATGAACACAATCCTGTAGCTGTAAGGATTAGCAGATTACAGGAAAGATGGAGCGAAGCTACAGAGAAACAACCCCGTTACAATCTCGCGCGCTGGGTAATTCATAACGAAGATATCGATTTTTTAAACGGTTTCTTTAAATTGGAATCTTCGCCGCAAGGCAGGCTGAATGAAATTTTCGTAGTACTATTTACGGTATTCTCCACACCTGAAACATTTGCCAGGGATATTATTACCGATTGGATTGATATGTACAAACAAGGACTTGGTGAGAGTCCGCAACACACTGTATGGGGTTTTCAGAGCTTCAGGGATAAATTGGATAGACTTTCTCACAATGATACCGGAGAAGAACTTTTGGCAGAAATGCTGCATGACTTTTCGCGCTTTACCAGTCATGACGCCCGAAACCTTGTAATAACCTTGCTTCCAAGAAGTATAACCGATAACGATGCATATGCTAAATGGTTTGAAAAGTTTCTTACTTCTGCAGATTTTTCACCATCTATAAAATTTGCTATTGTAGACTATGAAGGACAGGACTATTTTGGTTCTCTTCACAACAATGAAAATATTGTAACTGTAGCGATTAATGTACCCGACCTTAATATGCGTGGCACTGTAAGTGAACTTGCGGCTATGGGAAATCCTAATGATCCGCAGGTACAATTCAGGATTTGCATGACAAAAATGGGAGAAGCTACGGGAAAGAATAAAAGAGCCGAACTTGACCAGTGGGGCGTTAAACTTTTAGAAGCAGGCCAGCGCACTGGAAATCAGGGTACTTTTGCTTCGGCATATTTAATATATGCAGGCTTCCTAATGCATTTTCCTGCAAAAGAAGAAACGAATGCAATGCTCGCAAAAGCTGAGGCCATATCAAAAAGAGCTGTAAAAGAAGATGCTAAAAACGTTGTTATCCTTATACAGATCTATGGTTATATGGGAGCACTGGCATCAATGCACAAAGAGCATGAAGAAGCACTTGAGCATTTTATAAAACAGGCTGATCTTGCTAAAAAACATAACCTGCCTGTAAATGCTATATCAGCTTATAAAACTATTATATATCTAAGCCATACTCATAGCTTTACGGCCCAATATGCTCAATACGTAGAGGAAGGATATAAAACAGGGATGCTTGTAACCGATGAGGAGCTAAGTGTTACCGATTTTGCCTTTATTGCATACCATTATACAGAGCTTAACCATTATAACAAACCTGAAGAAGTAAAAACTTTAAAGGAACGTATGCAAAGGCTTTTTGGTGTAAACTGGCACAAAGACCTGCAACAAATGTTTACTGAAGTGGAACAACAAAAGTAATGACCTGAAAAACTGAGATTATGCTTTTAACAAACAACCACTTTACGCCAATTATAGGTATTGATATCCATTTCAATACGCTGCCGCCCTTTAATCCTATACATCCGTATATAGGAATTGTAATAGACCTTATGGATTACATTCCGTTTATAGGATCTACGGTAAATGTAAATAGTATTCCGCGTGGTGTTACAGATACCGGTGGACGTATAATAACCTTTATTCATATTCCATTATTCACAGGCCCTTTTGCCATGATGCCGATGATAGGGCATGAGTCTATGAATTTTTTTGGAAGTGTAAATGCATATATCGAAGGCAGGCGCATAAGCCCTAAGGGCTATATGAAGATGACCTGTAATGATATAGGTATTCCGTTAAGCCTTTCTCCGGGTAAAAAGATGAAGCCAATACCTTCACTTTTTGCTCCAACCAGTTTTAGCTTGCCAATACCTACGGGTATGCCGGTAAATATTGCAGGACCTTATGTACCTGATTTTATGGGTATGCTTATCAATCTTATTGCAGGTTACGGTTTTGGTGCGCTCTTTAAAGTGTTGGGTAAGGGAATGGGTAAATTATTAAAGGTATTTAATAAAGCTTCCAGAAAAGCCACAAAAGGCTCAAACCGATTAAGCAAGTTTTTATGTAAACATGGTTTTGAACCTGTAGATTTAATACAGGGGAGTGTGCTTTATGAATATGTGGATTTTGAATTACCGGGACCAATACCGTTAGTTTGGGAACGTATCTGGGATTCTGACTCACAGCGCGAAAGCCAGTTAGGGCATGGATATCATCATAGTTATGATCTTCCTATGCTTATAGACAGAGAGGAGAATATTATTGCAGTAGTACTACCAGATGGCAGAAGCTGTGGTTTTCCTATTCTTGAAGAGGGACAGGAATTTTATAACCGTATGGAACGCCTTACGCTTAAACGTAATGGAAACTCTTACGATCTGTATCATCACACTAAACGTTTAAATTACCATTATACACCGGTAAATAGTGAGTACTATGTTCCTGTAAGTATTAGTAATGCTTCAGGGCAGGCAATAAATCTGTTTTATTCAGGTAAAGCTTTAGTGGGCCTTACTGATAGTTGCGGAAGAGTACTTTCGTTTGATGTAGATCATGAAAACAGAATTAAAGCGGTGTATCTTAAATCACTCAAAGGCGAATCGTTGCTAGTATCTTATGAATACAACGACGAAGGCAATCTTATAGTAATTAAAGATGCGCTTTTGCAGGCTGTAACCATAGAATATGATAATCATTTAATGATATCAAAAACCGATAGGAATGGTCAGGCTTTTTATTGGGAGTATGATAAAGCAGGGCGTTGTATACATACGTGGGGAGATGGCGGTCTTTTAGAAGGATGGCTTGAATATCATCCGGAATTAGGGTATAATATCATTACTGATGCATTGGGTAATGAAACAATATACTATTACAATGAAGACTTTTTATGTACTCAGATAAAAGATCCGCTTGGTAACTCTGAATTTTTTGAATATACCGATACTTTTGAATTGTATCGTGAGATAGATAAAGAAGGCTATCTGACAGGTTATACTTATGATGAAAGAGGTAATCTTACAAGTATTATAAAACCCGATGGCGCTCAATATCAATATGTTTATGATGAGAACGACAGGCTCATTATTGCAAACAATCCTGAAGGAGGAAGCACAATATGGAATTATGATGAGGAAGGAAAACTGCAAACAACTGTAGCGCCTGATAAAGGCATTACTGCTTTTAGTTATAACGAATACGGACTTGTAAGCGAGATTCGGGATGTGAATAAAGGTATAACCCAACTGCAATATGATAATGAGTTTAACCTCATTAAAATGACACTCCCTTATGGTGAGGTCGCTACATGGACATATAATGAAAAGGGCGAAGTACAAAAAATAGTCAATCCGCTGGGAGGTATACAAAAGTTTAGCTATGATGTATTAGGTCGTGTAACACAAATAATTAATCCCAATAATACATCGGTACAACTACGTTATAATGCTTATGATGAGGTTGTACATGCCAGGGATAATAAACAGGACATTAAATTTTCATATACGCCGTTAGGAAACCTTAAAATGCGCGAAGAAAACGGCGTTAAGGTAGAATTTAATTATAATCGTAATGAAGAGATAATCAACATTAAAAATGAAAGTAATGAATTGTACCGTTTTGTACGAAATTCTAACGGAGATGTTACAGAAGAGATTGGCTTTGATAATTTAAAGCGTAGTTATCATCGTGACAGGACAGGAAATGTTGTGCGTATCGATAGACCGGAAAAAAGATGGACAGAACATGAATATGACGCTGTAGGAAGGATTATTCGTTCTGAATATTATGACGGAAGCTGGGAAACTTATAGTTATGATAAGCGTGGACTGCTGACTGAAGCTGTAAATAACAATATAACAGTTAAGTTTAAGCGGGATGCTATGGGTAGGATTGTTGAAGATATTCAGGGCGAGCATAGTGTAAAAAGTGCCTACAATCGTAATGGAGCAAGGGTTGATCTTATGAGTAGTCTGGGTGCTAAGATAAATCACGGATATGATAAGATGGGGCATTTAACCGAAACCAAAGCTCAGACTGCAGATTTAGAAAACTCATGGGAAATGCAGCTTCAATACAACGGAATGGGCCAGGAGGTTAGCAGGATTATGAGTGGTAGTATAATTAGTAACTGGGAATACGATAACGCAGGGCACCCAATATTACACAAAGTACAAAGCAGAAACAAAACGACAAGGCAAAGAAGATACAGCTGGAGCGTTAATAATCGTTTATGGCAGTCAGTTAATGAATTAACTGGCGGCGAAACAGGTTATGGACATGATGCTTTCGGAAATTTGGCATGGGCACGATATGAAAATGGTCAGTATGATTACAAATTACCTGATGAGGTAGGAAACCTGTATAAAACAAAACAGCGTAATGACAGAGAATATGGTGCAGGTGGAATGCTGCTTCGGGATGGTAATTATAAATACGATTATGATGCTGAAGGAAACCTGATACGCAAATATGGTAAAGATAACTGGCAATATGAATGGACAGGTAAAGGGATACTAAAAAGTGTTGTAACGCCGGATAATACAATTGTTACATTTGAATATGATGCTTTAAACAGAAGAACCGTAAAAATTTTCAAAGACAGTATAACACGCTTTGTGTGGGATTTTAATACTCCCCTGCATGAATGGAAATATAAAGTAAATGACAGGCCGGTTTGGATTGTAGACCAAAATGACTTCTTAATAAAAAATAAAGAAGAGCCTGTTAGTGAGGATATAATTACCTGGATATTTGAAGAAGATACGTTTAAGCCGGTAGCAAAAATTATTGGTGATAAAAAGTATTCTATAATAAATGATTACATAGGCACCCCTTGTGAGGCATTTGATGAAAATGGACTAAAAGTATGGGAAGCGGAGTTGGATATTTACGGTAAAATTTGTAAAATTGAAGGAGAAAATGACTTTATACCATTTAGGTATCAGGGTCAGTATGAGGATGTGGAAACAGGTTTATATTACAACAGGCACAGGTATTATAATCCTGATACGGGTATATATATTAATCAGGATCCAATACGAATACTTGGAGGAAATGCATTTTATGCCTACGTATCGGATACCAATAAATGTATAGATCCATTTGGGCTAGCAGTATGGGATGATTTGGGGATGGACTTTGATACATGGTTTAATCAGGCCAGTGTATCAGATGTAGAAAATAACATGAAAGATGTTACCTCTAAAGCAGGGCTTAGAAATGGTGGTGGTAAGCATGAGATGTTTCCTGTTTCTATGGCTCCTAAATCAAAAGAGCTTGGTTTCTCTGCTGAAGAGCTCAAAAAAATGAGCGTACCCACAGATCAGATTTCATTTCACAACGTTCCTCATAACCAAACGGGAGAAATACTGGATGCAGGTATGCACCACAGGAGTCAGGCAAGTTCTCATTTTCATACCCAATTGATGGCAAAACTTGAAGGAGCAAAAACAAAAGCAGAGGCTAAAAAAATAATTAAGCAGATGCATAATAAGCATATGAAAATAAATTGTAATTAATTTAAATTTTAAAATCATGTATATAAGTCCAACGGAAAGGATGAAAAAAATTCATTTGTGGATAGGAACTACTACAGCAGATGAAGAAACGTATAACGAATATTTTGATCAGGAAGATGATATTAGCCAGTTTTCTAAAGACATAGGTTTTAATGAAGAATACGATGAAGATTTTATAGGTATATTGCCTTTATTTGGGAAAGAAATACCTGTTGAAGATATCTTAGAGAACGAAGTGCCATTGGATAAAAACAGCGTGGGAGAAGTTTTAGAGATCTGTAAAAAGATGGGTATTGAAAAGGCAAATGCTGCATTTTATCTGACTGATTCATCTATTATTGTAGAAGAACCCTATAAAGATGAATATAACGGGCTTAAATATATTGGTGAATATAAAAGTGCCTTATAGTAATTTATATAAAAAAGGAGCCTGCGATAAGCAGGCTCCTTTTTTACTACTATTTGTGTTGAATTATTAAACTCATTTTGTGATTTGAGATGTTTCTTCAATCAGCGATCGCATTAACTGCTCTGAGCTGTGGTGTTTTAAAGAGCCTGCATTTTGTCCTGACCAAAAACTTATCATTTCGGTTTTTCCTTGCGCTAAAGCAGCCGCTTTTAATGGACCTAATAATTTAGTTTGTAAAGGGAACGGTAGCACTTCTGTTTCAAAAGGAATATCGGTTGAGATACGATTAGCTATCATTCTACCTGTTCTCCCTGTGAGTGATTTTGAAAGGGTAGTATATTTAGCTTCCTTAGAGAATAGCATTTTTTTGTGAAGCGGTGTAGCACCTGATTCGTTTGTAGCAAGAAAGGCTGTGCCTAATTGTACTGCATCGGCACCAAGTGTAAGGGCAGCAGCTATACCCTTAGCATCAACAATACCTCCTGCTGCAATAATTGGTGTATTTATTTTTGTTTTTAATTGCTGAATCAGGGTAAACAGTCCTGTGTAAGAATCCTGCGCCGGTTTTAAAAAAGACGGCCTGTGACCGCCTGCCTCAAATCCTGCAGCAACAATTGCGTCTACCTGTGCTTCCTCTAAAGCAAGTGCTTCGTCTAATGTAGTGGCTGCACCTACAGTTTTTATGCCCAGTCTGCGGCTTTCAGCAAGAATTTCTTTTGAAGGTACACCAAAAATAAAGCTGAATACTTTTGGGCGTATGGCGAAAAGCGTTTCTACCTGCTTTTCAAATTTCGAAGGAATATAAGCATTCAATTCAGGCAGGGGTATACTTAATTCATCAAAATAAGGCTTAAACAGAAGTTTTATCTTTTCTAATTTTTCTAAAGGGTAATTTATCAAAGATTTATCTACATCCGACACCCATAAATTAATGTTGTATGGTTTAGAAGTTACTGCTCTTATATCTTTGTCAGCCTGAATTATTTCTTCGGGAGACAGGGTATAAGCACCTAAACTGCCAAGTCCTCCGGCATTGCTTACAGATGCTAATAGGGCAGGTGTAGAAAATCCGGCACCCATAGGACCTTGTAATATTGGGTAATCAATTTCAAGTAATTCAGTTATTTTCGTATTATACCACATGATTCTAAGTTTATGGGTTTACGTCAGTCAGCATTTTATTTACAATAAGCCATTTACCATCTATTTTATGAAAAGACAATAAGTCGTAATAAACAAACTCATACATCTTAACCTTCACTTCGGCTATTGCAATCGAATTTACGATTTTAATTGAAATGATATCACCTTTAAAGGGTTTACCCGAGTCTTTTGGGCTTTGACGGTTTTTTACTCCATCAAGATATTGTTCAAGTGTTTTTGCATAAGGAGTTCCTTTTATGTCGCCAAATACTAAAGCTCCATTATTAAAGGATTGTTTTAAAACAGTAACATTACCTTCATAAATTCCTTCAAGGTAATATTTTTCCAAAACCTGCACTATAGCTGCTTTGTCAGTTTCACTATTTTCCATTTTGGTTGAATTTTGTGCTTTTATGCCCTGTACAATACAGAGCATAAAAGCAGTTAATAACAAGGTCTTCATTGTTTTATTTTGGCTAATAATTTTGAAGCCACTTCTTCTGCAGATTGCGGATTTTGTCCGGTTAGCAGTAAGCCGTCTTCCACCACATAAGAGCCCCAGTCAGCACCTTTAGAGTAAATTCCGCCGCGCTCTTTTAATTTATCTTCAAGTAAGAACGGAACTACTTTAGTTAAGCCAACAGCTTCTTCTTCAGTATTAGCAAAGCCGGTTACTTTTTTATTAGCAATTAAGTATTTACCATTTTTATCTTTCACATTTACCAAAGCTACAGGAGCATGACATACCAGAGCAACAGTTTTACCATTATTGTAAAAATCCTGAATGATTTTTATTGAGTTTTTATCAGTCGCTAGGTCCCACATTGGTCCATGACCCCCAGGATAGAATACAGCGTTAAAATCTTCTTGTTTTACACTTGTAAGTTTTACTGTAGCTGCTAATGCTTTTTGAGCATTTTTGTCGGCATAATAGCGCTTGGTTGAAGCTGTTTGAAACGACGGATCTGTACTTTTAGGATCAATAGGTACCTGTCCTCCTTTTGGAGAGGTAAGTATTACTTCAATTCCTTTATCCAGAAAGTAATAATAGGGCGTTGCAAACTCTTCAATCCATAATCCTGTTGGCTTTCCGGTGTCACCTAATTTATCGTGTGAGGTTAAAACAAAAAGTATTTTTGTTTTTTGTTTTTTCTGGCCATAGCCAATAACGCCTGTTATTGCCATAAGCACTACAAATGCTACTTTAATTATATTTTTCATTATGTTTAAATTTTGGTTTTAATGACCTAACAAATTAGGGTCATTAAAACTGTTATTATTTTAGTTTAAATTATGTCCTGCACCTTTTCCACCATCTACATTTATTATCGTGCCGGTAATAAAGTTGCTTTTAGCAACGGTGTAAACCATTTCAGCAACATCCTCTATTTCACCAACGCGGTTTAGTAAGTGCAGGCCTGCGTTTTGGTCTGCCTTGTCACCGTGCATTGGTGTACGAATTACACCTGGTGCAACAGTATTTACACGAATGTTTTGTTTGCCAAACTCGGCAGCCAATTGAATGGTAAGTGCATGTATTGCACCTTTACTGGCTATAGGTGCTGTAGCCGGCCATCCGCCTAATCCGTGGTTAACAAGCGGAGTTCCTATATTAATTACTACACCGCCATTTTGTTTCAGCATTTGTGGGATCACCGCCTGAGTAGTAAAATAGGTGCCTTTAAGATTTATAGTAAGGAATCTGTCAAGGTACGCTTCGTCAACTTCTAAGAATGGTTTGCTTTCAAAGATTCCTGCATTATTAACAAGTACATCTGCAGATCCAAACTTTTCTATTGCAGTAGCTACTAATTTTTCGCCTGTGCGTTTTTCGCTTATATCACCTGCAACCATTGCAAGGTTATCACCTGCGCCAAATTCATTATAAGCACTTTCCAGAGAAGCCGGTGTTACTGAGTTAATAACTACATTATCACCTCTGTCTAAAAAATATTTTGCTATTCCTTTGCCGATACCCGATGCTGCACCGGTAACGATTATCGTTTGTTTTTTCATTATAGTTACTTTTTATCGGCTGTTATGCCTTTTTCTCTTAAGACCGATACCTGTTCTCCTGCATAACCCCAATCATCTAATTCTACTTCCTGTATAACTACATGGGTTAAATGCGGGTCTTTGTTTAATGTATCAGTTAATAAATCAGTTATACCTTTTATAAGGATTTGTTTCTGTTCCCTGGTTACGCCTTCACGCGTAAGCTCAATTTTTACGTATGGCATGATTAAAATTTTTAATGCTTACTCGGCTTCAGCGGTTACTTTAACATTAAGATCAAAATCATTGTAAATTAGTGTATCACCAAGATTTGTAAAGAAATTACCTGAACGGAATTTCATTCCATATTTAGTTCTGTCAATTGTAATCTTTCCTGTCAGGCTTAATGTATTTGCTGCAATGTTAATTGAAGCATCAAAAGCTACGGGATGAGTAAGGCCTTTTATTGTAAGGGTACCTTCAATATGTGAAGTGCTTGTGCCTGGCGTTACAGAAGTGATTTCAAATAAAGCTTCAGGATATTGCGTTGAGTTAAAAAAATCGTCCGAAGCTAAATGGCCGGCAAACTGGCCATTGGTGTCAGGATCGGTTATATCAAGTATTTTGATAGCTGTTGTGTCTATAACAACTTTTCCTCCATAGAGTTTACCATCATTAAATATAAAGATACCTTCTTTAGTATCTATAGTTCCATTGTGTGAACCTGTTACTTTTCTGCCAATCCATTCAATTGTACTTTTGGCAGGAGCTAATTTAAAATTTGTTGTTTCCATTTTGTTATGTGTTTAAAAATTACATTACAAAGTTGCGCAGAAATAACAATGAACTTATGTGACCTGTGTCACATAAGGAAGGGTAGGGGTTTTATGTGATGTACATCACATTTTCAGGAATGGTAAAGACGGCTTAAAGTTTCTCTTGAAACGCCAAGATAAGCGGCAATTAAATGTTTGGGCACCATGTTATATAATGCAGGATATTGTTTCATTAAATCTTCATACCTGCGTTTAGCATCATCGTTCATAAAAGACAGCAGTCTTTTTTGAGTAGCAACATAACCTTTGTTTGTACGCCATCTAAAAAAATATTCGATCTGATGAATTTCGCGGCAGAGTTTTTCCCTGTCATCGTTAGAAAGGCAAAGCACTTCTGAATCTGTAATACAGTCAACATTAATTGTTGCTTTAGATCCGCTGTAAAGTGCATCAAAATCAGAAGCCCACCATGTTGGCATGGCAAACTGAAGGATATACATTTTTAAATTATCATTAATATAAAATGATTTTAAAATTCCATCCAGGACAAAATATTCGCAATTAATGTTTTCCCCGGCAGTAACGACAGCCTGCCCTTTTTTAAAAGACATTGGCTTAAAGTGCGAAAAGAAATAATCAAACTGATCGTCTGTTAACGATATCGTTTTTGATATATATTCTTTAAAGATTTCTTTTGGCTGCATGATAAAACAAATATAATGCTTTAAATTCAACTGATAAAAAAAGCATTCTTTTGTTCGGTAAATCAATAGTTAGATGTACGGACCAATTGTACATAAAATATAAAAGCAGCCCTCCGGCTGCTTTTGCAATTAACTAACTTACCAATCAACTCGAAATCCAAAGGCCAAATTGTGGTCCTGATATGTAGAATTTTTAAATACTGTATTAAGTTCATATCGTGCAAATAATGCGAGAGGGCCAAAACCTACATAGCCACTTAATCCATAAACAAAAGGATTTACGTTAAAATCTCGTCGCATTCTGTCCATAATTCTTTCTCCATTATCTTTATATTTAAGCCTTTGTGTTGCCCATAAATTTACACCTGCAAAGCCGCCTATACCCACTTTAAACTGATCGGTTGTATCATAACGGAAGTAATCTTTGTATTCATGTTTTTTTGAGGGACCAAATTCAAAATGAACAGGCACTATAAGATTACTAATAAAAAGATCATTTCTTTTTAGTTGGTTTGGGAATTTTTGTAGTACAGTTGTACCATTATCATTTACAAAATATTTGTTGTTTTTTGGTGATAGTGTATTTCCCTGCAATGAAATACCATAGGCTAATCGCACTTTATTGGAATTTTTTAATAGCCTGGTTCTAAGTGCAAAACCAACTTCAGCATAAGTACTTTTCCCAAAGTGATAAGAATCTCCTATCGTCTGATCGTCGCCAACTGTATTGTTCCAGCCAAACCCAAAGATCATATCAGAGTAGGTGCGTTTATCATATTTCTTTTTCTTATTCTGTGTATTATAATTTATACCAAGTAAAAAACTACCGGAATCATCATAGGAGTTTCCAAATCCTATTTCAAAATAAGCTCCTGCGTATGGCGTAAAACTATATTTTACATCCCTTTTTAAAAGTTCTATTTGTCCGTCTATAATTGCAGTTTTATTATCAATGATAATTGCAGCATTTTTTGCAGCTTCCTCCTTAAGGCTTTGTGCTTTTTCAGCCGTAATTTCTCCTTTATCTAAGTGCTCGGTTATTTTTTCCAGTTCTTTTTTAAGGTTAAATTTCTCGGTATCAGCAATATTGGTTTTTTCCTGTTCAAGGCTGGATAGCTTACGCTCTTTTATTCTTGCTGCATATCTGGCTTCATAATCGTTTTCATTATTAAGTGAATCTTTTTGGGTATTCGTAACCTGTGCGCTAACATCAGGCATGGATAATCCTGTCACCATAATGGCGAGATAAAATAATAGTCGTTTCATGATTATTTATTGATTAAGGTTCTTGTTTGTCTTTAAGCGCTATTTTTATAGTCTTGAACTGAAGTTTAAATATGCTGAATGTCTTTTCCCTAAAGGAATTCTCCATTTCTTTCTCAGTTTCATTTAGCAATGCAGTATCATCAGTAGGTAGTTTTTTGTTTTTTAACCGATCGATAGCAATTTCTCTTTGGGCTTTATGTAACAGTGAATCAACCTCCTGATCGGTCACTTTCCCTTTTATCATTGCAATTTCATGTATGGCTATTGCAACTTCATTTGCCTTTACTATTTCCGAATTTGGAAACATATTTATTGGTTTAACTTCTTGTCGAACAATTAAAATATGTTCAATGACACTAGTTGTATTTATATTGCTTTTTTCGTTCTGAAAAACAATTTCGTTTTTTAATTCTTTCTGTATTATCTTTTCAGGGATAACTTCAATACCCGTAGGTTTGGTTTGCTTTTCAACAACCTTTTGCTCCGGTGTAATAATCGTATTGCTGTCATTTAACAGTATCAATAGTATTCCACTAAGGCTTATAACCGCGACTGCTGCGACTGTCCAATACCATACAGTGTGTTTCTTTTTCTTTTTTTGCTGATGCCTGTTATAAGAAATACGATCCCATGCTTCTGCCGAAGGTGTTATGGTGCGTTCTTTAAGTTTGCGTTGCAGCTGATCTTCTATATTATACTGTTTCATTTTCTCTTTTTTGTATAGACGCAAGTTGTTCCTGTAGCATTTTCCTGGCTTTAAACAATTGCGATTTTGATGTACTCTCTTTTATCCCCAGCATTTCGGCAATTTCTTTGTGATTATATCCTTCAATAGTAAACATAACCAATACCGTTTTATAACCATTTGGCAAATTATCTATAAGTAGCTGTAGGATCTCAATATCATAATCAGATTCTGTTGTATATACCTGCAATGTTTCTGCTTCTTCAATCTCTGTAAAATAAAGTTGTTTCCGGCTTCTTAAAAAATCAATTGCTTCCCTTACCATAATACGGCGTAGCCATCCTTCAAAACTACCTTCAAATCTAAATTTCACTAAATTTTCAAAAGCCCTTGTAAATCCTTGTATCATTACATCCTCAGCATAATGCAAATCTTTTATATAAGTTCTGCATACACCCAGCATTTTTGCAGCATGCCTGTCATACAGAGCTTGCTCTGCCTTAGCGTCATTACGCAGTGCCTTTTTTATAAGGGCATCATCTGATGTGTATAAAGCAATAATTTTCAAGTTGGTTGAATAGGTTGGTTATACTAAAGACGGAATATTAATTGAGGAAGTTGCCTGACCTTTTCATTTTTTTTAAAATTATTGTAAAAAGATAATTACACCTTTGTAATTGGGCAAGAAAAAGAAAGGATTAGTAAATTATTTTCTCAGATCAGCCTGAAATATCATAAAAACAGAAAAGCCTTTAAACATTTTGTTTAAAGGCTTTTTTAAAAGGGTAAAGTTTTGAAAACTTTATTTGGCGGAGGAAGAGGGATTCGAACCCCCGGACCTGTTACAGTCAACAGTTTTCAAGACTGCCGCAATCGACCACTCTGCCATTCCTCCAGTAATAAACAATGATTTCCTCATTGCGGTTGCAAATATAGTAAGGTTTTTCGTTTTTCCAAACGATTAATATTTATTTTACAGATAAAAAAGAGTAGCAGTATATATGATCATTACGTCTTGTTAGTTTTATATCGCAGGTAAATCAGTTATTAACATGATATTTAAGTGCGTATAATTTCTGCCTAAGATTATTTAGTAATAATGGATCATAGCTTTTTCTAACACCTACACTTGTTAGATTAGGTTCTCCTATAGTCAACTTTAGGATATATCCTTTCTTATTAAAGAGTTCAGAAATAAGCTTTGAAGTTTGTAGCATAGGATGAATTGATTTTAGCAAACTAAAAAACAACCCATTACTGCCATGAAAATATACCGGTATAATTGGTACGCCGGCTTTGCAAATAATTTTTCCTATAGCAGGATGCCATTCCTTGTCAGTAATTTTATTTGTTTTATAATTGTAAGATGAAACTTCTCCTGCAGGAAATATTGCAACAGGAATTCCTTCATCAAGGGCTTTAAGCGTCATCTTTAATCCGCTAATGCTGGACGAATTCTGTACGTTTTCAAATGGATTTACTGCAATAATACATTTTTCAAGGTTTGGAATTTTTTTCAATAAAAAATTACCCATGTACATCGCATCCGGGCGCACTTTTGCTATTGTACTTAAAAGTGCTAACGATTCAATACCTCCATAAGGATGATTTGCAACAACTATAAATGCTCCTTTCGTGGGAATATTCTGCAACTGAACAGAATCGAACTGAACACTAACTCCAATTTTTTTTAATATATAATCAGCAAAAGCAGCACCTTCTAAATCATCAGCCTCTTTAACAATGGTATTAAGATCATTAATCTTCATTACTTTCATTAAGTAGGCAGGCAACCATGGTAATGGTATTTTGGAAAGTCCGGAAAGTTGGGTGAATTTTTCTTTTGAGATCAACGTCATATAACTGTTTGTTAAGTAGAGTAGGGAATAAACAAGGAAGAATAATCGAAGAAATATAGATAGGGAGCTATTAACAGCTTAAATCCGATTTTGGTAAATGTACCTTAATTTTATGTTTATAAATGTTTTTTTATATAAACATTAGATTATTATTCAATCATATTAACTCAAAGAGAATTTGATAGAATTCTTTTTAGGGAGTTTGTATTTTATAATAGCTAAAATTAGAAAAGCCTTTAAACAGAAATGTTTAAAGGCTTTTTAAGAGATAAAGTTTTAAAAACTTCATTTAGCGGAGGAAGAGGGATTCGAACCCCCGGACCTGTTACAGTCAACAGTTTTCAAGACTGCCGCAATCGACCACTCTGCCATTCCTCCAGTATGATACAATAAGTTCCTTATTGCGGTTGCAAATATAGCAAGGTTTTTTGTTTTGACAAACACTATTGTTGCTAAAATTGCATTAAATTCCATACCATTTCATAAACATTTCATTACCTTAAGTTTAAGGCTGAAATATTTTTTAAAATTCTGCGTATTCAGTTATTTCAAGGCCATAACCAATCATTCCTACACGTTTTGTCTGGCCTGAATTAGTCAGCAATCGTATTTTACAGATATCAATATCATGCAAAATTTGCGCACCTATACCAAAATCCCTGTCATCCATTTTAATCTGTGGAGCTTTGGTTATCCCTTCAGATTGTAGTTCTTTTAATTCTTTAATACGGGTAAGCAGCTCAGACGGCTGAACTTCCTGATTAATGAATAAAATAGCGCCTTTTCCTTCTTCATTAATACGACGGAACATATTGTCCAGTTTCCTGTCAGCATCACTTGTAAGTGTACCTAAAATATCAATATTAACCTGAGTTGAGTTTATTCTTGTAAGTACAGGTTCTCCTATATTCCAGCTTCCTTTGGTTAATGCAATGTGAACCTGTTTATTTGTTGTCTGTACATAAGCTCTTAAACGGAAAGTACCAAAACGGGTTTCGATTTCAAAATCTTCTTTCTTTTGAATAAGGCTATCATGCTGCATTCTGTAAGCAACAAGATCTTCAATAGAAATAAGCTTTAAGTCAAATTTTTTGGCAACTTCATATAGTTCAGGAAGACGGGCCATAGAACCATCTTCGTTCAATATCTCTACAAGTATTCCAGCCGGTTTAAAACCTGCAAGCCTGGCAAGGTCTATAGCAGCTTCTGTATGGCCTGTTCTGCGCAAGACACCACCTTGTTTAGCTTTAAGGGGAAATATATGCCCAGGGCGGCCTAAATCTTCCGGCTTAGTTGTGTCCTCTACTAAAGCCTTAATTGTTTTAGCCCTGTCCTGAACAGATATACCTGTTGTACATCCGTGGCCTATAAGGTCTACTGATACCGTGAAAGCTGTTTCATGGAGCACAGTATTATTAGTAACCATCATATGCAGCTCAAGGTCTTTACAACGTGCTTCCGTCAGTGGGGCACATATAAGACCACGACCATGAGTAGCCATAAAGTTTATCATTTCAGGAGTTACCTTTTCGGCAGCAGCAATAAAATCTCCTTCATTTTCACGATCTTCATCATCAACTACAACCACAACTTTACCGTTACGGATGTCTTCAATTGCTTCTTCTATAGTGTTAAGTTTTATTTCGGATATTGACATGATTACTGTCTTTAAGATTTATAATTATGGCGCATAAGCGCTTTTTTAAGAACTGATTTATTATAAAAATATAATATAGGATATAGTGGTAAAGCAAGGATAATATTTAATATTAATCCGATACTTATCTTTTCATTTAATATTTTTCCTGTACGACTGATACTTTGGGCTGCTTTAAAAGCTGATATATAAAATATGGCAAGGCATACTACGGCAGGAAGCATAATGCCCATTTTTGCTTTTGAAAGAAAGGGAGCCAGACCTATCAAAACAATATAAATCACGAATGCCAGATTAGATGATATTCTGAATTTATTATATAAAAATTCTGACTTTAGGTAATTAAGGTTATATAGATTATCCTGATCTTTTAATTCGTCTTGTGTAATGCCTCTTGTTTCAAGTATTTTTAAGGATTTCTTTCTGTAATCGGCTGTTAATTTAAGTTGTTTAGAGTTTTTAACTATATTAATTAACTCATCATCAGACATAGATTTAAGTTCAATCCATTCATCAGAATCAGTAATACGTACTGTGTCGATGTTTATTTTAGGTTGCTCATCGCTATTATCTTTTTCAAATAATTTTTTGATAGGGGAGGTAAGCCAATCAAAACTTATACTTACGTCCAGATCTTTGGTTGCCCTGTAGGTTAATAAAATTGCAAGCGGAGTTAATACAATAGAGGACATCCACGAACCTAGAAAAGGAGTTATACCATTTTCTCCGGCTAATTTTCTGCCGAAAGTATTGATGAAGTGAAAAATAATAAATATTAATACCGCAAAAACAATAGGTAGTCCTAATCCACCTTTACGGATAATGGCACCGAGTGGCGCGCCAATGAAAAACATCATTAGACACGAAAATGCAATTACAAATTTTTCATATAGGGCCAGCCAGTGTCCGTTAATATTTTTAGTTCTTTCATACATTTGGTCTTCACCCATTTTTATTGTACTCTGAGAACTCAATATATTATTGGTAGCTATATCCAGTATGCGCAATTTATCATCATTAGTTTTAAGAAGCTTAAGCAGATTTTTTGGTATACTGTCTTTTTTTACATTCTCAACTCCTTTAACGCTGGATGAATTCATGTATGGAGCAATGTTTGCAGCATTGTACCTTTGCGTAATGTTAGCTGCTATACTTTTAGATTCTTTTGCAGAACTACTTTCAAGTGAATCAAGCGTAAACGACAATTCACTTATATTAAGCATATTATTCGTATGGGCTATCTGATCATCATCGGAGTCATTGTTGTTCAACATAGTAAGATCTATGTTCATTATTTGCTTTGAGAAGCTACTTTTTGCAAATGGCAATTTGTCGCGTTGTGATGGTTTTGTAGTTGCAATTTCTTCATAGTAGTAACCATCAAAAAGTTCTAATTGCAACAGGTTAGAGCTTTCGCTACTTTTTAGCAAACCTCTTTTTGAACGGATAATAGTAACGTTTGGAGAACCAAGTGTTCTTTTGTGGATAGTGACGCCGGTTAATTTTTCATCATTATCACCGGATTTTTTATCAACCTTGATATTGAAGTTACCTATGGCATTAAACTGACCTGCAACAATTGCCATGGCCGGTTTACGTTGTATAATATTTTTTCGGAGATTTAAAAATTTATATTCTGCTTTAGGAATTACATTGTTAGCAAAGAAAAAAGCGACAACGCTAAGGCAAAATATAAATACGGTTAGCCCTTTCATAGCCCTGCTAAGTGAAATACCCGAAGACTTCATAGCGGCAAACTCATAGTTTTCAGCAAAACTACCAAAAGTCATAATAGCTGCAAGCAACGTAGAAAGCGGTAATACCAATGGTACTATTTTAGGCGAGTAAAAGGCAAGAAATTTAAGTACAAGCCATACGTCAAGGTCTTTACCTGCAAGTTCTGCAATAAAGAGCCATATTCCCTGTAATACGAATATGAAAAACAGGATAATAAATACCGACGCAAAAGTCGTAATGAACGAAGTAAGGATATAACGGTCTAATATTTTCACCAAAAATTAGTCTAATCTATTAATGTAGTAATTAGGATATTTGCTTTCGGTAAAGGTAAAATGATTTTTTGACAAAGGCTGATTTGTTTTGAAAGAATTTATGGTAATAGTTATTTTAGTTCCATCCTTTTCGGTTTGTATAAAATTATAAATATGTTTTGTCTGAACATCAACTCCTACAAGTACCTCTTTAGTCTTATCCTTTGCATTAACAGGGTTTAATCTTATGTATTGGATCTTTCTTCCTTTAATGTTCTGAAGTATATCCCAGCTGTATTTGTAACCGCTGTTGAAAAAGGTTAGCATTTTTGCAGGTGTGAGATCATCAGCTTTCTGATCATCATATTTAGATATGGATATCTCTTCATCTTCAGGAACAATATTATATACTTTTTTTCCGTCAAATATCCTTGTAGTACCCATAAAGTCGAGTACATAAAGGTTTCCTTTAAGTACAACATTACCTTTGCTCTCCTGATTAAGATTTTGGCGTGGATTTCCCATAGAATATTTAAAGTCTATAGCAATATTCTGATAGCTTTTTACCCTGCTGCTCACCTGATCCAATAACGCTTTTGCTTTTTCAGGACTTTGCGCCTGAATATGTAGTGGTAAGGTAAAAAAGAATAAAAGTACTATTCCGTAAATCGTACGCATGCTAAAAGTTGTTTTCTTCATTTTTGAAAAATTGCTCAAGAGCGCTAAGATCAGGAATAATAACATTTCGTGCTTTACTTCCTTCAAAAGGACCTACAATACCTGCGGCTTCAAGCTGATCTATAAGCCTTCCTGCACGATTGTATCCTAACTTTAATTTACGCTGTAGTAATGATGCTGAGCCCTGTTGAGCTGTAACGATCACTTCTGCGGCATCCCTGAACATAGAATCTCTGTCGGATATATCTATATCAAGATTAATGCCACTTTCCTCTCCAAAATATTCAGGAAGTAGGTAAGCATTAGGATAAGCTTTTTGAGAACCGATAAATTCGGTTATTTTTTCAACTTCAGGAGTGTCTACAAAAGCACACTGGACACGGGTAAGATCGTTACCCTGAGTATAAAGCATATCTCCGCGTCCTATAAGCTGGTCAGCACCCTGGCTGTCAAGAATGGTACGTGAATCTATTTTTGAAGTTACCCTAAAAGCAATCCTTGCAGGGAAGTTGGCTTTAATAATACCTGTAATTACGTTTACCGATGGACGCTGTGTTGCAATAATAAGGTGGATACCAATAGCACGTGCAAGCTGTGCAAGTCGTGCAATAGGAGTTTCAACTTCTTTACCTGCCGTCATAATAAGATCGGCAAACTCGTCTACTACCAATACTATATAAGGCAGGAAGCGGTGGCCATTTTCAGGATTAAGCCTTCTCTGACGGAATTTTTCATTGTATTCTTTAATGTTTCTAACCATTGCATCCTTAAGCAGGTTGTAACGGTTATCCATTTCAATACATAAAGAATTTAAGGTATGGATAACCTTTGTATTATCGGTAATAATAGCATCCCCGTCATCCGGTAATTTAGCGAGATAATGCCTTTCTATTTTGTTGAATAATGTAAGCTCAACCTTCTTAGGGTCAACCAGTACAAACTTAACTTCTGCCGGGTGTTTTTTGTATAATAATGAAGTTAATACAGCGTTAAGCCCAACAGATTTACCCTGTCCGGTAGCACCCGCCATAAGCAAGTGAGGCATTTTTGCAAGGTCAACAACAAATGTTTCATTAGAAATAGTTTTGCCTAAAGCAATAGGAAGCTCCATTTCTGCGGTCTGGAATTTAGGAGAGCCAATAACGCTCTTCATAGACACCATGGTAGGGTTCTTATTTGGCACTTCTATACCGATAGTTCCTTTACCCGGTATAGGGGCAATGATACGAATTCCCAAAGCTGATAACGAGAGCGCAATATCATCCTCAAGACTTTTAATCTTAGAGATACGAACACCGGCTTCCGGTACTATTTCATATAAGGTAACAGTAGGACCTACTGTCGCTTTTATCTGGGCAATATCGATCTTATAGTTACGAAGTGTCTCTACAATACGATTTTTATTCTCTTCAAGTTCTTCCTGATTGATAGTTATGCCTCCTGAAGAATAGTCTTTTAAAAGCTCAATTGATGGGAATTGATAGTTAGAAAGATCTAGTGTAGGATCAAATTCTCCAAAATCCTTAACCAGTCTTGCGGCTAAATTTTCTTCTACCGTAGGTTCCTCGGTATATTTTTCAATAACAAAGTTATCATCGCCTGTTTCAATTATCTCATTAGTCTGAGGTGCAGGTTCCGGTTGTTTTGCTTTGCCCGGATCAAGTTTAATTTCAGATGAATGTTCTATTGTCGGTTTAAGTGTCTCTCTGTTAATCTCAAATTGAGAAGGAGTCGGTATAGGTGTAGGAATTGTTTTTAACTCAATATTATTAAGTTCCTCGTCATCCTCTTCTTCCTCTAAATCTTCATTTTCGTCAAAGCTACTTGCAGGAATTGAAGATGAATTATAAATAGGTTGCGGATCAGGTCTTTGAACAGCTATCGGAGCAGCTACAGGAGTGTTTTGCGATTCCAAAGACTCATTGGTTTCCTCTTCTTCGTTTTCCTGTTGCCTGCTTTCAAAGAATGTTTTAATAGCATCGGGCGATATTTTAACCCTGAAAATAAGGAAAATAAATAATCCGAATACAAGTACAAATATGGTGCCTATTTTGCCAAGGTAGTCCTGCATGAAAAGATTCATTTCAAAGCCTATAACCCCGCCGAGTTCGGGCAGGTAAGGATTAAAGAATCCAAAAAGTATTGATACGATTATTACCAGGAATATATCCCAGAATAAAGTTCTTTTAAGCTTTCTTACAGGAAGATCTAATACAAGATAAGCTCCTGTCAGGAAGAAAAAACGAATAAGTATAAATGACGCTACACCAAAGCCCTGATATAGAAAAAAATTGGCAAGAGATGCCCCAAATTTTCCAAGCCAGTTTTGTACAACTTCCTGTCTGTCGTTAAATGCAGTAAGTTCACTCTGATCAAACTTCCAATACAGGAAATAAGAAATAAATGATAAAAGTAAAGCTATAGAAAAAAGAAAGAACAATACACCCAAAAGCACTTTGTGCTGGCGGGATAAAATCCATTTTTTCTTTTCTGTAACCGGTTTTTCAGCACTTTTTCCTGCTGTCTCTTTTTTGCTCTTTGCCATTTATAATAAGTATCGTGACTGTAAAAATATCAATAAATTTAAAAAAGCAGCGCTACTTTAGGATAATATATTATTGCACCAATTGTAATTGCAGCCATTGCTGCAAAGAATACAGCACCTGATGCAATATCTTTTATGAACCCTATTTTTTCGTGGAATTCGGGGTGAATAAAGTCGGCTATTTTTTCTGCTGCGGTATTAAGTCCTTCAATAGCAAGAACTAAGCCTATGGCTAATGTTTGCAACATCCACTCAGTAGAAGATATTTCAAAATAAAAACCTGCTATTGTCATGGCTATACCCAGGCAAAACTGAACCATAATGCTGTGCTCAGTTGTTATAAGCTTGTAAGCACCTTTTACCGAGTATTCAACACTTTTCACCCTTCCTTTAACAAACCTGTTGTCTTTCATTGAAATATAATGGTTTGATTATAATGCAGCAATAGCATTATCATAATTAGGCTCATCTTTAATGTCAGCTACCTGTTCAGTATATTTTACAACACCATTCTCATCAAGTACAATAACAACTCTTGAGTTAAGTCCTTTAAGAGGTCCGTCTTCAATATTAAGTCCATAAGCAGCCCCAAAACTTCCATCCCTGAAATCAGATGCAGATACAACTTTATCAAGTCCTTCAGCGCCACAAAAACGATTCTGAGCAAAAGGAAGATCGCGTGAAATGCATAGTACAGTAGTATTCTCAAGACCCGATGCCTTTTGATTAAATTGTCTTACTGATGCAGCACATGTACCTGTGTCAACACTTGGAAAAATATTTAATACCAGTTTGCTGCCTTTAAAATCAGCAAGAGATACTGTAGAAAGATCTGTTTTTACTAGTGTAAAATCTGGAGCCTGTGTTCCTATTTGTGGCAGTTCGCCTGAAGTTGTAACGGGATTTCCGCCAAGTGTGATATGAGCCATTTCTATAATTATTTAGAAAGGCAAAAGTAAGAAAATATATGGTACAGCACGCGGCTATTTCTTATTATAGATACATTAAAAGCATGGCAATGCTCATTATTATCATTAAGCCATCTTCAATAATTGTTACAGTGCTCATAGGTAAATTAAATACAGCTCCTAAGCAGGCGCACTGTATTTTCTTTTTGTTCAAAACACTTTGTAATACTCCTAAAAGGCTTACTGTCATAAGAACAGCTGTAAATGCATTTGTAAACACCGGTTCAAAATCTAAAACGAATGCTAACCCCAATGCTAATTCTAAGAATCCGTATATGTATCCCCAACCATTAAATTTTTTAGCAACAATGTCATACATGGAATAACTATTGGCAAAACCTTTAAGATCGAGCATCTTGAAGAAGGAAAAAGTTAGGAAGAATCCAGCCATGAATACACGCATAAACAGCATTATATTAAAGGCTCCTGTATATAAAGAAGTTATTAAAGAGATTACGGATATATATCCAAATATCAGCAGTATAGGTTTGTAGGTTTCTATCCAACTTCCAGGCTCTTTAGCCTGTGCTTCAAAAATGTTTTTTTCGGTAATAGTATGGTACTTTTCCTGATCTGATAACTGGTATTTAGGATATTCTTTCAGTGCTTCCTGGAGTGCCGTAGTCTCAATATGTTTATCCATTGTAACTGCTGCTTCACTTTTTTCAAGATTGATTACGACATCGGTAACTGAAGGCAATTGTTTTAAAAGGTAGCTTACTTTAGCAGAACATCCCTCGCAGGTCATTCCGGTAACATTATATGTATGTGTCATTTTATTTATGTTATGTAGAATCTTTCTACTTTGATTGTACACTACAAATTTCGGAACTAAAGCTATCAATTTGTTATGCAATTTTTATAAAAGCTAATGACATTTACAGTTCGTCAATGTTCCTGCGTTTTGTTTCTTTTACAGATTTGTAAAAAGTAGGGGTGAGGCCTGTAACTTTTTTAAACTGGCTGGATAGGTAAGCGGCACTGCTATAGCCTAATGCATCGGCAATTTCTGCTAACGACAATTCATCATACACCAAAAGTTCTTTTACTTTTTCGATGCGCTGACTAATATAATATTTCTCTATAGTTGTTGCTTCAACCTCAGAGAAGAGATTGCTCAGGTAAGTGTAATCATAGTTTAATCTTTCTGCCAGCCATGAAGAAAGATTGGTTTTTAATATCTCATCAGAATGATGTACAAGATAAACGATCTCATTTTTAACCTGTTCTATAATTCTGCTCTTTCGGTCTTCGATAATCTCAAAACCAAGTTTTTTTAATGATTGTTCCAGGTGTTTATGTTCTTCAGGTGTAAGCTCATTTGCTATTTCAGCTTCGCCGAGCTCTACAGAATTTACAGTAAGGTTCATTTGTTCAAGTTCATTGCGTACTGCTGTAACACAACGCGGACAAACCATATTTTTTATATATAATTGCATTAATTGTATGTTTTAATCCAGTTTGTAATTGCATCCAAAACTTTTGCTTCACTATCAGACTGGTTCATTCCTACGTCATGGCCTTTGCCATCCATTGTTACGAGTTTTGATTTTATTTTCTTTTCCTGTAGTTTTTTATATAGATCTGCCGACTGCTGATAATCCACCAGATCATCTTTCGTTCCGTGAATAAGTAATGTAGGAAGTTGTTTTACTCTTTGGTACGGACTTATATCTGTAAATCTTGAGCTAAGCTTATTAGCGGAATAAGTATCATCTGCTAAAAATGATATTGTTTTTACCAGTCCGAGTTTTTCAATATGTTTAAACGTTTTTGCGTCATCAAACTTAGAAGGTGCACATAATGCAGAAATTGATTTGATATTCCTATTGGATGTATATGCGTATAGCAATGCCAAATGCGCTCCTGCGCTAATACCGGCTATATTAAATTGACCAGTATTGAATCCTTTTTCGGTGGCAATTTTCTGAAGATATACAACTGCACTATCAATATCGTGTAAAAGATCCTTTGCATGAACAGTTTCACTAACGTAACGATAATCAATATTGGCAACGATAAAACCACAGTCTCTTAGATCTTTTGATGTTTTATCTGTGTACTCCTTACCGCCCATCGACCATGCGCCACCGTGAAGCATCACAAGTACAGGGGTAGAAGTAGTGTATGTTTTTGGAAGAAATAAATCAAGAGTTTGCTGCTTGTTTTTACCATACATCAAATTTATGAGGTCTTCCTGATGTTGAGCCTGAAGGTTGGAAGATATAAAGAAGAAGAGTAAAGGGATTATTTTATGTGTTATATTCATCGGGATAAAATAAAAAGGTAAAGTTAAATAAAAAACGCTCCCGTTTCCGGAAGCGTTTTTGCATACGTGTAAAGTGAGTGAAGCCGGATTATTTATCTATAGCACCCAGAACACGCATCATAAAGCTGTTCAGGGCTTCTTTTTTATCCATACCGTCTTTAATCATTTTATTTACCTCAAGCGCACCATACATATTAGAGATAAGTTCGCCTATAACATCCAACTCTTCATCTTTAAGTGAAGGGATTTCTACCATAGCTTCAAGCACCTCAAGGGTTTCAATAATATAATCCTGGTCGTTGTCCTCAATAAATTGAGTTAAATGCTTAATTACTGGTAATTTCATTGACTAAATCAGTTAAAACTTCTACTTTATTTGTTTGTACCTGGTTAACAAGTGCTCCATTTTTAAATGTGGCAAACGTAGGCAGGTTATCAACCTTTGCAAGTTTCCTTGATTCAGGAAAATTTTCGGCATCAGCAATAACAAATGTTACGTTTTCATTTTCGGTAGCCATTTTTTTAAATTTTGGCTTCATTATCCTGCAGTTACCACACCAGCCTGCTGAGTATTGTACTACAACTGTCTCATTACCGGCAACGATCTCTGCTAAATTATCCTTTTCAAGTTCTTGCAACATGATATTTAATTTAATTAGTTTGTAGCAAGGTACGATGCAACACCATCACGGTCTGCAGTCATTGCTTCTTTTCCTTCTTCCCAGTTTGCAGGACAAACCTCACCTTTAGTTTGTACGTGAGTGTAAGCATCAATAAGTCTTAAGTACTCATTTACGTTACGTCCAAGTGGCATATCATTTACACTTTCGTGGAATATTTTTCCTGTTTCGTCTACAAGGTAAGTAGCTCTGTAAGTAACATTAGAACCTGTAATAACTACAGAGTCAGTTTCGTCGTTGTATTCAGAAGCTTCGATATCAAGAATATCAAGAATGTTAGCAAGGTTTCTTGTAGTATCTGCTAAAATAGGGTAAGTAACACCTTCAATTCCTCCTTTATCTTTAGGAGTATTTAACCATGCAAAGTGAACCTCATTAGTATCACATGAAGCACCGATAACTACTGTGTTTCTTTTTTCGAATTCACCTAAAGCAGCCTGAAAAGCATGAAGCTCAGTAGGGCATACGAATGTAAAATCTTTTGGGTACCAGAATAAAAGTACTTTTTTATTGTTGTTTACAGCTTCTTCAAAAATGTTGATTTTAAGATTGTCACCCATTTCAGAGATAGCATCAATCGCAATGTTTGGGAATTTTTTTCCAACTAAAGACATATTGTAATATTTAAGAGGTTATTAATTTTTTTTACCAATGCAAAAATAGCGCATTCTTACAATGTTTTTGTTATAAGAATAATCATATTTGCTTATGTATCTATAGAATTTCCCTATTTGTAATAATAAAGACTATAGTGTGAATTATCCAAAGTCCTATCGCTTTTTTAGATTAAGTTTCTATATTTGTTAAATGCATTTGTTGCAGTTAATAATAATCCAAATCAATGGCATTTAAAGATTTATTCAGAAAAAAATCAATTCAAAAAATTGTTCAGCAAGGTGGTGATGGAGAACATGCCGGTCTTAATAAAGTACTGACAGTGCGTGATTTAACTTTTTTCGGAATAGCAGCTATTATAGGCGGAGGTACTTTTAGCGCAATTGGTAATGCATGTTTCAGCGGTGGCCCGGGTGTTATATTACTATACATAATATGTGCCATCGCATGTGGGTTTACAGCAATGTGTTATGCAGAATTTGCTTCACGGGTACCTGTTTCAGGAAGCGCATACACTTATGCCTACGTTTCTTTTGGTGAACTTTTTGCATGGATCATCGGTTGGGCACTAATAATGGAATATTCTATAGGTAATATATATATCGCTTTTTCATGGAGCGGATATTTTACGAACCTCTTAGAAGCAATGCATATTCATTTGCCACAATGGTTAACTATAAATTATCATGAAGCGCATGAGGCATTTAAAGTCAATAAATTAGGTGAGGGTTTTTCTGCATGGCAAAATGCCCCGATGCTGGGTAGCTTAAAAATTATTTTTGACCTTCCTGCACTGCTAATAAATATATTGATTACTTATCTTGTGTATCGAGGTACTAAAGAATCTAAGAATTTTAGCAATGCTATGGTGGTTGTTAAGCTCGTTATTATAGTACTTATTATAGTTGTAGGATTCTTTTATATAGATATAGAAAACTGGACGCCTTTTATGCCACATGGTTTTGGTGGTGTAATGGCAGGAGTTTCTGCAGTGTTTTTTGCTTATATAGGTTTTGATGCGGTATCTACTTTGGCGGAAGAATCTAAGAACCCCCAAAGGGATTTACCTAAAGGAATGATCTATTCGTTGGTAATATGCACTGTTTTATATATTGTTCTGGCATTGGTACTTACCGGTATGGTATCTTATGAATTATTAGGCGTTAGCGATCCTCTTGCAGAGATATTTAAACTTAAAGGTGTTAAATGGATGCTGTTAATAGTATCTGTTGCAGCAGTAGTGGCAATGACAAGCGTTATGCTTGTGTTTCAGTTAGGGCAGCCCCGTATATGGATGACTATGAGCCGTGACGGCCTTATGCCCGAAAAATTTTCTAAAATACACCCTAAATATAAGACCCCTGGCTTTGCAACGATAATTACAGGTATAGTAGTAGGATTGCCTATCTTTTTTACAGATGAGAATTTTGTACTTGACTTTACCAGTATAGGTACTTTGTTTGCGTTTGTTCTTGTTTGTGGCGGTGTTTTAGTATTATCACCCCAAAGCGCTGAAGAAATTGCAGAAAGACAGACCAAAGGAAAGTTCAGAATACCCTACATCAATTCAAAATTTATTTTCCCTGCATTGTTGTTAGCATCCGTAGTAATAATCCATTATGTATTCCCCGGATTTTTTAGCAGTACATTTGATTTTTCAGGAGATAGTAATGTGTTGACCAGTAATATTACAATGGTTATATTCTTTATATTCTGTATCGTCATGGCAGTTATTGCCTTTTTAAAGAATCTTTCCCTTATACCACTGCTTGGCCTTGTTTCGTGCTGTTACCTGCTTACAGGTATGGCATTATCAAACTGGAAATGGTTTGGATTATGGCTACTGATAGGTTTAGTGATATATTTTTTCTATGGTAGAAAAAAGAGTAAGCTTAATATTCAAAAAACGCTTTAATTATCATAATGGATAAGATCGAAGAACCTTTTCTGACCAAATCTTTTGTTTATGATAAATTGGGATTTGTTTTTGAAAATGTGAAGCCTGAAAAAGAAAGTTCAGACTATGATGCATACACTTTTGATATAAATAATGCAAAGGTGGTTTTTAGATCAGCTAAAGTAACGCCTACAAAAACAGGTCAGTTTGTTACACTTTGGAAAAGAATTGGCAACGGACCTATTATGCCTTTTGACAGTACTGATGCCATCGACTTTGTTGTAATAAGTGTTAAGGCTATTAATCATTATGGACAGTTCGTTTTTCCTAAATCGGTATTGTTACGACATGGAATATTTACAACAGCTTGTAAAGATGGTAAACGAGCAATACGTGTTTATCCCTCGTGGGATAAAACCGAGAATACCCAAGCTAAGAGAACTCAAAAATGGCAGTCAGAATATTTTGTTGACCTTTCTAAAGGTATGAATGTTGAAAGAATTAAATCTCTCTACACTTCTAAAGACTGAATTATTCAGCATGTAACACGGTAGCCTGAACGGTAGCCGTTTTTCCTTTTAAGTAAAATTTAAAATCATTTTCTTTAGCTTCATATAGTACATAATTGTACTTGTCGCTTTTAGAGCTTAAATTTTTGCGTATGTTATTGTTGCTTTCTACAAACTCCAGTTCATATTCACAATCACCTGTCCATTTAAAATTAAGTATGGAATAGGTACCATCTTCAAATTTTTCAGTCCATTTGTTATTCTCAACCGTTACGTGAACTTTTGTTCCGTCATATTCAAGGTAATAAAATTGCTTAGCAGTCGTAACCCTTAAGCAGTCTTTCTTTTGAATTTTAGATACCGGAGCTTTTTCCAGCAACACCCATTCACTTATATTACGATCACTTTTAATCAGTATTTCGACAAATTCATTACAGTTTTTTTGCAATCTTGCATAGACCTTATCGAGCATAGCCTCTAATTGTTCTTCTGTTTCGAGATTATAGTTTTGCATAAATACAGGTATATGCTGTTCTAACGAAAGCGATATTCTTGTAGAATCAGGATAAGTTTTATTTTCATTCAAAGACTTACATATCTCCATTGTTATACCATCAAATTCAGCATCTGTTTGGCTATAACAAATTGAAAGGCAGGATAAAATAAGAATGGTAAAGATCTTTTTCATAATAAGGTAATAATTAAAGTGTCAAATATAGAAGAATTTTCTTAAAAACCTTCAAACACTCCTAATCCAAATAAAGCAAAATCATATTTTACAGGATCAGCAGCATCCATAAGGCGAAGCTGTGTGTCAAGTTCGTGGAGTGCCTTAGCATCATTTTGTTTTCTTGTAAGGATTCCCAGTTTTCGCGCAACATTTCCTGAATGTACATCAAGAGGGCAGGATAGTGCAGAGGGTGAGATTGTTTTCCAAATACCGAGATCTACACCTGTTGTATCTTTACGTGCCATCCAGCGTAAATACATATTGATTCTTTTGGCCGCCGAACCATTTAACGGATCAGATACGTGTTTTTGAGTACGGTTTTGATGTTCAATTTCAAAAAACACTTTTTTAAACTCGTGTATTGCTTTGTGCATCCCCTCGGGTTGTTGATGTTGTGCAAATACAGCCTCAAGCCCGCCGTGATTTAAGTATGTGTTACGGAGTGCTTTTATAAACGTGGTAAAGTCAACAGAATTAAAGGTACGATGTACAAAACCTTCAAGGTTTTCTAAATGATGCTCTTCATGACTCATAACGAAATCATAGGGACTGTTTCCCATAAGAGTTACCATCTTTTTAGCATTGTTGATAATCATCTTACGATTACCCCAGGCAATTGTTGCGGCTAAAAAGCCTGCAATTTCAATATCTTCTTTTAGTGTAAAAAGGTGGGGAATTTGTATAGGATCGCTATCAATAAAATCAGGTTTGTTATATTGCAGCACTTTCTCGTCAAGAAACGAGCGTAGCTCATCAGCATTCATTTTCATGTCCATGCTGCAAAAGTAATGCATAGCCGGAAAGTATCAAAGAGGTAAATAGATTGTGTTTTGTATACAAATAACCAAACTACTCAATAGTGGAAGCTACAGTGTTTACAATACGTCCATCACTCATTACAAGTTTTCTGTCTGCCATATTGGCCAACTCTTCGTTATGTGTTACGATTACAAAAGTCTGACCCATTTCGTCACGAAGCTTAAAAAATAATTGGTGAAGGTTTTCTGCAGATGCTGTGTCAAGATTTCCTGACGGTTCATCAGCAAAAATAACAGATGGTTTGTTTATTAAAGCTCTCGCAACTGCAACACGCTGTTGCTCACCTCCTGAAAGTTCTCCGGGTTTATGATCTATTCTGTGTGAAAGTCCAAGGTACTCTAAAAGGCGTTTTGCCTCAGTTTCTGTTTCAGTTTTTGGCTTCCCACTTATAAAGGCAGGTATGCATACATTTTCAAGCGCACTAAACTCAGGCAAAAGCTGGTGAAACTGAAAAATGAATCCTAACTGACTATTACGGAATCTGGATAATGCTTTATCCTTCATTTTTAATACATCCTCATCATTGATGATCAAAGCAGTTCCATTTTCTTTACCGGGTTTGTCAAGAGTACCCAATATTTGAAGAAGTGTAGTTTTTCCGGCACCTGAAGCACCAACTATAGAAACTATTTCGCCTTTTTTTATATGGAGATCAACACCTTTTAAAACATGAAGCTGATCGTAATATTTATGAATGTTTGAAGCCTGTATCATTTACATGAGGTTTGTAGCAAAGAAACAAACATTTTGAGTAATAATAAATCTTTTTTGGCACAATATTTCGTATGTATAGTAACAGTTCTCAATATAGAGGATATCAATAATTTAAATTACCAAGAGTATAAAATGAAAAAAGTAATAGCACTGGTACTGGCAATGGTTTCTTTCTCTTGCCAGTCAAAAGGAAATCCTGAAAAGGCAATTGTAAAGTCTAACAAAGGAGAAATAAAAACAGATAATAAAAATATGGAAACTGCTATTTTTGCAGGTGGTTGCTTTTGGTGTACGGAAGCATTTTTTACCGACTTAAAAGGCGTTGATAAAGTAGTTTCAGGTTACATAGGAGGTACAAAAGCCAATCCTACATATAAAGAGGTTAGTACTGGTGATACAGGACATGCAGAAGCTATAAAAATTACTTTTGATCCTGAACAGGTTGCTTATGAAGATTTGCTTGAAATATTTTTTGCTACACACGATCCTACTTCATTAAACAGGCAGGGAGCCGATGTTGGAACACAGTACCGAAGTGAAATATTTTACATGAATGATGCACAAAAAGCTGCTGCCGAGAACTTTATAAAACTACTTACAGATCAGCATATTTATAATAAGGCTATTGTAACCAAAGTTAGTAAAGCTCCGGTATTTTATGCTGCAGAAGATTATCATCAGGATTATTATGCACAAAATTCTAATCAGCCATATTGTGCAGCGGTAATTACACCTAAGCTCGAAAAGCTTAAAAAGAATTATAAGTCGAAATTAAAATCGTAAATAATTTATCAGAATAGAAAAGCTCTCTTTATGAGGGCTTTTCTGTTTTAAAAAGGAATCCCAAGCCTAAAGATTTAAGCATTTTCTTTTCAAACCACCAAAAGAATTTAAATTGGCCAAATAACGTTCCTATTGAAACTAATAATACCTGGTAGATTGGAAATATCAATATAATATAAAGAGGGTAATAAAGCCAGAGTGAAATGGATTCTTTGCTAATACCCATCCATGATAAAACAGGTTTAGACAGGTATGCTGATGTTGACCCTGTAATGGCAAACACGATAAATATAATAACAAACTGAAAGTTGTTTTTAATCCCCCAACGCTGTTTAAGATTTCCCATTTTGGCTAATAAAGTGGCAAATATATTGGTTTTACGATTGCGTTGCAATCTTTTATGTTCTTTATTTAAAATTATTCCAAATTAGAAATCGAGAACTAAAACTGGGGGATAATACCTCCCAATTTTTGATTGTTTGTAACCTGGAAATATACAAGGTAATTATATAGCAGGTAATTGACTTCATAGCCATAATTAATACGTGGCTGATAGTCAATTGTCATCTGATACATCTCTCCTCCATAGCGGGATGGATTCATAGCACGGTTATTCCATTCTGCCACCCAAAACCTGTTTTTATTTTCAAGATAAGACTGTCCGAAATAACCACGTGGTTTAGCCCTGGATGCCAACCAGCTTGTAAATCCATTGTCTATAATTATAACTTCATATTCAAGGGAGTCATTTGCAATTCTAACGGTATCATTAGTTTTTACATGCTTATTTTCAGCAATGGCATTGTCTTTTGGTATGGATGATTTGCTACTACAGGCTGTAATTAAACATAAAACTCCTGCAATAAAATATATGTATGTTTTCATAACCTGAATTTTACTATAAATGTAAAAAATAAAAGGCGTCTACAAATTGTAAACACCTTTTATTGTGAGCTTATTACAGCTTAAACTTATGCTTTTGCTGTAGGAGTAGTTCCCGCTATTGCTTTAGAAGCTGCAGCATCTGAGTGCGATGAAATTTTATCAGCAATTTCTCCCCCTTTTTCTACTACTTCATCAAATTTTTTCTTTGCAGATTCTTTAATGTTAGTGTACTTGTCAGCAAGATCACCACCAAGTTCTTCTGCTTTAGCGATTATGCCATCAAGGTGGCCTCTTCTTTTAAGAATAATACCTACTACTGCTAAGGCTGCAACTCCTGCTGCAATCCCTATGATCATTTTTTTGTTACTCATAGCTTTAATTTTAATGGTTATAAATTATTGATTTACTATATTTTATTACAAGCAATGTTCTATGCTTTTTTATTATATTGCTAAGTTAAGTATTGTAAAAAAGAAGCTTTCCTAAGGTTCTCTTAAAGTTACCGTATTTAACTTTAGATTAAGTAAAATGCTGTGATTCAGTAATTTTATGTTAAAAATGAGTTAGGCTAAATATATGTAATAAAAAAGCCCCTGCTTTCGCAAAGGCACAAGAATGTTTAGCACTCAACAAATAGTACTTATATATAATTAGGTATTTTAAATGCAATTAAACAAAAAGAGGATAGTCATCTTCGTCATGCATGTCAAAATCTCCATCTTCATCAAATTCAGCTTCGGTAATATATCCGAATAATTTTACCAGACCAAATCCGGCTAATCCTGCTAAGAGAAATTTAAGTAGTTTCATGTCGTCAGCGTTTTTAAGGTTAATGTCTTTTTTCATGGCTTTTAAATAATTTTTTACCTGATTTATAAGCTGAAATTACAAATAAATGACCATTGCTCTAACGCTTATTGGCAAAATTTTAATACTCAAAGCTTTAATTTGCAGCAAAAAGGAAATTTCGTGTAATGAAATTTAAAATGATAAAACGCCAGCATCTTAAAAGTGCTTAACCATAGTAATTTTATCTGCCGGATTTTCTTTTTCAAAAAAGTTTTTAATTAGTCCGCATTTCTCAAAACCATACTTTTCATATAATTTTATTCCGCCCTTATTTGTACTATAAACTTCAAGCCATATTATGTTTAATGGTGATTTTTTTTCAGCCCAACTCATAACATGTTCCATTAAAAAGCTACCTATCTTACGATTTTGCCATTCATAAGCGATGCCCATACCTATCATGCCGGTATGATATAATTTCTTGCGCTGATTGCCATGTACATCTATATTACCAATTAGTTTATTATTATGCTCCGCTACAAGTAAAAGACTGTTTAGCTCCGTAAGAAATTTATGTATCCATGTTTTTTCCATTTGAATATCATTTTTATATTCAAATTCATACATAGGAATCGAAGTTGTGTCCTTAATATAACTTTTTTTCAGCTCTATCAGGTTTAGCGCATCATCTTCGTTTGCTTCCCTAATGATAATTTCTTTACCATCTTTAGTAAAATGGGTTACAGGATGCATTTTCATTGCTATGGAAGTTTAAATTCCGGATTATAAATTAACCCTATTATATTTCCCCAAGGATCTTTAAGTGATGCAACCACAATATTACCTCCTACATTTTGTGGTGCTTCATGTTCTGTAGCACCAAGGCTGAGAAAGTGGTCATATTCTGCATTTATATTATCAACGCCCCAGTAGGTAACAACATTGTCTCCATTTACAGAATCATCAGGCTGAAGGCCTAATTCGTATCCTGCTATATTAAAGCCTACGTAAAAAGGCTCATCAAAATAGGGTTCTGTATTAAAAGCTTTGGTGTACCATTCTTTTGCTTTGTTTATATCTGATACTTTGTAACCTACGGTTCTTAAGCCTAATATAGTTTTCATGATTAAAGGTTTTACTTGATTACTACAAATTTAAATAAGATTCCTTTGGAAAACACTAAAAGTCTCGTTTTAAAGCTCAAACATTTTACTATATTTGTCACTTTGTAAAGAAACAAACTGAAACAATTTATGAAACTATTAGAAGGAAAAACGGCTATCATTACAGGCGCAAGCAGAGGAATTGGCCGTGGTATTGCCATCGTTTTTGCTAAGCATGGCGCTAATGTTGCTTTTACTTACAGTGCTTCTGCCGAAGCTGCTAAATCTCTGGAAGAAGAACTTAAAAGTTACGGAATACAGGCTAAAGGGTACCAGTCTGATGCTGCCAAGTTTGACGAAGCGCAAAAACTTGTAGATGATGTGTTAACTGATTTTGGTAATATAGATATCCTTATCAACAATGCAGGTATTACAAAAGATAACCTGTTGATGCGTATCTCTGAGCAGGATTTTGACAAAGTGATTGAGGTAAACCTTAAATCGGTTTTCAACATGACTAAGGCTGTACAAAGGCCAATGCTTAAGCAGCGTCATGGTTCTATAATAAACATGAGTTCCGTAGTTGGTGTTAAAGGTAATGCTGGTCAGTCTAACTATGCTGCATCAAAAGCGGGTGTACTTGGATTTACCAAATCTATTGCTTTAGAACTTGGTTCAAGAAATATTCGTTGTAATGCTATTGCCCCAGGTTTTATTGAAACTGAAATGACAGCAAAACTTCCTGAAGATGTTGTAAAAGGATGGGCAGAAAATATTCCGTTAAAAAGAGGAGGAACTACAGAAGATGTTGCAAATGCATGTCTTTACCTTGCTTCAGATATGTCTGCTTATGTCACAGGGCAAACTCTTAATGTTGACGGAGGTATGCTTACATAAGCATTAAAATAAATAAATAAATTAAAAGAATATAATAATACCCGATAATTTAAAATGACTGGATCTACAATTTTATTGTTAGTACTCTCTGCTTTTGCAGCATTCGGATTATCGTTTTATCAATATCTTTTTAGAGCCAAAAAGAAAAGCAAATTGTTTTTCTTTTTGGCTTTTATTCGTTTTATCACCCTGTTTTCTATTTTCCTGCTTTTGATAAATCCTGTTATTACAACAAAAGATTTAAAAGTAGTTAAAACGCCACTTCCTGTTGTGGTAGATAATTCACAATCAATTAAAGAATTAGGTGCAGATAAAACCGCCAAAGACCTTACTGAAAAAATACTTTCAAACAAAGAACTCTCTTCAAAATATGACGTTCAGTTATATAGTTTTGATGATGGATTTGAAACAGGAGATTCGCTTAATTTCAAAGGAAAACAAACTCATATAGACCAGGTTGCACAAAACCTGAAACAGCTTTATAGAAATACAAATTATCCTGTAATAATGCTTACCGATGGTAATCAGACCATAGGTAACGATTATGTTTATAGTTTTAGGGAAAATACAGCAATTTATCCATTAGTATTAGGTGATACAACTACATTCCTGGACCTAAGGGTTAGCCAAGTAAACGTAAACAAGTATGCCTTCTTAAAAAACAAATTCCCGGTAGAGGTATTTATACAATACAGCGGAAACAAAACAGTAAATGCTACGTTTAATATTATGCAGGGTAATGCCGTACTGCATAAACAAAATATTAATTTCAGTAAAGATAAAAAAGCTACGTCGGTATCTTTGCTGCTTAGTGCCGATAAAGTAGGGGTGCAAACATATCGTGCTGTTATATCGTCATCAGAAACTGAAAAAAATAAGTACAATAATGTAAAAAACTTTGCTGTAGAGGTTATAGACCAACGATCAGAAGTTGCATTAGTATCTTCAATAAGCCATCCTGATCTTGGTGCATTAAAACGTGCTATTGAAACCAATCAGCAGCGTAAAGTGACAATTTTAAAACCCAATGAAGTTAAATCGTTACAGGATTATAATGTTTTGATATTGTATCAGCCTGATGCTTCTTTTAAATCATTGCTTGAACTAAATAAAAATGCTGGTTTAAATACATTAACGATTACCGGACTAAGTACAGATTTTAATCTTTTAAATCAGACACAAAATCTTATCAACTTTAAAATGACTTCTCAAAAAGAGGATTATTTGGCTGATTTTGAAACTGGATTTAATTCTTTTGCGATTGATAATATTGGTTTTGAGCAATTTCCCCCGTTACAGAACCCTTTTGGTACAGTTACATTAAAGTCTAATGTGAATACTTTGCTACAGGCGCGAATAAGAAATGTAAAAATCGAGAGTCCATTGATGTTCTTTTCTGAATCAGGTGCAACACGTAACGCCTTTATCCTGGGTGAGAATATTTGGAAATGGAGAATGGAAGCGTATCTTAATTCTAAATCATTTGAGCAATTTGATATATTTATCGATAAAACTGTTCAATACCTTGCGTCTAATTCCAAGCGTAAAACGTTAGTCGTGAATCATGAGAGTTTTTATAATTCAGGCGAGGTAATTTCTATTACAGCCCAGTATTTCAATAAAAATTATGAGTTTGATGAAAATGCAAGATTGACAATTCAACTTAAAAATAAAAAAACAAACTCGTCAAAGATTTATGATTTCCTTAAAGGAACCAGTGAGTATAAAGTAAATCTAGATGGTCTTGATGCCGGGGTGTATAGTTTTACGGTTAATGAAAACACCTCTAAAACTAGTTATAGCGGTTCATTTGAAGTACTTGATTTTGAAATTGAAAAACAATTTGTAAATCCTGATTTAACACGCCTTCAACAGGTTGCTGCTAACACAGGTGGCGCCGTATACTATCCTGATAATGCGGATAAATTAATTGATTCATTAATCAATAACGAAAATTATAAGGCTATACAAAAAGAGATTACTAAAAAATCACCACTTATAGACTGGATATGGTTATTGGTAATTCTATCATTAACATTGGCAGCAGAATGGTTTGTTCGCAAATACAATGGCTTATTATAATAGCTTGCTAAAAAAAGTATAAAAAATAACCAGAGCTATATTTAATCTCTAAATTTGAGATAACTCTAAATTAAAATCTTATGAAAAAAATCATTTCATCATTTAGCTTTATGTTAATTATGATAGTTATGTCAGGATGTAAATCAACTCAGACGAATGTATCCAAGGGTACATTAACGGCAACATCATGGCAGTTATCAACTGTTATGGGCAAAACTGTTAGTTCATCGGATTATGCAAAGGGATTGCCGGATGCGACATTTAGTGCAGATGATAAGATTAGTGGCAATGGTGGCTGCAACAGATACAGTGGAACATATACGCTTGAAGAGAATGGGAAAATTAGTTTTGGCCCAATGTTATCAACTAAAATGTTTTGCCCGGGCGGAGGAGAAGAAGGATTTATGAGAGCAATGGGGCAGGTTAATACAGCTAAAATAGACGGTAAGAATTTGGTGCTGTCTAATGGTAATAATGATCTTCTTGTATTTATACCAGGTAAGAAATAATGATTTTAAAGCCTGTATTAGATTTTCTTTCTTTGTTGGCTCAAAATAACAACAGAGAGTGGTTTGCTGAAAACAAACCGGAATTTCAAGAAAATGAAACTATAGCCCGTACATTTTTTAATGATCTATTTTCAGATTTGCAAAAGCTGGATTCTATAGAAGGTGTTCAGGTATACAGGATCTACAGGGATGTGCGTTTTTCAAAAGATAAATCGCCTTACAAGAGGTACTTGGGTGCCTGGTATTCAAGATTAAAGCCTTTTTACAGAGGTAGCTATTATCTTCATTTAGAACCGGGAAACAGCTTTATTGAAGGTGGCTTCTGGAATCCAAATGCTGACGATTTAAAACGTATAAGAAAAGAATTTGAGCTTGACGATAGTGAAATTAGGGAAATAATGAAGGCTTCTGATTTCATCAAATATTTTGGAATAATAGAGGGAGAAGAGTTGAAGTCAGCGCCAAAGGATTTTGATAAAAATCATAAAGCAATTGATCTGATCCGTAAAAAACAGTTTCTTGTGGTACGCAGATTTACAGATAAGGAAGTACTGGATAAAAATTTCAGAAATGAGATACTATCAACATTTACATCGATGCGTCCTTATTTTGATTATATGACAGATGTGCTTACAACTAACCTTAATGGTGAAAGTATTATAGAATAAAAAGAAAGGGAAGTTTAACTTCCCTTTCTTTTTATTCTCGTTTTGCAAGTAACTGTACTTGGTCTTTTAACCTCTCAATAAGTAAATTCATCATACGTTTATTAAGGCTTGATGAATCCTGGATATATTCCCTGAATTCTTCAACCGTAAAAAAAGCGATTACCATACCTTTAAGTGCGTTCCTGAATTTAATATCCTTATGTATCGCGTTATCTATAAAAGACATTTTCTTTTCGATAGTAAAAGCATAAAAATCGCTCTTAGATTTATTTGTATAATTTATAAAAGATTCTAAGAACAAATCATTTTGGAGCTTTAAAATCGGTCGTAAGGTTTGGTTTTGAAATATTTCCTCTTTAGAGGACTGAGGGTGTATTTCTCCTAGTGCTTCACCACGAAGGGCGAGAATCTGAGTATCGCGCTGATCCATGTTTTTCTTTTAAAGATAATAAAAAACCCTGTAAGAAAACAGGGTTTTTTGTGTAAATATTTTTAGAATCTGAAGCGTGCTCCAAGCGCAATATCCGGTCCGAAATTGTTTTCACGGTAGTCGTCATCGCCAAAGTATATCTCCGGTCTGAAGTCTAACGATAATTGAAGAGGGAAATCGAAATTGTATTCAATACCTATATCTCCCGCTGCAAATAAAAATGTACCACTGTCATCATTACCATGATAATAGTTAGGAACCCTGTCATTAAAATCCCAGGTACCAATACCGCCACCTACACCGGCATACCAGTTAAATCCGCCTTCAATATTCCATACCCATTGGTACAGGGCAGCAAGTTTTACTGCATCATAATAATCTGAATTACGCCATCCAAGATCTAATTCAAGTCTGTTGTCTGAACTAAACTTTCTTTGGTAAGATACTTCCGCTCCAAAACCGTCGTTATCGCCTAAACGAAGACCAATTGCATTTTTTTCCTGTGCTTGCGAGCTAAATGCTAAGCCTAGTAGCAAGAAAGCTGATAACAATACTTTTTTCATAAGTGATTTATTAGGTTATATTGGACAAATTTAAATCGACTTATCTGTAAGAATCGGGCAATGTTAAAGTTTTAACAGTTATCATTATGTTAAAGAAGTTACTGTATACTGTAGTCTACGAGTATTTCTTCCTGATGTTCTGAACCTGATTGCGGAATAGGGAGCTCAATATTAGGTATTTGTGTTAATTCATAAGACAGATCAGTAATCGTTTTAACAACTCCGATCTCCGGTGCATAATATTGCGTTGAAACAACAACATTTTGAGATGTCATTAAAGGAAATGTAATCGGCAGGCCGGCAAATTCTGTTTTGATATTAATACTTAGATTAACTGTTATCTCAACAGGCTTAACATTAGTGTATGTTTCGGTACCGGAAGTAAAAGTTGCTATAGATGTTTTTGCTTTTGAAGTGAGTGAGTAACTAAATTCGAGTGTATAACCTTCAATTTCCTGTTGTATTATCCCGTTGATTGCTCCTAATTGTTGGTTGTCTGCAGCATTCTGATCAAAAACAACAAAATTATTTATCGGCAGGCTTAATGGAATATCTTCAGAGATATTAAATCCAACTGCCCCGGTAACAAAGATTTTTCCTTCAGATTCCTTAACGGCATTATTTCTAAGTGAATTGGAAAAGAAGCCAAAAGGCAAATTTTTTGTCCTTAATTTTTGATACGTGTTGGAATTAATCAGCGTGTCGTTAGCAATATACAATGAGTCCCTGCCATCCATAATATCGCTGTTTACATCATACACCCAATAATTTCCTTCATTTGAAGGGAAATAAGAGGTTGAAGTATTATCATTATTGTTACTATCGTCATCACTTGAGCATGAGACGATAAATAATCCAAGAGCAATTAATAAAAACGTTTTTTTCATGTTGGTTAAATTTGATTGCTAATATAACCAACAATTCTAAATTAAACCGACTTATTTGTGAAGAGCATAGTTGTTATGAGCTGACTTTCAAGTTCAGACTCCAGTTCAAAATAATCTTCTTCAACTACGACTTCACTTTCTGCATGGCGGTATAATTTCCAGCGTTTCTTGTTATATTCTAATGCCGTAAGGTTTTCGATCCAATCACCCGAATTGAGATATACGACGCTTCCTTTTTTGTTTTCTTTTGTAGTTATAATCGGTTCATGTATGTGTCCGCAAATTACATAATCGTAATTATTCTCTATTGCAAGGTCAGAAGCTGTTTCTTCAAAATCAGAAATGAATTTTACAGCTTTTTTTACACTCGCTTTTATTTTTTTGGATAGGGAATATGGCTCTTTACCCATTTTTTTTAGCATCCAGTTTACAAAGCGGTTTAAAAGAATAAGATAATCATAACCCAAACCACCCAGTTTTGCAATCCATTTGGCGTGTTGTACAGAACTATCAAAAACATCGCCATGAAAGAACCATGCTTTTTTACCATCCAGTTCCAGTACAACTTTATCGGAAATAGAAAAATTACCCATTGATGTACCACTGAATTTCCTCAGCATTTCATCATGGTTTCCGGTTATATAATAAACCTTGGTGCCTTTAGAAGCAAAGTCAAGAAGTCTTTTTACTACCTTAAGGTGTGATTTTGGAAAGTATGATTTCCTGAATTGCCAGATATCTATAATATCGCCGTTAAGAATAAGTGTTTTAGGCTTAATAGCAGACAGGTAGTTTAAAAGCTCTTTAGCATGGCAGCCGTATGTACCTAAGTGTAGGTCAGAAAGCACTACAAGATCAACATTCCTTTTTTTCATCAGAGTGTTTTTTCTTCTGCAAATTACACACATATATATAAAGGTATGTTTATTACAGTGTTACTAAAATGTTTTGATTTTGAATACCTGATTTATTTCATAAATAAACCAGAACGGGTTACATTTGTTAAAAACAACAACAAATGGCCGGTAATACTTTTGGAAAAAACTTTAAGCTAACCACTTTTGGAGAATCTCACGGAGAAGCTATAGGAGGAATTATTGACGGATGCCCGCCGGGTATCGAACTGGATATAGAAGCAATCCAAAGAGATCTTGACCGCAGGAGGCCGGGGCAGTCGGCGATTGTTACCCAACGTAAGGAAGCAGATAAAGTACAATTCTTGTCAGGTATCTTTGAAGGAAAGACAACAGGGACACCAATCGGCTTTATTGTGCCCAATACCAATCAGAAGTCTGACGACTATTCTCATATAAAAGATACTTACAGGCCATCGCATGCTGACTATACCTATGATAAAAAATATGGTATACGCGATCACAGGGGCGGCGGCAGAAGTTCGGCACGCGAAACCATTAGTAGGGTAGTAGGAGGGGCAATTGCAAAACAGGTAATGCCGAAAATAAAAATTAACGCATTTGTCTCTTCGGTTGGGGATATCTTTATAGATAAACCGTACCAGGCACTTGATTTCTCTCTGACCGAAACTAATGATGTGCGCTGTCCTGATATTGCCACTGCTAAAAAAATGGAAGACTTTATAAAACAGATACGTAAGGAAGGTGATACTGTAGGCGGTACTGTAACATGTGTGTTGCAAAATGTACCTGCCGGACTTGGCGAACCTGTGTTTGATAAGCTGCACGCAGAATTAGGTAAAGCAATGCTTTCTATTAATGCGGTAAAAGGTTTTGAATATGGTAGTGGCTTTTGTGGTGCTAAAATGAAGGGTAGTGAACACAATGACCTTTTTAATATTGATGGTACTACTAAATCTAATCTATCAGGCGGTATACAGGGGGGTATTAGTAATGGTATGGATATTTACTTCAGAGTTGCCTTTAAACCGGTGGCTACCATTATGCAGACTCAGGAAACAATTGATAATAAAAGTAATATTGTAGAAATGCAGGGAAGGGGCAGGCATGACCCATGTGTGGTGCCCAGGGCTGTACCTATTGTAGAAGCTATGGCAGCATTAGTACTAGCCGATTTTTATAAATAAACTTTAAAGTATAGCTAGCAAATCAAGCATTAACTAATATTTAACATAAAAATTAACCTTATAAATACACTAACTTTCAATATGTTGCAATAAAACAAATTTAATTGGTAGTATTTTTTAAAAAATCATTAATAAAATTTGTTGGTGTAGCAAAACTTTTCCTATTTTTGAGAAAAATTAAAAACTATTTATCATCATGAAAAAACAATTACTTGCCGGAGCCTTTGTTTTGGCTTCTTTTTTAACTGCGCAGGCGCAGGTATCATATTCGTTTGAAACTTCTGAAGGTTTCGTACTTGGAGATTTTGTTACCGATGAAAACGGTACTGCTCAAAATAACTGGACAGGTGATACGCCATTTGCTCAGATTGTTAATACAGCTGCTACTGATGGAGATAATTCACTTTTATTAGGTACTAATAATACTGCTCTTGAAGGTGGTGCTACAATAGGTGTTTATGGCCCAGATTTTACTAATGTTTCTGGTGATCAGGTGTCATTTTCTTTTGATATACAGTTACCTACATTAGATGCAACTGGAGGGTCAAGTGTTATGATCGCTGCTCAGGCTCCTTCTCAGGAATTAGCTACTTCACGCGTATTATCACTTCCTGATGGAAGATTCGTGTATTATGATATTGATCCTGACAACCCACAAAATTTAGCAGGTTTGTTATTTGGTACATACGATGCAGAAGCTGACGTATTTACTCCTTTTATAGGTACAGCTGGTACATGGTATAATATTCAGGTTTTACATGATTTTGCAGTTTCTAATGAAGATTTTCCTGATGGAGCTATTGGTTACTTTATAGATGGAGTTCAACTTGGAGTATCAAGTGCATGGGGTGCTACAGCTGTTGAGAATGTTATATTCCAAACAGACAATTTAAGCACAACTGCTTTATTTGACAATATCATTGTTGATGGTTCTGAGACTGCTGGTGTTAAAGAAAATAATATTACAAGTCTTGCAGTAACTCCTAACCCTGCTAGCGATTTTGTAAACATCACTAATAATGAAAATGCACTTGTAAATGGTGTTGTTATAACAGATCTTAACGGTCGTACAGTTAAAACTGCTAAATTTGCTGGTGTAGCTCAGGCTCAGGTTAATGTATCTGATCTTGCTTCTGGAGTTTATATGATGACTATTTCATCTGATAAAGGTTCAGTTACTAAAAAAATCGTTAAAAACTAATTAGTTTTTATGTATAATATTGAAAGCAGGCTTTAAGCCTGCTTTTTTTGTTAAAAAAATAGTATATTTTGTTTTTTTTATTAGATTTGAGTAGGTGGAACTATTAAAATTCAAATCATGAAAAAAAAATTACTTATCGTAGCTTTACTATTAGTCTATTTTTTAACGACTAGAGCACAAACTTCGTGTGCCACAGCATTAGACTTACCAATAGATGCAACAACAACAGTTGGCGAACTTACAGGTACTTATGTTTCAAATTGTTTTGTAAATGATCCCACTGAGCTTGCCACTGCCGCAAATTGGTATAAATTTACAGCTATGGCAAATGGAGTTATCAGGATAAATACTAATCTTGATGCAAATGATGGTGTAAATTATAGTGACGATACCAGAATTTCTGTTTACACAGGAACATGTACTTCTCTTACATGCCTTGCAGCTTCTGACGATATAAACACAAATAATGGTAACTATCTGACAGATTTTTTCTTTCAAGTTACAAATGGACAAACTTATTACGTAGCATTTGATAATAACTGGACTGTAGAAGATGTTCCAACAGGGTTTCAGGTTGAAGTTAGTTTTAATGGCTGTTATCCTACCACGGGCGGATTTGGTTTTGTTAATGAGCCAACTACTACAACGGCAACGATATCGTGGACAACCGCGATAAATTCACCTGTCGGATATGAAGTCCTTTATGGCCCTACAGGATTTGATCCTGACTCTGAAGGTACAACAATTATCAGCCTTACTACACCTCAGGTAGCTCTTACAAATTTAACTTCGGGTACTACATATGATATATATGTACGGACTAAATGTTCTGATGATAGTTTTAGCTTTTGGTTTGGCCCCGTTAATTTTGACACAATGTATGATGCTGCAACGATTCCTTATTCTTATGGTTTTGAATCAATGAATGGCGGAGGTTGGTCAATTTTGACAACAAAAGCAGAGGGAAGTCCTTGGAAAATTGGCGTAAGTGGTGATTTTGAAACTGTACAACCACATGTTGGAGATGTTTATGCTTATGCAGGCGCAATACCGGCAGATTCTGATGCGTGGCTGTTTTCAAGAAAGCTTAATCTTATTCAGGGTACAACATATACACTTAGTTTTTATGCAAGGAAAGCTGCTCTTGCAGGCGCAGGTAATGTAAATAACCTTAAAATAGCTGTTGGAAACGATGTAACTGCAGCTGCTCAGTTTACAATCCAATCTTTTGGAGACTATACTAATGAAGATTATACTTTAGAGTCTTATAATTTTACAGTTCCAGCTACAGGAGTATATTATATTGGATTTAATTATACTGCTCCTGCTCATGCTCAAACTAACTACGGACTTCTTGTAATTGATGACGTTACTGTAGATGTTAGCGCAGGACTTAACGATGCTTTAATTGCTAAACTTGCTGTTTCTCCTAACCCTACTAATGGTGTAGTTAACATCAGTAATTCAGAAAACATCCTTATCAATGGAGTAACTGTTACAGACCTTAACGGCCGTACAGTTAAATCGTCTAAATTTGACGGTACTTCTAACGCACAAGTTAATATTTCAGATCTTGCATCTGGAATGTACATGATGACAATTTCATCTGATAACGGAACTGCTGTTAAAAAAATTATCAAAAACTGATAACCTTAGTTTTTAAATAATAAAGCCCCATGCATAGCATGGGGCTTTTAGTTTTAATTCTTTATTATTTTTTGTGCCGGGATTCCGTTTGCATTTAAGAAATAGATACCGGGACTAAATTCAGAAATATTTATTTCCATTTGAGTTGATTTACTTGTGTTATTAAATCGCTTCAATTCTTTACCGGTAATATCAATAATGGTATATGTCTCTATATTTTTATCACTAACTATTGTTATTAATCCATCTGTTGGATTTGGGTAAATTATTACTGTATTTTCATTAACTGTATCAAACGTACTTTCCACATCCATAGCATCTCTTGCAATCAGTCTTTTTGCTTTAGGCTGTGCCTTAATTATTTCTGCAGGAGAACAATTTTCAATCTCAGCTAAGAAAAGGGATCCGCTTTTAGCATTAAATCCTGGTAACAGTTCAATAAATTCATTTGCCTGATAAACTGCTTCACCGGGGCTTGTTAATGTATTTACTGCTGTAATAGATACTTCTCTCTGTTTAAAAGAATAAATTGTACCTGAAGGTTCCGGTAAATTAACTGTTTGGTACAAAGTATCTATACAACTTAAATCGCCGCTATAACATTTAGGAGCTATTGGATTTCCAAAATTGTTAGGAAAAAAATATGCTGCTTGTCCTGAAAGACAACACCAGTCTGACCAGCCACCACAATTTGATTTAATACGCCATCTGTAACATTTCGCTCCCACTGCTCCTTGTGGTAAAAATAGGTCTAAATGATTATCAGTTAATGTTACGGAATAATACCTGCCTGAAGTTTCTAAATATCCGGGACAGCAAGTGTTATCCGATACAAATTCTAATTCATAAGTATCACCTATATCAGGCCATGTTAATATACCTCCCGTTAGTATTGTTGCATCCTGGGTATTTATGGCGTTCATGGTTAAATCAATACCTTCATTTGAAGATGCATCAAATAAATTATAGGTATATGCAGGTGAGCCTGATGTTGCAGGCTTAAGAAAATCTGCATTTGCCCTGAATTCAAAATTACCGCTAAATTGAGATATAGTGATAGGATCAACAGTAAAACAAAAAGTATTGCCGCTAATAACCGGTAAGGACGGAATGTTTGTAATTACATTATCGTTTGTATCTATCAGGTCCAGTTTTAAGCTTCCAGGAACAATGGCAGCATTTAATGGGGCAACAAAATCACCACATATAGAAAAAGGCGTAGATGGGCATGAGATATTAACCTGATCCAGAGTTAATAATCCAAATATAGGCGCGCTACAGGCAGCATCACATCTGATGTTATCTAAATAGGCAGTACCAAAATGGCCCGAAGCCCCACAGTCTGCAACTACAAATTCCAAACGTAATGGTTTATTAACATAGGCTGCCGGAATCTGAAGCCTTCCGCATTGCCATCCAGTATAAAGTGTATTGGTGCTTCCTACCATCAGGCTTTGAAATATGTTATTATCTACATTTGCTTTATAACATATTTCGTTCTCATTAATAATTTCGCCGGCGGCATTATAAATGCGCGCTGTAAAAAAAGGTTCCACATCGTCGGCACCATGTAGTTGAAAAATTAATGAAAAGTCAAAACTTATAATTGCAGATGAAGCTGTAAAATTAGAAGTCATAGTAACAATATCTGAACCTCCGTTACTCCCATTTAATTTTACAGCATAAGTTCCTCCGGAAGAGGGTCTTACGCGGGGCATAGAAACCGTTGCTCCTGCAGTACCGTTATTATAAAGTACTGGGTCATTAACGCCATAGGGAGTTATAGAAGCAGTTGATACCAAAGTCACTCCTTCCGAGAAACCACCTCCTGCAACAATAATATTATTTAAGGTAGTACTTGGGGTAAGAGGACCAAAAGCTGAAGTTTTAGTATTAATGTGGCAATCCACAAAAGAATAGGTAGTATCTGCAATTTTAAGTTTTGTAAAAGTATAAGAACTTGGAAAAGCAGAGAGGCCTCCCTCAAAATTACCATTAGTAATACACTGCGCATTACCACATAGCCACGACAATAGCGTAGCTATAATGCATAAATATATCCTATTCATAAATTACTGTTTATTGTTTTTTAATACAGTAATTTCAGATTTCAGGCTTTCTATCTGTTTTTGCTGTTCAATAAGATATAAAGTAAGCTCTTCTACTTTTTCAAGAAGTTTTGCATCCATTTGTGCTACATCAAGTCCGTTTTCTACCATTTGAGATGCAGAAGGTACATTTGGTAAATGGTTGTTTTCTTTAGTGTACTTTTCTACTTCGTTAAGTGGCATAAGCTTATAATCTGCTGCAAAAACATAATCTGCCCAATTAGTAGTTGTTTTAACCGCTACTTTTACTTTCTCGGTAAGTATACCATCTTCAACAAAAAGTTTATAACCATCCGGTGTTTTGATATCATTTGTACCAAGTCCAATTCTCACTTTACCGTCTTGATTAATGCGCATGAATTCGGAAGTATCAAAGCCAAATCGTAATGCAGATACGGTTGTATTAGTAGTTGCAGGTGCGTTAAAATCGATATAACCTGTATTAGCTGTGCCAACTACAGAATAGATAGAACTGTATTGTTGAAAAAGAGCATGTTGACCGCTCATGATGGCATATTGTTTATGTCCAATAAATATTCCTTGAGAATTTTCACCAGTAGTCACAGACTTGCTTCCAAAGTATGCAAGTTTAGATGACGATATAGTAAGTGTTGTTGCTACATCAAGTTTTGCTCCAGATGTAGGTGTAGCTGTCCCAATTCCAACACTTCCAGTTGTAGGCCAAGGATTACTATTTTGAGCATACCCAAAAGCTGCACAAAGTGCAAAAGACAATGTAAAAATTTGTTTTTTCATAATAAGTTGATTTAATTTATGAGGCAAAACTAATCAATCAACTGGTGTTAAAAAGTTAACAAATTTTAAACAGTATTCAATATTTAAATAAGTAAAAACTTACAATTAAGTTGTTTTAAACAAAAGCCCTGAAAACATTGGAATTGTGATATTCATAAATTAGCCATCACAATAGTAGTGTATTTTGTGATATTTTTGCATAATAAATGGTATTTACTGATAATAAACACGTTAAACTATAAAAATTTTGCTTTAAGTTCAGGGGTAGGAATCATGCATTCGTCTTTTTTGCCATACCATTTGTAACGGTTTCTCGCAATGTAATCATATACTTTATTAGAAATCCATTTTGGTATAAGTGAAAAGACTGATATTATAGAATAGATCCCGCCAAGTTGTCCAATTATTTTTATAGCAGCTTCAGCTTTATAGTAGTAGGAGTGACCTGGTTCATATAAAATAATAGAATCTGTTTTAGAAGTGTCAATACCAATATATGTAATGATTTCCTGTCCTAAGTCAGACTGGATTGCTACAAAGCGAAAGATATCTTTTTTATCGTGCTTAATAATAAACTGAACGGTACTGTCGCATAAGTTGCACACACCATCAAACAATATTATCTTTTTATCCTTCGGCAGATTTTCCATTATCATTTCTTTTTAGCTTCGACAAGCTCTAATGATTCAATATCAACTTTAGAAGTAAATAAGCCATAGTTTACGGTGACTTTCTTCTTTTCGATAACGTCTATTGTACCAACAGCTTTACCATCTATCATTCGTACGCGGTCACCCACTTTAAGGATAGCTTTTGGTTTCTCGGCTTCAATTTTTAGAGCTTTTATTTTCTTCTCTTTTTTCTCCTGTCTTATTTCCTCAACTTTTACCTGAACTTCAGCAATTATTTCTTTTTGCACAACTTCTTTGGCTTTCTTTTCTTTAGGAGTTGCTTGTTTACGCTTAGAATTTTCAATTTCAACAATTCTTAAAAATTCACCAATAAGTTCTTTCTTATTTTTATTGCTAAAATACTTTTCACTTATGTCGTCAAGTTTTTGTCCCATATAGATAAGGCGTTGGTTTGCATCATACAATTCTTGGTAGCTTTCAAGCTTCTGTTGAATTTTTGTATTGATATTCTCCATTTTTTTACCTTCTTCACGGGCTTTACTTTCTTCTTCTTTTAAGGTTTGAGAAGTTTTTTCAAGCTTAGATCGTTCTTTCTGAAGTGTAGCAATAGTTTTATCAAATCGCACTTTACTACCTTCAATTTTCTTTTTAGCCCTGTTGATCAGTCCGTATGGAATTCCATTTTTCTGAGCCACTTCAAAAGTAAAAGAACTTCCTGCCTGACCAAGTATCAATTTATACATTGGCTCCAATGACTTTTCGTCGAAAAGCATATTGGCATTAGTTGCATAAGGCAATTCGTTAGCAAGTATCTTTAAGTTGGTGTAGTGGGTTGTAATAATACCAAAGGCTTCACGATGATAGAATTCTTCAAGAAAAATCTCTGCTAATGCACCACCTAATTCAGGATCAGAACCAGTACCGAATTCGTCAATAAGAAATAATGTTTTGTCGTTACATTTCTTAAGAAAGTAGTTCATGTTCTTAAGTCGGTAGCTATATGTACTTAAATGATTTTCAATAGATTGGTTGTCTCCGATGTCCGTCATAATCCTGTCAAACAAGAATGTTTCGCTACGTTCATGTACCGGTATCAGCATACCGCTTTGTAACATTAATTGTAAAAGTCCTATCGTTTTAAGTGTTATACTCTTACCACCTGCATTAGGACCTGAAATTACAATAATTCGATTGTCCTGTGTAAGTTCTATAGTTTGCGGATATGTAGCTTCGCCTTTACGTTTATTGTTTACATATAAAATAGGGTGGAAGGCTTCCCTAAAAAATAATCTCTTTTTTTCTGTAATATTTGGTAAAAGGCCATTTATTCTTTTTGCATATTTAGCCTTCGCAGAAATAACATCTATATCGGTCAAAAATTCCTGATAATCATAAAGTAAAGGAACGAATGGACGTATAACATTACTTAACTGAAGCAGTATACGTTTTACTTCTTCCTTTTCTTCGTATTCGTAATTATTAAGTTCTCTTGAGTATTTAAGCGTTGCCTCAGGTTCGATGTAAGCAATACTTCCCGTTTTAGAACTTCCTAAAATTGAGCCTTTTACTTTGCGGCGGTACATGGCAGATACAGCAAGTACCCTGCGGTTTTCTACAACACTTTCCTTAATATCATCAAGATAACCCATACCATTGTACTGGCTCAAGGCAGAAGCAAAGCTTTGATTTATTTTTGTTTTGACAAGATTCATCTCCCTGCGAATATTTTGCAATTCGGGAGAAGCATCGTCTTTTATTTCGCCATATTTATCAACAATCCTGTCGATGTTTTTTAAAATTTCTTTAGTATATTCTACCTGCACAGCTCTTGAATTAAGAGTAGGGTAATACTCTTCAAATTTTTCAAGAAATTTAATGAGTGTATTAACCGTTTCTGAAATTACAGCAATTTTCCTGAAGGCAGATGCATCAAGATAACTGTCTTCTATGGCAAGAAATTTTATTTCATTTGTTACAGGCTCAAAACCATGGTTTGGCAGAGCATTGTTATTATCAAAAGAAGCTACATATTCTGATGTTTGTAAAAGCGAATCCATGAGCTCTTCTTTATTTTTAAAAGGAGCTATTTGTAAAGCTTTTTCATGTCCCGGTTCGGTAGTGCAGCTTGCGGCTACGGCTTCAAGAACGGTATAGAATTCTAAATCTTTTAGGGTCTTATCTGTTATGCTGATCATTATAGTCTTAGAGCAAATTTTATACAAAAATACTACATATTTACAAGGGTTGTACATCTATACAAAAAGTTTAAGATCTCTTTATATTTCTATTTACCTGCTTTAATTATATTTGCCAAAAACAATCAATATATGCAGGTAAATATAGAATCTTCCTGGAAAGAAGTCCTTAAAGATGAATTTGAAAAACCATACTTTAATGATCTTATAGATTTTGTAAAATCAGAATATGCAGCACATACCTGCTATCCTCCGGGAAAGAAAATATTTTCTGCTTTTGATCATTGTCCTTTTGATAAGGTTGAAGTTATTATTTTAGGGCAGGATCCATATCATGGCCCGGGCCAGGCTAACGGATTATGCTTTTCTGTAAGTGACGGAATACCAATGCCTCCTTCATTACAAAATATTTTCAGAGAAATACAAACTGACTTAGGTAAACCATTTCCGTCTACCGGTAATTTAGAACGTTGGGCAGATCAGGGAGTTTTACTTTTAAATGCCGTGCTTACGGTTAGACAAGGCGAAGCCAATAGCCATCAAGGGAGAGGCTGGGAATTGTTTACGGATGCCGTGATTAAAAAAGTATCTGAACAAAAAAAAGATGTAGTGTTTATGCTTTGGGGTGGTGCAGCTAAAAAGAAAGGCGCCAGTGCAGATAAAAGCAGGCATTTGATTTTAGAATCAGGTCACCCATCACCATTAAGCGCCAACAAAGGTCACTGGTTTGGGAACAAACATTTTAGCAAAACAAATGAATTTTTAGCTTCAAAAGGGAAAAAACAAATCGATTGGTAGTTGATTAGTTGAAGGTTAATGCACCTAAGATTTCCTCGCTCATAAAAGGGCCTCCTGGATATTTAGCTGTGTAATCCAGATTCAGCCATACTTGTCCGCGTTCATCAATGTGATAATGCACTTCTTTTCCACGGCTTTCTTCTACGAAAAGTAATTCTTTTATAAGATAATTGGCAGTTTCCAATTCAGCTTTAGTACCTACAAGCATTTCAGGATACATGTGCCCTCCAGTGTGTATTATTCTCGGCGTTCCGCCTATAGCTCTAACTAAAGCAGCCATAAGAATGGCATGGTCATCGCAATCTCCGGAAAAATGCTGTATTGATTCACTTGCAGCTGCTATGTATTCATGCCCTTTAGGATCGTTTACATAATTCCATCTGTTTCTCACTTCTTTAAACACTGCAAAACACTGAATCATCAGACGTTGTTTTTTGTAACCTTTTACATCCCTGAAATATTTTGTTGTTGCCATAAGTGCAAAGTTTCTCACCGTTGGATTGTCATAGTCTACAGCATCTATGATTTTAGATTTATTAGGGAACGGTAATAGTTTGGATATGATAATGTCCTGTGGATTAGCATCATCGGCCATTGTATAGACCATAGAACGGTAATCCTCAAAAACGGCATTAAAGCCATAGTTACCAAAAACAGATCCATACAACAGCGCTATTAAATAAAAAAAGATACAGATTATAAGTACCGTTTTTAGCATCCTTAAAATCAACTGAATAGCGACAATCAATACTACAAAAATTAGAATTCTGTCAATGTGTAAAGGCCATTCAGGATCTTTTAAATTTTGGTGGATAATAATAAATAAAGGAATGGCGATAAGAACGTTTAATACAAAAATGATAATAGATGCCCACGGCTCCTTAATTTGGAGCTTAGCTTTTAAGTTCTTTATGGTTGTAGAATCCAGTTTTATCATTATGCATTAAATAAAACGCTATGTTTTATTCTGCCGAAGTTTCAAATGCAGCTTTTTTATCTATTATGTTAAGTTCAAACAATTGGTCCTGTACTTTATCAAACGTGCTTTTGTCCAGTTTTTTTTGAGACCATTCGGTTATTTTAAGCCAGTCTTTAATATCTTCTTCCTTTTGATTGTAACGTTTTGACAAAACACTTTCAATATTTGGTATGTCTTTAAAAGAAGCTGTCATTTGATTAATTACATTCAGCATTTCTGTTAGTCCTTCTTTATCATTTTCTAATACTTCGTTGCGTACAGAAATTACAAAGCATGGCCACGGAGTAGGGCAGTCGTCAACTCGCCTAAAGATACCTTTGTCTACGATGGGTTTTGTCATAAAGCGTTCCCACATAAAATAGTCGGCACGTCCTTCGGTTAAGCCCTCAATCGCTCCGTCAAGTGTATTAATTATTTCAAACTGAAGTTTAGCGGTGTCCCATCCCTGATTTTTAGCATTAACAAAAGCCATAAGGTGCGAGCCCGAACCAAAACGGCTAATTGCCACTTTGCCATTTTCTAAATCGGCTAATGTTTTATATGGAGATGTTGCGGCAACATGTATGCCCCAAACCAAAGGAGATTGTACATATACCTGAATTATAGTACTATTATTTCCTGCAGCTATATCTTTTATAATCCCTTCTGTAAGAATAACGGCAATATCTGTACTTCCGTCACGAAGCATTTGGCATAATTTACCTGTACCTTCAGGTACATCAGTCCATACAAGATCTATGCCTGCGTCTTTAAATTTTCCATTTTCAATGCATAAATGCCACGGAAGGTTAAAATGCTCCGGTACGCCCGCAATCTTTAATGTTTTCATGATTTAGAATTGTAAAAGTATAAAGGTAGTAATAGCATAAAGACAAAACAAACAAGAATAGAAAATCCCTGAAACAAATAGTTATTTCAGGGATTGTTTTATGAGAGGATAAAATTAACCTCCAACTCTTTTAATCTTGTAACCTTCTTTAGTAAGAAAGTCCATTATCTTGTCCCGAAAATTTCCCTGAATTATAATTTCTCCATCTTTCGCTGCACCACCTACACCACATAATGTTTTAAGCTGCTTTGCTAAAGATTTAAGATCATCATCATTACCCTCAAATCCTTTTATTATAGTTGCAACTTTGCCTCCGCGATTTTTTTTATCTAAATGGGCTTCAAGTTTCTGCTGATTTTTTGCCAGTGTTTCCTGCTGATCTTCACTCGCATCAAATTCAAAGTCTTTATTGGTAGAAAATACAAATCCACCTAAATCGTCTAAACTGCTTAATTTCTTCGCCATATTATATAATCTTAATAAGAATCAACAGCCTCCGCATTCACCAAAGACATGCTCTGATTCTGATACTAAATTTCCTTTATTATCCTTTATTGTTATTACTGCTTTTTGATGCCAAATCTGGTCTACCTGCCATATTTGTTCACTATTCACGGTTATTTCATACTCTTTATTAGTAAACACTTTTACCCACTTGCCTTCACTTATATCTGTATAACTTATAAGGTCAAGTTTTACCATTGTCCCGTTAATACTTATAAAACCAAGGTCTTCATGGTTGTCAGTAAAAATATAATTTCCTTTATAAAGATCTTCTTTTGTTCTTGCAAAGTAACAGGCACAACCTTGTATCTCATCCGGAAACTTTGTGAAGATGTCAATTACAATTTTATTTGTGCATGACACTAGGCTAAAAAGCATGATACCAAGCAGAAATATCTTCATTAAACAGTTTTTCATTTATTTTAATAAAAAAAGCATCAGGAAAACCCAATGCTTCATTACGGTAAAATTACTGATTATTTTTTAATAAGCCCTAATTCTACAAGGCGTTCATAAAGGAAATCGCCGGCAGTAATATCATCATATAGTTTAGGATGTTCTTCGCTAATACAATTTTCAAGGCAATTCAATTTCATTTCCGCAACCGGGTGCATAAAAAAAGGAATAGAATAACGTGATGTACCCCATAATTCCCTTGGAGGATTAACAACTCTGTGTATCGTAGATTTAAGCCTGTTATTAGTATGGCGTGACAGCATATCGCCAACATTTATTACAAGTTCATCGGACTGTGCTATAGCATCAATCCATTCACCATCATGATTCTGTACCTGAAGTCCGCGACCCTGAGCACCCATCAATAAGGTAATAAGGTTAATATCGCCATGTGCTGCTGCACGAACTGCATCTTTAGGTTCTTGAGTAATAGGAGGGTAATGGATAGGGCGTAAAATACTGTTACCTTCGCCTACGTAGTTGTCAAAATAAAATTCGTCAAGATTAAGATAAATAGCTAGCGCCCTTAGCACGTAAATACCTGTTTTTTCCAGCATTTTATAAGCTTCTTTACCTGTGGTGTTAAAATCAGGCAATTCCTTAACCTGTACATTGTCATGATAATGTGGATGTCCATTATAAATAGAATCATTACTTAAATATTGACCAAAGTGCCAAAATTCTTTTAGATCACCTTGGGTATGGCCTTTAGCTTTTTCTTTTCCAAAAGACACATAACCACGTTGTCCGCCAATTCCGGGAATTTCATATTGTTTTTTTATTTCAGAAGGAAGGCTAAAAAAGTTTTTTACTTCTGTATAAAGATTTTCAACAAGACTGTCTTCTAAAAAATGACCTTTCAATGCAACAAAGCCTATTTCTTCATATGCTTTACCAATTTCATTTACAAATTTTTGTTTTCGGTCTGCATCTCCTGAAAGGAAATCCTGAAGATCTACACTAGGTATGTTTTGCATATATGAGGTATTGTTTTATTTTAATCGATGGCAAAGGTAAAAATATTTTGTGCGTCGGAAATGTAAATATTTATTTAGTAAGGTTAAATTAAGGTAGTCTTTATAAAAAGAGTTTTATAATTTTGAACGCATGATACACGAAAATCTATTAGTTATACTGGTGCTCTTTTTTGCAATGGCAATTTTGTACCTGTTGAGCCAGCGTTTAAAGATCTCATATCCTATTTTTCTTGTGATAGGAGGGCTGGGAATAAGTTTTATTCCCGGTGTTCCAAGAATAAATGTTGAACCGGATCTGGTATTTCTGATATTTTTACCACCTTTGCTTTTTGAGGCAGCATGGTATACTTCGTGGAGACAATTCTGGAAATGGAAACGATCTATAGCTGTACTTGGTTTTGGCCTGGTACTGATCACATCTGTAGTGGTATCAATGGTTTCGGTAAGCCTTATTCCTTTGTTTACTCCTGCTTTAGGATTTTTATTGGGTGGAGTAATTTCACCTCCGGATGCTGTTGCTGCAACCTCGGTATTAAAGGGACTTGCTGTGCCTAAAAGAGGACTTACCATACTGGAAGGAGAAAGCCTTGTGAATGATGCTGCATCGCTAACTGTATTCAGGTTTGCTATTGCAGCTGTTCTTACAGGTCATTTTGTATTTCAGGAAGCGGCTTTAGATTTTGTAGTGCTTTCTTTTATGGGAATTGTAATAGGACTGGCTATTGCCCATATTCTTTACTTCATTTTAAAGTACTGGGCAAAATCGTCGAGTATTACCACGCCAATTACGCTTATTGCACCTTATTTAATGTATTTAACAGCTGAACAATTCCATTGGTCGGGTGTGCTTGCAGTAGTAAGCGGCGGTCTTTTCCTTTCCTTCCGCTCTAAGGATTTCTTTAATTATAATACAAGGATACAGGCTGTTCAGGTATGGGCAACATTAGGTTTTTTGCTTAACGGCTTTGTATTTATGCTGATAGGGCTTCAATTGCCTGTAGTAGTAGATGGGTTGCAGGGTTACTCTTTAGAAGAAGCCATATATTATTCATTGGTAATAACTGTTATCGTTATTGTTCTAAGAATAGTACTGGTATATGGTTCTGCCTTTATCCCAAGAATACTTTCTAAAAAAGTACGAGAAAAGGAGAAAAGCCCTGGGTGGAAACTCCCTTTTGTAACCGGATGGGCGGGAATGAGAGGAGTAGTGTCATTAGCTTCGGCACTTTCTATACCGTTGACTTTGGATAACTGCGAACTTTTCCCGCATCGAAACCTTATTCTCTTTATTACTTTTGTAGTTATACTGGTAACGCTTGTTTTTCAGGGATTAACACTTCCGTTTATCATTAAATGGATTAAAATTGAAGAAGTAGATGAATATATTCCTGTTCATGACCAAATAGAATCAATTAGGCTTCATTTAGCTAAAAACGCGGTTAAACACCTTGATAAGAATTATAAAGCTGAAATGCAGGAGTACGAAACAATCGGTCGAATTAAAGAGCAATTAGAACGAAGTATAAACGCTACAGAGAAAACGCTTAATGAAGAAAGTAAAAAGACTGCTTTAGCATCTGTAAGGAAACTTTACAGAGATATTATGCTTGAACTTATAGATTTAAGGAGAACAGGATTATACGAATTTCGCCTTGAAAAGAAATATGATGACGAAGTAATCCGTGAAATGGAGCACAATTTAGATCTTGAAGAAGCACGTTTAAATAAACATTAATAATTTCTTCATCGTTTTAGTGATAATTATTTAACAATTATTGCTGTGATTGTTGATTTTTTATAAATTTGACATGTTTATAAAACCAACTATGGCAACTACACAACCCAGCTTTGATCAGGAGCAGCTTACAGACGGACAATTATTAGATCTATATAAAAAATTATTAAAGCCAAGGCTGATAGAGGAGAAGATGCTTATCCTCATCCGTCAGGGAAAAGTTTCAAAATGGTTCTCTGGTATTGGCCAGGAAGCCATATCAGTCGGTGTAACAGCTGTACTTGATAAAGATGAGTACATACTGCCGATGCACCGTAATCTGGGTGTATTTACAGGAAGGGATATACCGTTATACCGTCTTTTCTCGCAATGGCAGGGCAAGGCTAATGGTTTTACTAAAGGACGTGATCGTTCTTTTCACTTCGGTACACAGGAATACAAGATTATCGGTATGATATCGCACCTTGGTCCTCAATTGGGTGTTGCCGATGGTATTGCATTAGCAAACAAGCTGAGTGGTAAAAATAAAGTTACAGCAGTATTTACAGGAGAAGGTGCAACAAGTGAAGGTGATTTTCACGAAGCGCTGAATATCGCTGCCGTATGGGAGTTACCCGTTTTGTTTATTATAGAAAATAATGGTTACGGACTTTCTACACCAACCAATGAGCAATATCGTTGCGAGCACCTTGCCGATAAAGGTATTGGGTATGGTATGGAGGCTCATATTATCAACGGAAACAATATACTGGAGGTTTATACACAACTTCATAGTATAGTAACCAGCATGCGTGAAAATCCGAGGCCTGTACTTGTTGAATTTAAAACATTCAGAATGCGTGGTCATGAAGAAGCAAGCGGTACTAAATACGTTCCGCAGGAACTTATGGATATGTGGGCAGAAAAAGATCCTGTAGAGAATTATAGAAAATATCTTAAGGAAGAAGGCATACTGACAGAAGAGCTTGATGAGGCTATTCGTGCTGAATTAAAGAAAGAAATAGATGAGAATTATCAACAGGCTTCTGCTGAACCTGCTATTGAAGCAAGTTTAAGTGAAGAATTAAATGATGTTTATAAACCATTTAAATTTGAAGAAATTATAGCTAAAGAAGATTCTGAAAATGTTAGAATGATCGATGCTATTTCACATGGATTAAAGCAATCTATGCAGCGTCATCAGAATCTTGTTATCATGGGACAGGATATTGCAGAATACGGAGGCGCTTTTAAAATAACCGATGGTTTTGTAACAGAGTTTGGTAAAGATAGGGTACGTAATACTCCAATATGTGAGTCGGCTATTGTTTCTGCAGGCATGGGGCTTTCTATAAATGGTTATAAATCGGTTATAGAGATGCAGTTTGCTGATTTTGTTTCAACAGGATTTAACCCGATAGTAAATTACCTTGCTAAAGTACATTACCGTTGGCAGGAAAATGCCGATGTTGTTGTGCGTATGCCTTGTGGAGCAGGAGTTCAGGCAGGTCCTTTCCACTCTCAGACAAACGAAGCATGGTTTACTAAAACACCGGGGCTTAAAGTCGTTTATCCGGCATTTCCTTATGATGCTAAAGGATTATTAGCTACTTCAATAAATGATCCTAACCCGGTTATGTTTTTTGAGCATAAAGCTCTATATAGAAGTATTTATCAGGATGTACCTAAAGATTATTACACAATCCCATTTGGTAAAGCTGCATTACTCAAAGAAGGTAATGATGTAACTGTAATATCTTTTGGAGCCGGTGTTCACTGGGCACTTGAGACTCTTGATAAAAATTCTGGGATAAAAGCAGATCTTTTAGATCTTAGAACTTTGCAGCCTCTTGACACAGAAGCAATTTATAAGTCGGTAAAGAAAACAGGAAGAGTTATTATTCTTCAGGAAGATTCTCTGTTTGGAGGTATTGCAAGCGATATTTCTGCTATGATCATGGAAGAATGCTTTGAATATCTTGACGCTCCTGTAAAACGTGTAGGAAGCCTTGAAAGTGCTATTCCGTTTACTAAAGTGTTAGAAGATCAGTATCTGCCTAAACAGCGTTTTGAAACCGCATTGCTCGATCTTATTGCATACTAGTTAAACAAGAAGATAAATTTACGCCCTGCTTTTTTATGAAAGCGGGGCGTTTTTGTTATAACAATATAAATAAAATCACTTAGTTTCTATCTGGAACAGATAGCGTTTTTCTTAACTTTGAAATATAGATTTGTTGGTTAAGCGAAATGGTTTTCGGTTAAAACCTGCCGTAATTAGCATTTGACCATGCAGATATCGTAATTTAGCTTTGGAAAAACATAACTTATGAGATTTCACACACGAAAATGGGTAAAACCCGAAGACCTGAATCCTAACGGTACTTTATTTGGAGGAAGACTCTTAGCCTGGATTGACGAAGAGGCTGCTTTATACTCTATAATACAACTGGAAAACCAGAGGGTAGTAACAAAACATATGTCTGAAATCAATTTTATGAGCTCTGCCAAACAGGGTGATATTATTGAGATTGGTATAGATGTAATTCGTTTTGGCACAACTTCAATTGTACTTAAATCTGAAGTGCGTAACAAAATGACTCAGGAAAAAATTATTACCGTTGATAATATTACGATGGTAAACCTGGATAGTTTTGGACGACCTTCCGCGCATGGAAAAACGAAAATAGAATACGTTAAAGATAGAATCGCAAAACCTTAAGCATCAATATAACCTTTTCCCGATGGTAGTTCGAAAATTTCTAAATCAAAATAAGCGACAGACGCAATAATATGGTCAAAGATATCTGCCATTATGTATTCGTGATTTATCCATCTTTTATCAGATGTAAATAAATATATTTCAATAGGGATGCCTTTTTCTGTTGGTTGGAGATGACGGCACATTATGGTCATTTCCTTGTTTACTCCGGGATGCGTTTCAATATAACTATTGATGTATTTACGAAACAATCCTAAATTAGTCATGTTTCTTCCATTTATTGATAACGATTTATCTACACCATTTTGATCATTAAACTTATCGATGTCCGCTTGTCGCTGTTCAAGGTAGGCTGAGATTAATTGTATTTTAGTAAATTCTTTAATTTCATCCCTGTGTACAAAACGTACACTGTTTGCTTTAATAAGTATATGTCTTTTTATCCTTCTCCCGTTAGAATTTTGCATTCCTCTCCAGTTTCTAAACGAATCAGATACAAGGCTGTAGGTAGGAATAGTGGTAGTTGTATTGTCAAAATTTTTAACTTTTACTGTAGCCAGGTTAATTTCAATAACATCACCATCAGCACCAAACTTTTCAATAGTAATCCAGTCACCAATACGTACAATATCATTAATGGTAACCTGTATGCTGGCAACGACACCAAGAATTGTGTCTTTGAAGATTATAATAACGATTGCTGAAATTGCTCCAAAAGTTGTTAATAAAGTAGTGAAATTGAGATTAAACAACATTAAAATTATCGCTGTCAAACCGAAAATCCACAATACCAACATTAAAACCTGTACATAGCTATCTATAGGCTTGTCGTTGTAATCAGGCTGTAATTTTAAGTAATCACCAACAGAGTTTAATATACTCCTGAAAATCCAGAGGCTTATAAGAATTAAAAATGTAGCAATACCTTTTGAAAAAACATACTCCCAATAAGTAAAATCTTTTAAGGCAACCGGAACTACTTTATAAATAAAAAATATAGGAATTAAGTGGGCAACAAATTTTGATGTTTTGTTTTTAACAAGAAAATCATCAAAAGAGGTTTTTGTTCTTTTGGCAAGAACGGCAAACCCTAAAACCAAAAAAAGTTTCGCAACCTTGTCAATAACATACGCAACCACAGCAATAACAATAAGATTTACAATCAGATTGACATAGGTAGCGGATAAATGGCCAAGGCCAATATCTTTTAAAATTTTATATGCCCAGTTAAATAATTCCATTTAGATGTTTTTGGAACTTTCGTTTTCAGTGTTTCTAAAATATTTGTATTCAATATAAAATGTACCGAATGGGATGACAGAAGCAAAACATATAATAAGGAATTTGCCTACTGGCCATTTTAATTCTGCTTTAAGCATACATGCTAATACAATGTAAGCAATAAATAATAGGCCATGAGCCATACCTGTCATTCTTACATATTCAGGCATATCCCAAATATACTTAAGTGGCATCGCAACAAATAATAAAGCTAATAAAGATATACCTTCAAGGGTGGCAACAATTTTAAATAAACGTATCATAATAAGAATTCATATTTATAGCAACAAATGTAAGGTATACACATTTTGCATAAAAATAAAATATAAGGTAATTCCTTTTGCTTACAATAAAAAAGAGCTGTTCGTTATGCAACAAACAGCTCTTTTTTATAAACTTGGATTCTATTTAGAATGCTAAGAAAGCCTTATTGTATTCTCTTAGGTCAAGAACATTGTTTTTGTGGCTAAGGTCGCTAAATAAAGAGATAAGGTATTCCAGGCTCTCAATATTATTTTCACTGCTTGTTTCTGAATCTGTTACTAGTTCTGTTTCTTCATCTACAGGCTCATCATCAGGAATAGCGATAAGAAAAGCTCCATTAGCTTCCAGGTGCTCATACGTAAGGCGGATAGCCTTAGTAAGTACCGGATTTTGCTCTTCAAGGGAATATTCGCGTAATTTTTTCAGATCGGCAATTAATATTTCAGCATCAAAACCTTTTTTAAAAAGGTCAAGTTGTATTTTGTTGATCAGTTTTTGTGCACTCGGATTTTCCACAGTAAAAGTTATTTAGTTTTGACTTTAATTTAAGGATTGCAAAAATACTATTTTATATAGTTTTTCCGCACTCTTTTTCAGATTTTATTGCTGATGGTAAAATTAAGGCTTATTTTTGAATGCTATGAGTAAACGTGACTTAAAAAAATATCTTTCTTCATTACCCAAGGAAGAGCTGGAAGAGCAATTGCTGGCACTCTATGATAAATTTAGTGAAGTAAAAGCGTATTACGATTTTGTATTTAACCCAAAAGAGGAAAAGCTGGAACAGGAAGCAAAGGTTAAAATATCAAATGAATATTTTCCAATAAAAGGGAAGCGACCAAAATTGAGACGCTCTACAGCACAAAAATACATTAAGCATTTTCTGAGTTTAGGTGTAGACCCTTATGTTGTAGCCGATGTTATGCTGTATAATATTGAAATTGCACAGACTTATTCTGCTAAAAGAGAATTACGTTATTCATCTTTTTATAAAAGTATATACAACTCATATAAGCAGGCGGTAGAATATGTTGTTGCAAATGGCATGAATAGCAATTTTGCTCCCCGCATCAAGGCGATCTATGAGCAATCGTTTAGACAGAAATGGGAGAATATGAAGGAATTTGAGCGTATATATGATAACTTTGAATAAATTACCCAAATTAAAATAGCTCTCCCTGCACATTTTCAACGTGGTATCCTGCTTTCAATTTACCTACCCTGAACAAGTTTACTCTTTCATGCGCTATGCGTGTAGGTTCAGGTATTCGGTGTTTGAGTATACATAGTTTAATAAATTCAAGGCTGTCAACTACTGATACCTTATGTCCGGGCGAAATATAAACAGGCTTTACATTATCTTTTGTGCGAACAGCATACCCCATATGTTCATTTTGACTTATAATGGGGCTTGCGCTAAACTTTTCTAAACCAAGTGGCGCGTAATTACCATAAAGCATGTTTTTTGCACAGCCAATAGAAGGTTGGTTTGTCAATACTCCAAAATGCGATGCAATTCCCATACGCCTTGGATGTGTAACTCCCTGACCGTCGAGTATCATCAAATCAGGTTTTTGTGGAAGTTGATCCCACGCCTGTAATAAAGCAGGAACTTCCCTGAAACCTAAATAACCGGGGATGTAAGGGAACGTTGTTTTGTCTTCTACAAGAGAATAGGAGAGTAGCTGCATTTGCGGATAACTTAGCACCACAATGCCTGCATAAACTATATCAGTATCTTTATTATGTGAAATGTCGCCACCGGCTATGGTAGTAATGTTTTTTATTTCGGTGATCATTGATACGCTGTGGCGCAACTGATTTTGTATCTCGGTAGCTTCTGTAATTGAAACACTGTCGTAATTAAGCATAATCTTCTTTCATAAATCTTTCGCTTCAAAAATACTTATTTAAAAGGCTGATACCGTGATAAGAGCTGCTAATCTTATATTAAATTTACTACAAACTTTAATAATTATGATTTTATATATAGTAATATGCAGTTAAAAAGTATATTTTTGGGGATTAACACGCTACATGGAAAGAGAAGAGAATGTTGAGGACAGAAAAGAGCTGTACCACTATCAGAAAGAGGATATTGATGCTATTTTTGAGAAGTTTGAAGGGAAATCCAACAACTTCCATTTGTTGTATCAGTTACCTACAGGTGGAGGAAAAACGGTTATATTTTCTGAGATTGCGCGTCGCTATATTGAAAAATACCAGCGCAAAGTACTTGTGCTTACCCACAGGATAGAATTAAGCAAGCAAACTTCGCAAATGCTTAAAAGCTTTGGCGTAAAAAACACTATCATAGACAGTAACGTTAAAGAGTTGCCATACGACAACGAATTTGAATGTTATGTTGCTATGGTGGAGACGCTTAATAACAGGCTTAAGGATAAAAAATTCCATATGGATTATGTGGGATTGGTAATCGTAGATGAAGCGCATTATAACTCATTCCGTAAACTTTTTACCTACTTTAAAAATTCATTATTCTTAGGTGTTACAGCAACACCTTTAAGCTCAAATATTGAATTACCAATGTATGAAACCTATAGTGAACTTATTGTGGGCGAACCTATACAATCTCTTATAAACAAAGGTTTTCTGGCTAATGCCGTAATGTATGGCTATGATGTTGAATTAACATCATTGAAGCTAGGGATCAATGGTGATTATACTGTGAGCTCATCAGATGAATTATATTCGCGTACTGCAATGCAGGATTTGTTATTGCAATCGTATGTTTCGCGTGCGCATGGAAAAAAGACACTGATTTTTAATAATGGTATTAATACGTCGCTATATGTTTATGAAACATTTAAAGCAGCAGGATTACCTATTAAACACCTTGATAACAAAACACCTGAACTAGAAAGGAAGAAGATATTAACGTGGTTTAAAAAGACACCTGATGCGATACTGACATCAGTTTCAATTCTTACAACGGGTTTTGATGAACCTACTGTTGAGGCTATTATACTAAACAGGGCTACAAGATCTTTAACGCTGTATTTCCAGATGATAGGGCGTGGATCTAGAAAACTGCCTTACAAAGATATTTTTACAGTTATTGATCTTGGAAATAATGCACAACGCTTTGGTTTATGGAGTGATCCTATAGACTGGCAATATATATTTAAACATCCGGAACAATTCCTTGAAAATATCAGGACTGACGCTGATATAGAAAGCTATCACAGTTATAGCATGCCGGATGAAGTCCGTGAGAAATTCAGCAAAACACTGGATATTTCATTTAATGTTGAGGAAGAATTTCGTATTGCTGCTGAACAAAAATTAAAGCCTAAAGCTGTAATAGATAAATCGATTAATCAGCACGCTATAATGTGTATTGAAAACTCTGAAACAATACCTGAAGCCCGTAAACTTGCTAAATTACTGGAACCGGATATTGAATACCGTGTAAAACAATATGCAAAGCTGTTAGCAAAAACTACCAAAAACTACCGGGAGTGGCTTATTGAGGATTATAAAAACAGACTTACTATTCATATAGGCAAAACATTCTATATTCATAAAGCCGATGATGACGATGATGAAATCGAGTTAAAAAAGCTCTAACTGGTTGCTGTCTCCACCTTTTCTTTTAGGCGGTTTGGCTTCACCAAATATTGTCCGGCCTCCATATTTATACGATTCATTTCGCTCTTTTTGTATAAGAGCATCAAAATTTGTGTTGGGAGTAAAATCCTTTTCGGCGTTTCTGGAGATTTCAGACAATTTCCTTATTGCATCCATTTTATCACTATTACCAATTTTAGCCCTTTGAATAGCGGTTTGTAGTGTCGTAATAGTTTCATCAAACACTTTTACAGGGACAGGAAAAGGATGTCCATCTTTGCCACCATGTGCAAATGAAAAACGTGCAGGATCATCAAAACGGGTAGGGGTGCCATAAATTATTTCACTTACCAATGCTACAGATTGGATGGTGCGTGGCCCCATGCCTTTAAGCATTAGTAGTTCTTCAAAATCCTCAGGTTTATTTTCGTGAGCAACCCACAACATTGCGCCCAGGCGTTTCATGTTTACATCTTTTATCCTTACATCATGGTGATTAGGCAGGATTAGGTGATTTATTTCTTTAATCACTTTATCAGGGTGCTCATTAACTATTAATAACGATTTATCTCTTGTTTCAGCAGCAGAGGCAGCAGTAAGATTTAATATTTTCCCCTGATTTTGACCATATATAAAAGTGTGCGGTTCATTAACAAAAGACTGAAGGTTTTCAGAATGCCAGTGATACCTTCGTGCGGTTCCGGTATCATTATTCATTCCCTGCTGTATTACACACCAATCGCCTTTAGTGTTTACAATAAAGTTATGTTGGTACAATTGAAAGCCGTCCTGAATGGCTGTATTGTCTACTTTCGCCGTAAGGCGACTTAATCCTGCGAGTTCCATGCCATTTAATCCGGTTCTTTCGCCTACAAGAAGTAATTCTTTCGGCGTTTTTGTGGAATTTTTGCCCTTGCCACCACAAATGTAAATACCGAGCTCTTTAGCATGTGGATTAACAGATTTTTTTAATGCTCCTAATACAGACGTTGTTATTCCCGAAGAATGCCAGTCCATTCCCATAACTGCGCCAAAACTCTGAAACCAGAATGGATTTGCCAGTTTGCTTATAACCTCTGAAGTGGAAAATTCCATTGCTATTGTCTCAACAATAGCAAGCCCAAGTTTCGCCATTCTTTCAGATAGCCAAATCGGCACATGGCCTCCATGCAGGGGAAGGTCTGCAGAACCGGATCGTTTCATGTATTGCGATAAATTATATAGGATTGTGTATACAAAGATAACTATAAAGCGCATAGCCTATAAGTTCATTGTATCTTTTAACAACTGGCTATTCAGGACAATTTGGAGCAATGCAAAGCACGTTTGAACCAAGTTTTTCTTCTTTTACTCTTTCAAATTTTTTATCATGCACAATTACCATAATCTCTAAAGATCCGGTGCTTACTGACCCGGATAATATATGTCCTCCATATGCTTTAAAATCTTTGCCCGAAACGGTTCCGTGTGCATGTATTGAAACCTTGCCTTTTTGCCAGGCTATTGAACCCTGCATACTTGCAAGTTCCATATCTTTAAATTCCTGCTTAGGATCATATTCTTTCTTTTTGAAATCATAAAACCCAAAAGTCATATTTACAAATCCCATTCCTGTAAAGTTTGCAGAGGGTATATTTTCTTTTTGAGCCAGGGCTTCAATCTCTTCAAAAATATTATCGTCCTGTCTTAAAACCATAAGATATCCTGTAGGTACTTTAGAGTATCTAGGTATTTCGGGTTGTGTTTTCTGAGCGTTTGCTTTTTCTGTTACAAGAGTTGCAATAAGTATAAGTCCAATCCAGAATTTATTCGTTTTCATTATATTAATGTTTTAAGTTGGAAACTTAAATTTAACAAACAAGGCTTATAACGTGCGCTAAAGAAATCATAAACTAAAAAACATAATTCATAACTTAAGAATATCAATTACTTAAAGTAATAGTTCAAATTGGCTATAATTTAATACAACATTATAGTATATTTAAAATTATAGTTGCTAACTTAGGACAACTTAAAAACGCAATTACACACATTATAATTTTATAGTATCATGGAACGTATAATTACTCATATGGGCAGTATGAATGAGCTGAATGCATTATCATACGAGAAAGCTGCGGCCGGATTTGCTGAGGAAAATGAAAAAACTGAAGAGGTATCATGCAGTTTATTGCTTAAAAACTTACTAATGAATAATCTAAAGCTTCTTAGTCTGAATGATATAAGCGCAATACTATTATTTTAAAAAATAGCTACTATGGAAAATCAACCAGAAAAAAACAAAGACATTAAAAATGCCGGTGATTCTTCTCAAAACCATGAGGGAAGAGAAAAAGGGCATTTTACAAATCATAATCATGTACATCCGGACCATAAAAAAGATAACACTGATATAGACGATACAGATAAGTACCTGGCTATGGAACAGCCGGGTGTAAAATTCACTAATGAATCAGATCCTACCAGAAATTCTGACCAGGCTGATTTTGGTGAAGATAAGCAGGATGGAGAATGGAGTGATGAAGGTGGCAACAGCCGAAATTCGGATGCTTTTAATCAGGATGATTACTTACTTGAAGATAATGTTGATCTCGATGAAGATGAAGGAAAATCAATATCAAGTGACGATGATGACTTTGAAGAGTCTAACGAGAGGTACTAAGTTTTACTAAATAATATTAATGTCCCCGGTATCGAAAGGTATTGGGGATTTTTTTAAATAACACCACATGGCAGGAAATTCTAAAATAGCAATATATGGTGCACTTGCAGCCAATATTGGTATTGCAATTGTAAAATTTATTGCAGCCTCTATTACCGGTAGTTCGGCCATGATAAGTGAAGGTATTCACAGCACGGTTGATAGTGGTAATTCCTTATTGTTGTTATTGGGTCTAAAAAGAAGCCAACGCCTTCCTGATAGAGGTCATCCTTTCGGACACGGAAAGGAAATTTATTTCTGGACTCTTATTGTCGCTATACTTGTGTTTTCACTTGGCGGAGGGATGTCAGTATATGAGGGTATAAGCCATATACAACACCCCGAAGAACTAAAAGATCCATTCTGGAATTATGTGGTGCTACTTATATCCATGTGTTTTGAAGGAGCATCGCTTATTTATGCTGTGCGTGAATTCAATAAAAGTAAAGGAAAACTTGGCTTTTGGGAAGAACTAAGTATGAGCAAAGATCCAAGCCTTTTTGCGGTGATTTATGAAGAAAGTGCTGCTATTGCCGGTCTTACAATTGCCTTACTTGGTGTGTTTTTAGGGCATTATTTCAATAATCCACTATTTGATGCTTTGGCATCAATGTTAATCGGGGTTGTGCTTATTATTGTAGCTATAACAATGGTGAAAGAAAGTAAAGGACTATTGGTAGGTGAAAGCGCAAATAGTGAGATAGTAAAAGGAATCTATGATCTTGTAAATAAAGAATCTAATGTAGAAACCTTATATTTTCCGCTAACGATGCATTTAGCTCCTAATGAAATATTGTTAGCCCTTGATGTTGAATTTCGAAAGGATATGACTGTTGAAGAACTTTTTGAAGCTATAAGCAAATTAGAGGAAGAAATAAAAAAAGCGTTTCCAACAGTAAAGAAAATTTATATTGAAGCAAAGAACTTCGGAGGAAGGCAACGCCCATGGATGATAGAAACGGTGGATTAAATTCTGATTTTATCTTTAGAATCGGTAAAATATTTTATAGTAACTTGTAATATCACTACAAAAAGTAAAATCATAAAACTAAAAAAAGCAAGTACTAAATAAACCACTAAGGGCATACCACAACGTATATCTTTCTCCTGAAGATCATTATTGATTTGTATAAAGCCAATGAGTGGTATTGTTATATTTAAAAAAATATTAGCCCCGTTACCTTTGAAAAATTATAAAAGTTTGGCCTTTTAAAGCCATACCGTCATATATTTTTGGAATAATAAAATAATAGTTGCCGTTACAAATATTAGCTGAAACATTTGTCTAAAAAATTACTATTTCTATTCTTCAGTAGGTAAATATATATCAAAGGAAGCGCCTTCATTAAGTTTACCGTTAGCAGTTATAAAACCATTATGGTTTTCAACTATTCGCTTAACTATTGAAAGACCGATACCTGTTCCCATATAATCTGTCCTGTCATTAAGACGTTTAAATAATTCAAAAATATGTTCGTTAAATTTTGGATCAAATCCAATACCATTGTCTGTAATACTAATATGGCAATACTTTTTATTTATGTCTAACTGAATGTTTTTTAGTTCGCTACCTTTTTTTATTTGACAGATTACATCAATGACTAAAGGTCTATCCGGATTTTTGAATTTAATAGAATTACTCAAAAGATTATAGAGCATCTGTCTAAACTGGAACGGGATGATCTTAACTGTGCACATTTCTGTAGCTACAATTTCACCATTATTACGTTTTAATTCGTCTGTAAGATCTTCTTTTACATCATCAAGTATCGTTTGTAAATCGGTGTTTTCAAATTTTCTTTCTGCTACAGTGGTTCTCGAATAAGCGAGAAGGTCATTGATAAGCGCCTGCATTCTTTCAGCAGCATTTTTCATGCGCTCAAAATAGTCCAGACCTTTTTTAGAAAGGTTCTTGCTTTCTTTGTCTGTTATTATACTTGCAATTGTTTGTATTTTTCTTAAAGGTTCCTGAAGATCATGACTTGATATATAGGCAAAGGCCTGTAAATCTTTATTCATTTTTTCGAGGGAGACATTATACTCTTTAAGTTCCTGTGTACGTTGTTTAACCTGCTTTTCAAGAGCGTCTTTAAATGTTTTTTCCTGATTAAGTTTAAGTTCATTTAATCGCGCATCTTCAATAGCCTGAAGGTGAAAAGAAATTAAATCTGCATAAAGATCAAATATACTTAGAACCGTAGGTGTATTTAAAGTGTTCGGATTAGGATCTATAGCGCAAAGTGTCCCGAAAAAGCTGCCATCTTTTTTTATAATTGGTACAGAAATATAACTTTGAAAACCATACTGTGCAGGAGTATGATGATTTTTGAACTCAGGGCTTTCAAAAACATGGTCGATAACCACTTTTCTATGAGACTCCCTTATTTCATTACAAATGGTTGTTTTAATCTCAAGTTCGCCTCCGGGTTTAAGACCGAAATTTATATCATCCTGTACGCTACAGGCTATCCAACGGTCTTCTGTAACCCTTGCTACCGCAGCAAAACCCATACCTGTCGACTGACAGATAACATTTAGGATTGTTGGGATAATAGGAATTTGAGCTATATCGTATATATCCTGTTTGAAATTTTCTTCTGAGGGGGTCATTAATGGCAGATGTATATGAGTGCCATAAAAGTAGTTTTTTTATTGGTCGCTTTAAAATTTATTTTGATGAAGCATCATAATTTGTGATGAAATACAAAAAATCCCCTCTGTTTAGAGGGGATCGGTATCTTAATATTTTCCACTTAACAAAGCTCCTCCAATTGGAACTTTAGTGTCGAGTCCAAGTTTTTTAAGCATTTCATATGTGGTACAAACTGCAGCTGAAGTAACAGGAATACCTATTTCTTTTTCAATTGCGTCAATTGCTTCGAGAGAAGGCATTTGTACACAGGCTGAAACTACAAGTACATCTGCTCCTTCAAGGTTAAGTCGTTTGTATATATCTACTAAATTCATAGGATCCTGAGCGGCAACTTCTAAATTGTCGGATATTTCAAGAGCAATGAAATCTACAACTTCAAATCCCTGATCTTCAATATAATCTACAACCAGTTGTGTTAGAGGTTTCATATAAGGAGTGATAACTGCCACTTTTTTAGCACCTAAAACTTTAAGACCGTTAATCAATGCTCCCGCACTCGTAACGATAGGAGCAGGGGCATCATTCTTTACAGTTTCTTCGTAAAGATTAGTTTCAGATACACAGTGGTATCCTTTTCCCATACTCATAATAGCAACAAGGCAAGCATATCCCATAACATCTACTTGAGCATCGGATAATTCCTGAGCACATTTTAAACTTTGGGCATCCATTGCCTCAAGTTCCTCTTTAGTTACTTTTTTCATTCGCATGCGGCTTGAATGAAAAGTAAAACGTTCCGGTGAAATAGTTTCTCTTGAACGTAATAATGCCGGTATTTCGGTTTCCATCGTAACGTTTGAACTTGGTACGATCTGGCCTATTCTATATGTCTTTTTAGTCATTTCTAATTTGTAATTCTTAATTAAAGTGATTATGAATCTACAACGGTATTTCTAAGTGTGCCGATTCCTTCTACAGTGGCTTCAACCACATCGCCAGGCCACATAAATTCCTGAGGGCTCCTGCCTGCGCCAACACCTGCCGGTGTACCCGTTGCAATAATATCTCCTGTGTCAAGTGTAAATACTGTGCTCAAGTCATGAATAAGATCTTTAATATCAAAAAGCATGAACTTAGTGTTTGAGTTTTGTTTTTCTACACCGTTTACTGTTAAACGAAGATTCAGATTTTGAGGATTCTGTATTTCGTCGCGCGTTACTAATATCGGCCCCATTGGAGCAAAGGTATCCTGACCTTTAGAAACGATCCACTGCCCTGCACGGCGGCAGTCACGTGCACTGATATCATTTATTACCGTATAGCCATAAACGTGGTCCATAGCATTTTCTTTGGTAATGTTTTTACCTCCTTTACCAATAATTACAGCAAGCTCAACTTCCCAGTCAAGTTGTTTGGTTATTTTTTGGTTATGGATAATATCAGTATCAGGACCTGTTACCGCTGTTGTTGGTTTTGAAAATATAACCGGCTCCTGAGGAAGATCTTTAGAAGTATCTAACGTACGTGCAGATTCTGCAACATGTTCTGTATAGTTAAGGCCAATACCAAAGATGTTTTTGCGCGGCTTTGGTATAGGTGCGAGTAGAGTAGCATTTGCCAGAGGCAATGAGCATTCTTCTAATTGTTCTTTTGTAGCCGTATTTATTAGGCGTATAGCATGATTGATACCGTCAATGCCTAAGTCAATAAAATCAAGCATATTGTCAGGAAGCGGACTCTCTTTAATTTGCCCCAGTTTTTCTGCATCAATAATCATGTGCTCTTCAATAAAACCCAAACGGGCAGCAGTATGGTTTATTCTGTAAGTAACTAATTTCATTATCAGTTGTTGTATTTATGTAGATGTTGTATTTTAATCTATTTTTTGGTATCCGTCAGGGTGTTCCTTTTCCTGATATAAACCTAATGATGTGATAACCGGCAGATCGTTGAAAGAAAAAAGACATGCATCTTCAGTTTCAGATAAGTTTATGTGTTCATGGTACGCCCATGACGGTACACAGAAAATATCGCGCTCTTTCCAGTCAAATCGTTTTCCGTCTATAATTGAGTATCCATGGCCTTTAGCGCATTGGTATACAAATGATCCTGTATGTTTATGTGCTTTGGTATGTTCTCCTGCACGAAGCAGTTGTATCGATGCTCCCATAGTCTGCATTACATGGCCTCCTGTAGTAGGATTTGTATAATGCATTAAAATGCCATCAAAAGGAGAGCCATCATTTACTTTAGCAGCTTCTAATAAT
>Ga0157370_10000138_pt1 | contig 87858 bp, 68 predicted proteins | sample C35metaG_FD_113463 | JGI IMG/M metagenome (GOLD analysis project Ga0157370, IMG submission 113463) | Corn rhizosphere microbial communities from Kellogg Biological Station, Michigan, USA - C3-5 metaG | ecosystem: Host-associated > Plants > Roots > Rhizosphere > Soil | place: USA: Michigan...
AGCTGGGCCGACGCCGAGTGGTTCACCAGCCGCCCGGAAGTGCCGCAAAGCCTGACCATCACCGTCTTCAAGGTGACGGGCGAAACCAACACCGACGACCTGTCGCCGGCACCGGACGCCACCACCCGCCCGGATATCCCGATGCACGCGCTCGCGATGCTGAAGAACGCGCGCCCCGGCATCACGCCGGAAGAAGACGGCAAGCGCGGCCCGGTCAAATTCATTGAATCCCTGAAGGAAAAGGGCCACCTGGTCGCCTACGTGGGCGACGTGGTCGGCACCGGCTCTTCGCGCAAGTCGGCCACCAACTCGGTGCTGTGGTTCACGGGCGAAGACATTCCCTACGTTCCGAACAAGCGTTTCGGCGGCGTGTGCCTTGGCGGCAAGATCGCTCCGATCTTCTACAACACGATGGAAGATGCCGGCGCGCTGCCGATCGAACTCGACGTGTCGCAGATGAACATGGGCGACGTGGTCGAACTGCGCCCGTACGAAGGCAAGGCGCTGAAGGACGGCAAGGTCATCGCCGAATTCCAGGTCAAGTCCGACGTGCTGTTCGACGAAGTGCGCGCCGGTGGCCGCATTCCTCTGATCATCGGCCGCGGCCTGACCGCCAAGGCGCGTGAAGCGCTGGGCCTCGCACCGTCGACGCTGTTCCGCCTGCCGCATCAGCCGGCCGACAGCGGCAAGGGCTTCTCGCTGGCGCAAAAGATGGTTGGCCGCGCGTGCGGCCTGCCGGAAGGTCAGGGCATCCGCCCGGGCACGTACTGCGAACCGAAGATGACCTCGGTCGGCTCGCAAGACACCACGGGCCCGATGACCCGCGACGAACTGAAGGACTTGGCGTGCCTCGGCTTCTCGGCCGACCTGGTGATGCAGTCGTTCTGCCACACTGCTGCGTATCCGAAGCCGGTGGACGTGAAGACGCACCAGACGCTGCCGAACTTCATCAGCACGCGTGGCGGTATCGCGCTGCGCCCGGGCGATGGCGTGATCCACTCGTGGCTGAACCGCATGCTGCTGCCCGACACCGTCGGCACCGGCGGCGACTCGCACACGCGCTTCCCGATCGGCATCAGCTTCCCGGCAGGCTCGGGCCTGGTCGCGTTCGCGGCTGCCACCGGCACGATGCCGCTGGACATGCCGGAATCGGTGCTGGTTCGCTTCAAGGGCAAGATGCAGCCGGGCGTTACGCTGCGTGACCTTGTGAACGCGATTCCGCTGTACGCGATCAAGCAGGGCATGCTGACGGTCGCCAAGCAAGGCAAGAAGAACATCTTCTCGGGTCGCATCCTCGAAATCGAAGGCCTGCCTGACCTGAAGGTCGAGCAAGCGTTCGAGCTGTCGGATGCATCTGCCGAGCGTTCGGCCGCCGGTTGCACGGTGCACCTGAACAAGGAACCGATCATCGAATACCTGAACAGCAACATCACGCTGCTCAAGTGGATGATCGCGCAGGGCTACCAAGACCCGCGCAGCCTGCAGCGCCGCATCAAGGCGATGGAGCAGTGGCTGGCCGATCCGGAACTGCTGCAGCCGGATGCCGACGCCGAGTACGCCGCCGTCATCGAGATCGACCTGGCCGACATCCATGAGCCGATCGTGGCCTGCCCGAACGATCCGGACGACGTGAAGACGCTGTCCGACGTGGCCGGCGCGACCATCGACGAAGTGTTCATCGGCTCGTGCATGACCAACATCGGCCACTTCCGTGCGGCGTCGAAGCTGCTGGAAGGCAAGCGCGATATTCCGGTCAAGCTGTGGGTTGCGCCGCCGACCAAGATGGACCAGAAGCAGCTGACCGAAGAAGGCCACTACGGCGTGTTCGGCACGGCCGGCGCACGTACCGAAATGCCGGGCTGCTCGCTGTGCATGGGCAACCAGGCACAGGTGCGCGAAGGCGCGACGGTCATGTCGACGTCCACTCGTAACTTCCCGAACCGCCTGGGCAAGAACACGAACGTGTACCTTGGCTCGGCGGAACTGGCGGCAATCTGCTCCCGTCTGGGCAAGATTCCGACCAAGGAAGAGTACATGGCCGACATGGGCGTGCTCACCGCGAACGGCGACAAGATCTACCAGTACATGAACTTCGACCAGATCGAAGACTTCAAGGAAGTGGCCGACACCGTGCAGATGTAAAGGTGTTTCGCGACTGCGGTGGGTTGTTCCCGCCGTAGTCAAATGAAAAGGCGCCGAGGGTTGAATGCCCTCGGCGCCTTTTCATTTTGGTGCTTCTCAAGATTCCAGCACGGGCTGAAACCCACAGGGAGCACGCTCCCTCAGCCGCCCGTTGTCAGTGGATGATGATCGACACCGTCGAATATGCCGGCACCGTGATCGTCTCGCTGTACGTGCCGGCCTTCGTGCCGCGCGCGACCGGGAACTGGCCAAAGCCCTGCAGCGTGGCCGGCACGGACGTCGGCATGGTGCGCTGGCTGCTGTAGCTCGGGCCATTCAGCGCGGGGATCGAGAACCCGCTGTCCGTGCGAGCCGGATACGCGAAGCCCGACGGGCTGCCCGGCACCGGCAGCAGCGCGACCGCCGTGCCCCAGCGGCCCGTTGCATCGCCCAGGCCTGCACCACCACCGGCCTGGATGGCGTTGTTCAATACCGCAGTCGAATCCGTCGACGAGAAGTTCTGCAGCAGGTTGGCGTAATACGCAATGCCGTACTGGCGCAGCAGGAAGCCGCCCAGGCTGCCCGAAATCGGATACCCCGGGCACGACGAAGACAGCGACGGATCAAATGCCGTCAGCGAGCAGTCGTACGCGCTTTGCAGCCAGGCCGGGAAGCGGCTGTCGCGCACGTTGTTGAAGGTCGGATCGATCTGGCTGGAGAGCACGTCTTCCATCGTCATCGCCGTCATTTCTTCCAGCCACGTGCCGTACATGTACTGCGAGCCGTGCAACACGCCACGCTGGTAGAAGTTGGCCATGTGCGTGAACTCATGGCCGAGCGTCGAGATGACGGTGTTCAGCCCATCAGCGCCGCCCAGGTAGATGGTTTCCGAATCCACATACAGCGACAGCGACTGGTTCGACAGCGGCTGCGAGCTGGTGGTGAAGTTGTTGCGTGCCCAGAAATAGCCCACGCGACCATAGGCCTGGCCGTCGGGCTGGATGTTCAGCACCACGATGTCGAGCGCCTGGTTCGGATCGATCAGGCTGGCCGAGCTGGAGTAGCTGCCCCACGGCTGGCCGACCAGCGAAGTGGCCAGCGTGTAGACCGACTGCGTGCCCGAAGCGAACTTGCTGATGAGCGTGCTGATGATGCCGTCGCTGATCTTGCTCGTGCCGTATTCGGTGTTTTCCACCCACAGGTTGACGATGCGGCCGTCGGTGGCCGTGGCTTGCTGGCGCAGCGTGGCCGTGCGCACGGTGGCGGTGCCGTCCGGCTGCTGGTGATTCCACGTGCGCTGCGTGCCGACGCTGGCGACCGACTGCGGACGCAGCACCGTGTCGTTGGAGGCGCCTTGCGTCTTGAGCGGGCCGCCGCCGGTGGCGTAGCCGTCCAGCGCATGCTTGTTGAAATCGGAAAGCTGGCGGTCGAACGCCGCGTTGGTGTCATTGCCGGCCACGTCGGCGGCAGGCTTGGCGACCGGCGTACCGGTGGCATTCAGCAGCCCCAGGCCCGTCAGCGAGACGGATGGCATCGGCTGTGCCGCCGCACTCTGGTTCGTGTAGACGAGCGTCACGCTCTGGCCCGTGAGCCCCGCGATCGACACCGGCACCGAGCCGGCCGCTGCGCCCGTATTGGTCGCTTGCCACACGCCCACGCCGGAGCCGGCGTAGGTGTTGCCCAGTGCGCCGCAATTCGACCCGCTGCACGCCGCCGCCACAGTGATATTGGCGGATGAGCCTTGCGTAGCTGCCGGGGTGGCCCCCGAGCCGCCGCCACCACCGCCACCGCCACATGCGGCCAGGGTGCCTGCTGCTGCCACCATCATCGCGATGGTCCATTGCTTCGTGCCGCGCACGTTGTTGCTGCTGCGTTCCATCCACTTCTCTCCAAATCCGCACATACCGAATGCGTGCGCAAGGGCGGCTCGTGACTGCCTCAAGCGCAACATGCGGACGGATTCTCTAGGTGAAGTGGCGGATTCGATCCGTGGAAATAACGCCTTCACAGGCGCCAATCCCCCCCGATGTGGGGGTGCGCAAAGTTTGCGTTGTCGAAAAGGTTGAAAAAGTCGTAGTCCCCAGATGTAGATGCAGAAAATGGAGGAGGGCGCCTGGCGCCACTTTGGCGACGGTACCGTCCGCTAGAATGGGCCGCCCGCTCATTCACCGCGCCGCAAACGCGCTCAATACGTCACCCATCGATGCTCGTTGCGCAGCTCAAATCGTTCTTCATGGTTGCCCGCCTGGGCAGCATCACGCTGGCAGCCAAGCAGCTTGGCCTGTCGCAGCCGACCGTGACTTCGCAGATCCGCGCCCTGGAAGAGGCCTACGGTGTCGAGCTGTTCTACCGGGGCGGGCGCCGGCTTTCCTTGGCGGACGCGGGCGTGCGGCTGATGCCCCTGGTGGACCAGCTCGTGCGCCAGGAAACCGAGATCGACTTCTTCCTGCGCAACTCCGGCGACATGGGATCGGGCCACCTGCGTATCGGTGCCACGGCGCCGTATTACGTGCTCGACATCGTGGATCGGTTCTGCAAGAGCCATCCCGGCATTGACGTCAGCATCGAAGCCGGCAATTCGGTGCAGATGCTCGAAGCGCTGCAGGAGTACCGCGTCGACGTGGCGTCGTCGTCGCAGCGCGTGGACGATGCGCGCTTTCTGCGTATTGAACTGGCACGCGATCCGCTCGTGCTCGTCGTGCATCGAAGCCACGCGCTCGCCGGCCAGACGAGCGTGCCTGTGAGTGCGCTGTCGCAATGTCGGCTGCTGGTGCGCGAGGTGGGATCGACCACGCGCGCCATGACCGAAACGATGATGGCGCAGGCTGGCGTGACGCCGGCTTCCACGGTGGAGATCGGCAGCCGGGAGTCCATCCGGGAGGCCATCACGCGCAACCTGGGTGTCAGTGTCATCGCCCGCCAGGAAGTGCCAAGCCACGCCGATCTGCGTGTACTGCCCTTTGAGGGTGGCGCGCCGGAACTGAGCGAATACCTGTACTGCCTGCAGGATCGGCGTGAGGCGCGGTTGATTGCCGCCTTCCTGAGCGAAGTCCGGCCGGTCTCGTCGTAAGCCGAACCAAAATCCGGAAATGCGCGCATTGGCGTTTTTGGGGTAACTGCCACAAGGGGTACATGTCGGCTGGCTACAGTGGCGACCGTTTTTGCCATTGTCTGCGCCCCCGTGCCCATCTCTCAGCCTGTTATCAACCCGACCTCGAGTTCCGCCGCGCCGTTCCTGTCCGTGCGGCAAGTCTCGCGCCGCTTTGGCGCGTTCACGGCACTCGACGGTGTGTCGCTGGATGTGGCGCAGGGCGAATTCGTCTGCCTGCTGGGCCCGTCGGGCTGCGGCAAGACGACCCTGCTGCGCATCATTGCCGGGCTGGAGGCGCACGACGGCGGCCAGATCGTCGCCGGTGGCCGCGATATTTCCAACCTGCCGCCGCGCGAGCGTGACTACGGCATCGTCTTCCAGTCGTACGCGTTGTTCCCGAACCTGACGGTTGCGCAGAACGTTGGCTACGGGCTGGACGCCAGCAACGGCAACCGTGCGCGCATGCAGGCGCGGGTCTCGGAGATGCTCGCGCTGGTTGGCCTGGCCGGCAGCGAGGCCAAATACCCGTCGCAGCTGTCGGGCGGTCAGCAGCAGCGTGTGGCACTGGCCCGCGCGCTGGCACCCGCACCGTCGCTGTTGCTGCTGGACGAGCCGATGTCGGCGCTGGACGCGCAGGTGCGCGAACACCTGCGCGTCGAGCTGCGCCGCCTGCAGCGCAAGCTGAACGTCACCACGCTGATGGTCACGCACGACCAGGACGAGGCCATGGCGATGGCCGATCGCATCGCCGTCATGTCCAACGGTCGCATCGAGCAGACCGGCTCCCCCGCGGAGATCTATTCGCGCCCGGCCACCGGGTTTGTTGCCGGGTTTGTCGGGCAGGCCAACTGGCTGCCGCTGGAACGCGCGGAAGATGGCACGCCCACGCTGGCTGGCCAACCGCTGCTGCTCGATCCGGCTTTCGCCGATGGCGGCTCGATGCAGGGCCGCCTGTTCTGCCGCCCCGAAGCCGTCACGCTGCACCCCGATGACGACGCCCCTAACCGCCATCTCGCCCGCGTGGTCGACCAGATCTACCTCGGCAGCCGCACGCGCGTGACGCTGTCGATCGATGGCCTGGCCGATGCACCGCTGGTGGCCGAAGTGGCATCGAGCGCGCTGCAAGTCGGCCGCAGCGGCCTGGGCGACAGCAAGCTGTGGATCGCGCTGGAGCGCGACGGCCTGCGCGTGTATGCCTGAGGCCACGATGTCGATGCTGCCCCCCGAGACCAACGTGGTTGCGACCACGCAATCCGAACCGGTTCGCGCTGCGAGCCGGCCATTCTGGCGCACGGATGCTCCGGTGCTCACCGGCATGAAGCTTGGCTGGCTGCTGTTGCTCACCATCGGCTTGCTGCTTCCCACGGCCATGATGCTGTTGCAGGCCACGGGTCTGGTTGCCAGCGTGCGCAGCACAGACGAGCACGGCTTCGCGCTGGTAGCCCACGTGGTCCAGGCGCCGAATTTTCTTGCCATGGTTGGCCGTACGCTGGCCGTATCCAGCGCCGTGGCCGCGATTGTGGTGCCGCTGGCGTTTGCCCTTGCCTATGCGGTGCAACGCACGCGCATGCCATTGCGCAGCACGATGCGCACGCTCGCCATGCTGCCGCTGTTTGCACCGTCGCTGCTGCCGGGCATTGCGCTGGTCTACCTGTTTGGCAACCAGGGCCTGTTCAAGGCATGGATGAACGGCAGCAACATCTACGGCTTCTGGGGCATCGTGCTGGGCGAGGTGTTCTACACCTTTCCGTATGCGTTGATGCTCTTGCTGGCGACGCTCACGCTGGCAGACGGCCGCCTGTATGACGCCGCGCGTGCCATGGGTGCGAGCCCGTGGCGCACGTTCCGAACGGTCACGCTGCCCGGCGCGCGCTACGGCCTGTTCGGTGCCTTTGCGCTGGTGTTCACGCTGGTCGCGACCGACTTCGGTGTGCCGACCGTGGTGGGTGGCAGCTACCAGGTGCTGGCCGCGGAGGCCTACAAGGCGGTGGTGGGGCAGCAGCAGTTTGCGCGCGGTGCCGTCATCGGTTTGATGCTGCTGTTGCCTGCGCTGCTGACCTTTGCGGTAGAGCGCCTCGTGCAGCGCCGTCAGCACGCTGCGCTGGCCAGCCGCGCTCAACCCTATCACCCGCAGCCGGATCGCCTACGCGACGGGCTTTTCCTGTTGCTGAGCGCGCTGGTGGTTGGCGGGATTCTGCTGATGCTTGCCACCGCCGTTGGCGCATCGCTGGTGAAACTCTGGCCGTACAACCTCGAGCTGTCGCTGCGCAACTACGACTTCGACAACATGGACGGCGGCGGCTGGCTCGCGTATCGCAACAGCCTGAAGCTGGCGGCGCTCACGACCGTTTTCGGTACCGCGCTGATCTTCACCGGCGCATGGCTGGTTGAAAAGACACGCGCTGCCGGATGGTTGCAATCCGGGTTGCATTCGGCCATCCGCTTTGCTGTGCTGCTGCCGATGGCGGTGCCCGGCCTCGTGCTCGGTCTGGGCTACGTGTTCTTCTTCAACCATCCGGCCAATCCGCTCAACGGTCTGTATGGCGGCATGGCGCTGATGGTGCTCTGCACGATCATGCATTGCGCTACGGCGGCACACCTTACGTCGGTGGCGTCGCTGGGGCAGCTCGATCCGGTGTTCGAGGCGGTATCGGCCTCGCTCAAGGTGTCTGCGCTGCGCACGTACTGGCGCGTGACGCTGCCGATGTGCCTGCCCGCCGTGCTGTCGTGCGCGCGTTATCTGTTCGTGTCGGCCATGACCACCGTGTCGGCGGTGATCTTCCTCTACAGCCCCGACACCGTGCTCGCCTCCGTGGCCGTGTTGAACATGGATGACGCCGGCGACATCGGCCCCGCTGCGGCCATGTCCACGCTCATTCTCGTCACGTCGATCGTCGTATCGCTGCTGCTGGAACTGGCCACGCGCGGCATCGTGCGGCGTACGCAGGCTTGGCGCACGGCGGCGCATTGAATTCGTAGTCCGTAACTGAAACAAAGCAGAAAGGAAGCATGAACATGGGTGACTCCTCCCCAATCTCGGCACGCCAGGCAGGCGCAGACCGCTCCAACCCCGGCGGCACGCCGTTGCGTCTGGAGGCCGCGGTGCTCGACTGGGCCGGGACCGTCGTCGATTTCGGCTCGTTTGCGCCCACGCAGATCTTCGTGGAAGCGTTTGCGGAATTTGGCGTCGCCATCACGCTGGACGAAGCGCGCGGCCCGATGGGCCTGGGCAAGTGGGACCACATCCGCACGCTGTGCAACGACGGCGCAATTGCCGCACGTTTCTCGCTCGCGCATGGCCGCATGCCGACCGATGACGATGTCACCGCCATCTACAACCGCTTCATGCCGCTGCAGATCGAAAAGGTGGGTGCGCATTCCGCAATGATTCCGGGCGCGCTGGACACCGTCGCCGTACTGCGCGAAGCGGGTCTGAAGATCGGCACGTGCTCGGGTTACCCGCGCGTGGTGATGGACCGCGTGGTCGACCTGGCTGCCAGTGCCGGCTACACGCCGGACTGCGTGGTCGCTTGCGATGAAGTGCCACGCGCGCGCCCGTGGCCTGCGCAGGCGCTGCGCTGCGTGGTCGATCTTGCGATTGGCGATGTGGCCGCCTGCGTAAAGGTCGACGACACCGTACCCGGTATCGAAGAGGGCCGCCGCGCCGGCATGTGGACCGTTGCGCTGCTCATGTCGGGCAACGCGCTGGGTCTGCCGTACGAGCAATACATCGCACTGTCTGCGGATGAGCGTGCGCGTCATCGCGTTGCCATCTCGGCCGGCTTTGCTGCCTGCCGTCCGCACTACGAGATCGACACGATTGCCGATCTGCCTGAAGTCGTGGCCGACATCAACCGCCGCCTCGCGCGCGGTGAGCGCCCGCAGTGCATCTGAGTTTGTTGTCCTGTTTGTTGTCTTTTCCGCTGCATCACACCATACCGAGGAAACCATGACCGCACGTCTTTCCCTGCTGGCCGCCGCAGCCACTTCGGCCGCGATGGCTTTCGCCACGTCGGCTTTTGCCAAGACCACGCTGACCGTATACACGGCGCTGGAAGCTGATCAAGTGAAGGCGTACCAGGAAGCTTTCGAGAAGGCCAATCCGGACATCGAGATCAAGTGGGTGCGCGACTCCACTGGCGTTGTCACCGCCAAGCTGCTGGCCGAGAAGAACAACCCGCGCGCTGACGTGGTGTGGGGCCTGGCCGCATCGAGCCTCGCCATCCTGGACAAGGAAGGCATGCTGACGCCGTACGCACCGGTTGATCTGTCGAAGATCGGCGCTACGTACCGCGACAAGGCCAATCCGCCGGCATGGGTCGGCATGGATGCCTGGGGCGCCGCCATCTGCTTCAACACCGTTGAGGCACAGAAGCAGAACCTGCCGAAGCCGACTTCGTGGGCCGACCTGACCAAGCCCGTGTACGCAGGCAAGATCGTCATGCCGAACCCGGCTTCGTCCGGCACCGGTTACCTTGACGTCAGCGCATGGCTGCAGATGCTGGGTGAGCAGAAGGGCTGGGCCTACATGGACGCGCTGCACCAGAACATCGGCCAGTACACGCACTCCGGTTCGAAGCCTTGCAAGATGGCGGCCTCGGGTGAATTCCCGATCGGTATCGCGTTCGAATACCGCGCGGTGAAGTCGAAGAAGGAAGGCGCACCCATCGACATCGTGCTGCCGTCCGAAGGCCTGGGCTGGGACGTGGAAGCCACCGGCATCATGAAGGGCACGAAGAATCTGGACGCCGCCAAGAAGCTGGCCGACTTCTCCGCAAGCCCGGCAGCAATGGCGCTGTATGAGAAGAACTTTGCCGTGGTGGCCACGCCCGGCTTCTCCAAGCCGGATCCGCTGCTGCCGGCCGACTACGAAAAGCGTCTGATCAAGCACGACTTTACGTGGGCCAGCGCCAACCGCGATCGCATCCTCGCCGAGTGGACGAAGCGTTACGACGGCAAGTCGGAGAAGAAGTAAGCGATGCAAGCTCCCGTAACTCAAGGGGGCCTGGATGCCAGCACCGACGTCGCCATCGTCGGGGCGGGCATTCTGGGCTTGGCGCACGCTGCGGCCGCCGTCAAACGCGGCCTGCGCGTGACGGTGTTCGAGCGCAGTGATATTGCCGTCGGCGCGTCCATTCGCAATTTTGGGCAGATGCTGGTGACCGGCCAGCCGCCCGGCATCATGCTGGACCTTGCGCGCGAAAGCCGCGCGCTGTATCTCGACTGGGCCGACAAGGCCGGCATCTTTGCGCGCGCCAACGGTGCATTGCTGTTTGCCCGCAATGCCGCAGAAGAAGCCGTGCTGGACGAATTCATGGCGACGCGCGCACCGGCTTTCGGCTACAACGTCAAGCTGTTGCGCAGCGCAGACCTGGCGACCCTCTACGATGGCCGCTTCATGCGTCACCGCGCAGCGCTGCAGGGCTTTGACGATCTGCAGCTCTATTCACGCGAGGCCATTCCGGCGCTGGCGTCATGGCTTGCCACGCAAGGTGTGCGTTTCCATTTCGGTACGCTCGTGCGCCATGTGGAAGGCGGCCGTCTGGAGACAACCGCCGGCGTGTGCAACGCTCAACGAGTCGTTGTCTGCAGCGGTCACGATTACCAGACGCTGTGTGCTGACCAGCTTCGCGCGCTGCGCCCCCAGGTGTGCCGCCTGCAGATGCTGCGTGTCACGCCTGAAGACGGCTTCCGCCTGGAACATGCCGTGCTGACCGGCCTGTCATGCACGCACTACGGTGCATTTGCGGATCTGCCGACCGCCCGCGCGCTGGCCATGCAGATCGAGCATCAGCGCCCCGAGCTGGCTCGCCACGGCATTCACCTGTTGGTCAGCCCAACGCCCTATGGCGACTGGATCATTGGTGATTCGCACGACTACGGCCAGGACGCGCGCCCGTTCAACGCCGAGTCGGTCGACCACATCATGCTCGACCTCGCGCGTGACACCTTCGGCAGCAAGCTGCGCGTGGTGGAACGCTGGCAGGGCGTATATGGCGCCAAGTGCAATGTACCCGGCAGCGGCGCGTTCTCGATCACCCGCGTCGACGATCGCACCACCGTGGCGCTGATGCACAGCGGCATTGGCATGAGCGTCGGACCGGCCCTGGCGCATCGGCATATGGATGCGCTCGTCGACGGCACCGCGCTGCCGCAGTGGACGCCGCCGGCAAGCACGCCCGCAACAATGGCTGCCTGACGGAGCATCGTTCAGTGCAGGAACGCCCGCACGGTTCACGCCGCGCGGGCGTTTTTGTTTTCAGGCAGCAAAGAGTTCGACGATCGGCCAGCCGCGCGATTCGGCCACGGCACGCAAGGTGCTGTCGGGGCTCACGGCCACCGGGTGTGAAACCGCTTCGAGCAACGGCAGGTCGTTGCGTGAATCGCTGTAGAACACGGTGCGTGAGAAGTCCGTCATGCGTTGGCCGCGCTGCGCGAGCCACTCCGTGACGCGCACGATCTTGCCCGCGCCAAACGTGGCTGTGCCGAGCGGGTTGCCGGTGAACGCGCCATCGCTCTGACCGTTGAGGGTCTCGCCTTCGACCGCCAGCAGATGCGGCACGTTGAACGCGGCGGCAATCGGCTCGGTCAGGTAGCGGTGCGTGGCGGTGACGATGCAGCAAAGGTCGCCCGCGCGCAGGTGTGTGTCGACCAGTTGCCGCGCGCGCGGCAGCATGGCGGGTGTGATGATGTCGCGCAGGAACGTGGCACGCCAGGCGTCGAGCCGTGTGCGCGGGTGCTGGGCCAGCAAGCCGAGTGAGAAGCGCGCGTGTCGCGCAAAGTCGAGCGTGCCGTCGCGGTATTCCCGCATCCAGCGTTCATTGGCTTGCTCGAAGACGCTTCGATCCACGGCGCCCTGGGCGACCAGGAAGCGGCCCCATTCGTATTCGCTGTCAATGGGCAGCAGGGTGTGGTCCAGGTCGAACAGGGCAAGCGATTGCATACAGCGAGCGGACAGGGGCGGTTGAAAAACCGCGAGGTTACGGCCCTAGCGCGTCGCGGCTGTGTCCATCGCCATAACTTTGGCGATGAACGCATTGGCGTTTTTCTTCGGTGCCTGCGCAACCTGCGGGTTCAGGCAGTCGAGGAACGCGCGTACCAGCCGTGCGTCCTTGCGCTCCTTCAGGAAGTACAGATATTCGTGGATGACCGGCGCGTTGTCTGCAAACGGCAGCACGCGCACGTCGGGCCGGCGCGGTGCTTCACGTGCGGGAACGATGCTGCAGCCAAGCCCCAGGCTGATCGCTTCGTAAATGGCTTCGCGGCTGCCGATGATGCTCGTGCTGGCTGGCTCGATGCCGGCTGCGGCGAACGCGTCTTCGGTAACGCGGCGGGTGACGGAGCCCGGTTCGCGCATCAGTAACTGGCAGCCGGCAACGTCATCCAACGTGATGCTAGGGCGCCGCGCAAGCGCGTGGTCCAGCGGCACGACCAGCACCATGGTGTCTTCCGCCAGCGTGATGCGATGCAGGCGTTCGTCATCCACCGCGTGCGACGAAACGGCCAGGTCGATGCGCACCTCCGACAGCGCCTCGAGCATCTGCTGCGAATTGCCGAATTCGATGGTGATCTCGATGGTCGGATGCCGCGCGCGAAACGCCGCCACGCTGGGCAGGATGTAGTAAGGGCCCGTGGCGCCCACGCGCAGGTTGCCGGTGCGCAGATCGCCGGCATTGCGCAGGAGAAAATCGACGTCGCCTTCCTGCTGCGCAAGGCGCTCGACGATGGGCATGAGGCTTACGCCCAAGTCGGACAGGTCCAGCCGGCTGCCGCGGCGGTGGAACAGTTCTACGCCGTACATCTCTTCCAGTTGGCGGATGCGTCCGGTCACGGTCGGCTGCGACAGACGCAGGCGCTTTGCAGCCGAGGTGACGCTGCCCTGGCGCGCCACTTCGAAGAACGACATCAATAGATCGCCCAGCATGCTTGTGTTTCCCTGATATGTCTTTCTGATCGTCAGCCGCACAGTCTAGGCAGCGTTTGTGACGCTACATACTGTGAAACCTTACGGTCAGCCAAGGCTGCGCGCGTGCGCGGTGGTCAAGTGCCACGCGCTTGTCAACGCAAAGTGCGCTGAATGGGAGCAAGTTGCGAGGAGGGCGCCGGGCGCACATCATGCTACCGTGTGAACCTATGCGCGTAACAGAGGAGACACCATGCCGGTGCTGAAGGTCGATGTCGTCACGGCAGAAGAACGGCTGTACGAAGGCAACGCCAAGTTTGTGGTCATCCCCGGCACCGAGGGTGAATTGGGCATCCTGCCCGGCCATGAACGTCTGCTTACGCGCCTGCGTCCTGGCACCGTCCGTGTCACACAGGAAAACGACGAAGAGGTCATTCTGTTTGTCGCAGGCGGCTTTGTCGATGTGCAACCCGAGCAGGTCATTGTGCTGGCAGACACCGCCGTGCGCGCGCACGATCTGGACGAAGCCAAGGCCGAGCAAGCCCGCAAGGCGGCGGAAGAGCACATGCAGAACAGCAATAGCAAATTCGACTACGCACGTGCGCAGGCGGAATTGGCCGAAGCCGTCGCCCAGTTGGCCGCCATTGAACGTTTGCGCAAGCGCCGCCGCTGAGCCTTTCCCGTCACAAATTGCGCGTGCTGCCGCCACACCACAACGGCGCTGACGTGTCGCCCCACCCGGGGTGGGGTAAAGAACCGCGCTGGTTCTCCGTTTTAGAGCAGAACTATCGAACTCCCGCTGAACGTCGCTCCATCGACGTGATCGGTTCTGCCGGTTCTGCTGATGTCGCCCCTTGTTGTGATTGCCGGTGCGCTTGCGCTCGGTTGCCGGAAACACCTGAGTGCCAAGCATTCATTTGCGTTGCCTCTGCGCTTGGCGCGAGCGCCGCTCGCCCGAAAGCGATGCACGCAAATGTTTGCGGTAGCCGGGGCGCTGCTTTCCCAGCCCGGGCTGGCACAAACAGATGTCGCAGATCTGACCGCGTTGCCCATCGAGCAACTCATGCAGGTGCAGGTCGTCACCGGGGCGTCCAAGTACGCGCAAGCCGCAAATGAGGCGCCCGCCAACGTCTCGGTCATCACCGCGGCAGACATCAAAGCCTACGGCTGGCGCACGCTGGCCGACATCCTGGGCAGTCTGCCGGGGCTCTACACCAATTACGACCGCAACTACACCACGCTGGGCGCCCGCGGCTTCTTGCGCGCGGGCGATTACGACACGCGCTTCCTGTTGCTGATTGACGGTCATCGCACCAACGACCCCATCTTCGACCAGGCGTCCGTCGGCACCGAAGCCATCCTGGACGTCGACCTGATCGAGCGGGTGGAGTACGTGCCCGGAGCGGGCTCGGCGGTGTACGGATCGAACGCGCTATTCGGTGTGATCAACATCGTCACCAAGCGCGGCCGTGACATTGACGGCGTGCAGGCCAGCGGATCAACGGGCAGCGCCAATGCGCGCGATGCGCGCGTGACCTGGGGCAGGCGGGCGGAGAACGGCGCCGAATGGCTGCTGTCGGCCAGCGTGAACGATGCCCCGGGGCGCGACCTCTACTTTCCCGAGTTCAACCAGCCCGGCGTGAGCGACGGCGTGGCCCGCGGCATGGATTACGACCGCGCCAAGCGCCTGTTTGCCAAGGGCAGTTTTGGCGAGTTCGGGCTGACCTTCGGCTACGTCGATCGTACGAAGGGCGTGCCGACGGCCCCGTACGACCAGAGCTTCAACGACCCGCGCTCGCGCACCGTCGATACGCGGCAGATGTTCAACGGCACGTGGCAGCACGCGCTGGACGACACGACCGACGTGACAGCGCGACTGTTCTGGGGCCGCTATGTCTCGCAGGGAGACTACGCATACAGCCCACCGCCGGTCGGCATCAACCGCGATCTATTCGACACTGCGTGGTACGGCACGGAACTCAAGCTCGTGACGCGCCGCATCGAGCGCCACACGCTGGTCATCGGCACGGAACTGCAACGCGACTACCGTGATGCAATGCGCAATTTCGATACGGTGCCGTACGCCAGTTATCTCGATGACCATCGGAACAACAACCGCGTGGGCGTGTATGTGCAGGATCAATTCCTGCTCCATCGGGATTGGGTGCTGGATACGGGCCTGCGCTACGACCACACGAGTTTTGCACCGGGCATCTTCAGCCCGCGCGTGGGCCTGATCTGGCATGCCGCCCCAACGACCACCGTCAAGGCGATCTACGGCATGGCCTATCGCGCGCCCAACGATTACGAGCTGAACTACCAGACAAGCGCGCCCGGCGGCCAGCAGGTCACCAACGGGCTGTCGGCCGAACGCATCCGTACGTATGAAACGGTGGTCGAACAACAAGTTGCCGCGGGCGGCAAGGCGACGTTGTCGGTGTTTCAGAACAACGTTTCCAACCTGATCAGCCAGAGCGAAGACCCGAACACTGGGCTGCTTTTTTTCAGCAACGTAGCGCGCGTGCGCACGCGCGGCGCAGAACTCGGCTACGAGCAGAACTGGGCCGGCGGCACACGCCTGCGCACGAGCTACAGCTTCCAGCGTTCGGAAAATCTCGATACTGGCCAGGCGCTGAGCAACTCGCCGCGTCACATGCTCAAGCTCAACGCCACCGCGCCTGTGTGGCGCAGCGACTGGCGTGCTGGGGTGGAGGCGCAGTACATCAGCAATCGGCTGACGACCGCTGGCCAGGTGGGCGGTTACTGGATCGCCAACCTGACTTTGCTGGCGGCACGACTGGCGCCCAACCTGGAGATGTCGGCCAGCGTCTACAACCTGTTTGATCGGCGCTATGCGGATCCGGCAGGTCCGGAGTTAGCGCAGTCGTCCATCGAGCAGGATGGCCGTGCCTTTCGCCTGAAATTTACCTACACCTTCCGATGAGCACCCCGCACGGCAGCGTCCGACGCGCCCGAAGACCCGGCCCGCGCAGATTCTGCGCGGTGCTGGGTGCCGTGCTGGCGGGCGTGGCATGCATGGGCGCCACGCACGCGCAGATGCAGGCCAGCGAGGTGCAGGTCAAGGCGGCGTTCATCTACAACTTCGCACTGTTCACCAACTGGCCGGCCGACGTCATGCAGGCCGACACCCCGATGGTGGTGTGCGTAACTGCCCAGCATCCGTTGCAGGCGGCCTTGGAAAAATTGACAGGAAAACCCGTGCGCGGACACCGCCTGGAAATCCGGAAGATCAACGACGGCGCCGTCGCCGGATGCCATGTCCTCGTGTTTGATGCGCGTACCCCGAACGGTGTGCGCGTCGATCCGGCTGCGCCCGTGCTGACAGTGTCCGACAGCCCAAAGAGCCAGCGCGCAGCCGGCAACCCGGAGCCGATGATCGCCTTGGCCCTGCATGACGATCGCGTGGTCTTCGACATCGATGCCGTGGCTGCGCGGCAAGCCCATCTTCAGCTCAGCTCACAACTGCTGCGGCTAGCGAGGACCGTGCAATGAGCGAGTCCATCATGACTCCACGGCCTCGATTGGGGCACTCCATGGTGCGGGCCAACATGGCGGGCGCTGGCGCAGCGCTGACTATCGCCGGCTTCCTGCTCATCGTGTTCCAGTTCATCGCGCTGCATGCGGCGTTGGTGCGCGACGTGCACGTGCAGGCGCGCATCGTGGGCGCCAACAGCGTAGCCGCGCTGCTCTTCAATGACCGTCGCGCGGCGGAAGAAACCCTGGCGGCGCTGGAGGCATCGCCGCCGCTGCGTGCCGCCGGCATTTTCAGCGCACTGCGCAAGCCGCTGGCGCTGTATCAGCACGGCGATGCCGCACCGGTGCGCGCGCCCGATGCCGCCATGCTGCGGGACTCGGATGTGTCCACGCTCACCACCCTGGAGGTGGTGGAACCGGTGGAGTCGGAGCGTCGCGTGATCGGCTATGTGGTGGTGCGCTCCAGCCTGACCGAGCTGTACATGCAACTGCTCGGCTATGCCGTGCTCACGGTGTCTGTGGGCATCGGCGCGATGGGCCTCGCGTATCTGGTGATTGCCCGCATGCGGCGCGCGGTGCTGCAGGCAGAGGCGCATCTGGACTACCTCGCCCACATCGATTCGGTCACGGAACTGCCGAACCGGCACGCCTTCAACGAGCGCCTGCAGGTGTCGCTCAAGCGCGCGGGCCAGGCGGGTGCAGTGGGGCTGCTCCTGCTGGATCTCGACAACTTCAAGGTCGTCAACGACACGCTGGGCCACAACAACGGCGACCGACTGCTGCGCCAGGTTGCACGGCGGCTGAACGACGTGATCGACCAAGCCAACTTGCGGGCCGTGTTGTGCCGCATCGGGGGGGATGAGTTTGCGGTGATCGCTGAGCTGTCCGGCCGCGCGCAGATTGCCGACACGGAAGCGGCAACGCTGGCCGACGGATTGGCCAAACGCATTCTTGCCGCGCTGGCGGCGCCGTTTGCACTCGACCTGCATCAGATCTACGTAACGGCGAGCGTGGGTGTGAGCCTGTATCCGCATGACGCACGCGACGTTCAGGTGCTCACGCGCAACGCCGACACGGCGATGTACCACGCCAAGAACCACGGCAAGAATGCCGCGGCCAGCTTCACTTCGGAGATGGACCAGCAGGCGCGCCGCCGCCTGCGCGTGGAAGCCGATCTGCGCCGCGCGCTCGATCGCGAAGAACTGCTGCTGGCCTACCAGCCGCAGGTGCGCCTGCGCACGGAAGACGCGCACGATGCGGTGCTCTGCAAGGCAAATGTCTATGGCGTGGAAGCATTGGTGCGTTGGCGCCATCCGGAGATCGGCCTGATCGGCCCTGGCGAGTTCATCGCTGTGGCGGAAGAAACCGGCCTGATCGTCCCGCTCGGCCTGTGGGTGTTACGCACCGCGTGCGAACAGGCCGTGCGCTGGATGCGCGAAGACGGCATCACGCTGCGGGTGGCCGTCAACCTGTCGGCGCGGCAGACGCGCGATCCGGCCCTCGTGGAGAACGTCATGGACGTGCTGCGCCAAACCGGCATGCCGCCGCATCAGCTCGAACTCGAAATTACGGAAAGCGTGCTGATGGAAGACATCGAGACAAACATCGCGCTGCTCGAATCCCTGCACGCGGCCGGCATCAGCCTGTCGATCGACGATTTCGGCACCGGGTACTCGTCGCTGGCGTATCTGCAGCGTTTCCCCATCCAGAAGCTCAAGATCGACCGCAGCTTCGTACAACGCATGCCTGGCGACGGCGAGGCCATTGCCGGTGCGGTGATCGCCATGGCGCACAGCCTGCGCATGCAGGTGGTGGCCGAAGGCGTGGAAGACCCCGAGCAGCTCGCGTTGCTGCGTGAGGCCGGATGCGACCTGGGACAAGGCTACTTGTTCTCGCGCCCCCAGCAAGCCGACACGTTGATGGCGTGGCTCAACCGCCTGGACAACGCTGCGGACAGCGGCACCGCTGCGTGTGCCGAAGAGGACGCGATTCCAAGCGCGTCGTTGCCGTCGTCGTTGGCGGGGTAATGGTCATGCAGACGTTCAAGCCGCCGCCCGCCGCGCCGCCCGCCGCGCCGCCCGCGTAGCCCCAGCCGTCAGCACCACCACGGCCGCGAGGATGATGCCCGTTGCGCCCAGCGTCTGCGGTGCGACCAATTCATCGGCCAGACATGCGCCCATCAGCAGCGCGATGGGCGGGTTCACATACACATAGCTTGTCGCCATGACGGTGGACACGCGTTCCACCAGCGCCATGTAAGCCGTGAATGCGATGGCCGAGCCGAACACCACGAGGTAGCCCCATGCAAGCGCGGCATGCATGCCGATGTGCTTCGGCCACGCTTCGCCGGTGATCAGGCTGAGCAGCACGAGCGCTACACCGCCAAAGGCCATCTCCAATACGAACGCCATCATGCCCTTGGGCATGTCGATCCGTTTTGAGAGCTGCGAGCCGAATGACCACGAAGCAATGGCGGTGGTCAGCGCCAGCACGCCGACCGTGCTGGCCTGAAACTCCGCTCCGCGAAACAGCACCGCAATCCCGATGCTGCCCAGCGCGATGGCGCCAATCTCATATGCACGCAGGCGGCCGCCGGCCAGCAGCGTCCAGAGCGTGGAGAACAGCGGCATCGACGCGATCATCACCGTGGTGGCACCCGACGAGATGGTCTGCTCGGCCACCGCCGTCATGCCCATGCCACCCACCAGCATGAACGCACCGATGAGCGCGCAGTTGCGGACCTGGCGCAGGGTTGGCCGCTCTTCGGGCTGCTTGCGCTGTCGCAGGACGACCAGCGGAGCGAGCAGCAACGCGGCGGCCAGAAAGCGCGAGCCCATCATCAGAAAGGGCGGCAGATCGGTCAGCGCAAAACGGATGGCGAGATACGTTGTGCCCCACACCACGTAGGTGATGAGCAGGCACAGGGCGATGAAGGGGGACATGAGGAACCTCTGCGAGGAAGTCCCGATGCTACTCAACGCCGGCTTATGCGCAAAACGAGTTTTGTTATCGCTCGTTGTGAGTGGCGTTAGCAAGCAAGTGAAGTGCGCTGAGGCGTATGTGGGGTTTGAGACCCCAATCATGGGGTTCCAGACCTCACGTTCGGGGTTATGAACCCGGCGTGTCGGGTTCAGAACCCCATGCCTGGCGTTCAGAACCTCAATGTTGGCGTTCGAACTACGAGATATCGAGGTTCTGAACGCCGCCCGTCACGTTCTGAACGCCGACGATGGAGTTCGGAACCTCAAGCGCGGCGTCCCGAACCTCACACGTGGAGTGTTCGAACTCCAAGTGTCGAGTTCAGAACGCCAAGCGTGACGTTCCGAACCTTGGCGGCCCCTCAGATGACCCGGAACCCGTGCGTTCCGTCGCGCCGCAGCTGCTCCACCAAGCCGAACTCCCAGTCGAGATAGGCCTGCATGGCGGTGCGCGGCGCGGTTGTGCCCTCATACGGGCGGCGATAGCGGTCGATGCGGGCTGACGCCAGGTGGGTCTCGCCGGTTTCAACGGGCAGGCCGGCGGCCACCCAGGCTGCGGTGCCTCCGTCGAGCACCCCCACCTCGGCCTGGGTCAGCTTGGCAAGGTCGGCGGCGGCAAAGCGGGCGAGCTGGCTGGTGCCACAGGTCAGCACATAGCGGCGTGCGGCCGGGATGCGCGCGAGCGCCGCCGGCAGGTCCGAGCGCACGGCAAACCACGCGCCCGGAATATGCCGCGCAACGTAGTTGGCGCTGCGTGTGACGTCAATGACGGCGGTGTCGCCCGCTTCCAGCCAGCCGGCCAGGGCGCGGGCGTCAACTGTGCGCACGGCGGGTGGTTGCGGGGCAGGTGTCTGCCCCGCGCCGGTGACGCTGCGCTCGCTGGCGTCGACCGGATCGACGACATAGACCTCCCAGCCCATTTGTGCGAGCCACGAGGCGGACATGTCGGCGCGCACGCCGTCGTCATCGGCCAGGACGATGCGGGCACCGCGGACGGCGGCCGTGTGATCCGTCTCCTGCACAAGCTGCCCGCCGGGCGCGCTGGCAAAACCGGGTAGGTGGCCGGCGGCGTATTCCTCGGGCGTGCGCACGTCGAGCTTGTAGAGCGTGCGGTCCGGCGCCTCCAGTTTGGCAACGTCAGCCAGCGCAATGCGCGGGACGTTGGCGCGTTCGGCCACGGCGCGCGCATCGGCCTGTGCCTGCGCGCGTGTTTCGGCAGACACGTCCTGCGGGTGACGACGGCTGGCGCCATGGTCCAGCACCTGATCGGCCAGCAGCCAGCCGATGGTGCCGTTGCGCAGTGCCGCCACCGGGTTGGGAATGCCGGCATTCACGAGCGATTGCGTGCCGATGATGCTGCGCGTGCGTCCCGCGCAATTGACGATGACCTGCGTGCTCGGGTCCGGCGCCAGCTCGCGGATGCGCAACACCAGCTCGGCGCCCGGCACGCTCGTCGCCGTGGGGATGCTCATGGTCTGAAACTCTTCATAGCGGCGGGCATCGACGACGACCACGTCGCGCTTGGCATCGAGCAGCGCTTTGACCTCCTGCGCGCTGAACGAAGGCGTGTGGCGGTGCGCCTCCACGTATTCGCCAAAGGCCTTGCTGGGCACGTTCACGTCTTGGAACACCTCGCCGCCGGCTGCGCGCCAGCCATCTAGGCCGCCTTCGAGCAGGTACACGCGCGTATAGCCGAGTTCAGCCAGCTTGGCCGCCGCGCGCGGAGCGAGGTCCACTCCATCGTGCACGCCGTACAGCACGATCAACGTATCGCGGCGCGGAATGCGCGACCATGCTTCCAGCTCCAGCCGGGAGAGCGGGAGGTTGGCTGCCCACAGCGGATGCGCCTGGGCATACGGGTCTTCCGCGCGGACGTCGACCAGCGCGATCTCCTTGCGGGCCAGCAGGGCGGCGCGCACGTCGGCATATGCCAGCGTCGGGACGTGGGTTTCGGCCAGCGGTGCAGCGACCGGCGATTCGATGGCGTCGATGGTGGTGCTCATGATGCAGGCGCGTCCTTGGAACGGTCCCAGAGATTGGGCAGGTGGGTATTGGAATAACCAGAGACGAAGGGCTTGCGCTCGCCGTCTTCCGTATAGACGGAGCGGTGGATGCCGCCGATGTTGCCGCCGTACACATGGATGCTGATCGACGTCTGATCATCAAAGGCGTTGTGTACGCGGTGGATGTCGCCCACGCGCGGAGAGACGTGCTCTACAGCGCCCGGCTCCAGGCGAATGGCGGGGCCCTCGGGTTGGGGTTTGCCTTGTGCGTCGAGCTTGAACGGCTGCGAGTATTCAGCGCCGCGCAGCATGCCGATCAGGCCCCATGTGGTGTGGTCGTGAATGGGCGTGCGCTGGCCCGGGCCCCAGACAAAGCTGACGATGGAAAAGCGTTCGCCCGAATCGGCATGCAGCAGGAACTGCTGGAAGTGCTCGGGGTGCGGCTGGGCGTATTCGGCGGGTAGCCAGCCGTCGCGGGCGACGAGCGCACCGAGCAGGGCACCGGCGCGCGAGAGGATCTCGGCTTCGCCCGGCTGCTGATCCAGCAGGCGCGACAGCGCGGTCACGAAATCACGCAGCGGCGTGATGGACTGGGGTTGTGCGGGTGCCGCAGCGGAAACGGCAGCGAGGCGAGGCGTGCTCATCGACAGGTTCCTGACGTGGGGTTCTGGCGCATCTTGCTGGACTTGGTTGGCGGCGTCTAGCTAAACCCCGAGTGCAGTGCGGCCGGCTGCCAGCAGGATGGAATCGTTCTGCGGCGTGTGGATGCGACTGCACAGCACATCGCGATAATGTCGCTCCAGCGGGTTGTGACGCGACAGGCCGTGATTGCCGGACAGCTGCAGCGCCAGCTCCACCGCGTGAATGGCGTTGGTGGTGACCGTGTACTTGAGGAGCCCGCTGTCGGTGATGGAAAGCGGGGCGCCCGCATCCGCGGCCTCGGCCGCATGATCGAGCAGCACGCGGTTGGCGCGTAGCGCAGCCGCAATCTCGCCCGCCGCTTCCTGCATGCGCGGCAGCGTTGCCAGCGGCCCAGCCAGGTTGGCCGGTGCGCGCGTGTTCAGGAACTGGGCAAGCCAGTCGCGCGCCGCCCGCGCCACCGCGTCGTAAAGGCTGCCGAGCAGCACGGTCATCCAAGCCTGCTGATCGAGTTGCGCGCCGGTGTCGGCTTGTGCAGCACCGTGCGCGGCCCATTCCGCAGCGGGGCGGATGTCGACGGCGTGGTCGAGCGGAATCTCCACATCTTCCAGGACGACGTCATGGCTGCCCGAGGCACGCAAGCCGAGATGGTTCCAGGTTTCTTCGATGCGGATACCCGGTGTTTCCGGCGCCGGACGCGGCACGAGGAAGATCCCCACACGGGGTTCGGCTTCATCGGTGCGGCCCCACACGGCCAGCCAGCGCAGGGCGGGGCTGCCGGTGCTGTAGAGCTTGCGGCCCCGGATGCGCCAGGTGTTGCCGACACGCGTTGCCATTGTGGTCGGCAAACCGCCGCGTGCGGGCGAGCCCAGGTCCGGCTCCACGCGAAGCGCGTTGATGAGCGCACCCTCATTCAGCGCAGTGGCAAACACGTGTTGCCGAACATGCGCGGGCCAGCGTGTATCGGCACGCGCGATGGCGCGGTGCTGCAGATACGTCATCGTCAGGACAAGCGCGGTGGCCGCATCGGCATGCGCGATGGACGCAATGATCTGGCGCGCGGTCTTCAAGCCTGCGCCGCCACCGCCATGCGTTTGTGGAATGACCTGCGCGATCAAGCCCGATGCATGCAGCAGCGCAAAGTTGTCGTGCGGGAAGCTGCCGTGCAGATCGTGCTCTGCGGCGGCCGAGGCCAGCTGCGGGCTGACGGCGGCCAGCACTTCGGCGAGCCGGTCGGGCGGCGTAGGTAGACGATGCAAGGGCGCAGACGACATGACGGTGAAATGTGCGAAGCAGGTGATGTTGCCGCACAGCGTATCGGTGTTGCCGAGCGTCGCGAACGACCTATGCCGAATATGCAGCGTTGAAATTATTCGTTAGTGCAGCGCCGGTGATGACGTAACTTCATTCGCATTCACGGCGGGTGTGATGCCTTGCCCGCCTTCTAACGATATGTGGAACGGAGCCACCATGAGCGTCGATTTCATCGGCATGATCCAGAGCCAGAAACAGTCGGAAATCCATCCCGCTGATCCCAACGGGCCGGTGATCGATCGTGATTACGTACGTGCCTTTGCACAGGCGCACGAGCAGGCAGGCTTTGACCGCATCCTGGTGCCGCACCATTCAACCGGGCCTTCGGCCACGCTCACGATCTCGTACGCAGCGGCACTGACGGAGCGCATTCACTTCATGCTCGCGCACAGGCCGGGCTTTACCAACCCGACGCTGGCCGCGCGCCAGATCGCCACGCTGGACCAGTTCACCGGTGGCCGCCTGGGCGTGCACTTCATCTCGGGCGGTTCCGACAGCGAGCAACGTCGCGATGGCGATTACCTCGACCACGACCAGCGTTATGCGCGCACTGACGAATACCTCGGCATCCTGCGGCGCATCTGGACAGAAACGAAACCGTTTGATCACGAGGGCGCCTTCTATCGGTTCGAGCAAGGCTTCTCTGAAGTGAAGCCCGCGCAGAAGCCGCATGTGCCGATCTACTTCGGGGGCGCATCCGACGTCGCCGTTGAAGTGGCCGGCAAACATGCCGACGTGTACGCGTTGTGGGGTGAATCGCTCGACCAGGTGCGCGATCTGACGACGCGCGTGCGAGCGGAAGCCGCCAAGCACGGGCGCAGCATCCGGTTCTCGGTGTCGTTTCGTCCGATCCTGGCGGACACGGAAGACGCCGCCTGGGCACGGGCAGAGAACATCCTTGAGCGGACCCGGGCACTGCGTGTGCAGCAGGGCTACAGCCGAGGCGGCCCGCAACAGAGCGAGGGCGCACGCCGCCTGCTCGCGGCAGCCGAACAAGGCGAGCGCGTCGACAAACGTTTGTGGACGGCCATCACCAAGGAAACCGGCGGACGCTCCAACTCCACCGCGCTGGTCGGCACGCCGGAGCAGGTGGCCGATGCGCTGCTCGACTACTACGACCTGGGCGTCACCACCTTCCTGATCCGCGGTTTCGATCCGCTGGAAGACGTGGTGGATTACGGTCGCACGCTCATCCCGCGCGTGCGCGAGCTGGTTGCGCAGCGTGATGCGCAGCGCAAGGCCGCGTGAGGCACGGGCATGAGCGCAGTCTTCTCCATCGAGCGCCCGGCATCGTCCACGCTCAAGCTGAACAGCACGCCGCAGCAGAAATTCTGGTTTGATCCGCCCGCCACGCGACCCACGTTGGAGGCCGAGCGGCGCCATCGGCAAGAGCGTCTTGCAGGGGCGTTCCGCCTGTTTGCGCGGCACGGCTTCGACCTCGGGCTGGCGGGGCACATCACCGCACGCGATCCGGAGTTGACGGACCACTTCTGGGTCAACCCGCTGGGGGTGCATTTCTCGCGCATCAAGGTGTCGGACCTGCTGCTCGTGAATACGCGCGGCGAGACCGTCATCGGCAACCGGCCGCTCAACAAGGCGGCGTTTGCGATTCATGCGGCGATTCACGAAGCGCATCCGCACATCGTGGCTGCGGCGCACACCCATTCGACCTACGGCAAGGCGTGGTCGACGCTGGGTCGGCCGCTGGATCCGCTCACGCAGGACGCATGCTCGTTTTACGAGGACCATGCGCTGTTCGACGACTTCACCGGCATGGTGGTCGATTCCAGCGAGGGCGAGCGCATTGCGCACGCGCTCACCAAGCCCGACGGCGGCACGCACAAGGGCGTGATCCTGAAGAACCACGGCATTCTCACGGCCGGCCCGACGGTGGAAGCCGCGGCATGGTGGTACATCGCGTTGGACAACGCTGCCCACACGCAACTGCTGGCCGAGGCCGCCGGCACGCCGCAGCCCATCGATGCCGCCACGGCGCGCCATACACACAGCCAGGTGGGCGGGCAGGAGGGGGCGCTGCACGCATTCGAGAGCCTTTACGCCGGCCTGGTTGCGGCCGAGCCGGACGTGCTCGATTAAGCCGTCGCCTGACAGAACACATCGAACACATCATCACGGGGAGCATTCAATGAGCGAAGAGACCGCGGGCATCTCGCGCCGCAAGATATTGCACGCAGCAGCCGCCACGGCGCTGGCCGCACCGGCATTGATCGTGGGCCGCAAGGCCTACTCGCAACAGCGCAAGCTGACGTTTGCCTGGAACCAGAACTCGTTTTGCCTGACGCCCATCGTGGTAGCGCAGGAACGCGGCTTCTTCGAAAAGAACGGGCTGCACGTCGACCTGATCAACTACAGCGGCTCGACCGATCAACTGCTCGAATCGATCGCCACCGGCAAGGCTGATGCGGCAGTCGGCATGATTCACCGCTGGCTCAAGCCGCTGGAAGCGGGCTTCGATGTGAAGATCATCGGCAGCTCGCATGGGGGCTGTGTGCGGCTTGTGGGCTCTAAGGCAGCAGGCGTTACGAACCTGGCAGCGCTCAAGGGAAAGACCGTGGGCGTGAGCGATCTTGCCGCGCCGGGCAAGCACTTCTTCACCATCCTGCTGGCCAAGAACGGCATTGACCCGGACAAGGACGTCACCTGGCGCCAGTACCCGGCCGACCTGCTGGGCGTGGCGGTGGACAAGGGCGAGATCCAGGCGATTGCCGATGGCGACCCGAACCTCTACCTGCTGGAGAAGCGCACGAATGGCGCCTACGTGGAACTGGCCACGAACCTCTCCGGTGAATACGCGCGCAAGGTCTGCTGCGTGATCGGCGCACGCGGCGAGCTGGTCCGCAATGACCGCCCGACGGCATCGGCATTGGCGCGTTCGATTGTGCAGGCCACGGATTTCGTCAACGAAAACCCGAATGAGGCGGCCAAGGTGTTTGCCAAGTATTCGCCCAAGGTGGCGCTGGACGACTTGCGCAAGCTCTACGCCACGCTCACGTACACGCATCACCCGACCGGCGTCGACCTGCGCGACGAGATCGCCTTCTACGCGGAAGACTTCCGCCGCATCGGCGTCATCAAGAAGACCACCGATCCGCAGCGTCTCGCGCAGCACGTGTACGTGAATGTGCTGGCCTGATACATGGCGCGTAAGCAGATGAGGAACACATCGACATGAGCACCATCCCGCAAACACTGGAGGCGCCCGCCGCGCTGTCCAACCCATTTACCGATGCCGTCGACCGCGGGAGTGTATGGCGCACCGGGGCCGTGGCTGCATTGGCCTGGGCCGCCTTCGGCCTGCTGACTTGGCGCTGGCCGAACCACGTGCTCGGCTTCAGCGATTGGGCATTCACGGTGGAGTTGGGCGTTGCCGCGTTGATCGTCGGCATTGCGCTGTTCGTGGTGGCGTTGGCGGCGGGTCCTGTGACTCCGTTGCGCCCCGTGCAGGAAGCGCTGCAACCGGCGGGGCCGTGGCTGATTGCCGTGCCTGCGGTGCTGGCGTTGTGGGAGGTGCTGACCGCCAAGTCCGGCGTATTGCCCACACCGTTCTTTGCGCCGCCGCAGGCGTTGATCGAGGTCTATTCGGAAGACTGGCCGCGTCTGGGCGACAGCGTGTTGAATACGCTCAAGCTGCTCGGCATCGGTTATCTGCTCGGCGCGTTGACAGGCTTTCTGGTGGGCGTGTCGATCGGCTGGTCGCGGGCGGTGGGCTACTGGGTGCATCCGGTGCTGCGCATTCTCGGGCCGCTGCCGGCGACGGCGCTGTTGCCGCTCACGTTCTACTTCTTCCCGTCGAGCTATTCGGCGGCGGCTTTCCTGATAGCCCTGGCGGCAGGCTTTCCGGTGGCGGTGCTTACGTGGTCCGGTGTGGCTGGGGTGAGCAAGAGCTACTACGACGTTGCGCGCACGCTGGGCGCGTCCAACGCGTTCCTCGTACTCCGCGTGGCGATTCCGGCAGCCCTGCCGCAGGTGTTTGTGGGGCTGTTCATGGGGCTGGGCGCGTCGTTCACGGTGCTGGTGACGGCGGAGATGATGGGTGTGAAGTCGGGCCTCGGCTGGTACCTGACTTGGGCGCAAGGCTGGGCGTCGTACGTCAACATGTATGCCGCGCTGATCGTCATGGCGCTGCTGTTCTCGAGCATCATCACGCTGCTCTTCAAGGTGCGTGACCGCGCGCTGGTCTGGCAGAAGGGGACGCTGAAATGGTAGCCGTGCTGGAACGTGAGGCGCCGCCTGCGGCCAGCGTCGGCGCACGCATCGACGTGCAGGGCGTCAGCCACTGGTTCGGCAGCCGCGCCAATCCGCTGCAGGTGCTCGACGGTGTGAGCCTGACCATACAGCCCGGTGAATTCGTCGCGCTGCTTGGGCCAAGCGGTTGCGGCAAGTCCACGCTGCTGCGCTTGATTGCGGGGCTGGAGCCGCCCACGCGCGGCCGCATCCTGCAGGACGATAAGCCCATCAGCGAGCCCGACCCATCACGTGTGGTGGTATTCCAGGACCCGACGCTGTATCCGTGGCGCCGCGTGTGGGACAACGTCGCGCTGGGCCTGCAAGCGCGCGGCGTGCTCAACGCAGAGCGTGACCGCGTGGACGATGCGCTGGAACGCGTGGGCCTGGGCGGCTTTCATCGGGCGTTTCCGCATGAGCTGTCGGGCGGCATGGCGCAACGTGTGGCGCTGGCGCGTGCGCTGGTCAACGATCCGCAATTGCTGGTGCTGGACGAGCCGCTGGGCAAGCTGGATTCACTCACGCGGCTGGCCATGCAGAGCGAGCTGGTGACGCTGTGGCAACGCGCGCGCTTTTCAACCGTGCTCGTGACGCACGATGTGGAGGAAGCGCTGTTCCTAGCGCAGCGTGTGGTGATCTTCAGCCCGCGCCCCGCACGCATTACGGCAGAGCTTACGGTGGATCTGCCTTACCCGCGCCATCGCGGCGACCCGCGTTTGAGCGCGTTGCGGCACGAGGCGCTGGGTCATCTCGGCCTCGGCGAGACCTGGTAGATGGCGGCGCCATCATGAGCGGACCGGAAGCGACGGTCTGGCTCAACGCGTTGCTTGGCTTTCTGCAATGGGCGCAGCACGGCGTGCTGGTGCTGCTGCACACGCTTGGGCTGACCGGCGAAGCGCAGGGGCAGCCGGCATGGCCGTGGGACGTGCGCATAGCTGGCGAAACCCTGTTGATCGATCTTGGACAAGCGCGGCAACTTGGCCTGACGCTCATCGCCGTAACGCTGGCTTTGCTGGCAATCGTGATGGCCATGCTGCTGCGCCGCTGGCGGGCGGTGTTATCTGGCGCCGCGGTAGGCCTTCTGGTGGTGGCGCCGTGGCCGTCGGCGGTTGTGGTGGCGCCCGCCGTGCCGACGAGTTTCCATGTGAGCCCAACGGCGTTTTCGGTGGCGTCCATCACGCAGGGCACGCGCATCTACAACGCCGCGTGCGCAAGCTGCCACGGCGCAGACGGCCGGGGCGAAGGCCCGCTGGCCGCCACGCTCACGCGCTGGCCGCCCACGGTGGTCGGCCCGTTGCTCGGCCGTCATGCCGATGGCGAGCTGTTCTGGCACATCGCCCACGGCATGCAGGACACGCAAGGTGCGTCCACCATGCCCGCGTTTGCCGATCGACTGAGCGACGCCGATATCTGGGCGGTACTCGACGCCATGAAGGTGCTGGCCGCGAGTGGTGGCGTGCGTGCCGGCGGCTGGCCGCTGCCGGTGGCGCTGCCCGCGTTGTCCGTGCGCTGCGGCGACGCGCTACCGCAATCCCTGGCGACGTGGCGCAACGGCCAACGCGTGCGGGTGGTGGCGGTGGATGCGGCATCGAGCACCGACATCCCGCTGGAAGATCCGCGTTTCCAGACGTTGCTGATCACCCCGGATGGCACGTTGCCGCCGCCAACGCGCGCGTTCCAGGCGCGTTGCGTGGCTGCAGGCTCCGACGCCTGGAACGTCTTCGCCGCCATCGCCGGTGCCGCGCCGCAAGCGTTCTCCGGCACGCAGTTGCTGGCCGACCGCAATGGCTGGTTGCGCGCACGCGGCGCACCTGGCACGTCGTGGTCCGATGCCGACTTCCTCTGCACTTCAGCCGCACGCGGAGCCGCCGGCAGCACAAGCGGCCTCGATTCCTTGATCGCCCGCATGGACGCCGAACCCGTGCGCTATGTGAAAGGCGGCTTCATCCACTGACCCTCGACCGCATCGCTCCATCACCATGCCGCAACATCGACGACGTTTTCTGCAATCCACGCTGGCGCTGGCTGCCGCGCCTGCCCTGTCCATCGCGCAACCCCGCCTCGTGCTCAAGGCGGGCGACCAGAGGGGTGGCCTGCGCGCGCTGCTGGAAGCTGCCGACGCGCTCAAGGGCGTGCCGTACGACATTCAATGGGCCGAGTTTCCGGCGGCCGCACCGCTGGCCGAAGCGCTCAACGCGGGCGCGGTCGACCTGGGCCCGATAGGCGATGCGCCGGCCATCTTTGCCTTGGCGGCCGGTACGCGCATCAAGTTGATCGGCGCCAACCGATCGGACCCGTACGGCACGGCGGTGCTGGTGCGGCCCGATTCTCCGTTGAAGACGGCGGCAGATCTGAAGGGCAAATCCATCGGCACCAACCGGGGGGCGATCGGGCATTTCGTGGCACTCAAGGCGTTGGAATCTGCAGGGCTGGGTCCGGACGATGCCAACTTCCGCTTCCTGCCGCCCGCGGATGCCAAGCTTGCGCTGGTCAACGGTTCGATCGATGCGTGGTCAACGTGGGAGCCTTACACGGCGATGGCCGAAACGGCCAAACATGCGCGGGTGCTCGTCAACGGACGAGGGTTGTGGTCGGGCCTCAGCTACCTGGCAGCGACCGACGCTGCGCTGGCGGTCAAGCGCGACGCACTGCGCGATTTCCTGCAGCGCGTGGTGCGTGCGCAAGTGTGGTCGTACCAGCATGTCGACAGCTTTTCGGCCACGCTGGCCCGCATCATCGGCATCGCGCCTGAGGCCGCGCGGCTGCAGTTTGCACGGCGGCAGACCGTGTGGCGCGCCATCGATCCGCAGCTCATTGCCGAGCAGCAGCGCACGGCCGATTTCTACGTGAAGGTGGGCCTGCTCAAACAGCGGCTGGAGGTGGCCACCACGTTTGACACGGGGTTTCCGCTAATCGCCTAGCGGGCGTTGCCCGAATGGGATTCCGCACTGGGCCGCGAGCCGCCATGCGGGCCGGCAGTACCCGGCGCTTCCGCGACGTTCTTGGGCAGGTTGGTGGCCGGCGTGACGGCGTCTGGCGCGTTATTGCCGCCATTGCCGAAGCGCGCTGCCAGACGGTCCTGCACTGCGGTCAGTTGGGCTTGCTCCTGCGCCTTCTGAGCGCGCTCCGTCTCAGCCTGCTGGGCAGCGGCGGCTTGCTCAGCCGGCGTGGGCGGCGGGAGTTTGCCGTGAGCGGGATGCGGCAAGGCAACCACCGTCAGGCCGATGGCCGCCGCGGCAAGCCACATGGCGGTGTGTGGAATGTTCTGGGGTGTTTTCAGCATGGCGGTCTCCTGGTCGGGATCGCCATGGCTCAGCAAATGCGGTGCCGCGTGAGTTCAGCGCCCCTCGGCAAGCGCGTTGTGCAGCACCGTCTTGAGCAGGTTGAACACCGGGTTGTCGTTGTCCTTGCGATAGGCCATCCAGAGTTCGACCGGCTTGGCGGGCGTGGTGCGCACGGGGCGATAGACCACGCCCTCGAAGTGCAGCATGGCCGCCGCCGCGGGAATGAGCGCCACGCCAATGCCTGCGCGCACCAGCGCCAGCATCGAGTGGATCTGGCTGACGTATTCGACGATGTCGGGCAGCACCTCTGCGCGTTCCAGCAGGCCGCTCACCATCTGGTGGAAATAGCGCGCCTCATATGGCGAATACATGAGCAGCGGCTGCCCCTCGCAGTCGCGCAGGCTGGGGCGTTGCGGCCAGCTGTCGGCAACCGCCTCGGGCAGCGCGATCACGAGCGCTTCCTGCGAGCACGGCACGGCAATCAGCTCGCCGTGCTCCACCGGCGGGCGCAGCAGGCCGACATCGATTTCGCGCGCATCCAGCGCCGAGAGCTGCGCGCCGCTCACCATTTCTTTGAGCGTCAATCGCACACCGGGTGAAGCCGCCCGCACGGCGCTCACCAGCGAAGGCAGCTTCCCGTAGCCGACTGATGCGGTAAAGCCGATGGCCAACTGTCCGGCCGCGCCCGTCGCCACACGCCGGGCGGTGGCGGCCGCCTCGTCCGCCAGGCGCAGGATGCGCGATGCGTCGGGCAGAAAACTGCGGCCCGCCGCCGTCAACTTGACCGAACGGCTGTTGCGCTCCAGCAGCTCTGTCCCGACTTGGTGTTCCAGCAGGCGCACTTGGCGTGACAGCGGCGGCTGCGTCATGTGCAGACGCTCCGCTGCGCGCCCAAAGTGCAGCTCTTCGGCCACGGCAACAAAGCAGCGGAGTTGGCTGAGTTCAAACATCGATTCAAAACCTGTATGGATTGAGTCAGTGCTTATCTTGGATGGGAAAGATCGCCGGTGCAAGAATCGGCTCGCCCCTTCGTCTTGAAGGGCCAATAACAACCATCAGGAGACGAGCATGTCCATGGAAAGCGCGGAAGTCGACCGCCGCAGGTTTCTCAAGAGCGTGGCAGGGGCAGGCCTTGCAGCGGCCAGCGGCTTGGCCGGCGCGCAGAAGATCGAAGGATTCAAGCCGAGCGCGCGCTACCCCGACGTTGCGGTGGAAGTGCTCGACCCAAGCTTCCTGAAATACCGGCTCTACAGCAGTTCCGTAGAGCAACTCGCCACCGGCATGCGCTGGGCGGAGGGGCCGGTGTACTTTCCCGCCGGGCGTTACCTGCTGGTGAGCGACATCCCGAACAACCGCATCATGAAGTACGACGAGACGAACGGCGCGTTCAGCGTGTTCCGCGAGCCGTCGAACTACGCCAACGGCAACACGCGCGACCGGCAGGGGCGCCTCGTCACGTGCGAGCACTCCGTGACGCGCCGCATCACGCGCACCGAATTCAACGGCAGCATCACTGTGCTGGCCGATCAATATCAGGGCAAGCGGCTGAATGCGCCCAACGACATCGTCGTCAAATCCGACGACAGCATCTGGTTCACCGACCCGACGTTCGGCATCAACGGCAACTGGGAGGGCTTCAAGGCGCAGCCGGAGCAGGCCACGACCAACGTCTACCGGATCGACCCGAACGGCGGCATCCGCGCGATCATCACCGACCTCGTCAACCCGAACGGGCTGGCGTTTTCGCCCGACGAGAAGAAGCTCTACGTGGTCGAGTGGAAGGGCACGCCGTCGCGCAGCATCTGGAGTTACGACATCGCGCCTGACGGCACGGCGTCCAACAAGACCAAGCTAATCGACGCCAACGGCGCGGGCGCGCTCGATGGTTTTCGCGTCGACAAGGATGGCAACCTCTGGTGCGGCTGGGGCTCGGACGGGCGCTTGGGCATCAATTCCGCCGACTACGACGGTGTGAAGATTTTCAACGCGCACGGCAAACCGATTGGCTTCATCCACCTGCCGGAGCGCTGCCCCAACCTGACGTTCGGCGGGCCGAAGAACAACCGTCTGTACATGGCCAGTTCGCATTCCCTGTACGCCCTTTATGTGGAGGCCGAGGGCGCGGTGTGACGCGCCACTGACCAGACGCGGCCGCGCCGTCACGTGCGGCTGCAGCATCGAAATCGGAGACTTAGGGAAGACCCTGTATCAATACAAGTTTTGTATTAATCGAGACAGCAGTTGGCTTGGACTTGAATCGATGCGGGTGCAAAAATTCGCTCATCAACAACACGCATTCATCGCGAGCGAGACATGTCCCGATACAGCCCCAAAGAATTCGCCCAACAGATCGGCTCTGGTCTGCTGTCATTCCCGGTCACGCACTTCAAGGCGTCGGACCTGTCGTTCGACGAGGCAGCGTATCGCGCCAACCTGAACTGGCTGTTCAGCCACGATGCCGCTGGCCTGTTTGCCGCTGGTGGCACGGGCGAATTCTTCTCGCTCACCGCGGCAGAAACCGACCGCGTGGTGCGTGCGGCCGTGGCTGAAACCGGCGGCAAGATTCCGGTGATCGCCCCGGCTGGCCGCGGCACGGCCGAATCGATCGAATACTGCAAGGCCGCTGAAGCTGCCGGCGCCGACGGCATCCTGTTGCTGCCGCCGTACCTGACCGAAGCCTCCGCCGACGGCGTGGCCGCGCACGTGGAGCAGGTCTGCAACTCGACCAAGCTGGGCGTGATCGTCTACAACCGCGCCAACCAGATCCTCGACGAAAACCACCTCGAACGCCTGGCAGACCGCTGCCCGAACCTGGTCGGCTTCAAGGATGGTGTGGGCGACCTGGAACTGATGACGCGCATCTACGCCCGCCTGGGCGACCGCTTTACCTACGTTGGTGGCCTGCCGACCGCCGAGACCTTTGCGCTGCCGTACCTGACGATGGGTGTGTCGACGTATTCGTCGGCCATTTTCAACTTTGTGCCGAAGTTCGCGCTAGAGTTCTACGCCGCCGTGCGAGCGTTCGACAATGCCAAGGTCTACAAGATGCTCAACGAGTTCGTGCTGCCGTACATCCAGCTGCGCAATCGCAAGCGCGGCTATGCGGTGTCGATCGTCAAGGCCGGTATGAAGGTTATCGGCCGTGATGCAGGTCCGGTCCGTGCCCCCTTGACCGACCTGACCGACGCCGAAATGGCAGAACTGTCTGCGTTGGTGTCGCGCATTGCCGAAGTGGAAAAGCTGGCGGCCTGAGCGCAACCAAAAACACAAGGAATCGATATGCAATTGAGCGGCGAACTGTTGTTGGGTGCTGCCCGCGTGGCGGGTGGTGCCGGCAAGGTTCGCGCCATGAACCCCGCCACTGGGGAATGGCTCGAACCTGAATTCACCCTGGCCTCCAAGGCCGATGCCGCACGTGCTGCTGAACTGGCCGCCGCGGCGTTTGACGTTTACCGCGAGACCTCGCCGGAAACTCGTGCTGCCTTCCTGGAAGCCATCGCCAGCCAGATCGAAGCGCTGGGCGATGCGCTGATCGAACGCGCGATGGCCGAATCGGCATTGCCGCGTCCGCGCCTGGAAGGCGAGCGTGGCCGCACCTGCAACCAGCTGCGCCTGTTTGCAAGCGTGGTGCGTGCCGGCGATGCCGTGGGCGCCCGCCTTGATTCGGCCCTGCCGGAGCGCAAGCCGCTGCCGCGCTCGGACCTGCGCATGCGCCGCATTGCGCTGGGCCCGGTGGCTGTGTTCGGCGCGAGCAACTTCCCGCTGGCGTTCTCGGTGGCGGGTGGTGATACCGCATCGGCGCTGGCTGCAGGTTGCCCGGTGGTCGTGAAGGCGCATCCGGCGCACCCGGGTACGTCCGAACTGGTGGGTCGTGCCATTCAAGCTGCGGTTGCCCAGTGTGGGCTGCCGGAGGGCGTGTTCTCGCTCATCCTGGCGGACAACGACGCGGCAGGTGCACTGGTGGCCGATCCGCGTATCCAGGCAGTTGGCTTTACCGGCTCGCGCGCAGGCGGTCAGGCGCTGTTGCGCATTGCGCAGGCCCGTCCGCAGCCGATTCCGGTGTATGGCGAGCTGAGTGCCATCAACCCCGTCTTCCTGCTGCCCGATGCACTGGCCAAGCGCGCTGCTGCGCTGGGCCAGCAGTACGTGGCATCGCTCACGATGGGCGCGGGCCAGTTCTGTACGAACCCGGGCCTGCTGCTCGCCATCGATGGGCCGGAACTGGATGCCTTTGAAGCTGCCGCCGCTGCTGCCATGGGCGACGTGGCTGCGCAGCCGATGCTTACGGCGGGCATCCACACCGCTTACACGCGCGGCGTCGACAAGCTGGCCGCCGAGGCCAACGTGCGCTGCGTCGCACGCGGGCAAGAGAGCGACCAACCCAACCGCGGGCAAGCCGGCTTCTATATCACCGATGCGAAGAGCTTCCAGGCGCAACCGACGCTGCACGACGAGATCTTCGGCGCCACCGGCCTGGTCGTGCGCTGCCGCGATGCAGAAGAGCTGCGCGCGCTGGCTGAATCGCTCGAAGGCCAGTTGACCGCCACGCTGCATCTGGATGCGGGTGATACAGCCATCGCACGTTCGCTGCTGCCGATTCTGGAGCGCAAGGCGGGCCGCATTCTGGCCAACGGCTGGCCGACCGGCGTCGAGGTGTGCCACGCGATGGTGCACGGCGGCCCCTGGCCGGCAACGACGGACGCACGCACGACTTCGGTCGGCACGGCAGCCATCGAGCGCTTCCTGCGCCCGGTGTGCTACCAGGATCTGCCGGCCGAACTGCTGCCTGAGGCGCTGCAGGATGCCAACCCGCTCAAGCTGCGCCGACTGGTAGATGGAAGCTGGGCCTGAAGCCGTAACAGTCAAATAGCAAAAACAACACGCCGGGCCGCACAGGACCCGGCAACCTGAACCGCCGGCACGACGGGTGCCGGCTCAAGGAGGAGACGATGGACATCAAAGCCCCCGCAGTGGGAGCACAGGCCGTGCCGCGCGCTGAGCGCATGAGCCGCGTGCGTTTCGTGATCCTCGCGATGCTGTTTATCGTGACGACCATCAACTACGCTGATCGGGCGACCATCTCCATTGCCGGCTCGGCCATGCAGAAGGACCTCGGCATCGATGCCGTGTCGCTTGGCTATATCTTCTCGGCGTTTGGCTGGGCCTATGTGATTGCGCAGATTCCAGGCGGCTGGCTGCTTGACCGCTTTGGCTCCAAGCGCGTGTACACGTTCAGCATTCTGCTGTGGTCACTGTTCACGTTGGCGCAGGGTGCAATCGGCTTCTTCACTGGCGCCACCGCCATCATGGTGGTGTTCTGCCTGCGCTTCCTGGTAGGGGCGGCAGAGGCGCCGTCCTTCCCGGCGAACAGCCGTATCGTGGCAGCCTGGTTTCCGGCCAACGAGCGCGGCACTGCAGCGGCCATCTTCAACTCTGCCCAATATGCCGCCACGGTGGTGTTTGCCCCGCTGATGGCCTGGCTGGTGCACGCGTTCGGCTGGCATCACGTATTTATCGTGATGGGCGTGATCGGCATCGTCATGGCGGTCGTGTGGAGAGCCTTCGTGCACGAGCCGAAGGACCACCCGGGCGTCAACCGAGCCGAAATCGAGTACATCGAAGCTGGCGGCGGCCTGGTCAACATGGACCGTGCCGGCGTGGCAAAGGCCGAAGGGCCGAAACTCGGCTACGTCAAGCAGCTCCTGCAGAACCGCATGCTGATGGGTGTGTACATCGCGCAGTACTGCATCAATGCGCTCACCTACTTTTTCATCACGTGGTTCCCGGTGTATCTGGTGCAGGCTCGCGGCATGTCGATCCTGAAGGCGGGCTTTGTCGCGTCGATTCCCGCAGTGTGCGGCTTCCTCGGCGGCATTCTGGGCGGGATCATTTCTGACGCGCTGCTTCGCCGTGGCGCCTCGCTGTCGGTGGCGCGCAAGGTGCCCATCGTGCTGGGCATGCTGCTCTCCATGACCATGGTGATCTGCAACTACGTCGATGCGCAGGCAGTCGTGGTGGCCGTGATGGCGCTGTCGTTCTTCGGTAAGGGCCTCGGCGCGCTGGGCTGGGCGGTGAACTCGGATACGGCGCCCAAGCAGATCGCGGGTTTGTCTGGCGCGCTGATGAACACCTTCGGCAACCTGTCGAGCATCACGACCCCCATCGCCATCGGTTACATCGTCAACACCACGGGTTCGTTCAACGGTGCGCTGGTGTACGTGGGTATCCACGCGGCGGTTGCCATCGTCTGCTACCTGTTCATGGTGGGCGAGATCACGCGTGTGGAACTCAAGCCGCTGTAAGCCATAGGAGTCTTGGAAGTGACGTTGCAATCGATCGAGTCCGGCGCGCGCACCCACACACCTCGTGTGACGGAGATGCAGGTGATCCCTGTCGCGGGCCGCGACAGCATGCTGCTGAACCTGTGCGGCGCGCATGCTCCGTTCTTTACGCGCAACCTTGTCGTCCTGAAAGACAACGCCGGGCGCACCGGCGTGGGCGAGGTGCCGGGCGGGGAGGGCATCCGTCAGGCGCTGGAACGCGTGATTCCGCTGGTGGTTGGTCAATCGATCGGTCGTGCCAACGGCGTGCTGAACAGCATTCGCCGGGCGCTGGCCGGTGGCGGCAATGCCGCGCATCAGGCGACGGTGCACCAGGTCACGTCCGCTTCGGAAGCAGCCGTGCTGCGCCAGCCGCACGAGATCAACCTGCGCATGGACAACGTCATCACGGCGGTGGAAGCCGCGTTGCTCGATCTGCTTGGCCAGTTTCTGGAGGTGCCGGTGGCCGAACTGCTCGGTGCCGGCCAGCAGCGCGATAGCGCGCCGATGCTCGCTTATCTGTTCTACGTTGGCGACCGTGGCAAGACCGATCTGCCGTACCTGGATGGCGCTAAGGGCGCCGACGACTGGCTGCGCCTGCGCCACGAAGCCGCGATGACACCCGCCGCCATCGCCCGCCTGGCCGAAGCCGCCACCGCGCGCTACGGCTTTGCCGATTTCAAGCTCAAGGGTGGTGTGATGCCCGGTGCCGATGAGATGGAAGCGATTGCCGCCATCAAGGCGCGCTTCCCGCAGGCCCGTGTGACGCTGGACCCGAATGGCGCATGGTCGCTCAACGAGGCAATTGCCCTGTGCAAGGGGCAGGGGCATCTGCTGGCCTATGCCGAAGACCCGTGCGGCCCCGAAGCCGGCTACTCGGGCCGTGAAGTGATGGCCGAGTTCAAGCGCGCCACCGGCATCCCGACGGCTACCAACATGATCGCCACCGATTGGCGTCAGATGGGCCACGCCGTCCAATTGCACGCGGTCGACATTCCGCTGGCCGATCCGCATTTCTGGACCATGCAAGGCTCCGTGCGCGTCGCGCAGTTGTGCGACGAGTGGGGCCTGACGTGGGGCTCGCACTCCAACAATCATTTCGACGTGTCGCTGGCGATGTTCACGCATGTGGCTGCCGCCGCGCCGGGCAACATCACGGCCATCGATACGCACTGGATCTGGCAGGAAGCCGAGGAGCGCCTGACGCGCGAGCCACTGCGCATCCAGGGCGGCCATGTGGCTGTGCCGGAGCGTCCGGGCCTCGGTATCGAAATCGACATGGAGCGCGTCATGGCGGCCCATGCGCTGTACAAAAACCTGGGCCCCGGCGCGCGTGACGACGCCATGGCCATGCAATACCTCGTGCCGGGCTGGACGTATGACCCGAAACGTCCGAGCCTGGGGCGTTGAAGCCAAACCCGTTTGAATCAATCACGGAGTCTGTGATGTCTGAACCGACGCTGGCCCCTGAAGCCGGCAACGTAACTGAAAAGGCGCTGACGATTCGCGTGCACGACGGTGACAACGTCGCCATCGTCGTCAACGCACGCGGCTTGCCGGCCGGCACGGCTTTGGCCGATGGCACCGTGCTCGTGGAGGGCGTGCCGCAAGGCCACAAGGTGGCGCTGGTCGACTTGGCCGAAGGCGACGCCATCGTCCGTTACAACGAGGTGATCGGCTATGCCGTGAAGCCGCTGCAGCGCGGTAGCTGGGTCAACGAGCACGCCGTGAAGCTGCCGTCGGCGCCTGCGCTGGATGAGCTGCCGCTGGCCACGCGCCCGGACCCGAAGCTGGCAAAGCTGGAGGGTTACACCTTCGAGGGCTATCGCAACGCAGACGGCACGGTCGGCACGAAGAACGTGCTCGGCATCATGACCAGCGTGCAGTGCGTGGCGGGCGTGACGGATTACGTCGTTGGCCGCATCAAGCGCGAGCTGCTGCCGCGCTTCCCGAACGTTGACGATGTGGTGGCGCTCAACCACGTGTACGGCTGCGGTGTCGCCATCAACGCGCCGGCCGCCATCGTGCCGATTCGCACGCTGCAAAACCTCGCCCTCAACCCGAATTTTGGCGGCGAGATCATGGTGATCGGCCTGGGCTGCGAAAAGCTTGTGCCCGAACGCCTCGTGCCGGAAAAGCTTGCGCCGGGTGGCCGCATTCCCATTGAAGTTGCCGGCACGGCGGATTCGCCCGTGCTGCGTCTGCAGGACGAAGCCTTCGACGGCTTCATCGGCATGACCGACGCCATCATGGAGATGGCCGAGCGCCGTCTGGAACATCTGAACAAGCGCCAGCGCGAAACTTGCCCGGCGTCCGATCTCGTGGTCGGGGTGCAGTGCGGCGGCAGCGATGCGTTTTCGGGGGTCACGGCCAACCCCGCGGTGGGCTTTGCGGCGGACCTGATCGTGCGTGCAGGCGGCACCGTGATGTTCTCGGAAGTGACCGAGGTGCGCGACGCCATTCATCTGCTCACGCCGCGCGCCATCGACGAGGACGTCGGTCGTGCGCTGCTGCGCGAGATGGCCTGGTACGACGATTATCTGAGCGGCGGTCAGACTGACCGCAGCGCCAACCCGTCGCCGGGCAACAAGAAAGGTGGCCTGTCCAACGTGGTGGAAAAGGCGCTGGGCTCGATCGTGAAGTCGGGCAGCACGCCCATCGTCGATGTGCTTGGCCCGGGCGAGAAGGTGCGTCGCAAGGGCCTGATCTTTGCGGCAACGCCCGCGAGCGATTTCGTGTGCGGCACGTTGCAGCTGGCCTCCGGCATGAACCTGCAGGTCTTCACCACCGGCCGCGGCACGCCGTATGGACTGGCCATGGCGCCCGTCATCAAGGTGTCCACGCGCAAGGCGCTGTCCGAGCGCTGGCATGACCTGATCGACCTCGACGCCGGCCGCATCGCCACGGGCGAAGCGAGCATTGCCGATATCGGCTGGGAGCTGTTCCACCTGATTCTTGACGTGGCGAGCGGCCGCAAGCAAGTTTGCGCCGACAAGCTGGGCCTGCATAATGCGCTGGCTCTGTTCAACCCCGCCCCGGTGACCTGATATGACGACTGAAGTGCACGTTCAAACCGACCCGCTCGCGGGTGTGACCACGCGCTGCCACCGCCTGCTGCTGACTGGCGCCGGCGGCAACCTCGGCAAGGTGCTGCGCGAGCGTCTGCCCAAGTACGCCGATTCTTTGCGACTGTCTGATATATCAAATCTCGGCGAGGCGCGCGCCGGTGAGGAGATCGTGCCGTGTGACCTGGCTGATGCGAAAGCCGTCGATGCGCTGGTCGCCGGCACGGATGCGATCGTGCATCTGGGCGGCGTGTCGGTCGAGCGGCCGTTTGAAGAGATCTTGCCGGCCAATATCGCAGGCACCTACAACCTGTACGAAGCTGCCCGTCGCCACGGCGTGCGGCGCATCGTGTTTGCCAGCTCGAACCACACCATCGGCTTCTACAAGCAGGGCGAGGTGATCGACAGCACCGTGCCCACCAAGCCCGATGGCTACTACGGTCTGAGCAAGGTATTCGGCGAACAGCTCGCCAGCTTCTATTTCGATCGCTATGGCATCGAGACGGTCGCCATCCGCATCGGCTCTTCGTTTGCCGAAGCGAAGGACCGCCGCATGCTCGTCACCTGGCTTGGCTACGACGACTTGGAGCAGCTCATCCGCCGTGCCCTGTTTGTGCCGAGTGTGGGTTTTACCGTGGTCTACGGCATGTCGAACAACCGCGACCGCTGGTGGGACAACCGCCACGCCGCGCACCTCGGCTACACACCTACGGAGACGAGCGAGATCTTCCGCGCGCAGGTCGAAGCACAACCACCGCTGCCCGCAGATGATCCGGCTGCGCAGTATCAGGGCGGGGCGTTTGTCAAAGCCGGCCCGTTCGGAGACTGACGTAATGCAAGTGAACGTAGAGCCGACGGTCGAGCGCATTGGCAGCATGCAATGCGGTGTGGGCGAAAGCCCCATCTGGCACGCCGGCGAGCAAGCGCTGTACTGGACGGACATTCCGGGCCGCAGGCTATGGCGCTGGAACTTCTTCTCCGGCCAGGCCAATAGCTGGGCGTTGCCCGAGATGGCGGGCTGTATTGCCATGACGTCCAACGGCTGGGCGATGGCCATGGAGACGGGCATCTTCCACGCGCCACAGCCCCGCGCCGCCGCCGAGCTTGGCCCGCTGCAGCGCCTCGCCACGGTGGCGCACCCGCGTCCTGACATGCGCTTCAATGACGGCCGCTGCGACCGCCAGGGCCGTTTCTGGGCCGGCACGATGGTGTTCGACACGTCGTTGGGTCTGCCGATCGGCAAGCTGTATCGCTTTGATGCGCAGGCCGCTCACGCCGGGCGTGTAGATGCCGTCATCGACGATCTGATCGTGCCGAACGGCTTGGCTTTCAGCCCCGATGGCAAGACGATGTATCTGTCGGACTCGCATGCAAGCCGCCAGACCATCTGGGCCTTCGACTACGACGTCGACACCGGCACGCCGCACAATCGCCGCGTCTTCATCGACATGAATGTGCACCCGGGTCGCCCCGATGGCGCTGCGGTGGATGCCGACGGCTGCTACTGGATCTGCGGTAACGATGCGGGGTTTGTGCATCGCTTCACGCCGGATGGCCGTCTCGATCGCAGCATTGCCATTCCCACGTCCAAACCTTCCATGTGTGCATTCGGTGGGCCTGGGCTGGACACCCTGTTTGTGACGTCGATCCTGATCGGCGACGACCCGCTCTCGGGCGCCACGTTTGCAGTGCGCCCGGGCGTGACCGGATTGCCGGAACCTGTCTTGCACCTCTGAACCCGCAGCACGCCTCACATACAAGAACACATCGGGGCTTTTAGGAGACAACACATGAAACCCATCAAAGGCTTGCGCTGGTGGATCATCGGCCTCGTACTCAGCGGCCTGATCATGAACTACCTGGCCCGCAATGCGCTGGCGGTGGCGGCGCCTGAAGTCAACAAGGTGCTGAACATCAGCACGCAGCAGTACGGCTACATCGTCGCGGCATTCCAGGCGGCCTACATGGTGATGCAGCCGGTGGCAGGCTACGTGCTTGACGTGCTGGGCACCAAGCTGGGTTTTGCGCTGTTTGCGGCGGCCTGGTCGGTGGTCTGCCTGCTGCACAGTACGGCGGGAGGTTGGCTTTCGCTGGCCGCGTTCCGGGCGTTGCTGGGGATGACGGAAGCGGCCGGTTTCCCTTCGGCGCTGCGGGCAACGGCAGAGTGGTTCCCGGCCAAGGAGCGATCGATTGCAACCGGCTGGTTCAACATCGGCTCGTCCGTGGGCGCGGTGGTGGCGCCGCCACTGGTGGTCTGGTGCATCTTGCACGGCAACTGGCGTTTCGCCTTTGCCGTGATCGGCGGGATCGGCCTGGTGTGGAGCGTGCTGTGGTTCCTGCTGTATCGCGTGCCCGCCAAACACCACCGCCTGTCGGAAGAAGAACGTGACTACATTCGCGCAGGCCAGGAAACCCCGGACGACACCGCGAACATGCCCAAGCCCTCATGGGGCAAGATCGTCAGCGGCCGCCGGTTCTGGGGCATCGCCATCCCGCGCTTTTTGTCTGAGCCGGCGTGGCAGACGTTCAATTATTGGATTCCGCTTTATATGGCCACCGAGCGTCATATGAACCTGAAAGAGATCGCCCTGTTTGCGTGGCTGCCGTTCCTGGCCGCGGACGTGGGCTGCGTGCTGGGCGGCTATTTGGCGCCATGGTTCCAGAAGCGATTCTCGGTATCGCTGGTAACGTCCCGCAAGCTGGTGATGGTGACGGGCTGCCTGTGCATGATCGGGCCGGCTTGCATTGGATTGGCGACCAGCCCCTACACCGCGATTGCATTGTTCTGCGTGGGCGGCTTTGCGCACCAGACGCTTTCTGGCGCGCTGTACACGCTCACGTCCGACATGTTCGGCAAGCACGAAGTCGGCACAGCTGTGGGGCTGGCGGGCATGTCCGGCTACATGGGCGGCATGCTCTTCTCGCTGGCCGTCGGCACGCTGGCCACGACCATCGGCTACAACCCGCTGTTTGTGGCGCTGGCGGTGTTCGACGTCCTGGCGGCCATCCTCGTGTGGACGATGCTCAACGATAAGCAGGCGCGCCCCGTGCCGATGCAGCCAGACGGAACCGCGCCCAGCACGGCGGTTTGATTGCTCCTCTCGCAAACTGCGGTCATGCAGCCCGCTGAGCAATCTTCGGGTTGAGCTTGGCGGGGCTGAGCGGGTCGAAGTCGACCCACTCGCCGTTGCGCCAGCGGCCTGCGGCTTCTTCAACATCCATTCCACCGCCGCTGGCCAGAATGCGCGCGGCTTCGGCCTCTCGCTCGGGTGTCACACGTACGGCCAGCAGCACGCCGGAATGGCGTGTGCGCAAGGTGGCGTCGGGCGGCTGCGCGGGATTGGGCTCATCGCGTGTGGCGAGCATCGCACCCGCCAGCGAGCCGATATAGGCGCCCACCCCGGCTGCTACCACCGAGAACAGCACGGCCACGTGCAGCGCAATCAGCACCATGACGCCGGCGACGGCGCCAATTGCGGCGCCAATCGCCATTCCCTTGCCGGCGCCCGCATGCGCGCGAGCAGCACCCGGGTCGGCATTGCGGTCGCCGCCAATCAGAAACGCCGCGTGCTGGCCGGATGGGTTGACGAAGAAGACGTTCACATCGTCCTCGGAAAAGCGCTCGGAAAAAAGCGCGCGTGCGGCGCCTTCGGCGCGTTCAAACGTGTCGAAACGGGCAGCGACGATGAGCGACATGGGGCCTCCTGAGAAACGCATTTCTCATAGCGCAAGCAAGGCGGGGGCCTGCACCCAAAGCGGACCCAAAGTTACCTAGATCAGGTAATTGGCCGGGCAACCACTCGTCTCCATACTTGCCCACCAAGGCCTGATCAGGGCCAGTTTCAGCCACACGATAACGAGAACATGGCCGCCCAGAAGTCGGGGGCAGCCGGCCGATACCGCCCGGCAATCCGGCGGTCTTTTGGTATTACAACGGGAGGGTGTCTCATGTTCAACGGCTTTTCTGCGGTGCCGGGCGCGATCGTGCCCTATGCATACGACTGGCTGCTGGTGGGGCTGTCGTATCTGATCTCGGTGGCAGGGGCGTACGTGGGCTTGCGATGGTCCAGACGCGTGCGCAACAAGAACGGCACCATCGACATGGACCGGCTGCTCTGCGCCAGCGTGGCGCTCGGCGGCGGTGCCGTCTGGTCGATGCACTTCATCGGCATGGCGGCCTATCGGACACCGGTCCGGATCGAGTTTGATCTCTTCATGACCCTGGCGTCGCTGGTGGTGGTGATGGTGTTTGCCGCCGGCGGCCTCGTCATTGCATCGCGCACCACGGGCAACCGCCTGCGCAACATTGCCGAGGGTGGCGTGCTCACCGGCCTGGGCGTGGCGGTGATGCACTACACCGGCATGGCCGCTGTGCACACCAACAGCAACTTCGACTGGGACATCTCCATCATGGGCGTCTCGGCATTGATTGCGGTGGTCGTGTCGATGGTCGCGCTGTGGCTTGCAACAACCGTCAAGACACGCGGCCAGCAGTGGGGCGCGGCGCTCATCATGGGCGTGGCGGTCTGCGGCATGCACTACACGGGCATGACGGCCGGCACGATGATCTGCACGGGACAGAGCTATTCGCCGTCGCTGTTCGCCATTGAAGGCAGCAACATCGGCTATGCGGTCTTTGCGCTGGCGGGCACCATCCTGATGATCATTCTGCTGATCGAGGCCTCGCGCAGCGCAAGCAGCGCACGCGCCACTGCATCGGGCACGCTGCGCTGAAACGTGTTGCCTAAACGCCCGGCCGAGTGTTTTTCGGTCGGGCGTTTCTCATGGCGGTGGCGCGCCCCGCTACAATCGCGGCCTGGCATTTGTCGATGGCGTTTGAAATGGTGCTTGGCTGGTTTGGGATTTCCACCGTGTGGCTGCTGCCGCTGGTGTGGCGGTATGTAACGCGCGCGCTGGCGGGGGAGCGGGACTTCCTCAAAGGTCGGGGCACCGTGCGGCTCTGGCTGGTGACGCTCGTCGCGCTGAGCGCTAGCGCCGCGCTTGAAGCGCTGACCTCTGGCGCCGATCCTCAGGATAAGGCGGGCGGTGCTGCCGGGCGCGCAGTGTCGTCGCTGTTCTCGCACATGCTGGGCTGGACGGGCGCGTTCCTCCTGATGCTCGGTGTGCTGATCTGGGTCGCGCCCATGGTGGTCGGACGATCGTGGGGACAGGTGTTCAACCGCCGCCGCACGGCTGATGCCGAGACGTCTGCCGAGCCAGACACCCGCCACGACGAACCCGTTGACGATGGCTTGAAACCGACCGCGCTTGGTCTCGGCGGGGCAGGGGAGGCGCGTTGGAGCGGTAATACCGGCCACACGCAGCCGGCCGTGCGCCACCGTGGCATCGAAGCCGTTTCTGCGCGGCGCCAGCCCGCGTGGCAGCCACCCCCGCGAACGCGCCCCTCGCCGCCGCAGCCGGGCGAAATCTGGCCGCTGATCGATGCAAAGAAAGGCGCGCCGGCAGACGCGCCCGCAAGCGCGAAGACGGCGCCGCCTGTCGCAGCGCCCATTCCGCCGCAGGCGCCTCCAGCACGCCCCAAACCGCGCGCCACGATCGTCAGCAGCCCGTTCCATCAACCGCAACTGGGTCTGCAGGCCTCAGCAGCTGCGCCAGCGGCATCTGCGGCGCAGGCCATGCCAGCAAGCGAGCCGGTTGTCCTGGCTGAGCCCGCGGTGCAGGAGTTGGTGGAAGCGCAGGCTGCCGTTGCAGAAACTCAGACCGTGGATCTGGACGCGGTACGCCAGGAGGCTGAGGCGCTCCTGGCTGAACTGCGCGGGCTGATGGCGCCCGCCGTAGTGACGATGCCTGAGCCGGAGGTTGCCGAGCCGCTAATCGAAGCTGACGCTGCTCCGATTGTTGAAGCATTGCCCGAGGTGGAAGTGCTGTCCGCCACGCCGTCCATCGAGCCGACCGCGCAGCCGGAAGCCGCGCCTGCATTGCCCACGCCCAAGCCGCGCATCGTCTTGCCTGCCGTGGTGGGGGAGGTGGTGTCACGGGCGGCACCGGCCATCGCCGCCGTACCCGCGCCGGCACCCGCTCCTACGCCTGTTCCGGCTCCTGTTGCACCGCGCATCGTCGATTACCGCCTGCCAGGCGCCGCATTGCTGACCGCCGCATCCACCAGCGCTGAAGCGGTCTCCGCTGAACACCTGGAGGAGACCAGCAACCTGATCGCCCAGCGTTTGGCGGAGTTCAAAGTACCGGTGACGGTCGTTGGCGCCTCGGCCGGCCCGGTCATCACGCGTTTCGAGGTCGACCCGGCGATTGGCGTGCGCGGCGCGCAGGTCGTCGGGCTGATGAAGGACTTGGCGCGCGCGCTCGGCGTGACGTCCATCCGCGTGGTCGAGACGATTCCCGGCAAGACATGCATGGGCCTGGAATTGCCCAACGCCAAGCGCGAAATGATCCGCTTGTCGGAAGTCGTGAACGCGGCGGATTTCCAGTCGCACGCATCGCACCTCGTGCTGGCCATGGGCAAGGACATCACCGGCAACCCCGTGGTGACCGATCTCGCACGCGCACCGCACCTGCTGGTGGCCGGCACGACCGGCTCAGGCAAGTCGGTGGCTGTTAACGCGATGATCCTGTCGATGCTTTACAAGGCCACGCCCGACGACGTGCGCATGATCATGATCGACCCGAAGATGCTGGAACTCTCGGTGTACGAGGGCATTCCGCATCTGCTGGCGCCGGTCGTGACGGACATGAAGCAGGCCGCGCACGCGCTCAATTGGTGCGTGGGCGAAATGGAAAAGCGCTACCGCCTGATGTCGGCGTTGGGCGTGCGCAACCTGGCCGGCTACAACCAGAAGATCCGCGCCGCGGAACAAGCCGGCCGCAAGGTGCCGAATCCGTTCTCGCTCACGCCCGATGCGCCCGAGCCGCTCTCGACACTGCCGCTGATCGTGGTCGTCATCGACGAGCTGGCCGACCTGATGATGGTGGCCGGCAAGAAGATCGAAGAATTGATCGCGCGCCTTGCGCAAAAGGCCCGTGCCGCCGGCATCCATTTGATTCTGGCAACGCAGCGGCCATCGGTGGACGTCATCACCGGCCTGATCAAGGCGAACATTCCGACGCGCGTGGCGTTCCAGGTGTCATCGAAGATCGACTCGCGCACGATTCTCGATCAGATGGGTGCTGAATCCCTGCTTGGCCAGGGCGACATGCTGTTCTTGCCGCCGGGCACCGGTTATCCGCAGCGTGTGCACGGTGCGTTCGTTGCCGACGAAGAAGTGCATCGCGTGGTCGAACATTGGAAGCAGTTTGGTGAACCCGAATACGACGAAGCCATCCTCGCCGGCGATCCGGCCGAAGCTGCCGCAAGCGGTGATCTGTTCGGTGGCGAAAGCGCAGATGCAGAAGCCGATCCGCTCTACGACGAAGCGGCTGCGTTTGTGCTCAACACGCGCCGCGCTTCGATTTCTTCCGTGCAGCGGCAACTGCGCATTGGTTACAACCGCGCAGCTCGGTTGATTGAGCAGATGGAAGCGGCTGGGCTGGTGTCGCCGATGGGGCGCAATGGTCAGCGGGAGGTGCTGGCGCCGGGTGGTGGGGAGTGACAGGCGCGCGTCTATTGCCTGTAACGACTAAGGCGCGACATATTCGAGGTACAGAACCCACTCTTCGGCACTGACCGGGATGGCGAGTGCGCGCTTGGTCGGATGAGTCGCCAGCGCGCGGATGTTGTACGCCACGCTGCCCTGAATAGATGCGCGTCGCAAGGCGTCTTTCTCCGGCGCCGACAGCCATGCGCGCCGGAACGCTTCGGGAACCGGAGTCGATTCAGCAAAGCGGGGTTGGCTTGTTATAAGCGGGGCACCCGAAGCGGGCAACTTGATCGCTGCGATCAACGCCACATAGTCGGTTGGGCCCGGTACGCCAATGCCGGTGTTGTTCTCCGGCAGCGTGGCGAGCTCGAACCGGGATGCGGTAGGTAGCGTGCTCAGACGGACGTATTGCGAGAACTCGGCAACGCTGGTGTTGATCGGCGGCTCGGTTCGCACGCAGGCAACGATAGCCACCGCCACGCAGAGCATTGCCCATCGTTGCGAGATGCATCTGTGCATGCGTGCGCTTCGCACGGCGGCTGTCAACTGCATTCCGTCTGATTCACCCTTGCGTTCCCATACATCAACTGCCGGGAAAAACTCAATCCGCGGCGGTGACACTCAACGATTGCATCCATTGCCCAAGCTGCGCCTCGCCTTCCTCATCCAACTGCCCCGACAGCACGCCATACCATTGAGCAATGGCCTCGATCGGCAGGTTCGCCTTGAGGATGGGCAGGCTGTTTTCCAAAAAGCTCGGGAAAAACGGGATGCCGCGCATGTACAGGAAATGCGAATCTGTGATGCGAACGTGCGCGTAGACATCGCGTAACCAATCCAGATACGGCAATGCCTCGGCCATGTGTCCACTCTGCGTGAGCGACGAGATGAACTGCGTGCGAGCCGTGACGCCGGACATTTCGTGCGTCTGCTCATTGACCTCGTCGAACTTCATCAGCCAGGCTTCGCCGCGCTTCAATTCGCCGCACATGACCGAGGTGGTCGCCAACTGAAGTGCGTTGTGCGCGCTGGACTCTTGCTCGAACAGCGCAAGCCAGTAAGGAAACGCCTCGGGATAACGGCGCATGTCCGAATAGGCGAGTGCGCATAGGCGGTTGGCGTCGGCGTGGTGACTCGCGTAGGGTGCCGCAGCAGCGATGGCAGCTTCGTGCTGGCCTTGCTGGTAGGCCTCCAGGGCGGGGGCGAGTTCGGGGACGATGTCAGGCGACGTGTCGTCTTTCGGCTGTGGGGGCGGGGTGGCGCCCCGGGTGTTGGCGTTTCGGCCGAATAGTTTTTTCAGTAGGCCCATGTTGTTTTGTCTGATGCCTGGGTGTCTGCGTGTATCGCTGGCCGGGTCTACAACCAGCGTTTTCACTGGGCATTACAGCTTCGGATCGGATTGATCGCTATCCCACTGCCAGATTGTCGAACCGTAGTCCGATATAACCTCCGGCATTAGGGTTCCCTGCGAGAAGAAGCGGCGAGAGCCTGATTTGGCTGGCGTTATCCAATAGCCGCTCTTGGGGCACGCGTGCCCCGCTTCACAGCGCAGATGCAAAGTAGTTGCGGGCATGGCCTGGGCAACGGGTTGCGATACGAAGTACCAGGTTGTATCGACCGCTTTTGTCTCTGTCAGCGTGATCGATCGCTCCTCCACATCGTCATCGTCGGGCATCGGGAAATCCGCCCAAACGTCGAGCGGCTTACCCCAATAAATCTGATATGCAGGTTGCATGGGATTTCCCTGGACGCAGAATGCGAGGCTGAAGTCGTTAGCGCCGTCTATCCACTGCTTGGGTACCCATACGCCCGTGCGGGGGCAGGGGGTGCCGGGGCTCACATGCTCGCTGGCGTCAATGGGGTGCTTGGGATATGGAGTTGGAGGCGACATGATCCCGTATCCTTGGGCAAATTTAATCGCGTCAGCAGAGTCGCCTATGTGGCTGTCGTCCCGATCGAGATAGATTTGACTGCTTCCAACTGAGCCGCGGTTTAGCCAAAGCCTCCCACCTGCTTCGTTATTGCGTAACGTTTCGCTTCCCGTGCCGCAGGCGTAACTCAAGCGGCGGAAGGCTTGGTCCCATTGCTTACGCTGCTCCTCATTCATCCATCCCAGAGGTTGTTCGATGAGCCCGCGGTAGTCTGCTGAGGGAGCCCTCAGAAAATCAATCATCGGCATGTAGTCGCCGCCGTTCTTGATAAACCCGATACCGCGTCGGATGTTCTCGGCATGCGTCAGGTAGCGAGATACCCAGTAGTCGAGGCGAGCGGCGCCATGAATCCCATGTCCGGTAATGAGGTTGTTGTACAACTCGGCGAATTCTTCGCAGAGGCGGGCGCACAGTTCGTAGTACTCGATCGACGTGGTTTGATAGAGAAACCACGCATCTTGGTCAAGGTTGCGCGGTACGTCGTATGGCCTCAAGTTTGCTGCACTCATTGGATATCGTCGGGTAAGGAAACAATGATTCCTTTTGCTTCTTGTTGATTCCAGTCTGCGAAGCCCCAGCCCGTCTCAAAGGGGCCTTTCACGTGAGGGTCTGTAGGCTTGTCGCGCAGAGTGGTCGCCACTTTTCTTCCGGTTACGTCTTCCCACTCCACCCGATCGTCGGGTTTGCCCTTGCGTCCAGGTAATTGTTGGCCGCTCTTAGGATCGATGCGTGGTCGGGTAGCCGCAAGCTTATCTTCGGACGGAAAGAAGACGATTTGATCGGTACCGCCGGTCAGATGATACGGAGTGCCTTCAAGTTTTTGGGAGGCGGCAGGGCCCTTCCATGCGGCTAGTGTTTCTCCTGCCGGGATCTCATAAACGACGTACTGACCGTTCTGGTTCCATTCTGGCTTGACTGCCAGCTTTTCACGCCATTCCGCGCGGCTTTTGAGGCTATGAAAAGTCTTCTCATCAACCCAAAAGATGCCGCCGGCGGCATTGGTGGGATCAACAACGCGATAGAGCTTAGCAGGCCCCTTGATTTGGAGCGGCGCGAGCTTGCCGTGCTCGAAAGTTTGAATGACGCTCGCACTGAGAGAGGGAGGAGCTGGTTGCCCCGCGTTGCGCAACTGCTCGATCCTTTTGTTAAGTGCCGCTTCGGTAGTCTCCGCCTGTTTCAGTGTCGGCGCGGGGTGGGGTAACTTGTCTCCCAACCGCACCCAGCTAGGCGGGTGCTTATTCATAAGTTGAGCTGCCCCCTGCTCACTCATCGGCGCAATCCAACCCTTGTTGTGCGTGCGCGTATACGCAATCCATGCATGGTCATCCAACCGCTTTGCCGTCACATTCAGGATTGTGCGAATCGGCGCTGTGTACTGCTCAAGCTTCGACGCCATGTCCTGCTTGTTCTTGCGCAGGAAGTCCAGAAAGTCATTCAGTTTCTCGCGCGTCGATGCCGGCACGATCAGTTTCAAGCGGCCGAGAAGCGTCTCAATCTTGTCGGCGGCTTCCAGAAACTGTGTACGAAGCCTCGAGCCATTGACCTTTTCCGCCAGCTCCGTGATTTTCTTTGAACAGAATTTGAAGATGTCGGGCACACCTTCCTTGGTTGCCCACTTGACGACCTTCGAGTTGCTGAGAAACTCCGCGATCTTCGGCAATGCGGCGTCGAGTGCGAGGTTTGTTGCTCGTCCAAGCTTGGTTGCGTCGAGCAAGTCTTCCGCACGTCGGAGGTATTTTCGAATGTACACGAAGGCGATCTTGACCACGCCCTTGACCACCGAGCCGATCTCCGGAAAGAAACCAATGATGGTCAACGCGATGAAAAACAGAATGAGCTTGTTGCTGGGGTCTTTTCTGTACGCGCGGATGTTGGCGCAAAGATCGCGGATGTCGCAGATCGTATCGACGATGGGGATCAACGAGATCACCATGTCGGCCGCAATCTGGCCGGCGGAGCGGTCTTCCTGAAAATCGCCCTGAATAGCTTCCCAGAGCCACAATCCGACGCCTTTGTCTTCGGGCTTCGCTTGGCCGTGAACGATGCCCCAGGCCTCTTCGGTTTGCTGCTGCGTGCTCATACAGTGGTATTCGTTTGGTCTTGTTTAAACTTCGCTTCCTCTTCCTTGATCAGAGGCTCGGTTGCGGCAAGCAAGTCATCAAGAGTGGGACGAGGAACGTCCTTCGCAGCAGGGTTGTTCTTGTATGTCAGGGTGGCTTCTCCCCAGGGAACAGCTTCTTCCCGTTGCTCTGCTGCTCCGTTCAGTTTGCCGCTGCGCTTGGTACCGTCGGTGAACGCCAACTCGTACTCAATGTTCTTCATCGGCAGGCCTTCATAACCGAGCAGGCTCATCTCAATCCAGTTTGGCGCGTTAGCGGAGATCGGCAACGCCGGCAACGCCGCCGCCTGCCCCCCAGGCCCCTCAAACGGATGCCCAGCCCCCTTCACCGACAGCAGCCCCGACGTCTCAAACGTCACCGCATTCCCTTCCAGCCGGATCAACGAATCCCCGCCGTGCAGCACGATGTTCTGCTGCGCGAGGATCTCCACCGAATCGGCCGACGAGGTAACGGTGACGGCCTTGTCTGCCAGCACCGCCAACGCATCGGTATGCGCCTGGACCGACACCGGCCCGCCTTCGGCAATCACGCGGACGCCGTTGCGTTGGGCGAACAGGCTCACGCCCTTGGCAGCCGCAGCGGCGATGACGTTACCTGCCGCGAGGTGCCAGTCAGCCTGCGCGGTGCCGTGCAGGTGCCGCCCGGCGTAGACGGTGGTGGTGGCTTGCGAGGTGAGCGCGATGCTGGATGGCGATTCCGTCACCAGCAGCGGCTGGCCAAACTTGTCGACTGGCTGCTGAGAGTCCTGGCCGTTGACGTTGCTGGGGTACTTGCCGTCCTGCGCAGGGTCGAGCGCTTTGTCGATCGGCTCGAAGGCTTCGTTGGCGGCCAGCGGCAGCGCTTGCTGGCTGGAGGCCGCGTCGGACAAGCGCTGTGCAGTCTTCTGCGCTGCAGTGAGCTGCCCGCGCGCTTCATGGGCGTCGAGCAGCGTGCCGGCGGCTTGCGCGCGCGCGGTGGTCGAGAGCAGCAAGCCCGCGCCCGCGCGCACCACGGCCCAGGCATCGGTGCGCAGTTCGGCACCAGTGCCGCGCCACGTGCCGCGGTCTCCGCCTGTGGCGCCGTGCGAGGTGACATAGCCGAGGTTGAGCTGGCTGTTGGCGGTGGAGCTGGCCAGGCGCGTGCGCAATTGGCCGGGGTGATCGTCGACGACCCACTGGTTGTAGCCGTCGCCGCCAAGGCCCTGCGAGTGCCAGCCGGACAGTGCCTGCCCAAGCGGCGCATCGGCAGGGGCCCAGGGCAGGGCATCTTGCGTGTTGTGCAGCTGCATGGCGATCATCGGACGGTCGATGTCGCCGTCGATGAACGTCAGCAGCACCTGCGTGCCGGCGCGCGGCAGGTGATTGCCGCCCCAGTTCGGGCCCGCGCTGGCGCTGGCCACACGCACCCAGGCGGTGACCTGCGCGCGGTCGCTGCTGGACGGGTCGGAAAACGCATTGACCTCCGGCGCGCGCAGCCACGGAAAACGCACGCGCACGCGGTGGTCCCGGTCGGTGGTGAGCGGCGCGCCGTCGTCGGCGATGACCACGGCGGCCTGGCCCTCAGGCGCCGTCGGGCGGCGTCGATAGGGCGGCACGATGGGTGCCTCAGCCGGTACGGCGACGAAACGATTGCGGTAGCTGCCCGATTCGATCTCGGTGGTGGAGAGTAACTTTGCGATGTCGGCGCCAAGGTTGTTGGCGGCTTCGTGTTCGACCTGCAGCGTGACGAACTCGCTGTGCTTGCTGTCGAAATGCTGTGTGAGCGTAAAGCGCTGCCCGGCGCCCAGCTGCCGCACGCTGCCTTGGCCCTCGTAGCGCAGGTACGCGCCTTCGTGAGCCTGCATGCGCAACTGCGCAGCGCGGCTGGCCTCTTGCGTATTCGAATATTGATACGAGCCCGAGGCTTCAAAGCGTTCCAGCGTGGGCAGTTCGCCTCCGGGGTCGCTGGCGCTAGCTTGCGCGCTGGTGGCGGCCAAGGCCTTGTAGTCCCACGAGGCGAGCGTCACTGCGTTGGTGCCCACGCTGTGCGCGTTTGAGAAGCGCTCGATCGCGTCGTCGCTTTCGGTGGCGTCAACGCGATGGAAGCGGATTTCCGGCTGCGGGCACGCCGGCCGTTGCGCATCGTTGTCGAAGACGACGACGGTGTGGCGTGACTGGGCGCTGCCTTGCTGCTGCTTGTCGTCGCTTTGCTCGTGCTCGATGCGGAACGACAGGCCTTCCTCCGCCAGCAAACGCATCACGAAGGCGTAGTCGGTTTCGCGGTATTGGCAGCAGATCGAGCGCTTGCCGCACGGCTGTGTGGCGGCAATCTTGTAATGCGCGGTGGGATATTCGCTGAAGACGTCTTCGATGATCTCGAGCGCGGTCTTGTCCTGGTAGACGAAGCAATCGCTGCGCGTGCGCAGCCGATCGAGCCATGGCACCACGCGCAGGCGGTAGCGCGCGAGGCCGCCATCGCCGCCAAGCGATGCGCAATCGGCAACGTAACCGTGCCACGCGCGCCGCTTGCCGTCGGCTTGCACCAGGCGCAGCGTGACTTCCTGCGAGGCCAGCTTGGCCGTATCCAGATGTGCCGACGGGCTGAGGCAATCGATATGCAGGACGAATGAGGCCGACACCGCTTCGGTGGCGGTAAAGCGCTCCACGACGAGGTTGTCGGAAGCAAGCGCCGTCTCAAGCGTGATCTGGCGGGTCTGCTGCCCGAGCAGCGCGCCCAGGACGGCTTGTGGCACGGCGGCCGGCAGGTTGGACAAAGGCTTCATCGGAACAGCGTCGCGCTGGGGTTCGTGTTGCGGTTCAGCAGGAAGATGGGCACGCGGCCCATCGTGGCCATCACGGCAGCGAAATCGTCAGGTGCGAGAAGCGCGGCCCGAGCTTGATGACCTGCGAATAGCCTTCCAGCGTTTCGTTGGTCTTGGCGCTCAGCGTGTGCGACAGGCCGAGGAAGCCCAGCAGCCCGATCAGCGCAAACACGGCGCCGAAAATCCAGAGCGGCGTTTCACGCTTGAGCATGTGCGCGACCTTGTCGGGCAGCGGCCAGTGCGGTGCAAACGCGGCGCGCTTGCCCTTGATGGCAGAAATCTCGTCGCCCAGGCGTGCGGTCAGATAAGCCAGCTTCTCGGGCCCTTCGAGGATGTACTTGCCGCGAAAGCCCAGCAGCAGGCACATGTGGAAGACCTCCAGCGCCTGCAGGCGGGGCGCACCGTGGGCACGCAGTTCTTCGAGCTTGACGAAGAAGGTCTCGCCGGCGAGCTGCTCGCCAAACAGCACGAGCTGCAGTGGGCGGCGCTCCCAGGCCGGGCGGATCGCAAAGTTGGACGACAAAATGGTTTCGTCCACCGCCGCGCAAAACGCGTACTTGGCGTCGAACACGTCTTCTGCCGACACGTTCAGGCGCTTGGCACCACGGTCGAAATCATCGAGGAAGGCGCGTACGCGATTCAGAAAATCTTCGGCGCTGGTCGGCTGCTGGGCGTTGCGCAACTGGAACAGCATGAAGAAGCCGTCGTACAGCAAATCAAGCAGCGTGCGCGCGTGCGTGTTGGATTCACGCGCATCCGCTGCAGCAGATGCCGGTGCCGAACCACCAAACAGTGAAGGGGTGGAGGTAGCGCTCATGAAGTCACCGCGATCAGTTCAAGTTTGAGTTCCCGGATACCGGCCGGGGCATAGATGGTGAGGGTCTGCGCCTGCAGCATGCGTTCGTACAGCATGCCCCGCGCTTCCACTGCGAAGTAGCACGCGCCCGGGCGCACCGGAATGGCAGGCGGCACCTGGGGCGTGTAGGTGAGCGGCACGCCGGGCATGGACGACAGCACGAGCTTTTCCACGTCGTCGGGGGCGCCGACCTTGAAGCGCGCCGGAATAGCTTCCACCAGTTCGGCTGCGGGCATGTCTGCCGACACCGACAGATAGAAGCTGGTCTGGTCGTCGATCTTGCCGGAGTCGATGCGACCGAGGTGGAACGACGGGCGCGTCTCTTCCAGGGCAATCGCAAAGTAGCGCGTGGAGATGACGGTATCGAGCAGCTCCCGCACGATCGTGTCGAGCTTGGCAAACACCGGGCCGGGATTGTCGTGGTCGTAGGCGGGCAGGTCGGCCAGCGTGTAGCTCTTGGTGAATGTCATCAGCGCGCCGGCCAGGCGCAGCATTTCCTGGAACAGGCGCTCAGGGTGCAGGTCCGGGTGGTGATACAGGTGCGACAGCGCCGCGAAGGCCGCATTGGCGGTGTGCAACAGCCAGAACGATGCAATGTCGCCGGAGCGGAATTCGATGATGTTCTTGGTCGGCTCGCGGTGGAAACCGTACAGCGCATTGACCTTGGCCTGCAGCGCGTCGAGCAGCCGGCGCAGGCGCTGATACAGCACGGCCGAGGCGTTGATCGCCATGCTGGGCGCGACAAAGCTCTCGTCGAGCTCAAAGCCACCGGTGCCGGTGCGCCGCACGCGGACCACGGGCAGCGAGATGAACTGCTCGCGCGGCTCCGTTTCAGCAATCAGCTTGACCGACTTCTTCAGATACGTGATGGCGGCGGGCTCGGCCTCTGTATACAGGTCTGCCGTTTCCTCTTCCGTGCCGACGAAGCGCGATACCGATGCGCCTTCGATCTGCTCGCGGTAGTTGCCGCCGTTGTCTTGCAGCGGATACAGCGCGATATGGAAGGTCAGCTCCGACACGCCAGCGGGAACGGCGTCGAGCACCAACGGCGGCGGAAGCGCGTCGGCCTGTGGAGCGAAGTACAACTCGCCGTCGGGAAAGAACAGCGACAGCTCAATCACACGCAGCACGCCGCTGGCCAGCGCATCCGTATCGAAGCGCGCATGGCGGATACCCCATCCGTACGGCTGGATGACTTGCGCGGTCGCGTGCAGGCGCGATTCGTGATACGCGTCCTGACGCTGGAAGTGCTGCGGACGCAGGAACAGCCCTTCGCCCCAGAGAATCTTTGCGGAGTAACTCACGTTGGCCCTTGTTGTTCAGCTACCGCACACCGCGGGGGAGAGCAGGTTCAGATCAGTCAGCGGCGTGGTGCCGGCAGGGGTGGTCAGCGTGCCGGACGTGACCGTCATGGCACAGGCGTGCAGCCCGATCACGATGCCCGACTTCTCGTTCTTCTCGGTGTTGAAAGCAAACTTCCAGCGCTGTGACGCGGGGCTGCGGAATAGCGCCACGACGCCCAGCGTGGTTGCTTCGCGCGACACCTTCTCGGTGAAGTCGTAGCGCTGGCCCGGGATCAGCGTCATCTCGCGCACGTTGACCAGATCGGCGCCCAGCGTTTGCTTCTCACGCGCCGGGTCGATGAAGGTGTCATACGGCGCCTGCAGGAAGCTGGTCGGGTCTTTCAATGAATACAGGCGCACCACTACCGCTACCGGACGGCGGTCGTTGGCGGCGTTCAGGTTATTGCCCGCCGTCATCTTGAGCGGCACTTCACGCGGCGGCTTCTGTGCATCGGGCAGGTTCGACGATTTGAGCCCCATCGCTTCCAACGCACCGTTGGCCGCGCCGGCCAGCACGCTCGCACCGGTGGAGCAGGCGCCCAACGCCACCACGGTGGCGCTTACCAGCATCAGCTTGAGCGCCCCTGCGAGACGGTGCTTCAGAGAGTGCTTCAGAAGGCGGCCGCAGCCCGGCTGCCTTGCCGCTTGCCCCCAAGCAGCATCGAATTTCATCATCTTCATGCCTGATTTCTGAATTACTTAATTCTCTTTGTTTGACTGCTGCTGCGCCCGTTCCACTAATGGGGGCGGCGAATTGTTTCGGTTTCTTAATAAAGTAAATCGAAAGAATGTTTCGGTTTCTTAATAATCGAAGATCGTTGCCGGATGAGGCTCTAAGGTACTGAATACAAAGGATGTTTCGGTTCCTTAATAATCCGTTTTTGGTTGTCAACGGCAACGAGCGGAGTGTACTATTTCGCGCCAGTCGAGACCAACATTTAACTCGTCAATTCCGGCGAATTTGATTGGGTATCGACACACCGCTTTGAAACTTTGAAGAGTCTCGCCGTGGCCAAATCCTCGTCTACTTCCGTTCTCCGTTCCTTCATCGTGCTGGCTGCTGCCACCGCGCTCTTTGCGGGTTGTGCGACCAACAACCCCGGACCCCAAACCGACGAGGCCTTCGGCAAGAGCATGTCGGAGGCGGAAGCTGCGGCCAAGGGCGGCCAGCAGGACAAGGCCATTGATCTGTACCAGCAGATCGCCAAGCAGAACCCGACCCGTGACGAGCCGTGGGTGCGCATCGCGCAGATCCAGTTCGGCGCAGAGAAATACCCCCAAGCAATCCTGGCTGCAGAAGAAGCCCTGCAGCGTGATAACGCTGATCGTCAGGCCAAGAGCATCCTGGCGGTGAGCGGCCTGCGCGTGGCGCGCCGTTCGCTGCAGGAGCTGCGTGCCGACAGCGCGCTGGCCGGCGACGTGAAGACCGACGCGCAGGTGCTTGCCAAGATGCTGCGCGACACGCTGGGCGAACAAGTCCTGTTCCCGGGTGAACAGCCGGTCGCCAAGCAGCCGGTGCGCCGCCCCGCGCGTGTTGTCCGCCGCGCAGCGCCGGCCGCCGAGCATGGCACCACTGCTGCGCCTGCAGCAGCCACCGGTGCTGCCAGCGGCAGCGCAGACCCGTTCGGCGCACTGCGTTAAGCACAGCGCTGGTTCGCATTCCTGGAGGAACGTGATGGCCAAGAAAGAAAGCGTACAGAAGCGTCTGCAGAAGGTGCGTCCGCCGCGTGTGCAATTGACGTATGACGTCGAAATCGGCGACGCAATCGAGACGAAAGAGCTGCCGTTCGTGGTGGGCGTGGTGGCTGACCTGTCGGGCCAGTCCGAAGTGCAGCAACCCAAGCTGCGCGATCGCAAGTTCGTCAACATCGACCGCGACAACTTCGACGAAGTGATGAAGGGCGTGGAGCCGCGTGCGGCGTTCCAGGTGCCGAACACGCTGACGGAAGACGGCGGCCGTTTTGGCGTCGACCTGAAGTTCCGCTCGCTGGAAGACTTCAGCCCCGAAGCCGTCGTCGAGCAGGTTGAGCCGCTGCGCAAGCTGCTCGAAGCCCGCTCCAAGCTGGCTGACCTGCGCAACAAGATGGCCGGTAACGACAAGCTGGAAGACCTGCTGTCGGAAGTGTTGAAGAACACCGAAAACGCGAAGAAGCTGGGCGCCAAGCAAAACGGGGGCGAGGATGCTTGAGAACCAATCCGCTGCGCAGGGCGCCTCGGTTGCGGAAGAGGTGAGCCTGCTGGACAGCATCGTCGAGCAAAGCCGCGTCGCGAAGTCCGACTCCGAGCGCGAGCGCGCGAAAGACATCATCGGCGAGCTGGCCAGCCAGGTGCTGAGCGGCACCGTGGTGGTGTCCGACAACCTGTCGGCCACGCTCGATGCGCGCGTGGCCTAGCTGGACCGCCTGATCTCGCAGCAACTGAGCGCGATCATGCACGCGCCGGAATTCCAGAAGCTGGAATCCACCTGGCGCGGACTGAACTATCTGGTCAAGGAAACGAGTACCGGCCAGACGATCAAGATCAAGGCGCTCAACGCGACCAAGCGCGATTTGACGAAGGACTTCAAGACCGCCATCGAGTTTGATCAGAGCGCGCTGTTCAAGAAGGTCTACGAAGAAGAATTCGGCACCTTTGGCGGTGCCCCGTTTGGCGCACTGATTGGCGACTACGAAGTCACGCGTCAGCCCGAAGACATGTACTTCATCGAGCAGATGGCGCACGTGGCTGCGGCTTCGCATGCGCCGTTCATTGCGTCGTCATCGCCTGAGTTGCTGGGCCTGGAATCGTTTGCCGACCTGGGTAAGCCGCGTGACCTGGCCAAGGTGTTCGACACGGTCGAATACGCCAAGTGGAAGTCGTTCCGCGATTCGGAAGATTCGCGCTACGTCGGTCTGACCTTGCCACGTTTCCTGGGCCGTCTGCCGTACAACCCGAAGGACGGCACCGTGGTCGAGAGCTTCAACTTTGTTGAAGACGTCGACGGCACCGATCACAGCAAGTACCTGTGGTGCAACGCCGCCTGGGCGTTCGGCGCACGCTTGACTGCGGCGTTTGATGACTTCGGGTGGTGTGCTGCCATCCGCGGTGTGGAAGGTGGCGGCCTGGTCGAAGACCTGCCGACGCACACCTTCAAGACCGACGACGGCGAAATCGCACTCAAGTGCCCGACCGAAATCGCCATCACCGACCGCCGCGAGAAGGAACTGAGCGACCTCGGCTTCATCCCGCTCGTGCATTGCAAGAACACGGACTATGCCGCGTTCTTCGCCGCACAGTCGGCGCAGAAGGCCAAGAAGTATGACTCCGACAGTGCAAACGCCAATGCGGTCCTGTCTGCGCAGCTGCAGTACATCTTCTCTGTATCGCGCGTGGCGCATTACCTGAAGGCGATGATGCGCGACAAGATCGGCAGCTTTGCCTCGGCCAAGAACGTTGAGACGTTCCTGAACCGCTGGATTTCGCAGTACGTGCTGCTGGACGACAACGCCACGCAAGAACAGAAGGCGCAATTCCCGCTGCGCGAGGCGTCGATTCAGGTGGCGGAAGTGCCGGGCAAGCCGGGCACGTACCGCTCGGTGGCGTTCCTGCGGCCGCATTTCCAGCTCGATGAACTGTCGATCTCGCTGCGTTTGGTGGCGGATCTGCCCAAGTCGGCCAACTCGTAATTCCTGACCGGACTCTCCCCGGGGGGGAATGTTCGGGCATAACCACCCGTTACGCTCGTTACCCGTTGCAGTACCAACAACCAATCTATTGAAGAGGGTCTCTGTATGAAGGATATCTACGTCAAGTTCGACAGCCCGGCAATCAAGGGGGAGTCGCAAGACAAGGATCACAAGGACTGGATCGAAATCAACAGCTGGTCGCAGGCAATCAGCCAACCGCGTTCTGCCACGGCTTCGACCGCCGGCGGCCACACGGCTGAGCGTTGCGAGCACCGCGACATGGTTTTCACGAAGGATCTGGACGTCGTCAGCCCGCTGCTGTACCAGCACGCTTCGGGCGGCACGACCTTCGGTGAAGTGACCATCGAGTTCTTCCGCGCAGACGGCGAAGGCAACCGCGTGAAGTACCTTGAAGTCAAGCTGAAGAACGCCATCCTGAGCGAAGTCGATTCGCAAGTGGTCGCCCAGGGCATTCCGACCGACACCTTCAGCCTGCGTTACGCCGCTGTGCAGTGGAAGTACACGCAGCAGAAGAGCGCCGGCGGCCAAGGCGGCAATTCGCAAGGCGCCTGGAGCCTCACCAAGAACGACAAGACCTACTCGGTTTAACGTTTGGTGTTCTCCTGATGACAAGAGCCGCAGCCGCCGTGCTGCGGCATCTTGTTTTCTAGCAGCATATGAAAGGCTTCGAACCCAGCCTGCTCGACAAGCTCTTCGACGACGAGCCGCACGCGCCCATGCCCACGGCATTGCGCCAGCTCTCGCTTGAAGAACTCAAGAGCACCGTGGCACGCGATATTGAATCCTTGCTCAACACGCGCATCGTGTTGGAAGAGGACGATTTGCACGGCTTGCCGGAATGCAAGCGGTCGTTGCTCACGTATGGCCTGAACGATTTTTCCGGCCTGAGCCTGGCCAGTTTCTACGACCGCAACTACATCTGCCAGTCGCTTACCAAAGCGATTGAGCGGCACGAGCCGCGTTTGCAGCATGTGAATGTGTCGCTGGAGATCAACGAGCGCGCGACCAACGCCTTGTGCTTTGGGATCAGCGCGGTGCTGCTGGTGGGGCCCGCTCGCGAGCCCGTGAGTTTTGACGCCATGCTGCAACCCTCGACGCTGCGGTATTCCGTTTCGCGCGGACGCGGCTGAGATTGCACGGACCTGCACAACGCACCACCCGCAATACGCTGAAGCACCCGCAGGACCGCCACCGGACCGCCACGAAGAATGGAAGAGCTGCTGCCTTATTACGAACGAGAACTGGCCTTCCTGCGCCGGTACTCGCGCGACTTCGCCGAGCGGTATCCGAAGATCGCCGGCCGCCTCGCCATGTCGGGCGACGGTTGCGACGATCCGCATGTCGAGCGAATGATCGAATCGTTTGCCTTCCTGACCGCACGCGTCAGCAAGAAGCTCGACGACGACTACCCCGAATTTACCGAGGCGCTGCTGGAGGTGCTGTATCCGCACTACCTGCGGCCCTTTCCGTCGTGCTCGGTGGCGCATTTCGATGTGCGTGGCGTGGCCGCCCAACTGAGCGCGCCGGTCACGATTGCGCGCGGTACGTTCCTCACCACACGCGTGGTGCGCAAGGTTGAATGCCGTTTCCGCACTGCATACGACGTCACGTTCGCGCCGGTGCGCGTTGCCGCGGCGACGTTCGAGCGCGCGGTGTCTGCGCCGGCTGCTGTGCAACTGCCCAAGGGGGCAACCGGCTCGATTGCCATCACGCTGGAATACGTGGGCGAACGCGGCGGTTTTGAATCGCTGTCGATGGACAAGCTGCGCGTCTACATGGACGGCGAGCCGTCTTTCGTGGCCGCGCTCGGTGACGCGCTATTCCTGCATACCGCGGCCGGCTATGTTGAAGCTGAACGCGCAGGCGTCTGGAAGCGCCTGATTTCCGTGCCCTTGCACGAAGTCGGCTTTAGCGAAGACGAATCCCTGATCGATTGCCCGGCACGCTCGCACCCGGCCTATCGGCTGTTGACCGAGCACTTCAGCTTTGCCGAGAAATTCAACTTCTTCGACATCGACCTGGCTGCATTGCGACGCGGCATGACGCCGGGCGTGCCGGTGCGCCGTCTGACGCTGCATCTGGTGCTGAAAGACGTGCGCAGCGATTCGCACGCCGCACGCCTGCTCGAGAACCTGCAGCCGGAGCACCTGCGCCTGCATTGCACGCCCGTGGTCAATCTGTTTCAGCAGAAGGCCGACCCGATCCGCATCGAACATACGGCCAGCGCTTATCCGGTCGTGGCCGACAGCCGGCGCGCGCACGGCTTTGACATTTATTCCATCGACAACGTGCAACTGGTGCGCGAGACCGCGGCACACGAAAAGGTCACGGAGTTCCGGCCGTTCTACTCCCTCCATCACGGGGAAGAGCCCGGCCGCGCGGGCCATTATTGGCTGGCACGCCGCAACGAGCTGATCGCGCAGCGCAGCCCGGGTTTCGAAACGGAAATCTCCATCGTCGATACGCAGTTCGACCCCGCCAGCCCGCAGACCGACACGCTGAGCCTGACCGTCACCTGCACGAATCGCGACTTGCCTTCGACGCTGGCGTTCGGTCAGCCTGATGGCGATCTGTCGATGGAAGGCAGCTCTATTGCCCGCAACATCACCTTCCTGCGCAAGCCGACGCCTTCCATGCGGTTTGGCGGTGGGCGGGCGGCGCAGTGGCGTTTGATCTCGCTGCTGGCGCTGAACCATCTGTCGCTCGTGCAGAACGGTCTGCCGACCTTGAAAGAAATGCTGCGTCTGCACGATCTGCCGCGCAACGCGATCTCGGCGCGGCAAATCGAGGGCATCGTCGCCCTGGACTACCAACCGGCGACGCAGTGGCTGGCGGGCAAGCCATTCGCTACCTTCGTGCGCGGCCTGGAAGTGCGTCTCACGCTGGATGAAGACGCTTTTGTGGGCACCGGCATGCACCGGTTCATCCGTGTGCTGGACCACTTTTTCGGCCTGTACGTCCACATGAACAGCTTTGTGCAGTTGATTGCGGTCTCGCGCCGCAGCGGCAAGGAATTGGTCAAATGCGCACCCCGCAGCGGCGAATCGATCCTGGTGTGATCCGGCGGCTGCTACAGCAGCCGCACCGGTACCAGTTTTTCCAGGCGGTGCGCCTGCTGGAGCAGCTGTTTGCGCGCGAAGGCGGCATGGCGCCCGAGCAGGCATTGGCCACGCGTCTGAGCTTTCGCAACACGCTCTCGCTGTCGTTTCCGCCCAGTGAACTGCAGCACATCGAGGCCGAGGGCATTACCGCCGAGATGCTCGAAACCGATGCCGCGTTCATCGCTGCACTGGAAGAGGGCGCACTCGATTCGCTGGCGATCACGCCCACGTTCTTCGGCATGCTGGGCGGCCAAGGTGCCTTGCCGCTGCGCTACACCGAAATCGTGGCGGAGCGCGAAAGCCTGTGGCGCGACCGCGCTGCACGTGCGTTCTTCGACATCTTCTCGAACCGGGCCACGGCGCTGTTCTATCTGGCGTGGAAGAAATACCGCCTGCCGTTCCAATACGAAGTCGACAGCAACAAGCATTACTTGCCGCTGCTGTTGTCGCTGGCGGGGGCGGCTGACAAGACGCTGCGCCGCGATCTTTCGACTACGCCGGGGCCGATTCTCGACGAGGCGCTGGCCGGTTATGCCACAGCGATCCGGCATCGGCCGGTGTCTGCGGCGTATCTGCAGCGCGTGCTGTCGGATTACTTCCAGGCGCCGATACGGGTGGAGCAGTTCGTCGGCGGGTGGTATCGCGTGCCGGCGTCGCAGTACACGCGGCTAGGCAGCACTAACAACCTGCTGGGCGCCACGGCGTTGGCCGGCGCGCGGGTGTGGCAGCGCGACTTGCGGGTGCGCCTGTGGGTCGGGCCGCTCAAGCGCGCGCAGTACCGCAATTTCCTGCCCGGTGCGTCTGGCGCGCTGGCACTGCGCAAGATGCTGACCATCCTGTGCGGCACCACGCTGGAGTTTGAGGTCAAGCTGATCCTGCGCCACCAAGACGTGATCGGCAGCTCGCTGGACAACAGCAACGACGGCCGCCTGGGCTGGGATACCTTCCTGTGTTCCCGCCCCGCGCAGCAGGACCGCAGCGATGCGCAGTACACGCTCGCGCCGCTGCATTGATACCGACACATTCATCGATTCTTCCGGAGCGCTGCCGCCATGGCCATCCCACTCAAAACCCTGATCGCCAAGCTGAACGCAACGAGCCGGCAAGCCGCCGAGCGCGCCGCATCGCTGTGCATGGCGCGCGGCAACTACGAGGTCGATCTCGAACACCTGTTCCTGGCACTGCTGGAAAACCGCCGCAGTGACTTTGCCGTGGCCGCCCGCGCAAGCGGCATCGACTTGGCCGCGCTGCAACGTGACCTGGAAGGCGAGATCGGCCGCTTCCAGACCGGCAACACGCGCACGCCGGCGTTCTCGCCGTACCTGCCGAAACTGTTCGAGCACGGTTGGTTGATCGCCTCGCTCGATTCGCAAATCACGCGCATTCGCTCCGGCCATCTGCTGCTGGCCCTGTTGACGGAGCCGAGCTTGTCGGCGCTCGCGCAACGTGGCTCGCGCCTGTTCGGGCAGATTCAGGCGGACCGCCTCAAGCACGATTTCGATCGACTGACCGCCGGTTCAGACGAACAAGTACAGGCCGTGGATATTGCCGACGACGGCGCAGACGCAACACAGGGCGAAGGCGGCAAGCCCGCTGCTGCCCTGACGGCCACACCGGCGCTGGATCAATTCACCGTCGACCTGACCCAATCCGCGCGCGATGGCCGCATCGACCCTGTGATCGGCCGCGATGCCGAGATCCGCCAGGTGATCGACATCCTCATGCGTCGTCGCCAGAACAACCCCATCCTCACCGGGGAAGCCGGTGTGGGCAAGACCGCCGTGGTCGAAGGCTTGGCCTTGCGCGTCGCCGCCAACGATGTGCCGCCGCCGCTGCAGGGCGTGACGCTGCGCACGCTCGACATGGGGCTGTTGCAGGCAGGCGCCAGCGTCAAGGGCGAATTCGAGAATCGCCTGAAGAACGTGATCGACGAGGTGAAGAAGAGCCCGAAGCCGATCATCCTGTTCATCGACGAGGCGCACACCATCATTGGTGCGGGCGGGCAAGCCGGGCAGAACGATGCGGCCAACCTGCTCAAGCCCGCGCTGGCACGCGGCGAGCTGCGCACGATCGCGGCCACAACGTGGAGCGAATACAAGAAGTACTTCGAGAAAGACGCCGCACTGGCGCGCCGCTTCCAGGTCGTGAAGGTGGAAGAGCCCAGCGAGCCGCTGGCGGCTGCCATGCTGCGCGGCATGGCCGGGCTGATGGAGCGCCACTTTGGCGTGCGCGTGCTGGACGAGGCGATTACCGAGGCGGTGCGCTTGTCGCATCGCTATATCAGCGGCCGCCAGCTGCCGGACAAGGCCGTCAGCGTGCTGGACACGGCCTGCGCCAAGGTGGCGCTGGGCCAGAGCGCCACGCCCGGCGCCATTGAAGACGACCAGAAAACGCTTGAACGCCTGCAAGGCGAGATCAACGCGCTGGAGCGCGAGCAAAGCGCCGGTGCCGAGCACGACGCACGCCTGAAGGCGCTGAACGAGCAGCGCTCGGAACTGGAAAAACGCGTCGCACTGAACACCGAACGTCTGGCGCAGGAGCGCGCGCTGGTTGCACGCATTCAGGCGCTGCGCGAGGCGCGCGAAAGCGATGCCGCGCAAGCCGGCGAGGAAGACGCACTGCCCGTGGCCGCCAACAGCGACGTGGTGTCGATCCCCAAGCGCAAGCGCGCTGCCGACAAAGCGGACGAACCGGACGAACTGGCAAAGCTCCTTGCTGAGCTGCGCGCCCTGCAAGGCGAATCGCCCATGGTGCCGCTGCAGGTGGATGGCCATGTCGTGTCGGAAATTGTCTCGGCCTGGACGGGCATCCCGCTGGGCCGCATGGTCAAGGACGAACTGCGCACGGTGCTGAACCTCAAGCCGCTGCTGGCCGCCCGCGTGATCGGGCAGGACCACGCGCTGGATGCGATTGCCCAGCGCGTGCGCACCGCCACCGCCAACCTGGAAGATCCGAACAAGCCGCGCGGCGTATTCCTGTTTGCGGGCCCGTCGGGCGTGGGTAAGACGGAAACGGCGCTGGCGTTGGCCGACATTCTCTACGGCGGCGAGCGCAAGCTCATCACCATCAACATGAGCGAGTACCAGGAGGCGCACAGCGTGTCGGGCCTCAAGGGCTCGCCACCCGGCTATGTGGGTTACGGCGAAGGCGGCGTGCTGACCGAAGCCGTGCGTCGCAACCCGTACAGCGTCGTGCTGCTAGATGAAGTGGAGAAGGCCCACCCTGACGTGCTGGAGATGTTCTTCCAGGTATTCGACAAGGGCGAGATGGACGACGCCGAAGGCCGCCCGATCGACTTCCGCAACACCATCATCATCCTCACGTCGAACGTCGGGTCGCAGGCCATCATGCAGGCGTGCCTGAACAAGTCTGCCGAGGAACTGCCCGATACCGATGCGCTGGCCGAGCAGCTGCGCCCGACGCTCTACAAGGCGTTCAAGCCCGCATTCCTGGGGCGCATGAAGGTCGTGCCGTATTACCCGATTTCCGACGACGTGCTGGCTGAGATCATCACGCTCAAGCTGGGCCGCATTCGCGATCGCGTGGCCATCAATCACAAGGCCACGTTCCAGTGGGACAACGCGCTGGTTGAATCGGTGCTCGCACGCTGCACGGAAGTGGATGCCGGCGCCCGCGCGGTCGATCACATCCTCAACGGCACGCTGCTGCCGCAGATTGCCGAGTCGGTGCTGACGCGCATGGCCGAGGGCGGCAGCGTCGAGAAGATCAAAGTCGGCGTCGGCAAGAACGGCGAGTTCAAGTACCGCATCAACTAAGTCGCTTCGCTGGAGCACATCATGGTCTCTCCGACCGAGTTGGCAAACCTGCTACGTGCGTCGTTCTCCCAGGCTGATCGGCTGCTGCGCCTGGAAACGCCGCTGGGGCCGAACGCGCTGCTGCCTGAACAGGTGGACGTTGCCGAGCACATCGACGCAGGCGGCTTCCGACTGGAACTGACGGCGCTGTCCGACAACGCTGACATCGATTCGACCAAGCTGCTCGGCCAGCCCGTGCGGCTGGATTTGCTGACGCAGCAGAGCCGGAGCGCGCTGCGGCCCTTCCATGGCCACGTCACGCGCTTCGAGCAGGTGGGGGCCAACGGTGGCCTGGTGCGCTATCGGCTGGTGATCGAGCCGTGGCTGGCATTCCTGCGCCACCGGCAAGACAGCTTCCTGTTCCAGGACATGTCGGTCATCGAGGTGATCGACAGCCTGTTTGGCGACTACCAGGGCCAAGGCCGCCTCGTGCCCGCATGGCGCTGGGCCTTGCGCGACAGCTCGGTCTACACGCGCCGCAGCGTCATCACGCAATACGACGAAAGCGACTTCGATTTCGTCACGCGCCTGCTTGCCGAAGAAGGGCTGTTCTACTTCTTCGAGCACGAAGCCAAGGATGGTGACGCGCTGGGCGTACATCGCATGGTCATTGCCGATGCCGACGACGTGTTTGTCGACAACGCACAGGCGAGCATCCGTTTTGGCCGCGCAGATGCCACCGCCACCGAAGACGTGATCGACCGCTGGCAAGGCGCGCGCCGCTGGCAAACGAACGCCGTGTCGATTGCAAGCTGGGACTACCGCACCAACGCCAAGCGCGCCGCCCAACTCGGCGCGCAGCAGCAAGGCAACGACGGCCCGCAGCTGACGCTGCAAGACACCGATTACCCCGGTCAGTACTGGTTTGAAGACAACAACCAGGCGCAGCGCGTCGCGCGGCTGATGATGGAAGCGCTAGAGCTGCGGGACAAGCAGTTCGACGGCGAAGGCACGGCCCGCACGTTGGCGACGGGCACGCGCTTCCAGTTGCTCGATCATTTCGATCACGATGATGGCGAGCAGCGCTTTGCCGTGTTGGCTGTGACGCACCAGGCGCGCAACAACTTCAATGACCGCTTCGGCCAGCTGCTGACCGAAACGCTGGGCGCACTGCGTGGCGGCGATGTGCTGGCCGCCGGCAGCAACCACGGCACGGGCGACGACGCGCCGTTCTATCGCAACCACTTCACCGTCGTGCGCGACAACGTGCCCGTGCGCCCCCAGCAGAGCGACGAGCAAGGCCGCGCGCTGCACCCACGTCCGACCGTCAACGGCAGCCAGACCGCGTTGGTGGTGGGTGCGGAAGGGCCTGTGCATACCGATCGGGACCATCGGATCAAGGTGCAATTCCACTGGCAGCGCGGCGCACGTTCAGCCAGCCGCCAATCGCATCCGGCCGGCGACGACAACGCGCGTGCCAGCGCAGGTCTTGGCGCATGGGTGCGCGTGACGGCGCCCGTGGCCGGACCGAACTGGGGCGGCGTGGCGCTGCCGCGCGTCGGCCAGGAAGTGCTGGTCGAATTCCTGCAAGGCGACATCGATCGGCCCGTCGTGGTGGGTGCGGCCTACAACGGCAGCGGCCAGACCGACGCGCAGTACAACCAGAACCAGGCAGGCGCTGCAGGTGCCACCGGCAATGCCCCAGCGTGGTTTGCCGGTGGCAACAAGAGCCAGGGTGCCTACGCCCACAATGCCGTGCTGTCCGGCATCAAGACACAGGCGCTGGCCGGCAGCCAATCGGGCTCGTCGGGTTACAACCAGTTGGTCTTTGATGATTCCGAAGGGCAGGGCCGCACGCAACTCAGCACCACGCAGGCCGCCACGGGCCTCGTGCTCGGTCATCACAAAGACCAGATCGACAGCGCCCGCCAGGCAGACCTCGGCCACGGGGCCGCGCTCGCCACCGACGACAGCGGCAGCGTGCGCGCCGGCGCCGGCCTGCTGCTCACCGCGCACAGTGCCGACGCCGGCGCAGCGCTGCAAGACAGCGAAGCTGCCGCCAGCCAGATCGAAGCCCTGAGCGACCTCGCCGAATCGCTTGCCGACGCAGCGCAGAAGCAGAAGGCCGGCCTGGCTGACGAACCTGCCGCCAAGGAACTACCCGCGCTCAAGCAGCTGCGCCACACCACCGAAGTACTGCGTCATGCAGAGAGCGCCGGCGAAGGCGCCGAAGCGGTTGCCTACAGCGAGCCGCATCTGCAAGTCTCAGCGCCCAAGGGCATCGTCAGCACGACACCGGCGGATGCGGTGCTGGTTGCCGGCACGCAGGCCACGCTGATCGCGAAGCAGGACACCAACGTTGCCGCGGGCGGCAATCTCTCAGTCGCAGTCGCCGACGGGCTGAGCCTGTACGCGCACGGTAAATCGCTTGGGAAGGCGGGGGATGCGACACCGGGTATCGCCATGCATGCCGCCAGCGGTAAGGTCGAGCTTTCCAGCCTCAAGGGCGAGAGCCACTTGGTAGCCGAGAAAGCCGTGACGGTAGCGTCCACACAAGCCAGCGTGACGGCGGAGGCGAAGCAGCACGTGCTCGTCAATGCAGCCGGTGCGCAGATCAAGGTGACGAACGGCACGATCGAGCTGCATGCGCCTGGGATGGTGACGTTTAAGGGGGCGGGGCATCGGTTTGTGGGGCCGGGTGGGGCGGGCGGAGATAACAGCTTGGCGAGTGGCAATCTGAAAGGCTGCAGTCCTGCTGTAGAAGGTGCCGCCCGCGAGCAAAGCGCACTAATACCGTTAGGTTGAAGGTGCCATGACCGACCAACTATTGCGGCAAGCTGCTCAGCTCAGCCACGCCTTGCATTCCAGTGTGATCGCAAGGCCGGACGCGGATTGCATGCTGTTGATCGACACGGTGCCGCGCACCATATCGGAAGACGATGCACTCTGGGAGTGCCATTTCCGGAGCGGAAATGAGCGCGTCAAAGTTGCCCACCCGGGCATCGACCCATCGCATTACCCAATGCTGTTGCCTTTGCATGTCGCGAAGTTCAAAGATAGTCATTTTCTCGAGCAAAGCGTTCTGAGTGCGCTCGAGGAATTGCCTTCTGAATCTCTGTGCAATGGTTGGGGCCGGCGGATATCCGGCTGGCTCACTAGTTCGGAGCCCATCCGCAACGTAGCCCGTCACTTGGCATCAAGCATGCTCCAGCGTCACCCTCAACACGGTGGTCTTGCTTGGTTGCGCTTGCAAGACCCCGCAGTGCTGTGGTGGCTTTGGTCATTTCTTTCTCGTGCACAGCGAAACGCTTTACTTGGGCCCATCGAAACCTTTTGGTTGCTGAATCCAGCTGGTAGTTTGATTGAGCTGCGGGTTGATCCCATTGATGGCGAACGTGCACAGGCGCCGCTGACGTTGAGTCCTGACCAGTGGCAAGACGTTGGTTGCATCGCATCGCTAAACATGGCAATCCGAGAGTGGGGGCGAGCTCAGATCATCGGAGTGCAATTCGATTCCTTGTGCATGGGCGCGCTCGCGGCCGTACGCCGGGCGCGAGCAGCCGGTTTCAATGACAAGCGCGATCTCGCAGCCTATGCACGCGCCGCGTTGGATATCCATCCGGATTTTGACGCCCATCCGCTAGTACAGGCTCGTCTCGCGCTGCGCGGCGAGGGCGACTATTTCACGAGTTTGATCGACGGCCTGGAAGAGCACGACTGGCAGCGCATCGCGAATGAGAGCGGTGTGGTAGCCGTTGGCTGAAGTGCCATCAAGGCATAGCTAGTTTCGCCAAGACAATCCAGAACACCTCATGCCACCTAGTTCACCCCCAAGCCAATTCTGCGATCAGTGCAAAGCCACCGGTCTGCCTATTCTGCCGGTTCGATATGCCGTCGTGCCCAAGAACGTCAATGCGGCGTTGCCTGACTGGGTCAGCGGTGACCGGGTGAAAAGTGTGCAGTTGGGAGACGATTTTCAGTATGCGCTGCGTACGTTGCGCACTGGCTATCTGTATCTGTTCTATGACAAGAATGCACGCGGCTCCAAGCAGTGGGAATGTTATGCGGTTGGTGAAGATGGCAGCCTGATTCGCCAATCTGATCCCAAATCCGCTCAACCGCAAAGTACCCCGGTACTGCAATGCTCACGCCACGGGAGCAACAACACACAAGTGCACTATCTGGTGATCGAGCATCCTGAAAGATGCGGTGCGACCTGGATTGCCTATAGCGAGCATAAGTGGAGCGACGAGACCCTTGCGGAGTATCAGAAGAACAGCAAGCTCCGCAACAAGCGTATGCAGACGATTCAACCAGGGGTGATGGCCGCTGGAGCAAAGCACAGCCATGGCCAGGTTGCCGACAAGGCAGTGCTTGAAGCTGTGCTCGAATACGCACCAACAACGCCCAAGGCTCCTCTGCCGTTCAATCCATCTGTGGACCCTTTGAGTAAGGAGGACGGTAGCTATCTGGCGAACAGGCTTGAGCAGATGAGCACCCGCTATCCGTGGCATCTGCGGACCGGTGCGGCAGAGAGTACGGCCAAGCACATGGAGAATCGTGGCAAAGGCGCGGGCAAGCCGGCGAAGCCCCATGTATTGGCGCTTTGGGATGCCATGGGAATCACGCACGAACTCAACGGCTTCAGAAATGACGCGGCCGGATGGATTAAGAAGTACGGCGATGAGCGTGCGCTGCAGATTACTGCGTTGAACACCTATGATGGGCTTCAGAAGGCGCTGGAAAATCGCGCTCAGGTGCAAGGCGAGGAATACGTCCGGCGTGGTGTCGAAGACGGTCCGTTGCAGGAGGGCATGCGCGAGCTCGAGGAGAAGTTAAAGTCTTCGCCAGACGACGAGTATTTGAAACATCAACTCGAGCAGTTCCGTAGCTTGCAGGCTACGCTAGCGGCTTCTGCTCCTCAGGTAGGTGCGGCGTTTGGCAAGAGCCTGGCGGAACAGGCATGGCCCCAATATCAGCAACACATTGATAAATCCGCTGGAACGTTCAAATCGGCGTTGAACAAGTTCCACGAGAAGGCGGCGGGCATCGTTGAACAACGTACGGGACCTCTTATTCGCTGGCTGGAGGCTTCGCTCCTGCACGACACCTTGAACGACTATCACGGTGAAAACGTGGAGGATGGCTTGCTGTTTGAGCAAGACATCGGCGAAGCGATCTTTGGTCTGGGGAGTTGCCGGTCTGGTGCGCAAAAAATCTCTGAATGGGTGGCTGAATGTAAAGCCAGCGTGGAAGCCAATCTGTTGTGGCGCGTAATCGCGTTGAACCAGAACGCTGCCAGAGCTGAACTGGATGGTGCACTTGCCGAAGCCAAGCGACACAAGGAGCAGCTCACTGAAGCCAAGACGTTAGACTGGGTCGGCTACACGAGTAAGAGTTTGAAGGCTTTCGCCGATACCTATAAAAAGGCACAGAGCGTATTTGACGCGAATACCAAGGCGCTCTCGCAAGCGGGGTCGTCGGCCTTCGGGGCGCGACTGAAGCCATTGAACATGCGGGGTGCTGACAAAGTCGCCATTAGCGCAGGTGATGCGATATTCCGTTTTTTCCGCATCGACACGCTGGCTGACTATGTCAGCGAGAAAATCATCCAACATATTCTGAGCACCCGTGCCTTTGTCAGCCCGGCTGACTCGGCCAATCTCATCATCGCCCAGGCCAAGAGCGAAGGGCTTCTACGTGAGCAGACCTTGAAACGCTTGCGCACGGCGCGTGCCTTCATGGCCGCCGATACGCCTGAGATTAAAAATGCGCAGGCAGAGACACTCCGGGCCGAATGGACCAAGTTCAAGACCGGAGGAGGCACGGCTGCAGGGCAGGCGATAAAGGACGCGCGCTTGGCACTGGTGGTGGGATTGATTGAAGGGGTGAACTTCGCAAAGCTGCTGGCTGAGTGCAAAAAGAAGAACGACAGCAAGAGCTACTTGAGCCTGCTCGCTTCTGGTATGAGCATCACCAGCGCTATGTTGGATATCAGTGCAACGGTGGCCAAGAACCTCCCGAGTATGGGGGCCAGCAGCTGGACGTACCAGGGGCTGAAGTTGTGGGGTGGGATGCTCAGTGGAGGGGCGAGCTTTATTGGAGCCTGGTATGACGGAAAAGATGCTAAGAAGAACTGGAGTACCGGATATGGGGCTGTTGCAGTCTTGTACGGCTTCAAGAGTTTTGCGGGCGTCTCCTCCGGGGTGTTGACCTTGGCGGTCGCCTTCACCTACTCGGCTCCTCTCATTGCACGGATGACCGGGAACGTAGTGGTGGGCACGGCGGTGCGCAACGTTGGCGCCCGAGTGGCAGCGTTTGTTGCCATGCGTGTTCTGGGCATGGCTGTAGGGGGGTGGGTCACCGTGGGGGCCTTTACCATTCAGGTCATCATTTGGTGGGTAACGCCAGATGCGTTGGAGAAATGGATTGACCACAGCGCTTTTGGAAAACTGCGCAAGAACGGTGGTTACCATAGTGTCGACGAACAAGACAAAGCCTTGCGCGATGCGCTGGTCGAGATGGGATTTCAGGCATGAGCAACATCAATCAGCTAGAAGGTATGGTCAAACTTAGCGGCACCATTGCTAACTACAAGTGCACACGTGCCTCGGCCAGCTTTGTGTTCACAGATAGTGACCGTACCAAGCTTGGGGTGGTGGCGATTGCGGCGGGAGTCGCTGGACTAAGCGGGCCTGCGATCTCGACAGCATCTTACGCGGCGAGTACTGAAGAAGAGGCCGACTACGTGGAGTTCGAGTTGGATGGCAAGCCGGTCAAGGGATGGGTTTGGCGCAGCCCATTCGAAGAAGGGGATGAAGTGGAAGTGGCAGCCGAGTGGCAGGGTGATCACTATGAAGCGGGCGCCATTGCACGGCAGAGCGACAGGATGATCGCGCTGTATCCGCATTGCTCGCGCGGTACAACGAAGCACATCAAGAATGCGGTGAAGTGGTGGTTCGTTGGTGTGACCGCGTGGCTTGTTGTTGCAGCACTGTTTTTCTTCTTCATGATAGGGAGGGAAGACTATGTCCCCTTCATGGCATACGGATTTCACTATGGTGCTCTTGCGTCCTACGCATTCTTCGGCCTCATGGCATTCAGCCTAACCCGCAAATGGATGCCCTTCGTGCGACTGACGGAGCGAGTCTGCCGCACCCTGGGCATCCCAGACTCTGGCAACGTCGACTTGGTCAAATCTGCCAAAGCCCAGCGCAAACCCGATGACCCGGGGGAATACGGCTCCTTCTACTTTCGCTATTGACCCGACTCCAGAGGCGAGTTTCGGTTGATTTTTGGCACATGAAGATTTAGAAACAATCCCCCCAATCGCCCCAAGCCTGCGTAGCATCTCCACCGTCCGCCCCGCGCGTGCGGACGTCACATTTCACGCACGCTGATATGAACGATCTGTCCCGCTTCGCCGCCGCTTCTGCTGTGGCTGCGCTGCTCGTCACGCCCGCTTTCGCTCAGGACGACACTCCGCTGCAGGTTTCGTACCGCCAGGTGCTGACCGAGTATTTCAAGGACGCGCCGACGGCGTCGAAGAAGTACGACGGTCGCCGCCTGGTCTTCAAGGGCCAGGTCTATCCGTTGTCCGACGACAGCCTGAACACGCTGGCCCTGACCGAAGAGCTGAAAGTGGGCGCGCCGTTCCAGGACGATCAGCGTGACGCGCTCAAGGCGCTGTTTCCCGATCACAAGCTTGCGGCGTACAAGCCCAGCAAGGACATCACGCTGGATTGCCTGAACCGGCAGTTCGTTGGCCTGACGCTGGCGCTGGCGGATTGCCGCGTCGGCAAGCCCTGATTTTCGTATTGCATTCCGGTTTCGTTTCCGATCATGGCCTCTCTTCCGTTTGACCAATTGCTCGCTCCGCTGCCCGGCGCCCAGCCGTGCGGTGAAGACATGCTCTTCTCTGCAGAATTCGACAGCATCCAGGATGCGCGCCGGTTTGATGACCCGTCACTCGATCAAGGTGAGTGGGTCACGGAGATCAAGGAGGCCGACTGGCGCGCCGTCATTGCCGAGAGCACGTCACTGCTGCAAAACCGCACGAAGGATCTGCGCCTGGCCGCATGGTTGGCCGAGGCGCTGTCCAAGGAGCGTGGCTTTGCCGGCCTGCGCGAGGGCTACGAATTGATCGCCGGCTTGTGCGAACAGTTCTGGGAGCACCTCTATCCGCTGCCGGAAGCCGACGATCCTGAGGCCCGCATGGGCAGCATGGCGTGGCTTGCGACGCGTTCGAGCCAGCTCATTCGCGAGGTACCGCTGGTGGAAGCGGGCAAGGGCGGCTACAGCCTGATCGATTGGGAAGTCGCGACCAGCCTGGTCGAAGCCATCCGTCGTGATCCAGAGCAGGCGGATGAGCTGTCGCGCGGAAAAATCACGCAGGATCAGTTTGAATCCGCACGGCGCGCCACGCCGCCTGCGTTCTACAAGACGCTGCACGACGATGTGGTCGGCTGTGGCGCCGCGCTGCTGCGGTTGGAATCCGTTTTGGATGCACGAGCGGGGGATCACGCGCCGAGTTTCCGCCCGGCGCGGGAAGCCCTGCAGGCGGTGCGCGCATTGGTGGAGCGCTTTGGTGGCAAGCCAGAACCCAAGCCCACCGCGGTGGAGGCGAAGGGGGCTCAACAACAGGCTGCGCAGTCAGCCGCAGGCGCGGTTGTTGAAACGGTTGCCGTCGGCCCGATCCGCACGCGTGCGCAGGCGCTGAACCAACTGCGCGATGTAGCCGAGTTCTTCCGCCAGACGGAGCCGCACAGCCCCGTTGCTTACCTCGCCGCGCGTGCCGCGAAGTGGGGCGACATGCCGCTGCATGCGTGGCTGCGTACGGTGGTCAAAGATGATGCGACGCTGTCGCAGATTGAGGAGCTGCTGGGGCTGGGCGATCCGCCGTCGGAAAGCGCGAGCTGAACCGGCTAGCTGCTCGAACAACCGCCGCAGCCGCTGGATCCGCAGCTACTCGAGCTGCAACTGCTAGAGCTACTGCTTGAACTGCAGTTGCTCGACGTGTCGCCTCCGGCGCCGCCGGAACTGGCGCCGGCGGGTGGTCCCATCATCGATCGGTATCCGGCCCATGCTGTGTTGGCCAGCACGCTGGTGCCGCCAAACGCGGTCAACCACAGTAGATCGTGCGTCGACAAACCGGCACGTGGCCCCTGCTGGCCGCGCTGACGATAAACATCGAGCGCGGCGTTGGCCCCCGCAGTGGGGCCGGCACGGCCGACGCCGATCAGCCGCGCCGTCACGCCCCAGTACACGATGGCGAACAACGCCATCTCGACCAGCAGCCACATCACCGGACGCTCCCGGGACAGCCCCACAAAGACCTTCATCACGCCAAGCCACAGCGTCGCCAGCACAGTGGCCCACGCAGCGAGCGTCGTTCCCCGCATCGCGCCACGGGTCCACAGCCATCCTTCGCTGCGCAGCCGATTTGTCATATCGGATGCTTCGTCGATGAGCCGGTTGCGAAAGTTCGGCCATGGCGAGCGCTGCTGCGTTTGCCGGGCGAGCCATGTCCATGCGTTGACGTGGCGCTCCGGCGTTCGGTCCTGGTTCGCGACCACGTAGGTGTTGCGGTCGCGTTTCCTTTTAGCCGGAGGGACCATGCGGATCGCACCCGCATCAAGCAGCGTCAACGCCGCAACCTGTGCCATTCGTGCGGCGTCGCCGTTGATCAGCGCGGCCTCGGCAGGCGTCAGCTGACGCGGCACGTTGCCCCCGGTGGTTCCCCATGGGTTGCGGCTGTACGAGACTCGATGCAGGCCCCGGATCAGTAGACACGCCATCAGGCACACGCCCAGATAGAACGCGAGAAACCGCGGCCCTGCATAGTTCAGCACATCGAAATCTGACGCGACATTCGTGGTGATCGCGATGAGGCAGCCTCCGATCACAAGCCACACGGATGGCATGACCGAGCGCGCGGTGGATGCACGTGGCGGCGTGACAGGGTTGGGCTGGTGCCGTGCGGGGCTGGCAGCCTCTGGCGCACTGTCGGGCTGGACAGGTTCCGGCACAGGCCAGACATCGGGGGGCGGCTCCATACCAAACGTGCGCTGGTAGCTTTCGATCGTTTGCTGGTAGTGCTGCGCGTAGGTGTCGTCTTCGTCCGGGGCACCAATACCTGGCGCATGGTGGAGCGGCGCGCCCAGTACCTCCCCGCAGAACACCGTCCAATACTCTTTCGAATATTGCAGATGGAGATGCCATGCAGCATCGATCGCCTCGGAAGGCGTGACGGGGTGCCCCGCAAACACCGCCAGATACGCGAAGCGCTTGTATTCCTCGATGACGGTCAGCGTATATAAGCGCGACCACCCCTCGGCTTCGGCCAGGCGGTGGCTGAACGGCACTGGCGCATCAGGCGCATCGGGCGAATACTGGGTCAGCCGAAGCAGGCAGGCCTGGCGATCTGCTTCGGTCGGCGCTGCCTGATCTTCGTGCGTCACTTACTCGCCCGAAACTCAATCCGCCGATTGCGTGACCGGCCTTCATCGGTGTTGTTGGCCGCCACCGGCTGATCCGGCCCCACGCCCATCGCGGTGAGCGTGCCTTGCTCGGCGCCCTTGGCGATCAGGTAGTTCTTGACCGTTTCTGCGCGCGCCTGGCTCAGGTTGAGGTTCAGCGCACGGCTGCCGGAGTTGTCGGTGTGGCCGACGATCTCGATCTTGCGGCCGTTCAGGCGCGGCAGCACGGCGGCCATTTCATCCAGAATCGCGCGGCCCTTGGGCGTGAGCGTGGCGCTGCCGGTTTCAAACTCGATGATGCGGTTGGCCAGCGTCTGGTCCAGCAGCCCTTGCTCGGACACCGCCGCCACGCGCAGCCCGTTCTTGATCGTGTAGCTCTGGCCGAGCGCCGTCGCCATGTCGCTTGTGAGCTGCTGGCGCTGCGCCTCGTTACCAACGTCGCCGTGCAGGGAAACCTGCGTACCGTCGATGTTGAGCTGCCCACGGTTGACCTGTTTGATGGCCGGCGACAGGATCTTCTGCACGTTGGTCGACCAGTTGGGCGGCGAGACAACATTACCCACTTCGATCTGATCTACCACGTTGGCACTGCCGTACAGCTCGCGCAGCTTGGCCAGTACGGTCGCCTTGGTGGCTTCGTCCGGCACCATGCCGCCGGCCACGACTTGACCCGGCACGGGAGCGTCGCCAGCGGCGGCATGAGCGGGCGGGGCGCTGCCCAGGCACACCAGCATTGCGGCGTTCGCCAGGAGTGTTGCAGGCCGGAAGCCGCGCTTGATTGCATCCAGACCCATGTTCATTCTCCGATGAAGACTTCGCGGAAGGTATCGACTGCCACGCGCAGCGAGAGCTGCGGTTGATCCAGGTAACTCACGAACTTGGCCAAGCCGTAATCTCCGCTGACATGCTGGTCGACCCATTCCGGATCGTCGATGTTGATGTTCTGTTCGGCATACGCCAGCGGCGACATGACGCTGTGCAACGTGCGTGACGAGGCGCCGTTGAAGCCGATGACCAGCCGCTCGGCGCCGTTGATATCGCCCAGGAACAGCGACAGCTCGAAGTCCGCCCGCTGCAGAAAGCGCGACACCAGCTCCAGCCAGAAGCTCGCCACCAGGCTGCGATAGAGCGGGTCTGCCGGCAGCGGCAGCGTGAGGCCTTTCTCAAGCCGTGACGAACCGTTCGCCATCACGGGTTGGAGCAGCGTGCCGAGCGCCAGCAGCGTGCGGCGCAGGCGGATGTTGTGGCCTTCCGAGCGCAGCATCTGCTCAAGGCCGGCTACGGTCTGGAAATCGATGAAATCCGAGAAGCTTGCGTCGTGCGATTGCGTGCTCGTGCCGCCCGTGCCGGTCTCTACGCCGTGCTGACCTTCGGCGAGCAGGCGCAGGCCTTCAGTGGCGTCGGTGGCCGTGCCGAGCGAGATCATCTGCTGGCCGGCGCGTGTCCAAAGGCGCGCCAGTGCAATCGGGCTGCGCGCGATGAAGTTGATCGGGCGATCCACCTCCATGGCCGCCGCCGTCAGGAACGGAAAGCGGCGCGATGACAGATCACTGCTGGCCATGAGCGTGCCCGCGATTGCGAGCTTGCTCTGCGAGCCGAGAAAGGCAAACTGCACTGGCTTCCAGCTGTCGTAGGTCGTTTTCCAGTCCGGGGCTTCGGCCAGCAATTCCATACCTTGTGCCAGCCAGCGGTCCAGGGTGTCGAGCAACTGGACGTTGTTGGCGCTTTTGACGAAATCGCCGCGCGAAGGAAGCTTGCCGAAGTACGAAAGCTGCAATTGGGTCTGGCTCATTGCGCCGTCCCTCCTTGCTCTTCCGTGATGCTGTGCCGAGCGGCCTGCGTTGACACGGCCGCTTGCGCCGCAGGCGGCGTGCCTGCGGGTGCTGCCGGGGCGGGCGGCGTCAGGGTGTTCTGCGGTGCCGAAGCATCGGCAATCGACGTCGGCAGGCGCAGGCCGCGCAGACCTTGGCCTTGCGGCGAATCCGATGCCGTCGTGCCGGCGGTCTGCGGGCTGCTGATGATACGCAGGCTGATCGATACCGTCAGGTTGTCCTTCGTCCAGGACAGATCGAACGCGCCATCCGGACGACGCTTGCGCTGTGCCGTGGCAATCAGGCGCTCCAGGCCGAAGCGGCCGGGCTCGTTGAGCAGCTCCACCGTGCGGCCGTCAAACGTGGTGGCCGTCACGCGTGCACCCGGGGTGCCTTGCGGATTCGGCCAGACGAAATTAGCCCACTGCGGTGGCGTGTTGCGATAGCGCAGTTGCTGCCCATCGATCTCGATCGTGTACTCGGTCGCGCCTTGCGACGGCACCGGCAGGATCTGGAACACCGTCTGCGGTGCCGCGGCTGCTGCACCGCCTGCGCCGCCGGCCGCACCGCCCGTGAGCGGGGCGATCCAGCGCGTGAAGCCCGTGGTGAACTCGGGCACAAAGGCAATGCCCAGATCGCCCCACGTGCGGGAGGCGATCATGTCGCCGCGGCGCACCGACAGCGGGCCGATCGTCGTGCTGGCAAACTTGGCAATCGCGCCATCCGGGCCGAACACTTGGCCGATCTCAGCCGCGCTGGCCTCGATCTTGGCGTTGGGTGCAAACGGATACTTGTCTGCCAGCGTGGTGGCGAACGGCTGATACACCTGCGCGTTCCACACCTTGTTGACTTCGGTCGTGGCCGGGCGAATCGCCACCGCATACGACTGCAGCAGCGGGCGCACCAGCAGCGGACGCAGCGTGGCGCGCTCGCTGTCGGTCATGCCGGTCAGCATCTGTTCATCCACGTACTTGAGCGTGTCGGCCAGTTCCGAGCCGTTGCCGTCCAGCGTTTGCTGCATGAGCTGGCGTGCACCCGGTCCCGGGTCGCCCTGGTTCTTGATCTGGTTAAAGCGCGTGCGCACCTTGGAGAGCGAATCCATGTAGCCGCGCAGCAGCGACTTGTCGTCGCGCATGACAACCACGCGGGCGAGCCCCGAGAACTCCTTGCCCACCGGCCCCATCGGAATGGCACCGGCCTCAGCATTGCCGCCCACCTCCAGATTGACGTTCACCTGCGACGGCGTCTGGCGCGCGAACAGCTGCTTGAACCAGCCCAGCACGCCGGTCTTGGCCTGCTTCAGGCCGGCGTTGAACATCGACGGGTTGTCCCACGACGTCTGCTCATACGCGGTGTCGAGCACCTTGCGGATCGGCGAGTTGGTCGGATCGCCCAGCAGGTTCATCCCGGTGACGGCCTGATCGAAGCTGGAGAAATCCTGGATCGCCACGCCTTGCATGAAGCGTTGCCATTCACGCGCGTATTCGGTCTTGTACATCGTGACCAGCGCCTTCTGGATCTGCTCGGGGCTGCCTTCCAGCGTGAGGTCGTCGCGCGCGGCAACGTTCAGCACCCAGTCCTTGGTCTGCAGTTCCTTGTTGGCGGCGTCCTTGATGGCGGGCTGCACGTAGCCGAGCCACGCTTCCTTGGTGAACGTGCCGGGCACGGCGTAGCTGCCTGCAACCAGCCCGGCACCGGTATCGCCGACGATGCGCGCGACGGTCATCGGGGCGTAGCGCGTGGAGGCGCGGGCCTTGATTTCGGCGTACGCACGTTCGCGCGCCGGCATGCCGCGCACCACGCGGCGCAGGTTCTCACGCGTCTGGTCGACCAGCGAGAGGTTGCCTTCCAGCAGCGGCCAGTTGTCGTCGTTCACCCGGGCCAGGAAGAACGACAGGTTGCGCTCCGCCGAGCGGATCATCTGCTCGCGCGGCATGTTGCCTCGGTTGTCTTCCAGCCAGCCGCGCCAGAAGCGCGTGATCTGATCGGTCAGGTGCGCGACTTCCACGTGGCGCTTGTCCGACAGCATCAGGTAGGTCTTGAGGGCGTTGTAGCCGTCTTCCACGTTGGTGGGAGAGGCGTCGGTGTAGCGCTTGGCACCGGTCGACGCCGTGGCCTGGTTTGGCGCGGCAGGCGCATTGGCGGCGGCACCCGAGGCACCCGACGCACCACCCACGGTGGCGGTGGCTGTGGTCACGGACGTGGTCATCACCGCGCCGGTTTCCGGCGGCCGCACCATCGGGGCCAACTGATCCGGATGCGCGTTGACTTCTGCCAGGAAGTTTTCGATTGCGCCGCCCACCGGCTTGAGCATGACCTGGCGCAGGCCGTTGTAGTACTCGTCGAGCAGCTTGTGCTGCAGCGTGTCACCCTGGTACAGGCCCAGCGACAGCGCGAGCGGGTGGTCGTTGCGATACCGGTCGAGCTGCTCAATCCGGTCTTGCAGGATGTCGAGTGCCTCCAGGCGAGCCTGCAGGTCCACCCGGTTCTGCTGCATCTTCACGATCTTGTCGAGGTCGGCCTGCACGTTGGCGGTCAGCGTGCGGTTGCCCATGTACGACCACGTCCAGCCGCCAAGCATCACGCCCAGCGCCAGCACGAGCGCAAAGAACGTAGCGATGCGCAGGCGCGTCTTGGCGGGGCTGGCGAATTGCCGCACGGTTTGCTTGTCGGCAAAGATCACCTTTGAGAACAGGTCGCGCAGGAAGAAGCCGTTCTTGGAGAACACTTCGCGCGTGCGTGCGGCACCGTCGGTCGACAGGCCAAAGCGGCGTGCAATGCGCTCGGCCGACACGCTGTTGGTAGCGCCTTCCTGCAGCGCGCTGGTGAAGTAGAAGCCGCGGAACACCGGCTTGTACTGGAACGGGTTTTCATCGAACAGCGTCATCAGGAACGCACGCAGCGTCGGCTTGATCGATGCAAACTCCAGCGGGAAGCTCAGCAGCCCCGGCGAGAGCTTGTTGTTCCGGTGCAGCGCGATCTGCGCAACGCTGATCTCCTTCAGCCCGTCGCACAACTCGTCAAAGCGCTGGTCGAACACGGCCGCCACGTCGGGCTTCGAGTCCGGCTCGAAGGGCAGGGTGGCGCCCCATACGCGGTCGCGCTCCTGCTTCTCGCTGTCGCCAAAGAATTCGGTAAAGCCGGTGATCAGGTCGGCCTTGGTGAACATCACGTACACCGGGGCAAACACTTCCAGGCGTTCGGTCAGTTCCTGCACACGCTGGCGCAGGTTCTTGGCCAGGTTGATGGCGAATTCGGGGCGGTTTTGCGTGAGTTCCGACACGCTCACCGTCACGACGATGCCGTTGATGGGCGCCTTGGGGCGATAGCGTTTGAGCAGGTCGAGGAAGCCGAGCCATTCGCGGCGGTCTTCTTCGTGCACCGAGTAGCGGCCGGCCGTGTCGAGCAGGATGCCTTCGGTGGTGAAGAACCAGTCGCAGTTACGCGTGCCGCCGATGCCCTGGATGACCGCGCCGCCCTTGTCAGCAAACGGAAACTGCAAGCCGGAATTGAGCACGGCCGTGCTTTTGCCTGCCGCCGGGTTGCCGATCACGATGTACCAGGGCAGCTCGTATAACGCCGCGCTGCCCGACATCTGTCCGAGCTTGGAGCGCTTGATGGTCTTGACGGCTTCTGCCAGGCGCACGCGCAGGGCTTCCACTTCTTCGCGCTTGTCAGGCGTGGCGGCCTTGTCGGCGGCGGCTTGTTCCAGCACGCCCTCCAGCTTGTTGCTGGCCTGACGGGCGCGCCAACGCTTCCACAGATACGTCAGCAGCCACAGCGCGAGCAGCACGCCTAGCGCGACGCCGACCCAGACCAGGCCAACCTCGAAGGTCTGCGCCATCAGCAGCAGGAAGATGGTCAGCACGATCACGCCAAGAATCGATAGCGTGCGTGAGTTGGTCAGGAAGTTCAGGAAGCGTTGCATGTTGCCTTCGGCTCGGGAACAGACAGAATCGGAATCGAAATCAGGAACAAGGTCACGTCAGACTCGGCACCACCGCGATGGCGCCGCGCTGCTGGATGTCGTTGGCGGTAATGGCTAGCACCGGCTTGCCGGTCTGCTGGCTCAACTGGTGCGCCACCACGACCGAGAGCAGCGGGCCTGCAGCGCCCACGTAGCCGCAGGGCGTGCCAATCGGCAGCAGATCTGCTGCCAGGTCCAGCGCTGGAAAACGTTCGGAAAACACGCGTGCCACCTCGACGGTGCGCACGGGGTGCATGCCGGTGTCTGAGACGACGCCGGCAACGGTGATGGGGTCGGCTGCCGAATCGCCTTCTGCGCTGCCTGCCTTCTCGGCGGGTGCTGCGTCCTGTTTGGCCTTGACTGGCGCCGCGGCCAAGGTATCGAGGACGTGGCCCACGGCGTCGCCGAGTGCCTGCAGTTGCGGCTGGCCGCGATCAGGCGTCGGCGATTCCAGCCGTGCCACGCCGGCGCGCGTGATCGTGAACGAATCCGTTGCAGCAGCATCGCCCTCCAGTGCTGGCGGCTGCAGGCCCTGCGCCATGGCCGGCGCGCACAGCAGCACGCCCGCAGCGGCTTCGCCCGGCACGCGGCCGTGTTGGCGATTGGCTTCGAACAATTGCTCGTGCTGCATCAGTTGTTCGACAGCGCTGGGGCCGACCAGCGAATCCGCCACCACCACCATGCGCAGCACGCGCTCGTCGCTGGCACGGTTCACGCCTTGCGTGGCGCGATCGAGCAGCAGCAGGGCATCGGCATCGCCCTTGGCGGTGATGGGTTCGAGCGTCAACCGGTCTGCCGGCCAGATCAACGCGATGCGTTGGCGCAGCCAGCCATCGGCGGCGGCTTGATGCAGCTGTGTCCAGTCGCGCGGGAGCAGGGCGGTGATGATCAGTCGCGTGGTTTCCGGCGCGGTCGTTTCCGGAACCGTGGCAACGGCGTGTGCGGCCAGCTCTTCGGCCACCTGGCCGGCAAGCGAGAGGGCGCGCAGGCGTTCGTCCAGCCAGTCGATGTCAGGATGATGCTCGGCGAGTTCGGCGCGCAGGTCTTCAATGTCGACGCCTTCCACTTGCGCGGCAAAGATCGGCTGGCCGAAGCCTTGCACGTCGGTCAGGCCAGGTTGCGTATTGGCTTGTACTGCGTCCACGACCGATGCCGCGTCATTGCCCGCGGGCGCGCGCAGGGCACTGGCCAGCAGCACGGCGCGCCATTGGCGCGTGGCGTCTTGCGGGTCGGCGGCCTTTGCGTCAGCGCCTGTGGCGGCCGGCGTGGCGGCTGCCAGCTCGCGGCCCGCGACCACATTGGAGCGGATGCCATCGAGCGCGCGCTTGATGACCCAATAGCCGACGATCATGCCCACCGGCAGCAACAGCAGGTAGGTGAGGATGTCGGCGGTGGTGGGCATGCGGTTGGCGGACTGCCACCACACGATGACGGCAATCCACACCACCACGAAGACAGCGAGCAGCGTCAGCCCGGACCGAAAGAGTCTTGCAACCATGTCGTGCGCGTTCAGATGCTGCCGGTGTTGCCCTGGCTGGACAGGAGCGTGGCGCCGCAGGCGGTCTTGTCGCCGTGGCGCGCCGCCTGCTTGCCGTCGATGATGACGTTGGGGTCGCCCGTCACGATGACGGTCGTGCCGCCGTGGCCGCTCTTCGGACACGTCACTTTGTCGCCCACGCAGGCGATGCCCTTGCCGCCGGTGCTTGTGTTGCCCGATGCGGTGATCACCACGCCGCCGTGGTCCGTCTTGTCACCCAGCAGGATGAAGGGCCGTGTCATTGCATGCTCCCCATGTGTCCTATCGTCATTGCCTTGGTGCGGGCTGCTTGCCGAGCACGCCTTTGCGGCGCAGCTCGACGTGGCCCAAATCCATCATCTTCCAGCGGCCGCCCCACACGAGGCCGACCGATTCCGCCGTCTGGCCGTACAGCTCGTAGCCGCGCATCGCCCACGGGTCTTTCTCGCTGATGACCAGCTTGCCGTCGCGGAAGAACGCGTTGTCCGCCGCCAGGCCGTACTGGTGATAGCTCTGGAACGCCGTGGCCTGCGTGACATTGCTGCCCATTGCCGCCAGCTTCACTTGCCGCTCGGGGCTTCGGTAGCCTTCGAGCAGCGCCATTTCGTAACCGTGTTCGTCGCGCATGATCTTGTAGACGAGCAGCAAACGCTGGCGGAAATCCGCATCGAGCAGGTTCCAGTCGCGGCTCGCATCGCGAATGGCCGGGCGGATCTGCTCGACTTCACGCGTGGTGAACACCTCCGGCGGCAAAGGCGGCGGCGGGATCAGCCGTTCGCCATTGAGCAGCGCCGAGATGTGCGGATCCGGTTCGCGCACCTGGTCGTCATCGAACTCGAACGACTGCTGCTCGCGCAGCGCCAGCGCCAGCATGGGTGGCACCGAAAGTACGCCAAGCGCACCGAGCAGCAACATTCGCCGCCGTACCACGAACTGCTTGAACGCCGATACGCCCGACGTCGCGTTGTCCACCGAGTCGCGCAACGACCCTGCTGAGCGCGCGCCCACCACCGCAGCCCCCGTGCTCACGCGCCGCCATTGCGCACGCAGCAACGCCGCGCAGCGCTGCCGTACCGACGGCAGCAGCAGCACGGCAGCCACCACCACCATGGCGACGAAGTAGAGAACCAGAGCGAAGAAAACCATACCGACCTGCGGAGCGTGAGCGCCTACGTCAATTCATCCAGATTTATATCTGTATTTAGAACTCTAAATTATTAATAAACGGTAATAATCAAGGGCTCGCTACGCAGAAATATTAAGAAACGATAAAGAAAATACTGCAACGTGCGTCAATCATTTGTCTTTCAGCAAGGCCAGACTTAGAATCAGCAGCCACCACCGGAATCGGCGCTTGTTTGTAATCCATACGTTCGCCGCGCATTCTATTTCAATTCTGGACCCGTGATGAGTAATAACGGCGATTTGAAACAAGAAGGGCCCCCAACGCTCTTCAATTCTGAATCCGAGACCGATGAGGCCGGGCATACGCGCATTCTGGCGAGCCTGGAAGGCCGCGTCGCGGCCAGCGGCAAGGCACCGAAAAAGTCGGGACAGCGCTATGGCGTTGCCGCGGCGGTCGTTGTGCTCGCCGCCGGTATCGGCGCATGGATCATGCTGAACCCAAGCGGCGAACCTGCGCCCGCACAGGTGGCTGAGCAAGCCGCGCCAGCGGCCGCTCAACCGGCCGCAGCCACGCAAGCAGCGGCTGCGGAAGCTAGTCACACGGCCGCTGCGGCGCCTGTTGCTTCCGCGAGCGAACCTGTGGCGGAAGTGCAGGCTGCCACCATCGTCAATGTTCCGGTGGGCGAAGACCACGCTACCGAGAAGAGCGATAAGGCGCCGGTTGCCAGCGTGCCCGCCAAGGAAGCGCGTGACGAGGCGCCGGCCACGCACACCCTGGCGGCAAAGTCTTCAGGCACCCCGGCCAATACCGACGAAGGCAAGACGGCAACCGCCAAGCTGGTCGCGAAATCGACGAATACACCATTTAAGGCGTTGCAGCAGCCAACAAAGCCCAAGGCGCAAGCCACTGCCAAAACCGCCAAGAACCGAAAAGGCACATTGGCGCCCGATGATCCTGACGCCGATCTGCTGGCCGCATTGCTTGCGCCGCAGAATGCTGCCAATAAGGCCGCCAATTCACCCACTTACAAAGGGCAATAGCCGCCCGGCTACCCGGTTGGTTGTTTTTACAATCGGGTAATTGAGCGGGGGCGGGTGCGATGCTCGACATTGCGCTGCCTCGTAAATGCCCGCGCTGGTTTCACGAAATCCCTCCGTGATACGCCACGCGTTGCAGCATCGGACAGCGAATGGACGCCACGACCCTTCTTCAGAACCTCTTCGCACCAACACGCCGCCTGTATTCGCTGGAAGGTGATGGGCCGCTTGCGGACCTTGCGGTGGAAGCCTGGCTCGGTCGGGAGGCGCTGTCCGAGCTGTTCGAATGGCGTGTGGTGGCCGTGAGCGCCAATGCGCGCATCGCACTCAAATCGTTGCTG
>Ga0157370_10000140_pt1 | contig 87498 bp, 77 predicted proteins | sample C35metaG_FD_113463 | JGI IMG/M metagenome (GOLD analysis project Ga0157370, IMG submission 113463) | Corn rhizosphere microbial communities from Kellogg Biological Station, Michigan, USA - C3-5 metaG | ecosystem: Host-associated > Plants > Roots > Rhizosphere > Soil | place: USA: Michigan...
CACGTCCCCCGGCTTTCGCCGGAGTCCTCGCGATGACGATCGTTCTGAGGGAACCCACCGGCCCCAACCATCCTACATCGTCATCCCGGACTTGATCCGGGATCCATCCAGCGGCTTGGCACCTGCCTCACAGTGGACGGCGCTCCCTTCATCGCCACCAAAATCCGTAGCCGCAAACAACTCTGCTTGACAGAGCATATCTCCTTGCGTACTTTGCAATGCAGAGTTCTCTTGGAGCGATTCGAATGGCAGTAAGCAAAAGCGAGGCGGCCGGCGCGTTGCGTGACATCGAACAGGCGCAGAATCGCGTCGGGGAAATGCGCAGCTATCGCCTTGCGGCGCCTTATCTGATCGGCTGGGGCCTGATCTGGGCGATCGGCTACACGCTGATGGCGTTGCGCCCGATGTCGGACTGGGGCTTGATCTGGCTGCCGCTCGACCTGGTCGGAATCGGTGTCTCGATCCTTGCCGGGATCCGCGACAACAAGAGGATGCCCGCCAGCGCGCCGCGCAACGTTGCCACATGGCGCGTGATCGTCGGCGTCCTGTTCGTCGCGGTCTATGTCGCCGCGACCTTCACCCTGTTCGCGCCGCACGATGTCAGGCCCTTCATCATTTATCCCGGCATGGTGGTCGGTGCGATCTATATCGTCATCGGCCTCGCCTGGATGCCGCGCCTGGGCTGGATCGGAGCGGCGATCTTCGTCCTGACCGTTGCCGGTCTCCTCGTCCCGCGCGATTATCTGCTCTATTGGATGGCGGCGATCGGCGGCGGCGGCTTGATGCTGAGCGGCGCCTGGCTGAGGACCGCCTGATGTCCGCGCCCGACGAGATCATCCACCAGTCGCTGCGGCTCAAGATCATGGCGACCTTGAATGCCGAATGCGGCGAGGGGCCGCTCGAATTCACCCGTCTGCGCAATCTGCTCAAGGCGACCGACGGCAATCTCGGCAGCCACCTGACCACGCTCGAGAAAGCGGGCTACGTCACGATCGACAAGGATTTCGTCGGCAAGAAGCCGCGCACGCGCGTCGCGATCACCGCCGCCGGCGCGAACGCCTTCAAAGGCCACGTCGCTTATCTGCGCGAGGTTTTGAACGGCGCCTGACCGTCAAAGGCTCCCCCTGCCCGTTCGTGTTGAGCCTGTCGAAGCCCGCCAGAAATAGGGTCTTCGGCACGCGCGGCACGGACGGGTCTTTTTCAGCCGAGACGCGCCTTCAGCTCCAGCATCGCGATCGCCGCCTTGGCCGCCTCGCCGCCCTTGTTCTTCTCGTCGGGCTTCGCGCGGGTCAGCGCCTGCGCCTCGTTCTCGACGGTCAATATGCCGTTGCCGATCGGCAGCCCATCGAGCGTCAGCGCCATCAGCCCGCGCGCGCTTTCGTTCGAGACCACCTCGAAATGATAGGTCTCGCCGCGGATCACCACGCCCAAGGCGACGAAGCCCTCATAGCGCCCCGTCTCCGCCGCCAGCGCCACCGCCGCCGGAATCTCCAGCGCGCCCGGGACTGTGATCGTCTCATGGCTATGGCCGGCTTCCTCCAGCGCGGCACGCGTGCCCTGCAGCAGCAGGTCATTGAGATGCGCATAGAATCGCGCCTCGACGATCAGGAAGCGCGCCATCAATTGTCTCCGGAACAGGGAATGGGCCGCTCGCCGACGATCGACAGGCCATAGCCGTCGAGCGCCACCAGCGTGTGATGTGAATTGGTGAGCAGGATCATGTCCTGCACGCCGAGCTCGGTCAGGATCTGCGCGCCGACGCCATAATCGCGCAATTCCTCGGGATCCATGCCGCCCTCGCGCCTGGTGCCCTGCGCCTCGACCGCCTTGGACAGCTGGCCGCCGACCATCGGCTTGCTCAGCACCACGATCACGCCCGCGCCTTCCTCGCCGATGATCCGCATCGCGCCTTCGAGCAGCCCTCCGCGCCTGGAGACTTCGCCGAACATATCCGCGAACAAGGCCTGCGCGTGCATGCGCACCAGAGTGGGCTTATCGGGATCGACCTTTCCCTTGACCAAGGCGATCTGCTCATCGCCGGTCGCCTTGTTATAATAGGAAACCGCGCGCCATTCCCCGCCCCATCGGCTCGAAAAGACCGTTTCCGCGCGCTTCTCGACCAGATGGTCGTGGCGCCGACGATAGGCGATCAGGTCGCGGATCGTTCCGATCTTGAGATTGTGCCGCTGCGCGAACGCGACCAGATCGTCGAGCCGCGACATCGTGCCGTCATCATTCATGATCTCGCAGATCACGCCCGACGGATTGAGCCCCGCCAGCCGCGCGACGTCGACCGCCGCCTCGGTATGGCCCGCGCGGACCAGCACCCCGCCCTCGCGCGCCACCAGCGGGAAGACATGGCCCGGCGTGACGATCGCCTCGGGCCCGTTCGAGGCATCGATCGCCACCGCGATCGTGCGCGCACGATCGGCAGCCGAGATGCCCGTCGTGACCCCGGTCCTGGCCTCGATCGAGATGGTGAAGGCGGTCTCGTGGCGTGTGCCGTTGTGCCGGCTCATCAAGGGCAGGCCGAGCTGATCGACCCGCGTCTTGGCCAGCGCGAGGCAGATCAGTCCGCGGCCATGCGTCGCCATGAAGTTGATCGCGTCGGGCGTCGCCATCTGCGCCGGGATGATGAGGTCGCCCTCATTCTCGCGATCTTCGTCGTCGACCAGGATGAACATGCGCCCGTTGCGCGCTTCCTCGATCACCTCCTCGGGCGTCGACAGGAAAGCGTGGCGGAGCCGCGAAAGCTGCGGATTAGACGACATTGCCGATCCTTGGGCGCAATTGCTCCATCCGGCCGAGATAGCGTGCCAGCACGTCGATCTCGATATTGAGCGCGCGCCCGATTGCGAGGGTGTCGAAAGTGGTCATCTCCTGCGTATGCGGGATGATGTTGAGCCCGAAGCGGACCCCGCCGTTTGGCAGGTCCTCCACCTCGTTCACCGTCAGCGAGATGCCATCCAGCGCGATCGAGCCCTTGGCCGCGATATAAGGCGCAAGGCTCGGCGGCGCCTCGACCACGACGCGCGTGCTGTCGCCCTCGGGCGTAACCTCGATAACGACGCCGACGCCGTCGACATGGCCCGTCACGATATGCCCGCCCAGCTCGTCACCCACGCGCAGCGCGCGCTCCAGGTTGAGCGGCGTGCCGTCGACCCAGTCCCCCGCCGTGCGCGACAAAGTCTCCGCCGACACCTCGACCGCGAACCAGTCGGGCCCCTTGTCGACCACCGTCAGGCACACGCCCGAGCAGGCGATCGACGCGCCCATGTCGATGCTGGCGGTGTCGTACGCCGTGCCGATCTTCAGCCGCAGGTCGCCCCGCCGCTCGACGCCCGTGATCCGGCCCACGTCGGTGATGATGCCTGTAAACATTAGCCGCGCTCGTAGACTTCGAGCCGGTCGATGCCAAGCATCCGGCTATCGGTGAGTTTCCAGCGCCCATGCGCATCGGCAAGCGAGCCCAGCCCGATATCGCCCAGCGCCGGCTTGCCCGCCCCTATCAGGATCGGCGCACGATAAAGCAGGAGCCGATCGACCAGCCCTTCGGCCAGAAAGGCCGAAGCCGTTTGCGCTCCGCCCTCGACGAACAGATGGTCCACGCCTTCCAGCGCCGAGATTTCGCGCGGATCGGCAATCTGCTCAACCCGTCGTCCCAGCGAAAGCTGGGACCCATCTCCCGCGCTCTCCCCTGAATCCACCGGTGGGGAGATGGACCCCAGCTTTCGCTGGGGTGACGAGGAAAGAAGTATGCGCCGCGGCGACCTGTCCTCCAGCCCCGGCAGCCGCACATCGAGTCGCGGCTGGTCCTTCTCCCAGGTCCCGCGCCCGACCAGGATCGCCTCATGCCGGCTGCGTTCGAGATGGACGTGCGCGCGTGCCGCCGCGCTTGTGATCCACTGGCTCTCGCCATTCGCCCGCGCGATCATCCCGTCGAGCGACAGGGCCAGCTTGAGCGTGACATGCGGCCGCCCCAAAGCCTGCCGCGTCAGGAAGCCCGCCATGCTGCGCTGCGCCTCGGCCGCGAGCATGCCTTCACACACCTCGATCCCGGCCGCGCGCAGCCGCGCGAACCCCTCCCCCGCCGTCCGCTTGTCAGGATCGATCAACGCCGCCACCACGCGCGCCGGCTGCACCGCAGCCAGCAGATCCGAGCAAGCCGGCCCGCGCGGGCTCGCATGCGCGCAGGGTTCGAGCGTCACATAGACGGTCGCACCCCGCGCCGTGTCGCCGGCCTCGGCCAGCGCCATCGCCTCCGCATGGGGGCGCCCGCCCGGCTGGGTCCAGCCGCGCCCGACCACGCGCCCGTCGCGCACGATCAGGCAGCCGACATTGGGATTGGGGGCGGTCCGCCCACGTCCTCGCGCGGCGAGTGCGAGCGCGGCGGCCATGAAGCGCGAGTCGTCCGCGCTCAGAAGCCGTAACTCGACAGCGCGTCGTCGACCTTCTTCCATTCCTTCCGGCGCTCTTCCGCCAGCGCGCGCCGCTTGCGTGCATCGGCCCACTGATCTTCCTTGATCTGCTGATCGGTGCGGTTAGCGGGAAAATCCTCGGCGTAGACGATCTGCGGCCCCTCGGGCAGCACGCCCCAGTGCGATTCGAGCACGAATCCGGTCACGATCAGCGATGTCACTGCGAACGCCGCCGTCCCGAACACAAGCTTGTAGCGGCTGGTGCTGCTGCGCCAGACGCGCCTGATATCGTCGATCAGCGCCTTGGGTCGGGCGGGGCGGGGAAAAATCCTCATGCGGCGAAGATAGGACGTTGCGGCACCGGTTGCCAGCCTCAGCCCCCCGCAGCGGCCTTCAGCCGTGCGATCGCGCGTTCCCGCCCGATCAGCGGCAGCAACGCAGCCATGTCAGGCCCATGCTCCTGCCCCGTCAGCGCGACCCGCAACGGCAGGAACAAGGCCCGGCCCTTGCGCCCGCTGCTCTCCTTGAGCGCGCCGGTCAGGATGTGCCACGGATCGTCGTTCCACGACATCTCCGCCGCCGCCGCGGCGGCCATCCGCAGATAGGTCGCATCCCCCGGGTCGATCGCGGGCGGATCGAGATCATGCTCGGTCACCTGCAGCCAGGCGGCCGCTTCGCTCACCGTTTCGAGATTGGGCCGCACCGCCAGCCACAATGCCTCGCTCATCGTGTCGGGCAGCCGCTCGCGGACATGGTCGAAATCCATAAGGTGGATTGTCCGCGCATTCACATTGCGCAACTCGTCCAGATCGAATCGCGCCGGCGCGCGGCCGAAACGCGCGAAGTCGATGCCATCGATCAAAGGCGCCATGTCCGCCACGGCTTCGACCGGATCACTCGTCCCGATCCGCGCGAGCAGCGCGTTGAGCGCGATCGGTTCGATCCCGTCCTCGCGGAACGCATCCGCGCCGAGCGACCCCAGCCGCTTCGACAATTTGCCCTCGCTGCCGACCAGCAAAGCCTCATGCGCGAAAGCGGGTGCCGGCGCGCCCAAAGCCTCGAACATCTGCAGCTGCAGCCCGGCGTTCGTGACATGATCCTCGCCGCGCACGATGTGCGTCACGCCCATGTCGATATCGTCGATCACGCTCGGCAGCATATAGAGCCAGCTTCCATCGGCGCGGCGGATCACCGGATCCGACTGCAGCTTTGGATCGAGATGCTGGTGCCCGCGGATCAGGTCGTCCCATTCGATCATGGCGTCATGATCGAGCTTGAAGCGCCAGTGCGGTTTGATCCCGTCCGCTTCCATCTGCGCACGTTCCGCGTCGGTGAGCTTGAGCGCCGCGCGATCGTAGATCGGCGGCAGGCCGCGCCCGGCCAGGATCTTGCGCTTGAGGTCCAGTTCCTCCGCGCTTTCATAGGCGGGATAGACCCGGCCCGCGGCACGCAATTCCGCAAACCGCGCCTCATAGAGCGCGAAGCGGTCCGACTGGCGGCAGGCGCCGTCGGGCGACAGGCCGAGCCATTCGAGATCGGCATGGATCGCATCGGCGAACGCCTCGGTCGAACGCGCCAGATCGGTATCGTCGAGCCGCAGCAGGAAGCGCCCGCCATATTTCCTTGCCCACAGCCAGTTGTGAAGCGCGGTACGGATATTGCCGACATGCAGCCTTCCGGTCGGGGAGGGCGCGAAACGGGTTACGACACTGGTCATGCGGGCTCCCTAGAACCCTATCTCACGCGGTGGAAGCGTTAGCCGAACAGCAAATGCCCGGTCAGTCGCGTCGATACCGCTCGGATGATTGCGCGCGAGAAACATGATATATTGATGACAGTCATCAGTGGAGGGGATGATGGAAAATCTTGCACATCTTAACTGGGCGGCAGTGATTGTCGCCGCGCTCGTCGGCTATTTTCCCGGCGCACTCTGGTATTCGCCGATCGGCTTTCTGAAACCATGGGCGCGAGAGCTTGGCGTGGATTTGAGCGTGAAGCCCAAGGGAGTCGGCGCGAAGGTCGCGATCGGCACCATTCCGGCGCTGGTCGCCGCGATCGTCCTTGCGATGATCGCGGGTCCGCATCCGTCGCTGCACCACGGTTTGGTCCTGAGCGCCGAGGTCGCTGTCGGATTCGTGGCGAGCAGTCTTGCGATCCAATATCTGTACGAGCAGCGCAGCGTGGGCTTCTGGCTGATCAATTCGGGCTATCACTTGCTGCAATTCCTGCTGATGGGCATGGTCCTGGCCCTCTGGCCCTGACCTTCCCGCTCTGCCCCCTTCCCCGCGCGTGGCCACGCGTCTAGGGACATCGCAGGGAAGGGGAAGAGAGCCGCCCATGAAGTTGATGACCGGCAACGCCAATCGCGTGCTCGCCAAGGCGATCGCCGACTATCTTGAGATCGGCCTGACCGACGCCTCCGTCCGCCGTTTCGCGGACGAGGAAGTGTTCGTCGAAATCCACGAGAACGTGCGCGGCGAGGACGTGTTCGTGCTCCAGTCGACGGGCTATCCGACCAACGACAATCTGATGGAGCTCTTGATCTGCATCGACGCGCTGCGCCGCGCGTCGGCCAAGCGGATCACCGCGGTCGTCCCTTATTTTGGCTATGCCCGGCAGGATCGTAAGCCCGGCCCCCGCACGCCGATCTCGGCCAAGCTGGTCGCCAATCTAATCACGGTCGCGGGCGCCGATCGCGTGCTCTCGGTCGATCTCCATGCCGGCCAGATCCAGGGCTTCTTCGATATCCCGACCGACAATCTCTATGCCGCGCCGGTCATCTCGGCCGATATCATGGCGCGCTTCGGCAAGAGGAACCTGATGGTCGTCTCGCCCGACGTGGGCGGCGTGGTCCGCGCGCGGGGTCTGTCCAAGCGGCTCAACAACTGCCCGCTCGCAATCGTGGACAAGCGCCGCGAGAAGCCGGGCGAATCCGAAGTGATGAACATCATCGGCGACGTCGAGGGCCGCTTCTGCATCCTGGTCGACGACATCGTCGATTCGGCCGGCACGCTCTGCAACGCCGCCGCCGCGCTACGCGAAGCGGGCGCGGAGGATGTGGTCGCTTATGTCAGCCACGGCGTGCTGTCGGGGGGCGCGGTCGCCCGCGTCGAAGGCTCGCAACTGTCCGAGCTGGTGATCACCGATTCGATCCAGCCGCTCCAGCCCGTGCTCGACGCCAAGAAAATCCGCATCGTCCCGATCGCGCCTTTGCTGGCCGAGGCGATCAAGCGTATCTCCGACGAAAGCTCGGTCTCCAGCCTGTTCGATTGATTACCGGCCCCGGCCCGCTAGATCACGCCGCGGCGACCTGGTCGCGCCCGCCGGCCTTGGCGCGGTAGAGCGAGAGGTCGGCGCGTGCCATTGCCTGCGATAGGGTGGTTTCGTCGGCATGGACGCGCGCGAGGCCGATGCTGAGCGAGAAGGCGGGCAGACCGGTCGAGGCGGGATCGGGCATCGCCCGGATCGTCTCGGCCAGCGCGCGCGCATCCTGATCGTCGCCGGTCGGCGCCGCCATCACGAACTCGTCCCCACCCAGCCGCACGAACATGCCGCCCCGCTCGGCGGCGAGCGCCTGCATGCGGCAGGTCAGGGCGATCAAGACCGCGTCGCCGGTGGCATGGCCGTGCGTGTCGTTGATCGTCTTGAAATGGTCGATATCGATCAGGAACAGGCTGGTGTGAGGCCGCGCCAATTCCGTGTCATGCTGCTTGAGCGCTGTGCGGTTCCAGGCGCCCGTGAGCGCGTCGCGCAACGCCGATTCCTTAAGCTCGCGCAGCGCGCGCTCCCACGGCGTGGCAAGCAAGCCGAGATTGAGCACGCCGAGCAGGATCTGATCCTGCAGCATCGGCAGCAGATCGAGCGTGGTCGAACTGAACGCGCCCCACAATTCGACGCAGATCGAGATCACATAGCCCGGCCCATACGCCAGCATCGCGATACCCACGATCCGGCGCGGCGTGGCGACATCCTGCCCGCCGCGCAGGATCGCGAGCGCGCAGATCACCATGCACGCACCCAGCCCGACCGAGCCGAGCACATGGCTGACCACGCCGCCGGAGGCGCGCGGAAGCAGGAGCAGCGGCAGGGCCACCGCCAGCGCGGTCCCCAGGATCGGGAGTGCCATCCATTGCCGGAAAGCCGGCTTGCCGTCGAAGATGCGCATGCCCGTGACGAGCAGGAAATCGGCGAGGGCGACCAGGCCATAATCCATCGCGCTCGACAACGGCGTCGCCGGGCCGGGCCGGAATTCGAAGCCGAACAGTGCTAGCGCATACAGGACCGAGCTCATCCCCCAATGAAGGAGATAGGTCTGCTCGCGCCGCCGCACCCAGAAGGTGACGAAGATCGCCGCATAAGCCGCGCTCTCCAGCAGGCTGCACAGGCGCAGCGTCGGGATATCTGGTGTGGGAAACATCTGGCGCCGTTCTCGATCCGAAACCGCTAACCGAAAGAGGTTAAAGCCATCTGGATTTGCACTGTTCCGGACCTGAACCGGTTCCAGAATCGCCTTATCGCCGGAAAGGACCGATCCGTCCTTATTGCAATGATAGCGCTATCCAAAGCGTCTTTCCGGTCGGGCTAGTCGACATGGTGAGATGGGGGGCGCAGGCCAAACCGCGCCCCCCGAACCAGGTGCCATTACGGAAGACTGAAGGCGGGAGGGCCCGCTCTTTCTTAGCTCGCGTTCATCGCGGCCTGGTTGCCGCTATCCTCGTTCATCATCTCGTCGCTGGCATTGGTGTCCGCCGTGTTCGAAAGCTCGGCCGAGGCATTCGCCGCGTTGGTCGCGGCCTCATCGCTCTTGTGGCACGCGCCAAGCATGAGCGCCGCGGCGACGGCGCCGCCGGTCAGGAACGTCCGGATGTTCATTAGCAATCCCCCTATGCCGACCCCTCGCGTCGACAGGCAAATCGTCGCCCAAAGCGGCGCTCTTGTCCAGTCTCGGTAACCATAAGCATCCGCCAGGGGCGATTGCGGGCAAAGAAAAGGGCCGCTGTCGCCAGCGACCCTTTCCTTTTTCCGGTTCGGATCCGAAGATCAGAACTTGAAGCGCGCGCCCAGCAGATAACGGGACGACCCTTCCTGCATGAAGAAGGTCTCGAGCTTGTCGCGACCGTACATGCGGGTGCCCTCCTTGTTGAGGTTGATGCCCTCGAACGACACCGCGAGGTGCGGCGTGATGTCGTACGACACGTTCAGATCGAGCTCACCGTACGGCGCCGTGAACACGGGGTTGTGGCTACCGCCGACGTTGAGGTTCGATAGGAACTTCGCACGCCAGTTCCACGCCAGGCGGGCCGAGATGCCGTGCTTATCGTAGATCGCGGTGATGTTGTACGTATCCGACAGGCCGACCAGCGCGAACTGGTTGGCGGTCGGATCCGCATTCACGTCGGCGCCGACATTGCCCCGCACCATCGTGTAGCTGGCGGCGAGACCGAAGCCCGTATTGCCGAGGAAATATTCGCCGGCGAGCTCGAAGCCCCATAGCTTCGCATCCTTGTTGTTGATCGGCGTGTTCACCGAGAAGTTGAACAAGGGATCGTTCGCATCCGCGACGATGTCGACCGCGGCCAGCGTCGAGTCGACGAAGGCCTGGTTGAGCGAGCGGGTGGTCGCATTGTAGTTCGCCAGGAACTGCTGCGTCGCCGCCGCCGTGCTGCCGCCATTCTCCTGCATCAGCGCGGTATAGGTGAACAGATTGACGTCGCTGAGATCGGCACCGAGCGCCTGCAGCTGCGTCTTGGCCGTGCCCGAGCGCGAGCCCGGGGTCGCCGCCGTCGGGTCACGCAGGCCGAACAGCTGCTCGTTCACCAAGCTGTTGCCGATGAAATTGTGGACGCGCTTCTCGAAGAAGCCGGCCGAGAAGAAGCTGCCCGGCTTCACATACCATTCGAGCGACAGGTCGAAATTGTCCGAGATGAGCGGCGCCAGGTTGGGATTGTTCTGGAAGCCGCCGGCCACGCCACCCAGCGTGGTCGGACGCCCCGGCGCGGTTACCGAGGTGGACGCGAACAGGTTGCCGTAGCTCGGCCGCGAGATCGTCCGGCCGAACGAGAGGCGGCCGATCACATTGTCCCGCAGGTTGATCGAGAAATCCATTTGCGGGAGCAGGTTGTTGTAGCTGCCGCGGCCGGAAACCGGCTGCTGCGTGCTGGAAAGCTGGACGGTGAAGTCATTGTCCGCGTTCCACACGATCGCGGTCGGGATCGCCTGGAGCGACAGCGCGTGGACCTTGGTCTGCTCGTACCGCGCGCCCGCGACCAGGGTCGCGTCATGGTCGGCGATCTGGCCCTTCCAGGTCAGCTGGCCATAGACCGCCCAGATGTCCTCCTTGACGCGATTGTCGGCATTGCCCGTGATCGCGTTGGTCTTGCCGCCGTTCGGGTTCGCCGGGTTGGTGTAGTAATTGTAGAGCGTGTTGTAGAGCTTGGTCGCATCCTCGGTCCGCCAGGCGATCAGATCGTCGCCGGTGGCCTTCGGATCATGCTGATGGAATTTGCAGACCAGGCAGAATTCCTGGACCTGGCCGGGCGCGATCGCATTGACGTCGCGCGGGATCGCATTGCCCCAGTCGCCCATCGTCAGCTGGGTGTTATACTGGGTCTGACGGGTATCGGTGGTGCTGTAGGTACCGCCGAGATCGAAACGGCTGCCGCCCCCGAAATCCCAGCCCGCGTCGATGCGGCCCTGTTTGATCTTCTGCGTCTGGGTCGACTTGAACTGACGCTCGACCTGCGTGGCGAGATCGCCCACATCCCAATGGCCGTTATTGTTGCCCTTGGCGGCGTCGTTGGTCGAGATGGTCGCCACCGGGAAGCCGTTGTCGCTCTGGTCCAGGCCCCATTGCGACAGGATCGGCGACGAGAAAGCGACCGTGGTCGAGGTCTGGCCATTCGGATTGTCGGGCAGGCTCGACGACTTGCCGATATGGCCGTCGACCGCGATCGTGAAATTCTCGGTCGCATGCCATTTCAGGTTGCCGCCGATGTCCCACATCTCGTTCTTCTGGGCGCGATAGGCCTGTTCCGAACCCGTATCCTTGGTCGAGCCGTTCTCGACCTCGTGCAGGTAGGACGTGGTGTGGATGTTGCTGCCCGGCTGGGTGGTGAAGGTCACCACGTCGAACGGACGGTTGAACCAGTTCGACTGGTCCGAACGGCGCTCGGATTCGATGTTGCGGACGTAGAGACCGTCCACCGACACTTCCCAGGCATCCGACGGCTTGAACTGGATCACGCCCTGCGTGTTGAAGCGGGTGCGGCTGTCTTCCGAGAAGTGGTAGCGGAAGTCGTCAGGCACGCCGACATAACCGCTGGTGGGCACGTTGTTCAGCTTGGTCTGGCCGTTGATGTACGGGCCCGCGGTGTTGAGGAAGGCCGCCACCGGCACGATGTTCCAGCCGTTGTTCGCGACCGAGGGCACGCTGAAATTGCGCTTCTGGTAGCTGGCGAAGAGCGTCGCGCCGAACGTCTGTTCCGGATTGCTCCAGCTCAGCAGGCCCGAGACTTCCGGGGTCACATGGCTGCCGCAGGAGATGCAGTCCTTGGAGCTGGTGTCGTAATCGGCCTTGACGCCAATCGAGCCATTGAGACCGCTCTGGCGCGCGTCCAGCGGCTTCCGCGTGACGACGTTGATGGTGGCGCCGATGCCGCCGGTCGGAACCGAGGCGCGGCCAGTCTTGTAGACCTCAAGTGTCTTCACGCCTTCCGACGCGAGGTTCGAGAAATCGAAGGAACGGTCGAAACCGCCCGCACCGTCGCCGCCCTGGTCGCCGCCGACCGCGACGATGTTGGATGCCGGCAGCTGGCGGCCGTTCAGCGTCACCAGATTATATTGCGAGCCGAAGCCGCGCACCGTGACGGTCGAACCTTCACCGTTGCGGCGGTCGATCGACACGCCGGTGATGCGCTGGAGCGATTCGGCAAGGTTGGTATCGGGGAACTTGCCGATATCCTCCGACGAGATCGCGTCGACCACGCCCAGGCTGTCGCGCTTGATCGCGATCGAGCGCTCGAGCGAGGCGCGGATACCGGTAACAACGACTTCGTCGCCCGCTTGCGCGTCGGCTTGCGCAACCGCGGACGGTTGAGCACCCGGAGCAGCCGTGTTCGGATTCGGAGACGCGGTCTGGGCGAAAGCGGCACCCGGAACCATCAGACAGGTGGCGATCGCGAAAGCGGAAGCCGAGCGCGCAAGCGCCGGCGAAAGCCGTAAGCCGTTCATATTACCTCCCTTTTACGGCGACTTTCCCCAGGCGCCGTTTCGTTAGGACAAGCAGTGTTTTCCTGCTTGCCTTGCGGGGTATCAGGATAGACATCGATGTCAATGATCTGGGAGATAGCGCTAACAGGCTGGTGCTGTTTGATTATCCCGGATGCGATCAAGAAGCGGCGACGTCGGGATGGCTCGGATCAAGCCAAGCAGGAGGAAAAAGGACGGCCACCGCGCAAGGCACGGCAGCCGTCAATGCCCGGCTGAAAGGACAGCCTGGGGGGTTAGGAAACCCGAAGAGGGTTGCGCAATGGGGCTTCTTCGTTGAAACCGACATCGATGTCAAATCCTATCCCCAGCCCAGCAGCGCGACCGTTGCAAGCGCCTGCCCAGACGATAGATAATGATGTCGTGGCGGGGGCTTATATCCAGCATAGTGCGACGCGGCTTTTCCGCCTTTCGATCGGCGTCTTCTTCATCGGCGGGTTCCTGTCGTCGACGATCAGCCTGTTCGTGCCGCGCATGACGCTGGTCTACGGGCTCGATTATGTCCGCGCGCTGCTGATCCAGTTCGCCTTCCACATGAGCTACCTGCTGTTCGCGGTGCCGATCGCACTCGCGATCATCGCGATGGGTTATATGCGGTCGGCCGCGACCGGCCTCGCGGTGATGGCGGCATCGTGCCTATTGTTCCTGTGGGCGCACGGCCTGCACAGCTATGCGATGGTGCTCTTCTCCCTGCTCGCCTTGTCGGCCGGCATCACCTTCCTCCAGATCGCGGCGAATACGGTGGTCGCGGTGGTCGGCAATGCCGAAGGTGCCGCCTATCGGCTCAACCTTTTGCAGGCGTTCAATTCGGTCGGCACCGTCCTCGGCCCGCTGGTCGCCGCGCAATATGTGCTGGGCAATCCGGCCACTACGGGGATTCCCGCGATCTTGGAGATCGCCCCGCCCTTCCTGTTCGCGATCCTGCTGCTGACGGCGCTTGCCGTCACCTTCTTCGTCAACCGCGCGTTGCTCGACTGGTCCGAGCAAGCCGACATGGCAGGCGCGCGGCTCGACTGGCCGGTGCTGGTGCGCAACCGCCGGCTGATGGCGGGCGCGGTCGGCATCTTCGTCTATGCCGGCGCGGAGGTCGCGATCGGCGCGTTGCTGGTCAACTATCTGGTGAGGCCCGACGTGTTCGCCGCCGCGCCGGTGACCGCGGCGCGGATGGTGAGCCTCTATTGGGGCGGCGCGATGCTCGGGCGCCTCGCGGGCGCCTATGCGATGAAGCAGGTTCGCCCGGCGACCTTGCTGATGCTCGCGGCGATCGGCGCGGCGGCGCTTACCGGCGTCGCGGCGACCGCGCTGGGCGTGATCGGTGGAATCGCGCTGCTCGCGGTTGGGCTCTGCAATTCGATCATGTATCCCACCATCTATGTCCTGGCGCTGCCCGAGGATCCCAAATTGGCAACCCCCGGGGGAACCGTGCTCTGCATGGCAGTGGTGGGCGGCGCGATCGTGCCGATGCTGACCGGGGCGCTCGCCGACCGGATAGGGCTGGCGACGGCACTCGTCTTGCCAGCCGTTTGTTATTTGTTCATCGCTGCGTTCGCACGGGCTTGTCGGGGATCAAGGGTTTGACCGTCGTAACCATCAAGGACGTTGCGGCACGCGCGGGGGTTTCGCCCAAGACGGTGTCGCGCGTGATCAACGGTGAGGCGCATGTCCGTGCCGACAAGCGCGAGCAGGTGCTGCGCGTGGTGCGCGAGCTGGATTACCGGCCCAACGCCTTCGCGCGCAGCCTTTCGAGCTCGCGCTCCTATTTGCTGGGCTTCCTCACCGACGATCCAAGCTCGGGCTATGCCGCGGACGTGCAATTGGGCGCGCTCAAGCGCTGCCGCGAACGCAGCTACCATCTGCTGGTCGAGCCGATCGATCGCAACGACCCGCATTGGGCGCGCGAGCTGGCGGGCACGCTCGGCACGCTACGGCTCGACGGGATCATGCTGACCCCGCCCTTGTGCGACGACCCCAAGGTGCTCGAGGTGATCGAGACTGCAGACCTGCCCTATGTCCGTATCTCGCCGAGCGGCGAAGAGGATCGGTCGGGCTATGTCCGCATGGACGACCAGGCCGCCGCCGCCGAGATGACGCGCCACCTGATCTCGCGCGGCCATAAGCGCATCGGCTTCCTCAAGGGCGACCCCGCGCACAGCGCCTCGCGCAAGCGTTTCGCCGGCTTCGTCGAGGCGATGATCGCGGCGCATCTGCCGATCGATCCCGCAATCGTGTTGGAGGGCGATTTCTCGGTCCGCTCCGGCGTCGAGCTGGGCGAGAAATTGCTGTCCGCCGCCGAGCGGCCGACCGCGGTGTTCGCGTCGAACGACGACATGGCGCTGGGCCTGCTGATGGTGGCGATGAAGCATCATCTGAGCGTGCCCGAGCAGCTCGCGATCGGCGGGTTCGACGACGCGCCGACCTCGCGCCTAGCCTGGCCGCAGCTCACCACGATCCACCAGCCCAAGGCGGCGATGGCGGCGGCGGCGGTCGATATGCTGACCGACCCTTATTACCGCCAGGCCGAAAGCAGCGTCGGCTTCCGCCGGTCGTTGGACTATCAGCTCAAGGTGCGGGGAAGCACGATGGTGGAGGAGTGAGCCGGTGCCAAACAGACCTAGCGGTTGGGATCGACCGCTAGTCGCCACTGGTAACGCCTCCCTAGCGCGGCAGCACGGCCCATATCGTCTCCGCAATGCCGACCATATGATCGGCGCGCTCTGGTTCAGCGCCTCGGTTTAGCGACCCAGGGGCAGCCTCGCCCACCTCCCCGGGGCGCCTCGGAGTCAGACTGTGGCGGAGCGAGGCAAGAGAAAGGGGCCGGCGGGGCGTTGGCGATCCGAAATTGGAGAGCGCCAAGCGCCTTCTCTGCGCCATCGCCGGGATAAGCACAAATTACATACTAACAAGCGGAGGCAAGTTCCTGCGCATGCGTCGACTTTTCGAGTGGTGAGACCGGATCAATGTCCGTCATTCTCCGCAAAATACTTATCCACGTGATCCATAAAGGCCGCAATCTTCGCGTTTCTTGTTGCGTCGAAGTTAGCGTTCCTTGATTCGTTAATTATCCTATCTTCCTGCCCATGAAGGTTTTCGACCGTGTATTTAACCCCATCCGCCTTAAGACCGACAATATCGAACCCTCTTAAGGCAGCAGCGTAGCCGGTCATGTAGCTTGAAGTTGGAGCCTCGGGGCATCCCTTAACAACCTCAGAGAATTCAAAACTTCTTTTCGACTTCAGCGCAGCCGCCAATACATATATAGCACCCGTGCCACCAAGAGTTATCCCCGGACCGAGCAAATCAAAGCTATTATTTAGCTTCGCTTTCCCTCCGGCGGAATGTATAGCAGTCTCTTTTTGTGCAAAATTTGCCTGAAATTCGCGGCGTAGCTCCGTCATTACAGTCTTACTTTCAGTAGAACTATCTAAAAGCTTTCCACTCAACATCTTTATATCATCAATAGTAGATGAAATTGTGGCAGTGCTGCCTTTAAGATCTTCAGCAGCGTCTCGCACTGAACTCAGAGCTCCCTCGACGCTATTGCCAGCCGTAAGCGATTGAATGATAGCGATAATCGCAAGGAGTAGGGATGAGAGACCTAGGGCAAACGATATTATCCCCGGGAGATCTTTAATCCCGTCCCAGTGTACGGATACTGACCCGATCAGGAGCGCAGATAGAATTCCGGTGATATACCAAGAATGCGTATTCCAACTTCTCATCGAAAGCATTCCCCCCACCTCGCTTATCGCGATGCAATCAACCTTGGGGCTGGCTACGCTTACTCCTCGCCCATGCGCAAGGCCGCAATAAACGCCTCCTGGGGGATCGATACGGACCCATATTCCCGCATGCGCTTCTTGCCCTCTTTCTGCTTCTCGAGGAGCTTGCGCTTGCGGGTGGCGTCGCCGCCATAGCATTTCGCGGTCACGTCCTTGCGGAGCGCGGCGATGGTCTCGCGGGCGATGACCTTGCCGCCGATCGCGGCCTGGATCGGGATCTTGAACATGTGGCGCGGGATCAGGTCCTTCAGCCGCTCGCACATGCCGCGCCCGCGCGCTTCAGCGGCGGCGCGGTGGACGATCATGCTGAGCGCATCGACCGGCTCTTCGTTGACCAGGATCTGCATCTTGACGAGGTCGCCCTCGCGATAGCCGATCTGGTGATAGTCGAAGCTGGCATAGCCGCGGCTGATCGACTTCAGCCGATCGTAGAAATCGAACACGACCTCGTTCAATGGCAGCTCGTAGGTGAGCTGCGCGCGACCGCTGACATAGGTGAGGTTCTTCTGGATGCCGCGCCGATCCTGGCAGAGCTTGAGGATCGAGCCGAGATATTCGTCGGGCACGTAGATCGTCGCCTCGATCCACGGCTCCTCGATCATCTCGATCCGATTGGGATCGGGCATGTCGGCGGGATTGTGCAGTTCGATCATCTGCGCATCCTCGGTCTTCGAGTGCGACAGATGGATATGATAGACGACCGACGGCGCGGTGGTGATCAGGTCGAGATCATATTCGCGCATCAAGCGTTCCTGGATGATCTCCAGGTGCAAGAGGCCGAGGAAACCGCAGCGGAAGCCGAAGCCCAAAGCCGCCGACGTCTCCATCTCGAAGCTGAAACTCGCGTCGTTGAGGCGCAGCTTGGAGATGCTGTCGCGCAATTTCTCGAAGTCGTTGGCGTCGGTCGGGAACAGGCCACAGAACACGACCGGCTGGACCTCCTTGAAGCCCGGTAGCGGCTCGGCCGCAGGCTTCTTGGCGTCCGTGATCGTGTCGCCGACGCGGGTTTCGGTGATCTCCTTGATCTGCGCGGTAATGAAGCCGATCTCGCCCGGCCCGAGCTCGCTCAGTTGCTCGATCTTGGGGCGGAAGCAGCCGACGCGGTCGACCAGATGCTGAGTGCCGCCCGCCATGAAGGCGATCTGCTGGCCCTTCTTGAGCACGCCTTCCATCACGCGCACCAAGATAACCACGCCGAGGTAGGGGTCGTACCAGCTGTCGACCAGCATCGCCTTTAGGGGCGCATTGGCGTCGCCTTTGGGTGCGGGAATCTTGGCAACGATCGCGTCGAGGATCTCGTCGATGCCGATGCCGGACTTGGCCGAGGCGAGCACGGCTTCGGACGCGTCGAGGCCGATCACTTCCTCGATTTCGTGACGGACCTTTTCGGGTTCGGCGGCGGGCAGGTCGATCTTGTTGATGACGGGCACGATCTCATGGTCGTACTCGATCGACTGATAGACGTTGGCGAGCGTCTGCGCTTCCACGCCCTGCGCGGCATCGACCACCAGCAAGGCGCCTTCGCACGCCGCCAAGCTGCGGCTGACCTCATAAGCGAAGTCGACGTGGCCGGGCGTGTCCATCAGATTGAGGACATGGCCCTTCCAGTCGAGGCGCACGGTCTGCGCCTTGATCGTGATGCCGCGTTCCTTCTCGATATCCATATTGTCGAGTACCTGGGCCGACATTTCACGCTCGGTCAGGCCGCCGGTGCGCTGGATCAGGCGATCGGCAAGCGTCGACTTGCCATGATCGATATGCGCGATGATCGAGAAATTACGGATCTTGTCTTGGGGAGTCATAGGCGGGAGCGCCTAGCAGGGGTGCGCCAGTCACGCAAAGAGCAAGGCGCCGTTCCCGCGTCATCCTAGCGAAAGCTGGGATCTCGTGAGAGATAGCGACCGCCTGAGATCCCAGCTTCCGCTGGGATGACGAGATTACTTCTTCGCGGCAGGCTTCTTGGGCGCCGCCTTGGCAGCCGCCGGCGCTGCGCCGCCCTTGAGCGCGGCAAGCTCGGCCTTGAGCGCGTCCACTTCGTCGCGGGCCGCTGCCGCCATCGCCTTCACCGCTTCGAATTCCTCCCGGCTGACGAAGTCGAAGCCGCCGATCCAGCTCTTGAACTTCTCGCGCGCGTTGGATTCGGCCTCGCGCCCGACGCCCGCCATCGTGCCGGCAAAGCCGTTCATCATCTTCGCGAGGTCCTCGAAGAACCGGTTGTCGCTCTGCATCTGTGCCACTCCTTAGGTGTATTAGTCGGCTAAATGGGTAGCTCCTGTCCATTTGGCAATATCAGGACGATATGCGCGTGGCAGCGAGCAGGAATTCGACATTACCTTCGGGGCCGGTGATCGGGCTCTTCTCGATGCCGATAACGTGCCAGCTTTTACTCTCGGCCCAGGCGCGCGCCTCCGCGCAGACGCGTTCGTGGATGGCGGGATCGCGCACCACGCCGCCCTTGCCCACTTCCTCGCGTCCCGCCTCGAACTGCGGTTTGATCAAGGCGACCATCCGCGCGTCGGGCTTGGCGAAGCTGATCGGGCGGTCGAGCACCTTGGCCAGGCCGATGAAGCTCGCGTCGCATACGATCAGATCGACCGGTTCGGGGATTTCCGCCGCCGTCAGGTTGCGGGCGTTGGTCTTCTCCAGCACGATCACGCGATCGTCCTGACGCAGCTTCCAGGCGAGCTGATTGGTGCCGCTATCGACCGCGTAGACCTTCGCCGCGCCGCGGGTGAGCAGCACGTCGGTGAAGCCGCCGGTCGAGGAGCCCACATCGATCGCGACCACGCCGGTCACGTCCCATCCGAAATGCGCGAGCGCGTGGTCGAGCTTGATCCCACCGCGCGACACCCAGGGATGGTCGCGCCCGCGCACGTCGAGCGACGCATCCGCGGGCACCTGGTCGCCCGCCTTGGCGATCTTGCGGTCGCCGAGAAAGACCAGGCCCGCCAGGATCAGCGCCTGCGCACGGGTCCGGCTTTCCGCGAGGCCGCGGTCCACGAGCAACTGATCGGCGCGGATGCGGGCCATGGGCAAGCAGATAGTCGCGTACACGCCGCCGCGCCATCCGCCTTTACGCTTGCCACTCTGGCGCGGCCATGCGATTCTGAATCACCAGATCGGTTAAGGGGCGCCACCAATGATCACCTGCATCCGCGAGGTTCGCAACGCCAGGGGGCTGACCCTGCTCGATGTCGCGCAGCGTTGCGATCCGCCGACCACCGCCCAGACGATCGGACGGCTCGAGACGGGCACGCGCACGGTCAGCGTTCGCTGGCTCAACCGGATCGCGCGCGCGCTCGGCGTCGAGGCGGCGGACCTGGTGCGCACGCCGGACAAGGCCGAGCTTCCCATCGCCGCCTTGCTGGCAAGCGACGGCGCGCATGCGCCGGCAAAGGCGCTCGCCGCCACCCCGCCGCAGCCCGGCGAGGATGCGATGGCAGTCCTGGTCGAGCAGGGCGTGGGCGATTATCGCGCGGGCGACATGATCTGGTGCGAGCGGCTTGCGCCCGAAAATTACGGCCCCGCGCTCAACCGCGACGTGTTGGCGCCGCGCGCGGGGGGCCGCTTCGCCTTCGGGCGGATGATCGGGCTGGAGGCCGACCGGCTGTTGCTATTGCCGCTCGCCAGCGGCGCGCGCCAGACCGTGATCGTGGATGCGCCCTGGATCGGCGTCGCGCGCCGGTTGGTGCGCGACCTCTAGATCTCAGGATCCGGACCGGCGCGGACTGCCCGCCGGCTTTGCGCCCGGATAGCGGCCATCGGGCGTGATGCTGAGGTCGATCACGCACGTCGTGCGGAATTCGGGATGCGGGCCGCAGGAGACGCCGGCAAAACGCAGTTCCGGCGAATAGACGATCGTGCGGTGGCCGCGGTCGGCGACGCCGTCGTCGATAATGAGCTGTCGCACGACGTCCGCGGCATCGACCGGCCCATAAGCGATCACCTCGGCGACGTATCCGCCACCGCCGTGGCGGCGCGCGCGGTCCGCGGGCGTCGAGCCGTCGCTGCCTTCGTGGCCGGTACCCCCCTGCGCCTGGTCTGCCGCCAGATCGGCTGCGCTGGCTGCCAGGAGCGGCGCCGGCGCGACCGGACCCAGCGGTGCCTGATGCCCAAGGAAGGCGATGGTCTCGTCGACCACCTCGACCCCTTCCTGCGTCTCCATCTCGGTATCGACGCCAGGATAATGGAGCAGCTTGGCGTGGAAATAGGTGCGATATTGCCGAAGCCCCGCGGCATAGGCTGCCGGATCGGTGCGCGCCGCGTTGAGCGCGGCCAGCACCTGATGCTCGAACGGCGTCTCGGCCGCCACGGGCAACGCGCTCGCCGAGAAGATCGAAATCGCGCCCAGCAAGGCTAACCGCATATGCGCCCCGATACCGCCGTTAAATCATATTGACGCCGAAATGACATGCGGCGACCGGATGAGGTGCGGCGTGTATCGGGAATTTGTTAAATTTGAACGAATGCGCGGAACCGAACCTTCGACAAATAGTTGCAGTGACCTCCTCGCGGATATTCTAGATATTTCGCATATTTACATATTCCGTTAATAAATTTTTCTTCCGATCCACTTGCTAACCGGAACAAACGTTTCGGATGTGGTTTAATACCGCGTTTGTATCGTTGCGTTTGTGGGGTCTTCAATGCAGTGGGTTGGCGTATTGGTGGCGTTCGCCTTGGTGCTGGACTTGCCCGTTGGCGCACAGGCGCCGACAGGCAACCGATCCGCAACCGCCAAGGGGCGTGTTTTCCGCGTGCACGATGCTGGCGCGCACGGCGGCAAATCGCCGCTGCTGGCGGATTGCGACGAGACCGTCATCATGCCCTCGCCCCTCTCGCCACGACCGCCGTTGCGGCGCGCGACCTATTCCGCCAGGCCGACGCGCCCGCATCACCCGCACATCCGGCCGAAACGCCACGTGACGCACAAGCACTTCGTCCATCATGCGAGGCACCAATCGGCCCATCATCGCCGTCGCCCGGCCGCGCATCGCCCGGCGGGCCGGCGCGCGGTCCTGCACCGCGTGACTTACGTCAGTCCGCTCTGCGCAAAACGGAGCGAGGCCATCAACCAGATGCTTGGCCTGCCCGGCTATGAGGTGACCCAGCCGCCGATCGCCGCGGACAGCACACCCGACGTCCTTCCAACCTTCGTCGATCTCCCGCCTGTTATCGGGCCGGCGCCGATCGCGGGCGGAGGCGGCGGCCCGACCGGCCCGGGCCCGATCGTCGTTTTCCCAGGCGGTCCGATCTATCCCCCCGGTCCCGGGCCGATCATCGTCGGGCCGCCCGGGCCACCGGTAGGACCGCCCGTCACTCCGCCTGTCGTATCGAGCGCACCCGAACCGTCGAGCTGGGCGATGATGCTGTTCGGAATGATGCTGATCGGCGGCACGGCGCGTCGGCGCGCCGCCCGGAGAGATGCTTAGGGTCCGGACCCTAATACGGATCGCAGGCGCTGGTATCGCCGCGCTCACAGGCAGCGACACGGCGGCGCCATTCATCGCGCTGACGTTCATAGGCCGCATTGGCATCACGATAGCGCGCGAGCTTGGCGGCATCGGCCGTCTGGCGCTGCGCCACCGAGCGCTGGACGCTGCGGTTGAGATCCTGCGTTTGCCGGCGATCGGCGCGGTGCGCCTCGTCTTCCTGCTGCGCTTGCGCGGAGACGGCAACGGGCACGAACGCCAGGACAAGCCCAAGCAACAAACGCATGCCGGGCTCTTGACCGCTCCCGGCTTGCCCGGCGCTGAACGTCAGGCGGGCTGCGGATCGCCTGTGACCGGCGCGCCGCCCGCGAAGCGTTCGAGATCGAGGATGCCCGCGCGCTTGGCGACGATGGTCGGGACCAACGCCTGGCCGGCGACATTGATCGCGGTACGCCCCATGTCGAGAATCGGATCGATCGCGAGCAGCAACCCCGCCCCTTCGAGCGGCAGGCCGAGCGTCGAGAGCGTGAGCGTCAGCATCACCACCGCGCCGGTCAGGCCCGCAGTCGCGGCCGAGCCGATCACCGACACGAATATGATCAGCGCATAATCGGCGAGATGGAGCGGGATGCCGTAGAATTCGGCAACGAAGATCGCCGAAACCGCGGGATAGATGGCGGCACAGCCGTCCATCTTGGTGGTCGCGGCGAGCGGAACCGCGAAGGCGGTATAGGCACGCGGCACACCCAAAGCACGCTCGGTCACGTCCTCGGTCACGGGCAAGGTGCCGACCGAGGAGCGCGAGACGAAACCCAATTGGATCGCGGGCCAGGCCGAGGCGAAGAAGCGCAACGGGTTGAGCCCATTGGCGGCAAGCAGGGTCGGGTAGACCAGCAGCAGCACGATCGCGAGGCCGAGATAGACCGCGCCCGCGAAGCTGCCGAGCACGGACAAGGTGCTCCAGCCATAGCGCACCACCGCATCGCCGATCAGCCCGGCGGTACCGATCGGGGTGAGGCGGATCATCCAGTGGAGCAGCCGCCGGAAGACCGCGAGGGCGGAGGCATTAAAAGTGAGGAAAGCCTCGCCCGCTTTGCCGACCCGAACCGCCGCGGCGCCGATCGCGATTCCCGCGACGATGATCTGGAGCACGTTGAACGAAAGCGCGGTGGTCGCAGCGCCATCCTGGATCTGGGTCGAGGCGGTCAGGCCCAATATGTTGACCGGAATCAGGCCTTTCAGGAAATCGACCCAGGTGCCGCGCGTGTCGGGTATGGTCGCGCTGTGCACGTCGAGCCCGGCATGCAGACCCGGCTGGATGATCAGGCCGAGCGCGATCCCGATCGACACCGCGATCAACGCGGTGAGCGCGAACCAGAGCAAGGTCTGCCAGACCAGCTTGGCGGCATTCTCAAGGTCGCGCAGCGCGGCGATCGAGCTTACGATCGCGGTGAAGACGAGCGGCGGGACCAGCGCCTTCAGCAACTGGACGAACAATTGGCCGACCGTGTGCAAGGCGACCGCGAAGCCCGTATCCGGCCCGCCTACCGCGCGCGCGGCGAACCCCAGACCGAGCCCGATCGCCATGCCGGCGAGGACCTGAATGCCGAACGAGGGAAAACGGCGGGACGAGGTTGAACTGCTCATAAGCGGCAGGTGGTATCACCCCTTCCACCGGCCAACATAGCTTTTCTGCTGAGCCGCCAAGCGGGCGTCGCAACCCGCCGGGCCAGGTCAGATCAGCGAGACACCGTCTACATCGACCAGATCGGACCCGACATAGGTCCCCACCAGCCGGACGCGTTTTTCCACCTCGTCGACCGGCGTGCGCCGCAGGTCGAGCGCGAAACGTCCACCGGCATCCCGGCGCAGATAGAAGCTGCCGCCATCGCGCAGCAGGAGGCCGGTTTCATCGACCCGATGACCAATTTGCATGGCCGTGAATCTAGCGAAACCAGGACCGTTGCGCCATTGCGAAGCGTGCATCAATACGCTCCTCGCGCGCAGTGTTGCAGCGCAGCGACAACCTGCCGCAATCCCGTGCCACGCACCCGATAATTCCCCATCTGCATAGTAGGATTTCTTTCCCCGACGTTGCAGAGCCGCAACAACGAGACATCGGGTCGAGCGTTCCGGCCGACCGAACAAACTCAAAAAATAAGGGAAAGCAGATGGCCGCCCGTCATTTTCGCCATCGCTCATGCCGATGCGGCGCAAGCGGGAGGTGCCGAATGCGTCCTCCACAGCGGGCGATCCGCCGGCGCGTCTGACGCGCTCGGTCGCGGGCTTCGGCTGGTCGCATTCTTGGCTTTCTAGGGCCAAGCGGTTTCGAACCAGGGCGGCACCCAGGGCGTTGTCATCGCGAGGCGGCTTCCAAGGAGCGCGAGATGACGTCACGAAGCGAACTTCCCGGCAGTCGGCATGCGGCGCCACAAAAGATGCGCGCGGTCGGCCGCGTGCCTGAAGACGAACCGATTACGGTCAGCGTCTATCTCAAGGACCGGAGCGGCGATCCGTCGCGCGATGCGCTGGCGGAAGGTGCATTTCGCTCGCGCGCCGCGTTGCGCGAAACGCGCGAAGCCGATCATGCCGAAGACCTCGCCGCCCTGCGCAGCTTTGCCGAGGCGCATGGGTTGGAGGTCAAGCACGCGGATGCGGCGCGGCGGCTGGTTCAGCTCGAGGGCAATGCCGCCGCGATCGAGAAAGCGTTCGGAACCGAACTCCATCATTATGAGCGGAACGGCGTGGTCTGCCGGGGCCGCGAAGGCGCGCTCCATTTGCCGACCGACATCGTCGACAAGGTGGATGCGGTGCTGGGGCTGGACACCAGCCCGATCGCCACGCCCAAGATCGTGCCGCATCGCGGGCCCACGCCGCCTGCGGGCTTTCTGCCGACCGAAATCGCGGCGCTCTATGGATTGGGCGATCTCGACGCCTCGGGCCAGTGCGTCGGCATCATCGAACTGGGCGGGGGTTATACGTCCGCCGACAATGAGGCCGCCTTCAAGGCAATGGGACTTGCCGTTCCCGAGATCGTCTCCGTCGGTGTCGATGAAGGCACCAACAATCCCGGGGACACGAGCGGCGCGAATGGCGAGGTCGCGCTCGATATCCAGGTCGCGGGCGGGGTCGCGCGCGGCGCCAGGATCGCGGTCTATTTTGCGCCCAACACCAGCCAGGGCTTTGTCGATGCGATCAGCCAGGCGGTGCATGACGACACGCACCGCCCTTCGGTCATTTCGATCAGCTGGGGCTCGCCCGAAAGCAATTGGTCGGGCCAGGCGCTCACCGCGATGAATGCCGCGCTCAAGGATGCGGCCACGCTTGGCGTCACCGTCACGGCCGCTTCCGGCGATGCCTTGGCGACGGATGGGGAAGCCGACGGCAAGCCGCATGTCGATTACCCCTCTTCCAACCCCTATGTGCTCGGCTGCGGCGGCACGCGCGTGGATGCGTCGGGCGGCACGCTGACCGACGAAGTGGTCTGGAAGAGCAATGGCGGCGGCACCGGCGGCGGCGTCAGCGATCTCTTCCCCCTTCCCGACTATCAGGCTACGGCCAAAGTGCCCAAGCCGGCCTCGGCAAAAGGCGGCCGCGGGGTTCCGGACGTGGCGGGCGACGCGGATCCCGACAGCGGCTACCGGATCGTGACGGACGGCCAGACCGGCATCATCGGGGGGACGAGCGCGGTCGCACCGCTTTGGGCCGGCATCGTCGCGGGGTTGAACGCCGGTCGCGGCAAGCCGCTCGGCTTCGTCCATGCCAGCCTCTACGCCGACGCATCGGCCTTCCGCGACATCACGAGCGGCGACAACAAATCGGGCAACATCGGCTTTACCGCGGGTGCGGGCTGGGACCCGTGCACAGGTCTCGGCTCGCCCGCCGCCGCTCTGCGCAAGCTGCTCGGCGCGGCCAACTGAAGCCGGAGAGAGAAAGATGGCCACCGCACAATTGGCCGTTACGATCGCCGCGCTGACAGCCGGCATCGTCTGCTTTCTCCTCTATATCTATGCCACGATCACGGCGATCAGAGCCCGGGCGGCGGCGCTGCGATCCGGCACGCTTACGCCTTCGGACGACACCGGCATGCAACCTCGGACGATCAGCGTCGATGATCTGAGCAGGCTGGTGGAGGCTCTTGGCAAGCTTGCCGACAGTCTGTCGCGCGCGAATCCCGCGCTCACGTCTTTGATCGGCGCCCTCCTCTTCTTCGGAATCGCCGCGCTCAGCAGTGGCGCGCTCCGCGGCTGAGCACGGATAGGGGCCTGGCCTTCCGCTCTTCATAAAGCATTACTGGAATGATCTCGCATATCCGGGAATGCGGGCGCCTTCGCGACGGCTAACCAGAATTTTTATTTGCGAATTTCGTTATCATAAGCGAAAAGGGAGAAAGGGGAGAGAATCGGATGAAGGGCAAAATTGCGGCCGCCGTTACGGCTGTGGCCGTCGCGTTGGTGGCGTCTCCGGTAGCAGCCCAGCCTGGTTATGCGGATCCTGCGGGCTCGGGCGTTTTCGTATCGGCGGTGAGCTGGTTGCAAGGGACATTGTTGGGAACGGTCGCCACGGTTGCCGCCGTGATCGCTGTCGCCTGCGTCGGCTTCATGATGCTGACCGGCCGGATCAACTGGCGTTATGGCGCGACGGTCATCCTCGGCTGCTTCATCCTGTTTGGCGCGGCAAGCATCGTCGCCGGCATCCATTCGACCGCCATGCTCGGCCAATAAAAGATGGCGACGCTTGAGCGTGACACATTGTTCGTGGCGCTGACGCGACCGCAAATGTTCGGCGGGGTGACCTACAGCTTCTTTGTGGCCAACATGGTCGTGGCTACCGAATTGTTTCTCATTTTCCGGTCGGCCTGGGTGCTGGCCGCCGCGGCCATGATGCATGTCGCGGGCAGCCTGTTGTGCCTCAACGAGCCGCGCTTCTTCGACCTCTGGCTGGCGCGCATCGCCAATTGCCCGCGCGTGCGCAACTATCGGGTCTGGGGATGCAATTCCTACCGCGCCTGATCTCTGATCCAAAGATGGCCGCGCGCGAGCAGCCTGCCGGAAAGCAGCTGCCCTACGCACGCCATGTGGACGATTGCACGATCGAGACGCGCGACGGCCTGCTCATGCAGTTCATCCGGCTGCGCGGGCTGCTGTTCGAGACCGCCGACACGGATGAGCTCAATTATCGCAAGCGGCTGCGCGAGGCTGTGCTCCAGGCGATCGGGACCTCGCGTTTCGCCATCTATCATCACGTGCTGCGCCGCGAGGCGGAGGTCGAGCTGGCGGCGGAATTTCCCGATGCCTTTTCGCGCCGGCTCGACGCGGCGTGGAAAAGCCGCGTGGGCGCGCGCAAGCTCTATGTGAACGAGCTGTTCCTGACGCTGGTCCGCCGCCCGCTGCAAGGCCGGCTGGGAACGATCGACAAGGTTCGCCGGCGTCTTGGCCTGCGGTCCGAACCGGTCGAGACCTCGCGCTACGAGCTTCAGCAGCTCAAGGAGGCGAGCGACGCGCTCATGGCGTCGCTCGCGAGCTACGAGCCGCGGCTGCTCAGTGTCTACGATATGCGGCACGGCCCCTGTTCGGAGCCGCTGGAATTCCTGTCCTATCTTTTCAACGGGGAAATGCGGCCCAATCGGCTGCCCGAACAGGATCTGGGCGATTATCTCCCCTATCGTCGCGTCAGCTTTGGCCAGGACACGGTCGAGCTGGGACCAGCCGGCGCCAGTCCCCGATCCTTCGTCGGCATGGTCTCGATCAAGGATTATCCCGGCCAGACGACCCCCGGCATGCTCGACGATCTGCTTCGTCTCCCGTTCGAGCTCACAATCTCGCAATCCTTCGGGTTCGTGGATCGCCAGGCGGCGCTGTCGCGGATGAATCTGGCGTTGCGCCGGATGCGCTCGGCGGAGGACGAGGCGGTCAGCCTGCGTGGCGAGCTGGGGAACGCCAAGGACGAGGTGGCCGCGGGCCGCGCCGCGTTCGGCGAACATCATCTGACGATTGCGGTGCGGGGCGCTTCGCTGGGGCAGGTCAACGAAGGTGTGGCCGAAGTCCAGGCCGCGCTTGCCGATCTCGGCATCCTTTCGGTGCGCGAAGATATTGCGCTGGAGCCCGCTTTCTGGGCGCAATTCCCCGGCAATTTCAAATATGCCGCGCGGCGCGGGCTGGTTTCGACCGCCAATTTCGCGAGCCTCGCCAGCTGCCACAATTTCTCGCTTGGGCGACCGGTCGGCAACCATTGGGGCGAGGCGGTCACCTTGCTCGAGACAACCGCAGCGGGGCCCTATTTCTTCAATTTCCACCAAAGCGATCTCGGCAATTTCACGGTGATCGGTCCGTCCGGCTCGGGCAAGACGGTGATCCTCAATTTCCTGCTCGCGCAGGCGCGTAAATTCCGTCCGCGCATCGTGTTCTTCGACAAGGATCGCGGTTCGGAACTCTTCATCCGCGCAATCGGCGGCCGCTACGACGTGCTGCGTCCGGGCGCGCCGGCGGGACTCAATCCGTTGCAGCTCGCGCCCACGCCCGCCAATCGCCAGTTCCTGGTCGGCTGGCTCGCCATGTTGGCGGGCGGCGCGGACGGGGAAGAGCTTGCGCTGATCCGCGACGCAATCGACGCCAATTTCGATCAGCCGCCCGAGCATCGCCGCCTGCGGCACATCGTCGAATTATTCCGTGGCGGGCGCCGCCCGCAGGGTGACGATCTGTGGTCGCGGCTTGGGCCGTGGTGGGGGGAAGGAGAGCGCGCCTGGCTGTTCGACAATCCCCGCGATCTGATCGACACCGAAACCGAGGCGGTCGGGTTCGACATGACCCAGTTGCTCGACGATCCGGTCATCCGGACGCCGACGATGATGTACCTGTTCCACCGTGTCGAGGAGCGGCTGGACGGCAGCCCCGCGATCATCGTCGTCGACGAAGGCTGGAAGGCGCTCGACGACGATGTCTTCGTCGGCAAGATCCGGGATTGGGAAAAGACGATCCGCAAGCGCAACGGGCTGGTCGGTTTCGCAACCCAGAGCGCGCAGGATGCCCTGGAAAGCCGGATCGCGAGCGCGGTGATCGAGCAATCCGCGACGCAGATCTTCCTGCCCAACCCGAAGGCGCGTGCCGCCGATTATGTCGACGGTTTCGGCCTGACCGAGCATGAATTCGATCTGATCCGCACGCTGCCGGATTCGGCGCATTGCTTCCTGATCAAGCATGGGTCGGACAGCGTCGTGGCCCGGCTCGACCTGAGCGGCGAGAAGGAATTGCTGACCGTGCTTTCTGGCCGCGAGCGGACGGTCAGATTGCTCGACCAGATCCGGCTCGAGGCGGGCGACGACCCCGCCGACTGGCTGCCGCGCCTGCTGGAGGTCGCATGAGCGCCGCCTGTGCGGCTCCGGCCGAACCGGTCGGCTTCATCGGGTCGGTCAGCGCGGCGATCGATTGCCAGGCGGACCTGTTCGGCACGGGCGCGTTCGGCGCGCTGGCGACGCCGGGATCGAGCCTTTCGCTCGCGCTGACGGGTGTCCTCACGATCTTCGTCGCGCTGATCGGCTATAATATGCTGTTCGGGCGCGGGCTCGACATCCGTGGCGGCACGGTCGCGATGGCCAAGATCGGCGCGGTGCTGGCGCTGGCAACGAGCTGGCCGATCTATCACACCCTGGTCTATGACATCGTCACCCAGGCGCCCGGACAGATCGTGGCCGAGATCGGCCGCCCCGCCGCGCTTCCTGGCAGCGACGGCACGCTCGTCCAACGACTGGACCTGACCGACCTGGGGCTTCAGCAACTGATCGTGATAGGCCCGGGCGAACCCCGCATCGAACCCGCCGCATTCACCTCGGCCCCCGCCACCGCATCCTTCAACGCGCAAGCCCTGGGCGGGGCGCGGGTCCTCTTCCTTCTCTCCGCGCTGGCAGGCGTCGCCAGCGTGCGCATCGTCGCGGCACTGATGCTGGCGCTCGGCCCCTATTTCGTCGCCTTCCTGTTGTTCGAAAGCACGCGCAGCCTGCTCGAAGGCTGGATACGCGTCGTCGTCGGCGCGACGATCGGCGCGATCGGCGTCGCTGTCGCGCTCGCCTTCGAACTGACCGTGCTCGATCCCTGGCTCGTCACGGTGCTGGCTCGCCGGCATGGCGGCGAAGCGCTTCCCGCGGCGCCGACCGAATTGCTCGTCATCACGGCATTGTTCGCGCTCGTGATCGTCGCCGTGCTGGCGGCCTCTGCCTGGCTCGCGACCGCCTTCCGGCTAGCCCCGTGGCGGGATGGGCTGATGTTGCGGACGCAGGATGCCGCACCGGCCGCGACAAGCGGCACCGTCGATACGCGCGATCGCCTTCTCACGGAAATGCGCAGCCGCGCCAGCGCGACCGCGAATGCGATCGCGTCGCTCGCCCGGCGTGAAGCGATCGGGCGCGAGTTGGGCGGCCATAGCCGCACGCGCTTCGACCTTCGCCCGACAAGGGCCGGCGAACAGCCGGCGGCAGTGCCCCCCTATAGCCTGCCGGTCGGCAGGACCTTTCCGAGGCGCGGCAAGCGCCGCGCCTCGGCGAGCGCGACGCGACGGGACCGGACAATATGAACGAACAAAGCCGCAAGCGGCTCGACGCTTATTACGAGAATTCCGCGAGCTGGAATTCCGACCGGCTCGGCGCGCTCAATGCATCGCGCCGCATCGCCTGGATCGCGGCCTCGATCGCCGCGGCCATCGCGCTGCTCGAGGCGGGCGCGCTGCTGATGCTGACCCCGCTCAAGACGGTCGAGCCTTATACTTTGCTGGTCGACAAGACGACCGGCTATGTCCAACCGCTGAAGCCGCTCGATCCCGCGGCCGTGGCGCCCGACGCCGCACTGACCCAATCCTATCTCGTCCAATATGTGATCGCGCGCGAAAGCTTCGATCTCGCGACCGTGCGAACCAATTATCGCCGCGTCGCGCTCTTCTCGGCCGAGGGTGCGCGCAGCGCGTATCTCGCCGCGATGCAGCCCTCGAACGCGCTGAATCCGCTGGTCCTCTATCCGCGCGGAACCGCGGTGGAGACGCGGGTGAAGAGCGTTTCCCCAGTCGGCCCGGATGCGGCGTTGGTCCGCTTCGACACCGTGAAGACCAATCCGGGCGGGCAGGCCGAGCCCGCCAGATCATGGGTCTCGCTCATCCGCTACCGTTATTCGCGCGCGCCGATGACGCTCGAGGATCGCTTCCTGAACCCGCTCGGCTTCCAGATCTTCCAGTATCGCCGCGATCCGGAAACGATCGCCGCGCCGCCCGCCGATCAGGCCGCCTTTCCGCCGGTATCGCCGCCTCTCGCCGCGGCGGCAGCGCGGTGAGAACCATAGCCGCTTTCCTGCTTGCGACATTCGCCTGCGCCGCGGCGTTGGGCGATGTCCGGCCGCATCCGGCGGGCCAGGATCCAAGGCTGCAGACGGTGACCTACGATGCCGGGCAGGTAGTCCAGCTGCAGGGCACGCCCGGCTATCAGACGACGATCCTGCTTTCGCCCGGCGAGCAGGTCCAGAATATCTCGGTCGGCGACAGCGCGATGTGGCAGGTGAATGTCGACAAGGCCGGCGATCACCTGTTCCTCAAGCCGACCCAGGCCGGCGCGCCGACCAACATGACGGTGATCACCAACGTCCGCATCTATAATTTCGAGCTGGTGTCGCTCTCCTTTCCGACCCCGGAAATGGCCTATACGGTCCAGTTCGCTTACCCGTCCGAGGTTCGAGCCGAGGCGGCTTCCCCGGGCGATCTGGCGGCCGTCCGGCGTGCGAGCCGCTATCGCATCACGGGCGATCCGGTGCTGCGGCCAAGCTCCGTGTCCGACGATGGCGAACGCACCTATGTCAGCTGGCCGGCGGACCGGCCGATCCCGGCCACTTTCCAGATCGGGGATGACGGGACCGAAAGGCTCGCCAATGGCGGCATGCGCGGGGCCGAATTCGTCATTGACGGCGTGACCGCCAGGCTGGTCTTCCGTATCGATGGCAAGGCGGCTTATGCGGTCAGGCTTCCGTCGCGAGGCCAGCCATGAAGGGCAAGGCAGCCATTCCCGACGCATCCGCCCCCGCGGTTGCCGAAGACGATCTGCGGCCGGTCGTGCGGCTGCCGCGCGGCGGACCCTCCGGCATCGTCGTCGCGATCTGCGCGCTGGCGGCCGCCATCTTCCTTTTCACGATGCTGGAACTGCGCCGAACCGCGCGCATCGAGCCGGCGGTGAGGCCCCAGGCCGCCGACGCGGCCTATGCCGTGGCCGAACCGCCGCCGCTCCAACTTCCGCCGCAAGCTGCGCCCACTCCACCCGCTCCGGTCCCGGGTGCAATAATGCCCATGCAGCAGCCCTCGCCGACCGCATCGCAGCTTCGCTATCCGAGCGGGCCGGCGATGGCGTCTCCGCTGGCGCCGCCGCCGCAGGCTTACGGCATCCCACCACAACCGGTCGCGGCGATCCCGCCCAATCGCAACTCCACTGCGGCGGCCCTGGTCTTCGACACGACCGGCGCGAATGCGGGCGCCACGCCGGCGGGCGCTCTCGGGTCGCCACTGCAAGGCGGGATCACGGCGGCGAACGGGCGCGCGCGATCGGCCATGCTGGCCAACCGTGCCAACACGGTACCGCAGGGCACGCTCATTCCGGCGGTGCTCGAAACCGCGTTCGATTCGACCCGGCCCGGCTTCGCGCGCGCGATCGTCTCCCGCGATGTGCGCGGGTTCGACGGATCGAAGGTCCTGATCCCGCGGGGAAGCCGCTTGGTCGGGCAATATCAATCCGATGCGAGCATCGGCCAAAAGCGGGCGGTGATCACCTGGACGCGGCTGATCCGACCCGACGGCGCCATCATCGCGCTGGATTCGCCCGCGGTCGATCCGGTCGGCCGCGGCGGCGTTCGCGCGAGCGTCAACAACCATATCCCGCAACGCCTGTTCGATGCCTTGCTCCAGTCCACCTTCCAGCTTGGCAGCGCGCTCGCCACGCGCGCGGTGAGCGGAACCGTGGTTGTGGCACTGCCCAATTCGTTGCAGGGTGCGGGCGGTGCTCCGGCTCCGTCCGCGACGATCGTGCCCACGCTCCAGATTCCAGCCGCGACCAGCATCAGCATCTTCGTCGTGCGCGATCTCGAATTCGACGGCGAGACGCAGCAATGAGCGCTGCAGTGGCGGCGACGACTGCCGAACCCGGCGTCTATCTCCGGTCCTGCCTCGCGCCGCTGGCGGCGCATCTCGCCCGCCCGGACGTGACCGACATCTACGTCAACCGGCCCGGCGAGTTGTGGCTCGAAACGCTTGGCGGAAAAATCGAGCAGCATCCGGCCCCCGATCTCACCGAGGCGACGCTGGCCCGGCTGGCCCGGCAGCTAGCGGCGCTGATGCATCAGGGGATCAGCCGCGAGCACCCCTTGACGTCGGCAGTCCTGCCCGACGGGTCGCGCGTCCAGCTGGTGGTTCCGCCCGCGACGCGCGATCATCTTGCGCTTGCCATACGCAAGCAGGCCGCGCCCCGGCTCAGGCTCACCGACTATGTTTCGAGCGGAGCCTTCACCGGAACCAGCCGGGATGCACTACATCTGGCAGAGAATAGCGGCGGCCCGACCCACGACCTGTCCGGCGATGCCGATCTGGCCACGATGCTCGCGCAGGCGGTCCGGTCACGCCGGAACATCCTCATTTCCGGCGGAACCTCCAGCGGCAAGACCACCTTCCTCAACGCGCTGCTGCGCGAAATACCGATCGAGGAAAGGCTGATCCTGATCGAGGACACACCCGAGCTCGTGGCCGATCAGCCCAATCATGTGGGACTGGTCGCGGTGCGGAGCGAACTGGGCGAGGCGCGAGTCACGGCCAACGACCTCGTCACCGCGTCGCTCCGGATGCGGCCCGATCGGATCATCCTGGGGGAGCTGCGCGGCAGCGAAGCCTTCGCCTTCCTGCGCGCGATAAATTCCGGCCATCCGGGCGCGATGACGACGATCCACGCCGACACGCCCGAAGCTGCGGTCGAGCAACTCGTGCTGCTGGTACTGCAGGCCGGCACCGGCCTCAGCCGTGCGGACATCCGCCATTATATCGCGCAGACGATCGATATATTCGTGCAGCTCGGTCGGGGCCCTTCCGGGCGCCGTATAGAACGGGTGACAATGCGAGCCCGCCGGGACTCCGCCGCCTGAGCCACCGGATTGGAACAAGGAGCCAGGCGCAAAGCCCCGTCCCTTGTCCGTCCGTTCTTATTGTGCCGCGTTTACCAGCGTCGAGATCGCGGTAGGATCCTTTTGCGCGCCGGTTGTACGGTCCAAGAAGTCGCCCGTGTCCCAATACATCGGCACCACGCCGTGCGTGTAGGCCGAGTGGGTCACGTATTTGATCCAATAGAGCCGATATTTATCCATACCGGGATAGGCCGGCTTATCGTAGGCGCCATATTCGCCCATGATCACGGGCACGCCCTTGTCGATGAAATTGGCCTTCATCTTCTGGAATTGGCCATCGGTATAGGCTTCGTTGGCCCAGGTTTCGGTCGCGGTCGGATCGGTCGCGATCGAACCCCATTGCCAGATGTTGCTCTTGTCGTTGATCGTGAAGTCGTACGGGTCGTAATAATGGACTTCCATGATCAGCCGGCCTGCGGCCTTGTCCGTCGGCAGGGTGGCGTTGCAGCTGACCGAGCTGTCGATATTGGTTTCATAGGCCTGCACCACCAGCGGCCGCGTGGCATTGTTGCCGCCGGTTGCGCGGACCGCGTTGACGAAGGTCTGGTTGTACGAATTCTGCACCGGGCATTCGGTCGCGGTCGGCGGCCCGAACTCGCCGTTGACGCCGATCTCGTTGGTGCCGGCGAACAGCAAATGATCGTCATAGCTTTGGAATGCGGTGGCGATCTGCGTCCAGAAGTTGGTCAGCTTGGCGTTGACCGCCGCCTGCACGTCGGGCTTTGCCTGGATCCAGCCGCCATCCCAGTGGATGTTGATGATGACATACAGGCCGGACTTGCGCGCCATGTCGACGACCTGCTTGACCCGCGCCATCCAGAAGGGGGCGATATTGCCCTGGGCATCGGCATATTCGGTCCATGACACCGGGATGCGGACGCTCTTGAAACCCGCCGCCTTATAGCCGTCGAAGATCGCCTGGTTCACCACCGGGTTGCCCCAGAAGGTTTCCTGTGAGGTAGTGAAGGGCTGGCCGTTCGAATTGACCGCTTCGAGCGTGTTGCCGAGATTGATGCCCGGGGTCATCGCCGCCAGCACGGTGGCCGGCGAAAGCGGCGAAGAGCTGCCGGACGTGTCGGTCGAGCCGGTACCGCCCGCCCCGCCGGTGCCGGTCGTGGCGCCCGTGCCTCCGCCGGAACCGGAGGAGCCGTCTCCACCGCCGCAACCCGCCAGAAGCAATGCCCCCGCAAAAGCCAGAGACAGCCGCGTGAAGCTGATCTTTCCGCGCGTCGCCTTGGTTGGAAACCCCACCTTTTGCTCTCCCTATGCACATACGGCCTGCTCATCGTCAGGCATGATTGTTGCGTTGGCCGGACACGCCGGCCTGCCGTGAACACCAAAACGGGAATGAGCGGTTCGTTTGCGAATTGACGGTGGCTTTGGACCTCTTGACCGATTGCCGCTGCGCGCCCGGGCCACCTCATTTTTCTAAGCTCGTTCGCTTGGCCGCTCCGGACAATTCCTCCCTTGTCGGAAGAAACTATCGCCGAGTCGGCCGCATTTCAAGTATAAATCATATTTTTATATTCGAAATTTTGGCAACCCGCCCGAACATCTGAGCGTGTGGTTTTGGGACACTTTCCGATCATGCCACACTGCTGACAAAAGGCTGTCAGCAGTGTGGCAATATAGCGTGTGTTCCAGATGCGGGAGTCCGACGATGAAGAAGACCTACAACGGCAGTTGCCATTGCGGAGCGGTCCGATTTGAAGCCGAGATCGATCTCGAAGCAGGCACCTCGCGATGCAATTGCTCGCTTTGCGCGAAAAGACGCTGCTGGAACGTCCTGGCCAAGCCGGAAGAGTTTCGGCTGATCAGTGGCGAGGAAGCCCTGAGCGGCTATTCTTTCGGGACGAAGCAAGGAAATCACAGCTTCTGCAAACATTGCGGCTGTGCGTCCTTCAGCACCGGCGATGTGCCGGAGCTTGGCGGTCACTTTGTCGCGATCAACCTCGCGTCGCTGGATGACGCGACGGACGAGGAGTTGGCGGCGGCGCCGATCAAATATGCCGACGGCCGTAACAACGCATGGTGGCAACCCCCGGTCGTCGCGACCTATCTCTGAAATGGATCTGCCTAGGCCGCCCGATAGCGGAAATCGCTTAGCCGGATCCGGCCTTTTCCAGCAGCATAGATTGCCAGCTTAAGGCTGAGGAAGCCGCCGAACACATTGTGGTGATAGCCCGAAACCTCCATTCGTAACGGATGCTCGCTCCAGCTGCGGCCAGCATCCTTCGAATAAGAGAAAGTGATGACATTCTCGTCGTTCGTCAGGCGCACCCTGAAGCTCTTGGCGGCGAAAGGCGGGCGCATCCAGGGCTGCTCTTCCGCATATTCAAACGTCTTCACAGCCTCTCCGGTGAGGCCGATGCCGACGAAGGCCTTATTATTGTAAAATTGCAGCAAGCCACCCTCAGCCCCGTCGAGAAGGTCGATCGTGACCTCCGCCTCATAAGAGCGATCCGGAATGGTGAAGACGAGCGGGGCGCTGTCCGCGGGCGATTTTCCGCGGGCCGTCAGCTCCAGCCCGCCGGGAACGTACCGCACCCGCTGCATTTCGTCAGGCGCGGGATCATGGAAGCTCCATTGGATGCCGAACCGGTCGGATGTGAAATCATCGGAGAGCGGCAATCCCGCGGGGCCACTTTCGCCGCCGACGGGCTTCGGCATGGGGCGCGACAGGTCGCCGCCCTTGGCGCGGAACCAGCCGTCATCGGTCCATTCGATGGGTTCGAGCAAGGTCTGGCGGCCGAGCGTGCGGAAGCCATTCTCATAGCCGTGATAGATCATCCACCAATCGCCTGCCGGCCCTTCCACGAGCGACGCATGCCCTCGCGACCACCAGGGCTCGGCGGCGCTTGCCGTGCGCACGATCGGGTTATGGGGACAATGCTCCCATGGGCCATGGATCGATTTCGAGCGCGCGGCGATCACCATATGGCCGGTCGGCGGACCGGCCGTGCCGCCGACCGCCGTGACCAGATAGAAATGATCGCCATGTCTCAGCAATTTGGGCCCCTCCGGCGAGAAAGCCTCGACCACCCAGTCCGTCGGATATTTCCACGGGGCGTAAGCGGGTTCGAGCTTGCCGTCGGTCGCGAGCCCGGTGTCGGCGAGGCGGACCTTGCGGATGCCGTTGACGAACAGATAGCGCTTGCCGTCCTCGCCGACGACATGGCCGGGATCGATGCACCCCGGCAAATGCAGGTCGATCGGATCGCTCCAGGGACCGCTTATGTCGTCGGCCCAGATCACGAACACGCCCTGCTGCGAACCGGAACCGAACGGCACGGCCGGGATGTAGATGAAATAGCGGCCGTCATGCTTGACCAGGTCCATCGCCCAGATGCTGCCGAGCGGCTTCTTGAGCGCCGGGCCGATCGGCGACCAATTCACCAGGTCGCGCGAATGCCAGATGATGATGCCCGGATAGGACACGAAGGACGAGAAGGTCATGTAATAGTCCTTCCCGTCCTTCAGGATCGTCGGATCGGGGTGATCTCCCGGGATGATCGGATTCAGGAACTGGCCGTTGCCGAGGTCGGCCTTGCGCTGTCCCTCGATACCGACGCCCCAGCGCGGTCTTGCCCGCGCCGGGACGTGGACGCCGCCATCGGGCGTGCCCGCGGCGGCTTCGGCCCGGCCAATCGGCAATGCGGCCGCGCCCGCAACGGTGAGCATATCCTTGAAGACCGCACGTCGCGAAATGCTCACAATTGTTTCTCTTTCCCGGACAGGCTGTTCAGACAGATTGATGAATCGATGTACGGCTAAAGCAGGTCCAGCGCCCCGCCAGGACGCGGTGCCTGCTTTCCTGCGTTGCACTGTGGTCGCTTTGTAGCCGCGAAAAATACGACCATACCGAGATTGTTTCGGACCGGACAATGGGAACTGCGGAACGGATTTACGCGGCGCCAGCTCGGGATATTGGCCGGACGAAGAAGTAACCGAAATGCTGGGCGAGGAATGATCGTTGCCCAATGCAGGCACCCCCTCGTGCGGCTCTTGCGGTGATGCGGGTCGCACCCGGCCCATCGGCTGAGAAACCAAGCGGAGACCTGGAAACATCATTTTGCATAGCCATCGCCGATAACGCTGTTGTGAGGACCGCGCCGCGGGATTAGGTTGCGCGGCGCCTCAGGCACCGTGGCAGCGCGCCACCCCGGAGAAGGCCATGAAAAATCCGTCCATCGTGCTTGGTCTGCTGGTTGCCATGCCGGCGCTCGCCGCGTCGCAGGGCGATCGCGGCCCGCCCGCAGACGTCCTCTCCGTACGTAACGTCGAAGTGACGTTCCACACCGCGGGGAGCGTGCTGCCCGAAAAGAACCTGGATCTCATGATGGGCATCTATGCCGACGATGCAATTCTCACCGATACCGCGCACGGCAACAAGGTCTACCAGGGCAAGTCGGAGGTCCGCCGTTACTGGGCGGACATCAGCGGCCCGTTCCGCCCGGAGCATCACTGGATAGGCTATACGCCGGCGATGCGTATGCACGCGGAGGTCGAGGGCAACAAAGCGACGCTCTATTTCGAATGCCTTTGGATGGATGTTGACAATAATATGGTCGGTGCCCACTCCTTCTCCGACATGAAGCTTGCGCGGATGCACGGACATTGGCTCGTCAAAAGCATCAAGGTGGGCAAGATCGAGAAACTATGATTTGCACCTGTGCGGAGCCGGTGACGCAAGCGATATGAAAACAGCTGCAGGGCCGACATATTCCGCCGAGGCGGTCTACTTGTGCAGGCATTTGCCGGAAAGAGACGATGAAGTGCGCTGAACGGAGCGTCGCGCGCATGAGGGCTCTGGTGCCCGTGATGATTGCGGCGTCCCTCTTCGCCGCCGGAAATGCCTTTGCCGAAGATCTGCCGGTGCTCGGACCCAAGCCCTTTATCCGCTATTTCAAGCCTACACCGATAGCAGGGTCCCTGTCCGCCTCGGCCTGGGGCGCCACGACGGTTGGACCGCGCGACCAAGGCAATGGCCTCGAAGACCGGGCGCTCCAGCACTGGAATTATTGGGACGGCGTCATCCTCAAGGGCGCCGATGGCCGTTACCGCCTGTTCGGCAGCCGATGGGAACAGGCGAAAGGCCATGACGATTGGTGGAACTCCAAGGCGATCGAGGCCGTCTCATCGCGCCTGACCGGCCCTTACCGAGATGCGGGGTTGCTCTGGCCGGACAATGACGGCGGACGCGGCCACAATGTGATCGCGCTGAAATTGCACGACGGCACCTATGCGGTCGTCATCAGCGAAACGCGCAATACCAGCGTCTTCGCCTCCGCCTCCGTGGACGGCCCCTGGCGCTTTTCGGGTGAGATCAAGGTCGATCAGGGCGTCTATCACTCGCTCGCCAATGCCGGCCCCAGCGGCGGCGATCTGACCGGGCCCGATCCGAAGCCATGGCATGGATCGAACGTGAATATCGCCGAGCGGCCCGGGGGCGGCTTCATCATGGTTCAGCGGTCCGGCCAGATCCTGGTGAGCGAGAAGGACATTCTCGGCCCATATCGGGTCATGGGCGACAGCATCTATCGCGGGCTGCCCGGGCTTCCGCAATTCCATCTCCAGAATCTGGAAGATCCCGTCATCTGGTACAGCGGCGGCTGGTACCATATCCTGGTCAACCATTGGGAACAGCGTCGGGCCTATCACCTGATCTCGCGCGACGGCGTCACCGGCTGGCGCTTCCAGGGGCTGGCCTACCAGCCGGGCGCCGATTTCATCCGCTATACCAACGGCGTCGTGAACCATTGGAACAAGCTGGAGCGCCCCGGCGTCGTCCTGGAAAAGGGCCATGTCGTCGCCCTCACCTTCGCCGTGATCGACGTGCCCAAGGAAGAGGAAACCCCCGGCAGCGATCACGGCAGCAAGGTGATCGTGGTCCCCTTCGACGGGGCGGCCATGGACAGGGATCTGTCCCGCGTCCGATAGGCCCACGGCGCGAAATGGCAGCTTTCGCAATCTGACGACACCGTGGGACGAGGCGGCTTCCAGACGCGGGTTTCCCCGCCACACCGACGTGCCCGCTTGGTTCGCAGCCAAACCTCGGCACACAGCGGCAGACAATCATTGTTGGACCCGGTTTTCTGGACGATCGTCCTGGCTCTCGGCTCCTGAGCCTGAACCGAGACCACGCCATAAAGCGGCGTTGAACGACTTCGTATCGAGATGATCCTCGACCCGGAAATCTTGTCCGCGCATGGCATTGGCCCAATATCGGGCGTCGTGCGGCAAACGGTTCGAAGCGACCCGCGCGGCGAAACGATCGGCCGGGATCGGCAATTGCGTTTTCCGAAGGATGTCGGCGGCTACGGCGTGGTAGGTCCATTCCTTTTGGTCGAGGTCGAACAGGTCGGCCATCGGCGCCGCCATCGCATCGTTGAGCGCCATCGGCGCCAAACCGAGCACCTCTTCGATCGTGCGCAGCATGCTGACGGTCGTATAACGCGTCGAGGCCACCGCATGCTGGCGCACATAGGGGCCGACGACATAGGCGATGCTGCGCCGCGCGCTGACATGGTCCGCCCCGTTCTGGGCATCGTCCTCGATCACGAAGATCAGCGTTGAGTCAGCGAATTTGCTATGTGCCACGCGCTCGACCACCAAGCCGAGCGCATAATCATTGTCGGCCATCTGTGTCTCGACCGTGTCGACGCCGTCGATCGCGTGTTCGAAGTCTCCGAAATGGTCATGCGAAAGGCGCAGCAGCGTCAGCGCCGGCATCGTGCCGGCGCCCTCCTGCTCAGTGAATTCCCGCTCCCATTCGCGCTCGCGCCAATAATCGGGCATCTTCTGGTCGAAGCCGCGGAAGAAAGGATCGCTGCGGTCGGCGAGTTCGGGCACGGCCGGGCTGTAGGTGCGCTGGCCTTGCTTCGCCGGTTCCCGGATCAGCGGCACCGCGCCGGGCGTGTCCTGATCGTAGATCGCGGCATCCGAAAAGCCGTAATTGCGGACGCTGAGGCCCGCGCGGAGCGCGGCATTCCAGAGGAAGCCCTGGCCCGGCTCGTCGTCGCGGTCGCCGTCCGGCGCGCCGATCAGGGCTCGTCCGGGAAGAACGTCTTGGTCTTCGGCGTCGGCCGGGTCCATTGCGCGCCTGGGATCGTGCGCCAGCCCCGGCGCAAGGTTGCGGTCGAGTTGCTCGGCATCATAAGCGAGGCCGCGATCGGCATAATTCACCGGAGCGGTCTTCTCGAGCATGTCGGGCACGCGGGCAGCGGTGGTCCAGGTCCAGCCGGTGCTCGATTGTTCGCCGCTGTCGTAGAAATTGTCGAGCGTCACGAACTCGCGCGCCAGCGCATGATGATTGGGCGACAGCCCTTCACCGAGAATCGCGAGGTGCGGGTCGCCATTGCCGACCTGCAGGTCGCCGAGGACCTGATCGTAGGTGCGGTTCTCCTTTACGATGAAGATTACGTGTCCAACCCGCTTGCGGAGTTCGGCCATCGTCGTGTCGGCGGCGCGACGGACCGTGGCGTCTTCGAGGCCGATATTGCGGGCCACCTGCAGGCTGGTCTTCGCCAGCGGCATCGCGTCGGGCATCGGGAACTGGAGCAGGCCGGCCTTCTCGAGCTGGAAAATATATTGGTTGGCGGCGCCGCAGGCCTTGGGCTGTGTCTGTGTCATCGCCATCTTAGGTGCGCAGCCGGCAGGATTCGGGCCGGGCGGGCTCTTGCGGTTGACGACGAAGACGCGCCTGCCGTCGGCGCTGGCCGCGGCCGCGGACGGGTACCAGCCGGTCGGCACGAGTCCCTCGATCGAGACGTCACTGCCTTTGGGCGTCACCAGCGCGACCGCGTTGGCGCCGCCATAGGTGACCAGCAACCGCCCGTCCGGCAGACGCGCCAGGCTGTTGGCGTTCAAGCCTTTCGGGACCCTGCCCGGATCGATCGCGTCGGGCACGCCCAGGCGAGGCTCGCCGACGATATGCCCTGCGGCGAGATCGACTATCGCGAGGCGATCGGCATTATCCTCGACCGCGTAGAGCCGGCCTGCGGCACCATCCGCCAGCATCGCGGTCGGCGCTCCGATCATCGGCAGCCGGCGCGCGACCGAGAGCTGATTTCTATCAATGGCCACCTTCACAAGCTGGCGGTCGCGCGGTGTCGAGATCCAGGCGGTGCCGGGCGCAGTCCAGAGCACCGCAAACGGATATTCACCACCGGGCACGCCATGCGCCGAGGGATCGATCTTGCCGGGACGCAGATCCTGCTCGGCAAGCACGCGCCGGTGGACGAGATCGATCAGGCTGACCGAGTCGTTATAGAGGTTCGCGGCGAGCGCCCGCTTGCCATCAGGGCTGACGGCAACGCCGGCCGTCTGCGGACGGACATGCGCGCCATTGCCCGCCTTGTGACCTAATGCGATGGGCATGCCGTTTTCGGCGAAGCCCTTCTTGCCACGGCGGAACAGGTGCACATTGTCGTCGAGACCGCCGCCGACGACGAAGCCCCGGCCATCGGGGCACCACGCGATCCCGCCGTAGCTGTTGGGCACAAATAGCGTCTGTTCGCGCGCCGCGCCCTTGGCTCCAATCCGATAGACAAACACATATTGTTGCGACTGACGGGCGTCGAGGTCACCGTCGGCGCCGTTGTAGCGGTTGTAGCCACTGGTGAGGACGAGCATCTCGCGCTTGTCCGGTCCCACGGCGATCGTCGCCGCGCCGTCGACCACCGTCCCGGGCCGGGGACCGATATGCGCGACGAGTGGCTCGAACCGGGCGCCAGGAGCCGCGAGCGGGGTCAGCGCCTGTCCGGTGGGGAGGAACAAAGGATCACCCGCGTCAGCGCAGGTGCAAAAGAGCAGGCCTGCCAAAACTCCGATGGGCCTTCCAAGCGACATCGCCCTACTCCTCAGAACTGGTGCCGACGGGCAAGCGATCGGACCCTATTAGACGGATCGGGCAATTCGATGACGATTGCACCGCGGGCAGCGACCAAGGTCCAGTCCGCGCCTGACTCGGTGCTCCCATTGACGCTCTGCGCCAATCGCGATGCTCAAATCTTCAAAGCTTTTCATCGCCTTGTCAGCATGCGGTCACGCAGATGTCGCACGTCGCCCCGATAGGCGCGGCATCCGCGGGTTCACGGGTCGCCTCACAATGGTGCGGGCGAGCGCCGCCGGCGGCGCACGGCAAAGAAACACCAAAGAAGGGGACATCCGATGACCGATCTTCGCACCGCACATCGGCGCGCACTTTCCTTGAGCGCGCTCGCTCTGGCCCTTGCTGCCGCGCCGGCGGCGGCCGAGCTGGGTGCCAACCCGGCCACCGCCGACACATCCGCGGCGGCTGCCTCGATGGGCGACACGTCGTCCGGCACGGGCGGGGACGTGATCATCGTCACCGGCCGCGCCGGAACGGGTAAGCGAACCAAGGCCGAAACCAGCTACTCGATCACGAATATTGGCGAGGAGAAGCTGCGATTGCAGGCGCCGACCAGCGTGACCGAGGCGCTGAAGTCGGTCCCCGGCTTCTGGGTGGAAGCGTCGGGCGGCGAGGCGAGCGGCAACGTCCGCGCGCGCGGCGTGCCGGTCGATGGCTATGGTTCGATCCAGCTGCTCGAGGACGGCATTCCGGTGCAGCATGACCCCTCGCTTGGCTATCTCAACGCGGACCAGGTGTTTCGCCTCGACGAAACGATCGACCGCATCGAAGTGGTGCGCGGCGGACCGGCCTCCTTGTTCTATTCGAACGCGCCTGCCGGTGCGGTCAATTTCATCCCGCGCCAGGTCGGCGAACAGGCGGAGGGCCTGGTCAAGGCGACGATCGGCAGCGACGGGCTCTATCGTGGCGATTTCTGGGTCGGAGCGCCGATTTCCGATGGCTGGAAGCTCGCGCTCGGCGGCTTCTATCGTTCGGAAACGGGCGTGCGCGATCCCGGCTTCACCGGCAACCTCGGCGGCCAGATCCGCGCAACCCTCTCGAAAGAATGGTCCAACGCCAAGTTCAGCTTCGACGCGAAGCGCGTCGACGACCGGGTGATCTTCTATCTCGGCATTCCGATGCGGACATATCCGGACGGCAAAATCCGCGCGGTGCCGGGCTTCGACGGGCACAGCGGCACGGTCGCCGGCCCTGAAACCGAACTCGTCGACATGATCCAGGGCGACGGCAGCACCTATCGTTTCGACAATAGCCTGGGCACGCAGGTCAAGCGCACGCAGCTGACCGGAAAATTCGAGTTCGAGCCCAAGGATGGTTGGAAGATCAGCAACAGCACGCGCTACGACGACACGCATACGCAACGTAACGGCGTCTATCCGAACACCCTGCAGAGCGCGGCGAGCCTTTTGACACAGAATGCCGGTCTGCTCGCCCAGGCGCCCGGCGCCACCGCGCTGCAGTTCCGCTACGTCACCTCGCCCACCATTTACGATACCGCCAACCAGAACGGCAACGGACTGGTCATCATCGGCGGGCTGCGCGGGCTCACGCTGCCCGTGAAGGAATTCAAGAGCGACACGCGCGTGGCGCACAGCTTCCCGATGGGTTCTACGACCCACGATATCACGCTGGGCTATTATTACGCGCATATCGACGAGGATTTCAGCCGCTATTCCTCGACCGCGCTGCTGGATGTGCAGGACAATTCGCGGTTGCTCAATCTCGTCGCGGTGGATGCCGCCGGGAACGTAGTGAAGACATATACCGACCACGGCATCTACCGTTACGGCTATGAATGGGAAAACGCGCACGGCGAGCAGACGACCAACGCGCTCTATCTCTCGGACGAATGGCAGGTTACGCCGAAGCTGCGCATCGACGGCGGCCTCCGCTACGAATGGATGCACACAGAGGGCGTCGTCGGTCTGAAGAAAACGGTCAATCTCGGGACGCCCGCAACCTCGACTATTCTCACCGGCAGCGGCACCTTCGCCAATTACGACGACACCTTCAGCCATGCGACCTGGACCGTCGGCGCCAACTACCAGTTCAGCGCCAACGCGGGCCTGTTCGCGCGCTATACCTCGGCGAACCGGCTGCCGAGCCTCGGCAATTACGTCACCAATGCCGGCGCCACGCCGATCATCCAGACGATGGATTTGGGCGAGTTTGGGCTCAAATATTCGAGCCCGATCGTCGATTTCTATGCCACCGGCTTCTGGACGAAATACCACAATGTCGGTTTCACCAACTACGTCTTCAGCCTGAGCGGCCCGACCGTTACGCAATCGCTTTATGCCGACACCCAGACCTTCGGCGTCGAGCTCGAAGGCACGCTGCGGCCAGCCCGTTGGTTCGATCTGTCGTGGACCGGAACGTTGGAAGACCCGCAGTATAAGGGCCTTACCTATACCGATCAGTCGAACGTGAATCACAATTATGATGGCAACCGGCTGATCCGCGTGCCGACCGTGAGCCTGCGTATCGTGCCCGGCGTCAACCTGTTCGGCGATCGCCTGCGGGTGCAGGCTTCTTATGAATATGAAGGTCCGCGCTATGTCGACACGGCGAACTCGGTGCGCCTGCCGGGTTATGCGACGATCGACTTCAGTGTGCGTGCGCGGCTGAACGATCAGCTTTCGATCTATGGCTATATCGACAATCTCAACAATTCGCTCGGCCTCACCGAAGGCAATCCGCGCGCCGGCGAAGTGCAGAGCGGCGATGCCGGCGCGAACACCTTCATCGCCCGGCCGCTGATCGGCCGGAACTTCCGCGCCGCCATCATGTACCGGTTCTGACCGTGCAAGGGGGAATCGCATCCGCCGCGATCGGCGCTGTTCTGGCGCTGTTGGCGTCCACGGCGGTTGTCGCCCAGTCGGCACCGGCAGAACCAGCGCCCAGCCTGGCGGGTGCGATCCCTTCTCAAACCCTGACCGGCACGCTCACACGGGCCGATTATGAACGTTATCGGGAAGTCCCGTTCGATCTTCCCGCCGACGTCACGCGCCTGACCATCCGCTTCAGCTACGGCGGCAAGGATCAGCATTCGGTTATCGATCTCGGCCTCGAAGACCCGCACCGCTTCCGCGGCTGGAGCGGCGGCACGCGCGACCACATGACGCTGAGCACCGAAGATGCGACGCCCGGCTACCTGCCCGGGCCGCTACCCGCCGGGCGTTGGCGCCTGCTGCTTGGAGCGCCCAATATTCGTGACGACGCGAGTGCGCCATTCGAGGCGCGTATCTACATCGAGCGCGCGCCGGCGCTGACTTCGTTCGCCGATGCCCCGGTCAATCCAAATCCCGGCTGGTATCGCGGCGACCTTCACATGCACAGCGGCAACAGCGACGGCAAATGTCTGTCGCAGAAGGGCGAAAAGGTGCCGTGTCCCGTCTACCGGACGGTGGAGGCGGCAGCGGCACGGGGGCTCGATTTCATCGCGCTCACCGACCATAATACGACATCGCATTTCAACGAGTTGCGCGAGCTTCAGGGCGCGTTCGACAAGTTGCTACTCGTTCCGGGACGCGAGATCACGACCTTCTTCGGCCATTCGAATGTGTTCGGCCCCACCGACTTCCTCGACTTCCGCACGCTGGCACCCACATACGCCGAGACGGCGAAATGGATGGACGCCGTAAAGCGCGAAGGCGGCGTCCTTTCGCTCAACCATCCCGGCGCACCCTCGGGCGAGATGTGCATGGGCTGCGGATGGCGTGTCCCCAACCTGCCGCCGGGCGCGGTGCAGGCGATCGAGGTCATCAACGGCGGCACGATGGCGGAAACGAAATCAGCGGAAGGGCCGCTCCAGGGCTTCGCCATCTGGGACGCGCTGCTGGCGCAGGGGCGACACGTTACCGGTCTGGGCGGCAGTGACAACCACAATGCCGACATTCCCGCCGACCGCCTCGGCGCCATCGGCACACCGACGACGGTGGTCTATATGCACGAGCTGTCGATCCGGGGCTTTCTCGACGGCATCCGTTCGGGCCGCGTCTTCGTCGACGTGCTCGGCAGCAAGGACGGCTTCCTCGACCTTATGGCGAGCGGCGGCGGCGAAACCGCCTGGATGGGCGGCACATTCAAGGAACCGGCCGGTCGGATCGTCCGCTTCGTGGCGCAAGTGAGAGGCGCGAGCGGCGGCACGGTTCAATTGGTCGTCGACGGTAAGCCCGATGCCCGTTTACGTCAGTTCGTGGCTGGCGCGGCGAGCATAACGCTCGGTGATTGGCTGGCCGACGGCCGGCGTCACACGGTACGCGCCGAGGTCCGCCGTTCCGATGGCACGCTGTTGCTTGTCGGGAACCCGATCTACATCGAACCCGTGTCCTGATTGGAAGGGTTGCGGCCGTTTACGCTCGACATCGTGCCCGAGCGACGACAAGCCTGAGGCATCCGCCTTTTCGCCGTCGCGTGGTTCAGTACATGCCATTCGCCTATCTGCGCATTGCGCGTCTCCCGCTCTGTCTTCTCTCCTTTCTGGGGGCCGTTCCGTTATACGCGGCGGGAACGTCGCCCGCAGCGAGCGCCGGCGCGCTTGTTCATCAGGCGCAGATCGAGGTGAGAATCTCCTGTCCGCCAAGCGTGGTTCTCGGCAGCGATGGCGAGCGGCATCTCGCCTACGAAATGCGGATCACCAGCTTTCAGGACGAGGATAATCCGCTCACCCTGACGCAATTGGCGCTCTTCGCCGATTCCGCGAAGACCCCGCTGGAGGTTGTCCGTGGGTCTGCCCTCAACGGCCTGACCAATATCTCGGGAAATGAGGACAATGAGAGCGGCGTCCCGATCGTCTCGGGCAAAAGCCTCACGCTCTTCTTGTGGGTGACGCTACCGACAGGCGTGCTGCCCAGGTCGCTGCGCCATCAGCTTATTCTGCGGGCCCGCAATGGCGACATCCAACGTGCCGACACGATCATTACGCCTATCGCGCGAACCGGTGCGATCCACGTCGCACCGCCGCTTCGGGGAGGCAGGTGGCTCGCTGTCGAAGGGCCAGGCAATCATCAGTCGCATCACTGGGGCAGCGTGGTTGCCATCAATGGCGCACTCACCATTCCCCAGCGTTTCGCGATCGACTGGTTTAAGCTCGATCCTAGCAACCATTCGATCCGCGGCCGTCACGACTCCCCGGCTTCCACCGGCGACGAGGATTGGGTTGGATATGATCAGGATGTCCTCGCGGTGGCCGACGGCGTCGTCGTTGACAGCCGCGATGGCGTCCCGAATGGCAAGCCGTTGGCGCCTCAGGAAACGCCGGCCGATCTAACGACGCGAACGCTGTACGGAAATTTCGTCGTGCTGAAGATCGCGCCCGGCGTCTACGCCCATTACGCGCATCTGAAAGACGGCACCGTCAAGGTGAGGATCGGACAATATGTCCGGAAAGGCGCGACTATCGGCCGCCTCGGCCAAACCGGCGCCGCCGGCGCCCCGCATCTTCATTTTCACCTCAGCGATCGATCGACCTTCGAAGGATCCGAAGGTCTGCCCTTCGTGATCGACGCGTTCGCGCACCTCGGTAAAACTAAAATCGAAGCGACCTTCGATGCCACAAGCGCGAGCAAACTCCGCGCTTCAAGGGAAAACAAGGCCCGCGACGCGCTGCCGCTGGATGGCGATGTCGTGATATTCCGCTAATCTGTCGGACACGCAAAACGGAAGCTTTGAGGTTCGACCGATCTTTTTTGTCGAACGATGAATTAGGCGCAAGGCCGAGATCGAGGCGGCCTTGTTCGCCGAATGAGCCACTCTCATCCGGGCTATCACACGATGATGGGACCGTTAAAACTGGCTCAGAAAAATGGGCGGAAAACTGCGATAGCCACTTTTCTGCAGCGGACGCCAACTCCGTTTAGCGGCGGCTCAAAAGCCTACACTCACCCCTGACGGCGGCCCAGTCCCGTGCGAGGGAAGGCGGGAATGGGTGAAAACCGGGCACAGCGTAATGGCAGGTGGGCCGAAAGCGGACTGCCCGACTCTAGGCGCGACAATGGGCGAAGCTGCCGTTCGGTCGGGCCGTCACGCCAGTCAGTGCCCACCGACAAATCTGTCGTTCACCGGTGAGCTTCATGTGGACTTTTGCGTTGTCGATTCACTGCTTCGTGCTGGTGTCCGCTGCGTAGAGGACAGGGAGCCTCGGGGCCATACCAGCAGGAGTAGCGTGGCCGCCGCTAGCAGACCGATCGTCAGCACACTGCTTTCCGGTCCAGCGTGGCCACCGGTAAGAAAATCCGGGCCGGACGGCGCCAGGTGCACAAGCAATGCGGGCAGATGCAGATCGAACCCGGTGATCGGTACGGCAAAGCCGACGCCTGCGAACCAGTTCCAGCCTGCATGCCAGCCCATCACACCCCAAATGCTGCCTGCACGCCAAGCCCAGGCGCAAGCGAACAGTCCGAACATGAACGCCATGGCGATTTCGCGAACAGGCTGGTGCGGCGAGAAGTGGAGAAATGTGAAAGCGGAAGAACTAGCGATGAACCCCGCCGTCAGGTTCCAGCGGCGCGTCGCGGTCGAAAGCAACCAACCCCGGAAAATGAACTCCTCTACGCCCGCTTGAATAACAAAACAGGCCAGCAGAACTGCGATCCAGAATAAAGATGCAAGGGAGGCCCAGGCAGGAAGGACATCTTTGCTGACATAGCCCCCGGCCAGCCAGATCGAAATGATCGCCAACGCCATCATCCCGACCCCTATTGTCAACCCTGACAGATGCTTGCGCAGCCGATGCTCGCCGGTCAAACCTAGGGTCGCGACACCGCGGCGCTCGATGAACCGGGACCAGGCCCAGACGGCGGCTCCCATCGCCGCGAATGGCAGCAGCAGGAACAGGCAGAACCCGAACGCCGACAACGGCTTCCCCCTGGCATCGGCCAGCCCGAGCCATTCAAAACCAAAATCGAACGGGAGGCTGGAAAATGCGACGAGCAAGATACAGACTATTGGCGACAGCCAAGCCCAGGGAAGCCAGCCGCGATGCGGCTCGGGCGAGAAGATCGTTTGGGTCATTCTGCCCCATAAGCCCTGAGCGGGAGTGGATTATAGAATGATCGTGCGCAGCTCCTCGCACCGGTGCCAAGCCAATGGCGTGGTCCCGAAAGTGCGCCTGAAAATTCGGCCAAAGTGGCTTTGGTCCGCAAATCCGGCCTCGTGAGCAGCCGCGGCCATGCCGAGCCCACTGCGCAACAACTGTCTAGCGCGCTCAAGTCTGCGGCATTGCAGGTAGCGATAGGGACTGGTCCCCAGCAACGAGCGGAAGTCGCGCGAAAGCTGCCAGCGGTCATAGCCGGCGATCCTTTCTAGCTGCTCTAGGCTCGTCCCGGGTTCGGGAACGCCGTCGAGGAATTCGCGGACGCGTATGACAGCTTCGCGATTAGCAGTCCGCTTGGCCGGCGGGCCGCTTTCGCAGCGCTGCATGGTGGAAACGAGTTGCTCGAGTGCAGCCTGATAGCCGAGCGGCTCATGCTCGCCAGAACACATAGCAATGAGGCGACGCGCCGAACTGACCAGCTCGGAGTCGGTTGAAACCCCCTCGGCCAAAAACGGCAGTGCGGCTCCGCCGATCACGGTCTGGACATGGGCGGGCGGTAAATAAGCCGCCAGGTAGGAGAAGCCGGCGGTGTCGCAGCAATACCCATCGTGCACTTCGTCCGGATGCAGGATCATCGCTTGCCCAGGCAGAGACCGCCACCGATCGCCGCGGTAGTTGAACGACTGCACCCCGGCAGTGGTCACCGCGATCGTATAGGTATCGTGGCGATGAGGCGAAAACGCACCCAGAAGAAGCTGCGCTTCAATCAGCTCAACCTTCGAACTATGCAGACCGATATCCTGATTTTCCGAATTGGACGGCATATAACGGACTTTGTGTCGCAACCGGCCGTTAGCAGGGACTTCGACGATCCGCCACCATCGCTGGGCAGCTTTTAGGATCGAGCCGACCTAGGCGGAACGCCCACATCTAGGGCGCGAAGCCGCCAATGCGTCGAGGCGGCCTTAATTGCCGAATGAGCCAGTCTTAACTGTGCTCATCACACGAAGCGGATCCTGGTGGGCGGTGACGGGCTCGAACCGCCGACCCTCTCGGTGTAAACGAGATGCTCTACCAACTGAGCTAACCGCCCGGAGGGCTCGCGATAGTCGCGAAGTCCCGCGGCTTCAACCGCGGTCTGCATTCTTCATCGACACGAAAACGCCGCCGGGTTGTATCCGGCGGCGTTTCCATTTCGTCAGGCACCCGTACGGGCGCAGAGGATCTTAGGCGAAGGTGACCGAGCGGGCCGCCTTGCGCGTGCGCAGCGTCATGCCGAGCAGGCCGAAACCGCCCAGCATCATTGCCCACGAGGCCGGCTCCGGCACGCCGCCGACAACCTGCGGCGCCGGATCGGACGCGAACGTGCCCGAACCCGAGAAAGCCATGTTGCCAGCCGAGTGGCCGGTCGTCGCATTGAAGTTCGGGTTCGAACCCGAGAACGAGAAGGAGAAGTTCTTTTCCAGCACGTTGCTGAAATCGAGGAAGTCGGAGCTGAACGTGATCGCCGAATTCGCATTGGTCTTGAACGTGAAGGAGCCCGAGCCATTGCTCGCGTCCAGTTCGGCATTGCTGAAGCTCACCGTTAGCAGGTTGGTACGGGTACCATTGCCCTCGGCCGCCGCGGTATCGCGGGTGAAGCTGATGGTGCCGTTGGTCGCGGTGTCGAACATCTGCACGCGCGAGCTGCCCGAGCCGGTCGTGCCGAGGTTGGACACGAAATCGACGCTGAGATGCGCATCCTGCAGATCGATCAGGTCGGCCGGCAGGCCGCCGACACCGAGCTGGAAGAAGATCGGGATGTCGGTCCCCTTGATCTCCGCCTTCCGGGTCGCGCCGCTATCCTGGTTGGTATAGCTGAACAGCCGCGCGCTCGGCGACTTTTGGATGAACTGGCCGAACGTCACAGGCGTGGCCTGCGCGGGAACGGCTGCGGCGGCCAGCAGAGCGGCACCAGCCAGGTAGGCATACGAATACTTCATGAACGCACCCCATCAATGAACTCGACGCCCTCATAGTGCAGCGCAGCAGGAATGAATAGCCCGTTAACCATCTTTGGTGGTTAGCTTTTCTGGTTAACTGCCATTTTTCATGATGCACTGCACGCAACACGGGTGCGAAACGATTGAACCTCTTGGAGAATCAGCAACCAACCGCCCGCAGCGCGGTATCCACAAAATTCGCATAGGAATCGCCGAACAGACGCAAATGCACGAGCAACGGCCATAGCCGGTAGATAGGCTGCCGCTCTGCCCAGCCCGAATCGAGCCCGAGCGATTCGAGGAAGCGTCGGGGCGGATGATCGAACAAGGTAAGCATCGCCACGTCGACTTCGCGATCGCCATGATAGCAGGCCGGGTCGATCAACGCCGCGACCCGCGTGCCCGCCACCAGCACATTGCCGCCCCAAAGGTCGCCGTGCAGCGGCGCCGCGCTCGGGCGCGCGGGAAGAAGATCGGGCAGCCGATCCGCAAGCCGCGCGATCCGGCGGCCCAGACCGGGGTTTAGGAATGGCAGGTGGCAAAGCAGCCGCCGCTCCGCCCAGAAAAGCGGCCAGTCCGGCACCGGGCGATTCTCGATCCTGACTGGCCCGAAAGCATGATCCGTCGGCCAGCCATAATCAGGGGCAGTCGCCGCGTGCATCCGGCCGAGCGCATGCGCGAGATCGGGCCAGGCATTTCCAACCGCGCCATCGACTTCGATCGCCTCCATCAGCAGCCAATCGCCCTCGGCTGCCAGCACCTTGGGCGTCGGCGCGCCGGTCGCGCCGATCGCGCGCAGCATCGCGGCTTCCGCTACCGCATTGGCCGCCTGCTTGGCGATCAACGCGCCGCCATCCCGCAAGGTCAGGCGAAAGACCGTCGAAAGATCGCCCCCTGCAAGCCGCCGCGCCGACGCGACCCGCTGGCCTAGTAGCCGCTTGCAGGCCTCAGCCGCGTTCACGGCCGAGCCGCGCGACCAGCGCCCGCGCGGCGCGGTCGACCTGGCCCCACGTTTCCTCGAACCCGTCGTCCGGTCCATAATAAGGGTCGGCGACCGGCTGCCCTTCCAGGCCATCGACCAGATCGAGCAGCAGGCCGATCCGGGCGGTCGCATCGGCTGGCCTGAGGCGATGGAGCACGGCCAGATTATCCAGGTCGAGCGCGAAGATATGGCTGAAGCGCCGGAAATCCGCCGGCTCGACCTGCCGCCCGCGATAGCGCGAAATGTCGACGCCGTGGCGCAAAGCGGCTGCCTGCGCCCGCCGGTCGGGCGGCTCGCCGATATGCCAGCCTCCGGTGCCCGCCGAATCCGCACGGATATCGAGCCCAGCATCGGCGGCGCGCGCGCGGAACGCCGCCTCCGCCATGGGCGAACGGCATATATTGCCCAGGCACACGAACAGGACCGCCGGCGCGGTCATGCCTCGGTCGACTCCAGGATGCTCCGGCCTACCGCTTCGGCGACCTTGATCCCGTCGATCGCGGCGGAAAGAATGCCGCCCGCGTAGCCGGCGCCTTCTCCCGCCGGGAAAAGCGCGCGCGTGTTGAGGCTCTGGAAGTCCGCGCCGCGCGTGATCCGGATCGGCGAGGAGGTGCGCGTTTCGACACCCGTGAGCATCGCGTCAGGATGGTCATACCCCGCAATCTGGCGGCCGAACACGGGCAACGCCTCGCGGATCGCGTCGACCGCAAAAGAGGGCAGGCATTGCGCGAGGTCGGTCAGCTTGACCCCCGGTTTGTAGGAAGGCTCGACCTCGCCCAGGCTTTCCGACGGGCGGCCCGCCAGGAAATCGCCAATCTTTTGGCCCGGCGCCGAATAATCCCCGCCGCCCGCCTCGAACGCGCGCGATTCCCACTCGCGCTGGAAGGCGATGCCCGCGAGCGGATCGCCGGGATAATCGCGCTCGGGATCGATGCCGACCACCAGGCCCGAATTGGCGTTGAACTCCGCGCGCGAATATTGGCTCATGCCGTTGGTGACGACGCGGCCCGGCTCCGACGCTGCCGCGACCACGCGCCCGCCCGGGCACATGCAGAAGCTGTAGACGGTGCGCCCGTTCGAACAATGATGCGACAGCGTGTAGGCCGCCGCGCCCAGATCGGGATGCTTGGCGCAGGCTCCGAACCGCGCCTGATCGATCCACGATTGCGGATGCTCGATCCGGACGCCGATCGAAAAGGGCTTGGGCTCGATATGCACGCCCCGCAGATGCAACATCTCGAACGTGTCACGCGCGCTGTGGCCGACGGCCAGCACGACATGCGCGGCCTCGATCGTTTCGCCGGTCTGGAGGACGAGCCCGGTCAGCCGGCGGACCCCGTCGGCCCCGGTTTCGATCAGCAAATCGTCGACCCGATGCTGCCAACGATATTCCCCGCCGAGCGCCTCGATGGTAGCGCGCATATGCTCCACCATCGAAACCAGACGGAAAGTGCCGATATGAGGATGCGCCTCGGTCAGGATCTCGGGCGGGGCACCCGCCGCGACGAACTCGGCCAAAACCTTGCGGCTGAGGAAGCGCGGATCCTTGACCTGGCTCCACAATTTGCCGTCGGAAAAGGTGCCGGCACCGCCCTCCCCGAACTGGACGTTCGATTCCGGGTTGAGCTCGCGGCGGCGCCACAGGCCCCACGTATCCTTGGTCCGCTCGCGCACGATCTTGCCGCGGTCGAGGATGATCGGGCGGAAGCCCATCTGCGCGAGGATCAGGCCGGCGAACAGCCCGCACGGGCCCGCGCCGATTATGACCGGACGGGGGCCGGCGAACCCCTTGGGTGCGCGAACGGGGAAACGATAGGTGGTGTCGGGGGTTTCGCGGACATGCGGATCGCCCGAGAACTGGCCGAGGATGGCCCGCTCGCCCGCGACCGCGACATCCACCGAATAGACCATCAGGATGGCGGACTTGCGCCGCGCGTCGTTGGCCCGCCGGGCGATCGTGAAGTCGAACGCCGCGTCGGGGGCAAGGCCGAGGCGCGCGGCGACCGCATTGCGGAGCGCCTCGGGCGCGTGGCCGAGCGGGAGCTTGAGGTCGGTGATGCGGATCATGCCACCGACCCTCTAGCCGCCTTCGCCACCGACCGCCACGGCGATACCGCCCGGCGCAGGAACGGTCGGAAACGCGCTGCCCGGCAGACCGGCGCAAGCCCCGCTTCCGATGTGGAATCGCAGCCTGGGAAGCGTCTTTCGGATATGCGGATCTGTTTCCTCTTCAATCACGATCAGGTCCATCAGGTCGCGCACAGCCTGCCGATCGCGCTCGCGCTGACGGACCACGCCCCCGACGTCCAGGTCATCCTTGCGCCGACCAATCCGCGCATCCAGACCGAAGTGGTTCGCCTGGCGGGGAGCCGGTTGCGCGACAATCTGATCCTGCATCCGCTCAGCTTGAACCGCCTGCGCTCGCGGGCGCTGGCGATATTGACCGAGCCGTTCGCGCCCGCGCACAAATTGCTGATCTATGGCGACAATCTCGATTTCTTCCGTTCGCTCGATACTCTGGTGGTGGCGGAGAAGACGTCGTTGGTGCTCAAGACGCGCTACCGGCTCGACCGGCTCAAGATCATCCACACCCGCCACGGCGCGGGCGACCGCGCGATCGGCTTCAACCCGGCGAGCGCCCAATTCGATCATGTCCTCGTCTCGGGTGACAAGATCCGCCGGCGGCTGATCGCGGACGCGGGCGTGAGCCCCGAAAGGATCAGCGTGGTCGGCTATCCCAAGTTCGACCTGAACGGGATGAGCCGCCCCCACGCGCTGCTCGACAGCAGCCGTCCGGTGGTCCTCTACAACCCGCACGTCTCGCCGCACCTCTCTTCCTGGTACAAGATGGGGCGCAAAGTGCTCGACTGGTTCGTCGAGCATGACGAATATCAGCTGATCTTCGCGCCGCATGTGATGCTGTTCGAACGGAGCTTCGCGCTTACGGTCGACAAATTGCGGATCGACCGGCCCGGGCGGATCGACGAAAGCTATCTGCGCGCGCCCAATATTCACATCGATCTGGGCAGCCGCGCATCGAGCAACATGACATATACGAACCGAGCCGATATCTATCTCGGCGACGTGTCCAGCCAGATCTACGAATTCCTGCTCAATCCGCGCCCGTGCGTGTTCCTCGACGCGCATGAAACCGATTGGGTGGACGGCCAGAATTACGCGCATTGGCGGAGCGGCCCGGTGATCGACGATCCGGACCGGCTCGAAGACGCCCTGTCCGAAGCGATGCGCGATCCCGGCGGGCGCTATGCCGCCGCGCAGAAGCAGTTGTTCGAAGACACGTTCGACTTGACCGACAAGCCCTCTTCGCTGCGGGCGGCGGAAGTGGTTGCGCGCGTAACCGGCTTCGAACTCTCGGCCCCCGGGCCAAGGACGGCGCGCCGTCGTATCAATGCCTGACACCGCCGCCGAGCGCGGCCTGGTCTCGCGCATCTATGCCAATCTGGTGCGGTTGCTGGGCGGCAAGGCCGCATCAGCGGTGCTTGGCCTCGGCTATATGGTGATCGCGACCCATGCGCTGGGGCCGGTCGATTATGGCGTGCTGGTGCTGGTGCATGGCTTTGCCATGACGGTCGGCGGCATCGTCGAATTCCCCGGCTGGCACGCCATCGTGCGTTACGGCGCGCAGGCGCTGGCGGAGGACGATCATCCGCGCATGTTGCGGCTGTTGCGCTTCGCGGGCCTGGTCGAAGGCGCGGGCGGGATCGCATCGATCCTGGCGGCCGCAATCCTGGCCCCGATCATCGGACCGAAGCTCGGCTGGTCGCAAACCGCGATCGCCTTCGCGATTCCCTACAGCTTTGCCGTACTCGCCTCGATCCGGGCGACGCCGGCGGGATATCTCCAATTGCTCGGCCGCTTCGACCTGCTCGGCCTCCACAACATCGTCCCTCCGGCCGTACGATTGATCGGCGCCGGCATAGCCGCCTATTTCCACCTTGGCCTCAAGGCGTTTCTCGTCGCCTGGCTGATCGCGGCCTTGTGCGAATGGATCGCGATGTGGGTGCTTGGGATCATCGCGGTACGGCGCACGCTGCGCAATCCGGTTCTGCTCGGCAGCGCACGCGGGGCGGTCGCCGAAAATCCCGGTCTGTGGCGGTTCATGCTCGCCGCCAACGCCGACGTCACGCTGACCGAACTGGCGGCGCGCATCGCACCCTTGTTCGTAGGCTGGATCCTCGGCCCGGCGGCTGCCGGCCTCTATGCCGTCGCGCAACGCGCCACCGTCGTGATTCAGCAGCCTGCGCAGATCATGGGCCAGGCGGCTTATGCCGAGCTTGCGCGGCTGGTCGCGAATGGCGGCAGCGGGGCGGAACTCCGCGGTGCCTTGCTGCGCTGCGCGGGCGTGGCGATCGCGGTCGCGATTCCGGTCCTGCTGATCCTTGCCTTTTTCGGCCGCGAGGTCGCGGTCGCGCTTGGCGGCCACGCCTTCGCCGGCGCGGCGAGCCTGATCCTCCTTCTCGCGGTCGCGCGCACCGCCTGGCTGGTGGCCCCGCCGGCCAGTTCGGCCCTGACCGCGCTCGGCCGTCCGACCCTTTCGGTCGCGGCGAATATGGCGATCAACCTGGGGCTGTTGCCGTTATTGCCGCTGATGATGCTGAGCTTCGGACTGATCGGTTCGGGCTGGCACGCAATCCTGCAGGGCGTCGGCGCGTCCGCGCTGCTCCTTTGGCTCGTCCTGCGGCAGACGCGCGATCCGGCGGTGCAGACGGCCGCCGCCTGATGCGGATCCTTTACGTCATCAACTCGCTCGAGGGCGGGGGCGCCTCCACGCCCGTCCCTGCCGTCGCAGGCTTACTGCGATCGCAGGGATGCGAGGTGCGCATCGCGGCTTTGACGCCGCGCGACCGGCGGGGGCTGCCCGCGATCGAGCGCGCCGGGCTCGATGTGACGATACGTGAGGGCGGCAAGACCGATCATCTGAAAGCGCTCCGCTGGCTCGACAACGAGGTGCTGTCCTGGCAACCCGATTTGATCTGGACCTCGCTCGCGCGCGCGACCTTGCTCGGCCAGATCGTGGGGCAGATGCACGCCATCCCCGTCGTCTCGTGGCAGCACGCAGCCTATCTCAAGCCGCTGAACGCATTGCTGCTGCGCTGGCGCCGGAAGCGCTCGATCCTGTGGATCGCGGATTCGGACAATGTCGCGGCGTGGGCGGAGAGGAAACTGGCGCTCGCCCCCGACCGGGTGGCGGTCTGGCCGCTTTTCTCGGCCGACGAGAACGCCCCGCAGGCGAAAGGCTGGCAGCCGGGCACGCCGATCCGGATCGGTTCGCTCGGGCGGCTGCATCGGGTCAAAGGCTATGACGTGCTTATCGCGGCTCTGGCCGATCTTCGGGCCGAGCATGGCGTCGACGGCCACAAGCTCGAAATCGATATCGCCGGCGACGGCGAGTTGCGCGCCGATCTGGTCACACAGGCATCCGCGGCGGGGCTGCACAACCTGCGCTTCGTCGGTTTCACCGACGCCCCGAGTTTTCTCGCCGGTCTGCATCTTTACGTCCAGCCCTCGCATTCCGAAGGGCTGTGCATCGCCGCGCATGAGGCGATGGCGGCGGGGCTTCCCGTACTGGCGTCGGCGGTTGGCGAACTGCGCTACAGCATCGTCGACGGCGAAACCGGCGGGCTGGTGCCGCCCGGCGACCCGCAGGCGCTGGCGGCGAAGCTCGCCGACATGCTGCGCGATCCCGCGCGGCTTGCCGCAATGGGCGCGGCCGGCCGGGCGCGCGTGCTCGACCGGTTCGGCGGGGCCGCGTTCGCGCAGGCCGGTGCCGCGATATTGCAGAGGATCAGGCTGGCGCTCGCCCAGGCGGACACGCCCGCTCGTTCCGATCGATCCGCTTCGCGCCGATCGGCCTGATCTGGAGTCCAACCTTAGAAGCGCGCGTCGAAGCCGAGCCGGATCGTGCGCGGCCGCAGCGGCACCATCTGCTGCCCTTGCGCGACGCTGAAGGGATTGCCGAGCGCGAAGGTGTTGCCGCGCTGATCGAACAGATTGTCGATCTGGAAGGAGATGCCCCGGCGCTGCGTGCCGATCCGGACCGAGGCGTTGCTCTGCCCATAATTGCCCTGCTCGACATAGAGGTTGGGCTTGGTCCCGAGCCGCGAATGGCCGGTATATCGACCCGAGGCGTCGAAATCGATCTGCCAGGGACCGCTCAGGTCGTGCCGGTAGTGGATTCGCCCGCTGACGCCGAGATGCGGCACATTGGGCAATTCCTGCCCCTCGTCGATTGCCGTACCGGATGGAGCATAGGTCAGCCGGCTGTGGTTGACGAACAACGCGCCGGTCAGGCTGAGGTTCGACGTCGGCCGCCATTGCGCCGACATTTCCGCCCCCAGGATCCAGCCCGAGCCGATATTGGCGGTGAAGGGCAGGCCGCGCATATCGACCAGATCGGCCTGGATATTTTCCCAATGCGCATAAGAGAAAGCCAGCGTCGCGCGCAGCCGGTTGGTATCGCCGGGCAGCATCCGCACCCCGGCTTCGACCGAGGACAGGCTGTCGCCCTTGAAACGCTCCGCCGACGGCGCGCTGCCCTGGTTGGGCGTGACCGACAGGCCGCCGGGCCGCAGCCCCTCCTGATAGCGGGTGAACAGCATCCAGCGCGGAGCGATCTGCCATGACAAAGACAGCGACGGCAGCACCGCAGTTTCGTCGCGGCGCGGCTCTTCGACCTTCGCGACGCGGTTGAGCGGTTCGCCCACCAGATGCGCATATTCGACGCGTATCCCCACTGTCGCGACGATATCGGGAAAAAGCTGGTGCCCCGCCTCGCCAAACACCGCGCCTTCGGTCACCTTGTTCGCAATGCCCAATATCTGGGTCGGCGAGGCGGGCGCGCCGATCGCGCGCGTCAGCCTTTCATTGTCGTAAAGGAGACTGGTGCCGATCACCCAGCCCCGCCCATTGCTGTCGAGGCGCGACAGGCGCGTCTCGTTACTGAACAGCTCGATATGATTGGCCTGGTCGAAGATGCGCGGATTGGCCGCGCCGGCGGGCGTGAAATCGTAGCGGGACGTCGCCCGCTGGCGCACGAAGGCACTGGCCGACAGAAAACTGGTCTTGCCCCAGTCGCGCGCGACCGTGAGCTGGGCCAGCAGATAGTCATTGTCGAACGGCTGCGCGACGCGGCTGTTGCGCGCGAGGCTCGGAAGGCCCTTCTCAGTATATTGGCCATCGGCGCTGTCGATATTCTGGAGCACGACGCCGAGATCGATTTTCCATTCGCCCGGACGCAGCGCGAGCGCGGCGCGCCCCCCGCTCTTGCGGGTCCGGTTCACATGGCTGAGCCCACGGCCGAGATCGTCGATATAGCCGCCCTCGACCGTCTTGAAGGCGAGTGCCCGGATCGCGACCTTCGAGGTCAGGATCGGAACGTTGATCAGGCCAACCGCGTCATAGCCATTCCCGCCGTGCGCGGTGGTGGCGCCATCGAACGCGACCTGTGCCTCGGTCTCGGCCATGTGGACGGGCTCGGGCACGATCCGCACGATCCCGCCGAGCGCACCCACGCCGTACAACGTCCCCTGCGGCCCCTCGATCACCTCGACCGAGCGCACGTCGTACAGGCTGATGTCGGGATCGGGCGCGTTATAGTTGAGCCGGACGTCGCCCAGATATTCGCCCACCACCGCCTGCGAAGGGCCGTTGAAGCTCGAATCGGCGACGCCGCGGATGAAGAGCTTGTTGCGCCCCGAGCCGAGATGGGTCGAGGCGAAGGTCGGGATATGCTGGACCAGCGCATCGCTGCCCTGCCCCTGCTCGCCGAGCGTGAGATCGCTGCCCGAAAGCACGCTGGCGGTGCCCGCATAGCGATCGAAGCGCGTGCCCGTCTTGCTGCCGGTCACGATCAGATCGCCCTCGTCGGGCACGCGCGGCGCCTTGGTCCGTTTCGCAAACAGGGGCAGGATGGGCGCGGCTGGCCGGGCCGTGACGATCCGCCAATTTTCGTCATCGATCCGCTCGGCCCGCGCGGGCAGGCCGCGCAGCAGCCGGCCGAGCGCCTGATCCACGGTCAGCCGCCCCTTGACCGGATGCGTCGGCAGGCGCGCGAGCGTCGGTTCGGTCATGCCGATCGTCACATTGGCAGCCTGCGCGATGCGGATCGCGGCATCGCCGAGCGTGGAGGCCGGAAGATCGACGGAAAAGCGTGGCGCAGCGCCCGCGGGAGTCGCCGCGGCGATTGCGATCAGAGCGAAAGTGAAGCCATTAGCGGGATGCACGCGCCTTCAGATACAGGCCGTTTCCTTGTTGCGCGACCGTCACGTCGAGAACCGCACCCAAATGGTCCGAAAAAGCGGTCCGGTTGGCCGGAACCACGATCGCGCCGGTGAAGGCACGATTGGCGACGCCCGGATCGACCGCGATGCGCTGGCCCGTGGCGCGCGCCATATCCTCCGCCACGCGCCACAAAGGCGTGTCGCGATAGATGAAATGGCCGCTGCGCCAGGCGCCGACCGTCGCCGGATCGACCTGACTGACCTCGACCACCTGGCTCGCGTCGCTCCGCCGCAGCATCTTGCCGCGGCCGAGGCGCACCGCCGCGCCGTTGGGGTCGTAGAGCACCGCGCCTTCCGCCACCGAAACCTCGCTGCCGTGCAGCGTCCGGATCACGTCGAAGCGCGTGCCAAGGTCCACCATGCGCGCGCCGCCGGCGTCGACCGTGAAGGGGCGCGTCTCGTCATGGACGACGCTGAACATCGCCTCGCCCCGTTCGAGCCGCGCGGTGCGCCCGTTCGATTTGTCGAGCACCAGCCGGCTGCCGCCGTTGAGCGCGACCTGCGTACCGTCCTGCAGGGTGATGACCCGATGCTCGCCCGGCGCGGTCGCGATCGCGACCTCGGCCAGCGGCGCACTCGGCATTACCAAACCGAAGATCAGCGCGGCGGCCGCGGCGGTGCCGGCAAGCCCGCCGCCGATCAGGCCCGGTCGCCGCCAGCGCGATACCGATCGTGCGGTGACCGGCGCCTTGACCGGTGCCGCGTCGAGTACGCCCGCCAGATCATGACCGGCGAAGAGGTCCTCATAAGCCAGGTTATGCGCGGGATCGATCTCGAGCCATTCGGTCAGCGCGTCCCAATCGCTGAAGCGCGGATCGCGTGCACGCGCCATCCAGAGCGCGGCCTGATCGCGGATTGCGGCGTCGATCATGGCGCCCTCCGCATCTGGGCCACGTTATCGTCATCCTCGTCAACGAGTGTCGCGACGACGCGATAGGCGCGCTGGAGATGCTTCTCGACCGCACTGACGCTGATCCCCTCTTCCTGAGCGATCCGGTTCTGGGTCACGCCTTCGAGACGGAAGCGGCGGAAGATGAGCTGGGTGCGCTCGCCGAGCGTGGCGAGCGCCATTTCGACCCGACGCAAGCGCTGGCGCGCGGCCAGCGCGCGTTCGGCCGACGGCGTCTCGTCCTGCCCGGCGGGATCGAAACCCGCCTCGGTCCAGGCCTGCTCCCGATTGCTGCGGCGCATGCTGGCGCGCACGCGATCGTGCATCAGATTGTCGGCCATGCGAAACAGGTAGGCGCGCGGATCGGCGATCGGTCCCTCCGCCTCGAGCCGGTCGACCTTGAGCCACAGCTCCTGCAATATATCTTCAGCATCGTCGCCCGCGCCGCGTGCGCGCAGGAAGCGCATGAGCGGTGCGCGATTGGCCATAAGAACGGCGCTGAGACCGCTTGCGATCATCCCGAAACCCATGCGCCCGTCCGCATGGGAATCATAGCCGCGACCCGGCAGCTGGACAATGTTGAGGAAAGCCGATTGCGCCATTACGCGATCAAGACGGCACGAAAGAATGGAGTCCGCAGCCTCGCTCAGCTAGCTGTCACAATCGCTCCCTAGAGTGATGCGGGTTTGCAACGGGCACTACGTCTTCTTCGCAATGTTGGACCTTTCAATCAGCGATTCCTCTTTCCGGCAGACGCCGGATCCGCGCTCTTCCGAAAAGGCGGGGCCGGCGCAGCGCATCCTGATCGTGCTTCACGATTTTTCGGGTGGCGGCACCGAGCGCGTCGCGATCCGGCTGGCCAATCAATGGGCGCGTGCGGGACGCACGGTACGCATCTTCTGCGGCACCGAGGCTGGGCCGTTGCGCGGGCTGGTCGACGAGGCTGTCCTGGTCGAACAGGCCGATCCGGTCCTGCCGCGCAGCCCGCTCTCGCGTATCCGGCTCGGCGTCGCGCTCGCCCGCGCGGCGGAGCGGTTCGAGGCCGACGCGGTCTTCGCGCCCGGTAATTACCATTTCCTGGCGATGGCGGCCTTCACGCACACCGACCGGTCGGGCGCGGCAACGCTTTGCAAGATCAGCAATCCGCTCGTTCGCCGCGACCGGAGCGGGCTGAACGGCTGGATCCGCCGCGGCGTGATGCGCCTGCTCACGGCGCGGATCGACAGCCTCGTCGCGATGAGCCCCGCTCTGCGCGCCGAGGCCACGCTCCATCTCCATGCCGATCGCATTGCCGCCCGCTGGGAACCGCTTATCGCGCCCGGCCGCAAGAGTGTGGGCAGCCAGTCGGAACGCGATCCCAGCCTGATCGTCGCCACCGGCCGGCTTGAGCCGCAGAAGAATTTCGCGCTCGCGATCGAGGCGATGGCGCACCTCAGCCGGTGGACCGATGCGCGCCTTGTGATCCTGGGCGACGGTGCCGAACGCGCCCATCTCGCCCGGATGATCGAACGACTGGGCCTGCATGAACGCGTCACCTTGGTGGGCCATGTGCGCGACGTCACCCCCTGGCTCGAACGCGCTTCCTGCTATCTGATGACCTCGCATTACGAAGGCTATCCCGCCTCGCTGGTCGAGGCGCTCGCCAGCGGGCTTCCGGCGGTGATCACCCCCTGCTCACCCGCTTTGTCCGAAATCCTGCCGCGCGACGGGCTGGGCAGCGTGAGCGCACCCGACGCCGGCGCGATCGCCTGCGCGCTGCAGACCGTGCTGCGCCGCCAGCGCCTGCAATCGGTCGATCCCATGCTGCTCGCGCGCCACGACGAGGAGCGCGCGGCATCCTCCTATCTCGATCTGATCGACCGATGCGTCCGCGAAACCGCCCGCTGATCTCTTCTAGATGATCCCGGGAACGAAGCGCCTCACGCGCCGCGCATAAGCGTCATAGTCCGCGCCGAACTGCGCACGAAGCAACCGCTCTTCCTCGCGAATGCGCAGGATCGTGCCGATCCAGTATAAAGGCACTCCAAAGATCAGGCCCCAATAATGGCCGAAGGCGACCGCCATCGCGAACAGCCATAGGAACAGCGCGCTGTAGATCGGGTGACGGACATAAGCGAACGGCCCCCAGGTCACGAGCTCATGCTCCGAACGCGTCCGGGCGACGATGCTCCAGTTACGCCCGAGCGCGCGTTTCGACGCCGCGAACAGGCCGCAAGTGGCTCCCGCCAGCACCAAGGTGACCGCCGCCTGCTCCAGCGCCTCGGGCGATGTGGGCGCATAAGCGACGGTGATGGCGCCGAAGCCGACCCAGAAGAATGCCAGCACCTGGACCGCGATGCCCAGCACCGACAGGCGCGAGCGCTTGCTTCCGGCCTCGTCCTGCGGCCCGCCGCTCCGGACCATGACGAGCAGGCCGAACAGAAGCAGCGCGGCAAGGAACAGGATGAGCGCCGGCAGGCCGATCGGCGTCTGATGCACGTTCATTGCGATGCCCCTCCCCGGAACGGCGCATCAAAGCGCCGAACCGGGAACGGGTCAACATCGGGCTCAGGCCGGCGTGGCGTCGCCCCGCGACGGAGCGAATTTCTCGGTGAGCCCGCGCACGAATGCGAGCGCCCTTTCGCGCCGCTCCTTGCTGCTGAGCAGGAACGCCGCTCCGCCCGCCACCAGCAGCCAGCCGAACGAGGTCAGCCCCTTCTTCCGCGATCCCGCATCCGCCATGATAAGCCTCCTTACTGTCAGGAGCCTATCAACTGGCGAGGGGCGGGCGCCGTTCCTAGACGCCAAGATATTCCAATCCATGCGGCAAGGGTGAGGCGGCAAAGTCGACCTGCAACACCCGCCGCCGCGCTGGCCGGGTGGAGGCTGCCGACGCGTGCAGCACCAGGGTGCGATAAAGCCAGACATCGCCCCGATCGGCGAGGCAAGTCAAGATTTCGGAGCGAGCAACCACCGCATCCACCTCGTTCTCCGGCACCATACCGATCCGATGGCTACCTCGCGCGATGAGCAGCGGCGCATTGGCCTCTGGTACGGGGTCGAGATGGACGCGCAACGTGACCATAGCGGCGAGGATGTCGGTCGGTGGCGCGACATGCTGCAGCCCGCTCTTGACCGTCCAGGGACCGAAGCCGGATACGTCACGCCGCTCGCGCACCACGATCGTACGGTCCTGATGCCAGCCGAGCACCCAATTGATCGCCTTGGTCTTGTCGAACAGGATGGCGCGCACTGGAAAGCAACCCGGCCCCAGGGCAGAGGCCGCCACCACCCCGACGGGTGTGGTGGCGGACAACAAGGCTGACATTGCAGGCCGCCCCTGCAATCGAACGCCCGCACGGTCGGGCGGCAGATCGGTCAGGGTCTTCTCGATTTTCGCCAGATCTTCCTCGGTAAGCGCGCTGCGGAAAAGCTGCGCGCCGTCCGGGTCGAGGGTCAGGCGACCAAGCTCGCTCAGGCGGCCTGCTTGGCGCGGCTGGCGCGCTTGCGCTCGTGCGGGTCGAGGTGGCGCTTGCGCAGGCGGATGTTCTTGGGCGTAACCTCGACCATCTCGTCATCGTCGATGTAAGCGATCGCCTGTTCCAGCGTCAGGCGGCGCGGTGGGGTAAGCCGGATCGCATCGTCCTTGCCACCGCTCGCGCGGAAGTTGGTGAGCTGCTTGGCCTTCATCGGATTGACCTCGAGGTCGTCCGACTTGGCATTCTCGCCGATGATCATGCCCTCGTAGAGCTGCTCGCCGGGGGCGACCATCATCACCCCGCGCTCCTCGAGCGGGCCGAGCGCATAGGCATTGGCCTCGCCCGCGCCGTTCGAGATCAGCACGCCGTTCTTCCGGCCCTCGATATTGCCCTTGTAGGGGCCATATTTCTCGAACAGCCGGTTCATGATGCCGGTGCCACGCGTGTCCGACAGGAACTCGCCATGATAGCCGATCAGGCCGCGCGAGGGCGCCGAGAAGGTGATGCGGGTCTTGCCGCCGCCCGACGGGCGCATGTCGGTCATCTCGCCTTTGCGGTTGGCCATCTTCTCGACGACCGTGCCCGAATATTCCTCGTCCACGTCGATCACGACCGTCTCGTACGGCTCCTCGCGGCCGTTGGGGCCGTCGCGGAACAGCACGCGCGGGCGGCTGATGCCGAGCTCGAAGCCTTCACGGCGCATCGTCTCGATCAGCACGCCGAGCTGAAGCTCGCCGCGGCCGGCGACGTCATAGCTGTCCTTGTCGTCGCTTTCGGTCACCTTGATCGCGACGTTGCTCTCGGCTTCGCGGAACAGGCGGTCGCGGATCATGCGCGACGTCACCTTCGTGCCCTCGCGGCCCGCCATCGGCGAATCGTTGACTGCAAAACGCATCGACAAAGTCGGCGGATCGATCGGCTGCGCGTGCAGCGGCTCGGTCACGCTCGGATCGCAGATCGTGTTCGACACGGTGGTGGTGGTCAGGCCCGCGATCGAGATGATGTCGCCTGCCTGCGCTTCGTCGACCGGAACGCGCTCGAGCCCACGGAACGACATGATCTTGGACGCGCGACCCGTCTCGACGATGTTGCCATCGTTATCGAGCGCGTGGATCGGCATGTTGGTCTTGACCGAACCCGAGAAGACCAGGCCGGTCAGGATGCGCCCGAGGAAATTGTCGCGGTCGAGCAAAGTCACCAGAAACTTGAACGGACCGTCCGGATCGGCGCTCGGCGGCGGCACATGATCGACGATCTTCTGGAACATCGGCGTCAGCGTGCCCTCGCGCGCTTCCGCATCCTCGCTAGCATAGCCGTTGCGGCCCGACGCGAACAGAACGGGGAAGTCGAGCTGCTCGTCGGTCGCCTCAAGGCTCACGAACAGGTCGAATACCTCGTCCAGTACCTCTTGGGTGCGCGCGTCGGAGCGGTCGATCTTGTTGACCACCACGATCGGACGCAGGCCAAGCGCGAGCGCCTTGCCGGTCACGAACTTGGTCTGTGGCATCGCGCCTTCGGACGAATCGACCAGCAGGATCACGCCGTCGACCATCGACAGGATGCGCTCCACCTCGCCGCCGAAATCGGCGTGGCCGGGCGTATCGACGATGTTGATCCGCGTGCCTTCCCACTCGACCGAGGTGCACTTGGCGAGGATCGTGATGCCGCGTTCTTTTTCGAGATCGTTCGAATCCATCGCACGCTCTTCGACGCGCTGATTGTCGCGGAAGGTGCCCGACTGGCGGAAGAGCTGGTCGACCAGGGTGGTCTTGCCATGATCGCCGTGCGCGATGATGGCCACGTTGCGGAGGCGCATGGTGGTCTTTCGGTTCGTGTTTTCGAATTAGGGCGCGCCCTTAGCCGAATTGCGGCGTTGCAACAAGGGCGGCGGGCCGGAATGAGATGCTTATCACACCGTCTCACTTGAATAATACAGCGCTTGCCTCCTATCTTGGGGGATCAAAGGGGTGGAGTAGAGACTTTGGCCAAGACCGCGACTGAGACCAAGACCGACGATCTGGTGCTGACGCCGCCGACGCCGGTGCAGGCGATTGCGCCTACCAAGGCGGCGGGGCTGGTGCCGCTCGACGAGGGCACCAAGAGCGAGCTCGAAAAGCGCGTCGGCGCCTTCGTCGACGAGCTGGCCGGGCTGGATTCCAACTCGCCCGAATTCGGCAAGCGGGTCGATACCATCTCCAACCTCGGCCAGAAGGAGATTCGCGAGGCGGCGGGCCAGTCCAACCGCTTCCTCGATCGCCCGGTGCGCGCGATGGACAAGGATAGCGGCGTCGGCACCGACCTCGCCGAACTCCGCCGCACGATCGAGGATCTCGATCCCGGCAAGAAGGGCAATCTGCTCGCTCCGAAGAAATTGTTCGGGATCATCCCGTTCGGCAATAAGCTCCGCAATTATTTCGATAGCTACAAAAGCTCGCAGAACCACATCTCGCAGATCCTGGTCTCCTTGAAGAGCGGCAAGGACGAATTGCTCAAGGACAATGCCGCAATCGATACCGAGCGGCAGAATCTGTGGGCGGCGATGGGCCGGCTGGAGCAGATGATCCACACCGCGCAGACCGCCGACAAGCTTCTGGAAGACAAGGCCAACGAGCTCGATACGAGCGATCCGGCCAAGGCCAAGGCGATCCGCGAGACCGCGCTTTTCTACGTGCGTCAGCGCCACCAGGACCTGCTCACGCAGATGGCGGTGACGGTGCAGGGCTATCTCGCGCTCGACTTGGTCAAGAAGAACAATGTCGAGCTGATGAAGGGCGTCGACCGCGCTTCGACCACCACGGTCGCGGCGTTGCGCACCGCGGTCACGGTCGCGCAGGCCCTGGTCGGGCAGAAACTGGTGCTGGAGCAGATCACCCAGCTCAACACCACCACCGCCAACATCATCGATTCCACCGGCGACATGCTGCGCAACCAGACCGCCGAGATCCATCAGCAGGCGGCGAGCGCGACCATCCCGATCGAGACGCTGAAGCGCGCCTTCCAGAACATCTACGACACGATGGACGCAGTCGATAATTTCAAGCTGCAGGCGCTGGATTCGATGAAGACCACGGTCGACAGCCTGTCGAACGAGGTCGAGAAGTCGCGCGGCTATATCGCACGGGCCGAAGGTGCCGCCCAGGCGCGCCTCACCGCGAGCGGCAGCACCGCGTCCGAAGATCCGTTCAAGGCGATCTGATGCCCGATCCCAACCGCGTCATGGCCGATGCCGAGGCGCTGCTTCAGCGCGTCTCCCCCGAAGGCCGCCGCCTCGCCCAGCGCCAGCGTCAGCGCCGCAACCGCGCGCTGGCCAGGGCTTTCGGGCGCGCGCTGGTGACGACGATCGCGATCATCCTTGCCGCGACCGCGGTGGGCTGGGTCGTCCCGATCGGCCAGATCGGCTTCCTTGTCGCTTTGGTTGCGATCCTCGCCGCCTGGGTGATCCTGTTCGCGATGAGCCACGAGCCCGAGGAAACCGTCCAGAGCCTCGCCGCAAGCGACATCACCATGCTGCCGCAGAAGACCGAAGCCTGGCTCCAGCGCCAGCGCGCCGCGCTCCCGGCGCCCGCGCAAAGACTGGCGGATGGGATCGGCCTCAAGCTGGAACAGCTCGCACCGCAGGTCGCCAATCTCGATCCGCGCGAGCCCGCCGCGGCCGAGGTGCGCAAATTGCTGAGCGTCGAACTGCCCGAGCTGATCGACGGCTATGCGCGCGTGCCGCTCAACCTGCGCCAGGATGCGGGCAACGGCGTCGCGCCGGACAAGCAATTGGTCGAGGCATTGGGCGTGGTCGACAGCGAGCTTGCGCGGATGAGCGCGGACCTTGCCAGCGGCGACCTCAACAAGCTCGCCACCCAAGGCCGCTATCTCCAGCTCAAATATAAGGATGAAGACGGGATCTGATCCCGCCGTTCTGAACCTTTCGCTTACCTATCCAGACTAAACCAAATCAGTGCTTGACGGGTCGAACAGGCCCGCCGACACGCTGATTGGCCCGCTTAAGCGCGGGATTTCCGGGGTGGTAAGAGTTGACCGCGTTCGTTCGTCGCTGGCTCAGGGGGCTGATCGCCGCCCTGATCCTGGCCGGCCTGCCTTTGGCGGCGGGCGCGACCACGCTCAAGCTCAACCATCCCTTCTGCCACGCCGTCACTGCCGACGCGGTACCGCCAGCCGACAGCGCCTATAGCTGCGCGGGCGACCCGGTGCCCTATCAAACCGGGACGCTATGGCTGAGTGCCGATCTCCGCAATGTCGACGCCGCGCGCCGCGATCCGGTCATTCTGGTCCACCAGACCCGCTTCGAGCGCATCGCGCTCACCTTCCATTATGCCGACGGCACCAGCGACGTGCAGCAGGCCGCGCGCGCCGATTATGGCGCGCATTGGCGGATCGGCGGGCAGATCGCCTTCGCCGCCCCGCACCGCCAGGCGCCGCTCACCGGCGTCACGATCGGCATCAGCCGTCTCGCCAGCGCCAGCCTGCTCCGGATCCGTATCCTCGACGATATCGCCGCCAACCGCGATCTCGCCATCGCCGCGATCCTGTCGGGCGGCTCGATCACCTTGCTGCTGATCAGCGGCATCTACAATCTGTCGCTCGCGATCGCGGTGCGGCGCCAGTTCCTCGCCTGGCACAGCTTGTGGGCGGGCTGCATGGTCTTGTGGGGCCTGTTCTGGTCGCAGATCGCGCTGATCGCGATGCCCTCGCTGGCGGGCACCTCCGCCGCGCAGACCTGCACCTTGCTCGCCTGCCTCGCCGTCACCACCGCGACGATCAGCGTCACCACCGCGCTCGAACCGAGCCTGCCGCGCTGGGCGCGCCAATGCGTGATCGGGCTCGGCGTGTCGGTCGCGATCGTGGGCACGCCCGCTTCGCTCGTGCTGGGCAGCTCGGTCGACATATTCCGGGTCCTGCTCGACATCCTCTCGCTGTCGGACCTGGCCGCCGTGGCGCTGGCGATCGCGTGGAGCTGGCGGCGCGTTAATGGCGAAGCGCGCGACCTCGCCAAAAGCTGGTCGCTGCCGATGGTGGTGTTCGCGCTCACCCAATTGTTCGACTTCAGCGACCATCTGTTCGGCGGCGGCGCGCAGATCGCGGTCCTGTTCGCGTCCGCCTTGCAGACGATCTGGCTGTCGATCACCGCGACCTTGCGCTTCTCGACCATGCGCGCCGAGCTCGATCAGGCGCGCGCGGCGGAATCGGCGCTGGCCGAGCTCGCCAGCCGCGATCCGCTGACCGGCCTGTTCAACCGCCGCGGCTTCGTCGAATGCCTCCAGACCACCTTCGCCGGGGGCAATGACGCCGCGCTGGCTCTGCTGCTGATGGATGTCGACCATTTCAAGTCGATCAACGACCAGTTCGGGCATGAGACCGGCGATGCGGTGCTCGTCCGCATCGCGGATCTGCTGCGCCAGTTCGAGCGCGAGGTCTGCATCGCCGGTCGCATGGGCGGCGAGGAATTCGTGGTCGCGATCAGCGGCCTCACCAATTTCGCGCTTGCCCAGTTCGCCGAACGGATACGCACCGGCCTCGCCACGCTCGACCATGGCGATGTGACCGGGCAGCGCCAGGTGACGGTCAGCATCGGCGTCGCCGAAGGATCGACCCGCACCCGCTTCCAGCGCCTCTACAGCGCCGCCGACCGCGCGCTTTACGACGCCAAGCGCGCCGGCCGGAACAAGGTCGTCTTCTCCTCCGGCCTGGGCGATGTCGGCGCGCGCGAGGAAATGGAACGCGACCAGTTCACCTTCCGCTGGCCCCGCAAGCGGGCCTAACAATCCTTCCCCGCCAGGGGGAGGTGGCGCCGAAGGCGGCGGAAGGGGTGGAAACACTGAGTGGTTTGCTGCCCGTCCGGCTTCAGGATCGGGCGCGTGAAAAGCGGACCTTCTGAAAACGCGCTCGATGATGCCAGCTACCGACCCAATCGCGGATCCTCAAAAAGCGATGGCGCATCACCCGGTGATCGCGACGGCATTATCGTCGGAATGGCGATCGATCAGGACGTCGTAGGGATCGCTGCCCGCAAAGCTTGGCTTGGTGGCGCTGACCAACCCGATCTGCTGCACCCCGCTATGCACCGCCACGGACTGCCGCACGAGCACATCTTTTGCCGCCAGCGGACCCCATCCGGGCATGGCGGCATATAGAGCGAAGCCGATCGGTTCGGCGAGCGGCGCTTCGCTCTCCTTCCCCTTGCCGTCCGCATAATATTTGTGCGCTTCGATGGTCAGTGTGGTTTCGTAGCGGCCATCGGGCAATTTGCGGACGCGCGCCGTCTTGGCCTTGATGTCATAGAGGGTGATCTTCTCGAACAGGTCGGTGATCAGCTGGTTTTCGACCGGCGTCGCCCCTTTGCGAAATTCGGCGATCAGGTCGAGCGAACGGGGATAAGGGGCGGATCGGAATTTGAAGCGGTCGAGATAGCGGCGCAGCGCGGCATCGACCCGCGCCTCGCCCAGCACCGTGGCTAGCCGATACATGGCCAGCTCGCCCTTTTGATAGGCGGTGGTTGACTGGTTCTCGACCCGGGCGAGCGGCAGTTCGTCCTGCACCTGGCCCCCGCGCGATGCCAAATAGGTGTCGAGCTCATGCTGGAGATAGCGGCGGACCTGATCGCGGCCCAGCATGCGATTCATCACGAGCAAGGCGGAATATTGTGCCAGCGTTTCGTCCAGCATAGAGGCGCCCTGCATGTCCGCAGGGGTCGCCTGATGGCCCCAATATTGATGGGCGAATTCGTGCGCGACGACCTGGCTCGCATAATCGAGCCGGCTGTTGTCCGAGAGGTTGGCGATGAAGCCGAACCCTTCGGAATACGGGAAGGTCCCGGCAAAGGATTGTGCACCTATCATATAGACCGGGAATTCGACAATGCGCGCTTCACGGAACTGATAAGGGCCGAAAGCGGATCGATAGGTATCGAGCGACGCCGCGGCCGCGGCCAGCATCCGGTCGACATTCCATGCATGCCGTGCGTCATAATAGACCGCGAGATCGACTCCCCGATGCTGGAGGTGCCGTTCCTGATAATGAGCCGACTGGATCGAGAAATAATTCTGGATCGGCGCTTCGCTCACGAAGCGCGCGGTGCGGCGCCCATTCGCGATCCTCTCCGACATTCTAGCGCCGGGTGCGATCGGAGTCTGATCGGCGTCGGTGGTGAGGGTGATGTCGGTCTTGATCCAATCGCTATGGATCCGATCGGTCCGCGTCGCCGACAGGTCCTCGAGCGGAGCAGGGCGCAGCTCCGCGGGCAGGCCATATTTCCGGCGCTTCACCGGATCCTGAAGCAGCCCGATGCGAGCCATGCCGATCGTCGGTAGAATATCCATGCTGTCGACGAACGTGCCGTTGTCGACGACGCGCAGATCATTGTCCTCGTTGCGGAAGCCGATCTGGTGGCGGATGGTGGTGAAGGCGACATGCGCCACCGCGCCGGGCGCCAGCGGCTTTGCAAAGCGGTAGATGCGATATTGGAATTGCGGATAGTCCCTGGCGAGGGTGGCGCCGGACACGGTCAGCGCCGCCCACGTCGTGTCCCAGCTATGCATACGAAGATGCACTTCGGACAGCGGCACGGCTTGGCGGTTGACCAGATCGAGCGTGCCGCGCGTCACCAGCTTATGCTGATGCGGCCAGAGATCGGCCTGGACATGCACCATCGTAACGCTGGGCTGGAGCGTCTTTTCGTAGGGAAGGAGCTGCTTTTCGTAATTGCTGAGATAGCGGTCGTTGTCGCGCGCGGTGCGATATCGGTTCCAGATATGGGTATTGATGAAGCACCAGCTGCCAAGCCCGACGAAGGCAAGCATCGCCACCGCCGCGATGCCGCCCGCGGCACCGTTCAGTCGGCGCGGCAGCCGCTTCAGTCGCAACCGTAATCGGGTCTCGGCACCACGCTGCCACAAGACATGGCTCAGCACGAGCAGAAGGAGCGCGAATGCGGCCCAATAAGCGCGGAAGCTCCAGGCGCCGATCCAATATTGTCCCTGCCCGTTCATATCGGACAAAGGCACGCTCGGCCCCTGCGCGTAGGTGTAGAGATGGTCGTTCAGACTGTACTGGGGCAAAGAGGTCCGCGCGATCACGAACAGCATCATGATCCCCCAGCCGACATATTTGTGGGGGCTGATCACTTGCACGAAGATGGCGAGAACGGCGATCAGGACATAGTCGACCGTATTGGGCAGCAAATACCAGAGCAGATACCGGCCGAACTCGAAATCCGTATAACCATGGACCAGCTGGATCGCGAGCGCGGCGATGACGCCGACCAGTAATGTCGAGATCAGCACCAGTGCCAGCGCCAGCGTCTTGGGCACGACATAGGCCCAGTCGGGAAGCGCGCTCGCGCCGATGATCTCGTGGATGTTGCGGTCGCGCTCGCGCCAGACCAGCTCGCTGCTGTAATAGATCGCGATGACGAGCGGGATCTGTTTGAACTGATCATTGAGCAGCTGGACCATCAACCGGGTGACAGGCAGCGTCGGGGTACCCCACATCGGGTGGAGCTCGCGTAGCCCCATCAGCGACGAGACGATGCCGAGCGCCAGCAGCACGGCATAAGCCGGGCTCCGGAAAATCTGCGCCATGTCCAGTCGTGTACGGGCGCGCAACTGCGCCCAGGCGGTCGCACCATCGAAGCGCGGTTCGAATGTCGGTAGTTCGGGTGGGGCGATCGCGATGGTTTCGTGCGGTTGCGCGTTGACCCTGGCGCGCCGTGCGGCCCGGGCGGAAGGCGTTTGGAAGCGAAATCGTGCGGTCGCCAAAGCGAGCGATGCTGCTCCGATGCCGACCCAGATCAGGCGGTTCGCCAGCAGCACACCGTACATCGGTGTGCCGAGCGTGTTTAGCTCGTTCGGGCTCCAATACCGGGTCATGTAGGCGACGGTGTTGAAGCCGAACGGATCGGCGTAAGCCGACAGCGGGCCCTGACCGTTGCCGCTGAACGCGGCGCCAGTGGCGACGAACCAGAATACGAGAAGGGCGACGACGCTGACATAGGTGGCGATCATCGATCTGGTGATCGTCGCAAGCGCGAAGAGCAACGCCGAGGTCAGGAACAGATCGGGCAACGCGAGACACAGATAGGGTTCGAGGTAGGCGGACAGATGGCTCGGCCCGAGCAGAGACAGATCGACCCCAGGCATCTGCGTGCCGATCCACAGCGCGGCTGGAATGACCAGGAAACCGATCGCCGCTGCGAGGAAGGCGCCGACATAGCGGCCGAGCAGATATTGGGACGTCGAGATGGGCGTCGCCCGCAGGATCGGGCCAAAGCCGGTCTCATCATCGCGCACCACCGCGTTGGCGACGAAGGCGGTCGAGACGAACAGGTAGAGGACCGAGAAGAGCAGATAGACCTGCGCCACCTTGTAGGGCGAATTCTTGTGGACGCTGGGGCCGGGCCCGAACGAATTGGACCCCATTGTTCCGGTGAAGACGAGCGCGGCAAGCAGGAGGAGCGCGATCCAGAAGATCGGATTGCGCATCTGGTAACGGCGCTCGAAACCCGCAATCTTGAAGAACATCGTCCTGCTCCCCTCAGGCGGCGGCGCGGCGGGAGGCGTCGAGCGTCGAGAAATAGACGTCCTGCAGGCTGCCCGGCGCCGGGGTGAAGCCCGCGCCGGGCGAGGTGTCGGACGCGACGTGGATGATGGTCCGGCCCGCCGTCAGGCGAGTGGAGATCACGCGATGGCTGTCAGCCTCGGCGTCCAACGCGGCGCGGTCGATCGTCTTCTGCCAGATATGGCCGCGCATATCGGCGATCAGATCCTGGGGCGCGCCCTCGATCAGGATGCGGCCGCCCGCCAGCACCGCCATGCGTGGGCACAGGTCCGCCACATCCTCGACGATGTGCGTGGACAGGATGACGATCGTCGCATCGCCGATCTCGGCCAGCAGATTGAGAAAGCGGTTGCGCTCCTCCGGATCGAGACCGGCGGTAGGCTCGTCGACGATCAGCAAGCGGGGATTGCCGATCAGCGCCTGCGCGATGCCGAAACGCTGGCGCATGCCGCCCGAGAAGCCGGCGAGCGCGCGCTTGCGCACGTCCCACAGGCCGACCTGATGAAGCAAAGCCTCGACCGTCTCCTTGCGTTCGGCGCGGTCGGGGAGACCTTTCAGCACCGCCATATGGTCGAGCATGTCCTGGGCCGAGACGCGCGGATAGACGCCGAAATCCTGCGGCAGATAACCGAGCGTCCGACGCAGCATTTGGGGCTGTCGGAGGACATCGATGCCATCGAACGATACGCTGCCCGAAGCCGGCGACTGCAAGGTCGCGACGATCCGCATCAGCGTCGATTTGCCGGCGCCGTTCGGGCCGAGCAGCCCGAATATGCCCGCTGGTATCGAGAGGGTCACACCATCCAGCGCCAGCACGTCCCGGTCGTAGACGTGGGTCAAACCCGTGATCGCAAGTTGCATGCGCGCGCCCTCGGCTCAGCCGGGCGGAAATGGCGCGGCAAGCAATATAACGACATATGTAGATTTAATAGTCAAGGGATTGAAGGGCGCGTGTCCTACCTTGGAATCAGGAAAGGATCAGCTCTGAGGATAACGAACGGCAGGTTTCAGGATTGCGCCGAAGTTGGCTGAATGTCCGCTGTTGGGTGGGAAGCCGTCACCCCTCCAGCTACCGCCGCCGCGCGGCAAAGCGGCTGATCGCGAGCACCTCTTCCTCAACCAACGCCCCACCGACATAGCCGGGCGCCTTCACCTGCCGCTCGGCCTCGGCTAGCCGGCTGATCGCAGTCGCCAGCCCGTCCGGCGTCCAGCGCTGGAGCTGGCCCTGGATCACGGGCTTCTCTTTCCAGAAGATCGCCTTGCCCGCGGTCTCCATCACCCGGTCGATGCTCTCGCCCTCGGCCATTTGCGCGCGGAGTTGCGCCAATTGGAGCGCGCGGCGCGCGAGCGCGCGCAGTACCGGAATATCCTCGATCCCCTCGTTCGCCAGCCGCGCCAGCTCGGCATCCGCCTCGCCCGGCTGGCCCGAGAAGACCGCGTTGGACAGGCGCGACAGATCGCCCTCCTCCATCGCCGCGCCCAAGGCGTCGAGCGCGTCGTTTTCGAGCGGCCGAGGCCGGTCGGGCGCGGCGTCGAGATAGAGCGCCATCTTCTCCAGCTCGCGCGAGATCAGCGCGCGGTCGGCATTGCACGCGCTCGCCACGCGATTGGCGACGTCGTTGCGGATCTGCAGCCCGAGCTCGCGCCCCACCTCGACCACCAAAGCGGCGGCATTGCGCCCCTCCGGCACCCAGCTCTGGTGCGACAGTGCGGCATTGCTCGCCGCAACCAGCTTCACCAGCTTCGAATCCTTGCGCAGCGCGCCGCCGATCGCCGCGACCGGGTTGCCCGCCGCGGGCGCTTCCAGCAGCGCCTGCACCGCCTCCAGCGCGTCGTCGGTCGCGGGCTCCAGCCTTATCCAGCGCCTGCCCCCGAACAGCGAGATCGCGGCGGCCTCGTCCGCCAGCCGCGCGGGATCGGACTTGAGCTGGCCCGAAGTGAGATCGATCCGCTCGGCATCCGCGCCCATCGCTGCCGCCAGCCGGTCGCCCAACGCGCGCGATCCGGCCTCGTCGGGGCCATAGAGCAAGTAGAAGCGGATATCGGGATCGGCGGCGTCCAGCGCCTTCCGCAGCCGGGCCTCTTCCGGTTTCATTCCCTGGCGCGATGCTGCCGCACATAGAGCGCGACGCGCGTCACGATCTGATCGGCAACCTCGCCCGAAAGATGCTCGAGCGCGGTCTGCTCGGCCGCGATCACCGCATATTCGGATGTGACCACGTCGATACCCGCATCCGAACCGGCGGTCGCATCCAGCAATACCGCCTGATTGGACGTGTCGATCAGCTTGAAGCGCGCGCGCAACGTCCGCCGCTCGCGCGTCACGGTGTTGTTGGAGCGGATACCGAAACCCGTAATCTGATCGTCGAGCAGCACGTCGAGCCGGTAGCGGCCCTTGCCCTGCCCGGCCGCGCCGATGCGATCGACCAAGGCATTGCGCACCAGCCAGCCCTGCTGACCCTCGATCGGGCCGACCTCGACCTCGCTCAGCGCCTGCGCGACCGCGCCATGGCTGCCGCCGGCATACATCGGCTCCAGGCCGCAGCCGCCCAACATCATCGCGGGAATCAGCAGGCCAAGGAGCGTGATCCGCCTCATGCGACGATGTTGACCAGCCGGTCGGGGACCACAATCACTTTCTTCGGCGCGCCGCTGGAGAGATAGGGTTGCACCTTCGGCGAGCCGACGGCCAACGCCTCGAGCGTGGCCTTGTCCATGCCCTTCGCCACGGTGATCGTATCGCGCAGCTTGCCGTTGACCTGGATCGCGACCGTCACCTCGTCCTCGACCAGCATCGCCGGATCGACATCGGGCCAGGGCGCATCCGCGACCAGTCCCTCGCCGCCGATCCGGGCCCAGGCTTCCTCGGCCAGATGCGGCACCATCGGCGCGGCGAGCCGGATCAAAGTACGCGAGGCTTCGTCGCGCGCCGCCGAAGGCTTGGCCTTCTCGACCGCGCCGACCAGCTCGTACAATTTAGCCACCGCCTTGTTGAACGACAGCGATTCCACGTCGGCCGCGACGCCGGTGATCGTCTGGTGCGTCTTGCGCGTCAGGGCAGCGTCCGCGCCCTCTCCGCCTTGCACCTGGGTCGCGCGCCACAGCCGCTGGACAAAGCGCGCGCAGCCCTCGATGCCCGATACGCTCCACGGCAGATCGCGCTCGGGCGGGCTGTCGGACAGCATGAACCAGCGCACCGCGTCCGCGCCATAATGATCGAGGATCGGTGCCGGATCGACCGTGTTCTTCTTCGATTTCGACATCTTCTCGACGCGGCCGAGCCGGATTTCCGGCCCGCCGTCCTTCAGGAAGACGCCACTCTCGCGCCGGTCGATCTCGTCGGGGCCGAACCAGGTGATACGGCCCGATTCCGCATCTTCGGTATAATAGGTTTCGTGCGTCACCATGCCCTGCGTGAACAGGCCGGTGAAGGGCTCGGCCACGTCGAGCCGGCCGATATGCTTCAAGGCGCGCGTCCAGAAGCGCGCATAGAGCAGATGCAGGATCGCATGCTCGACCCCGCCGATATATTGGCCGACCGGCAGCCACTGCTCGGCCATCCTGCGGTCGAACGGCTGGTCCTTGGGCTGGCTCGCGAAGCGGATGAAATACCAGGAGGAATCCACGAACGTGTCGAGCGTGTCGGTCTCGCGCCGCGCCTTGCCGCCGCACTTCGGGCAATCGACATGCTTCCAGGTCGGGTGCCGGTCGAGCGGATTGCCCGGAATGTCGAAGCTCACGTCGTCGGGCAGCACCACCGGCAGCTGACCCTTGGGCACCGAGACCGGGCCGCAGGCATCGCAATGGATGATCGGGATCGGCGTGCCCCAGTAACGCTGGCGGCTCACGCCCCAGTCGCGCAGGCGATAGACGGTAGTGCCGACGCCCCAGCCGCCCTCTTCGGCGCGCGCGACCACCGCGCTTTTCGCCTCCTCGGAGCTCATGCCGTCGAGGAAACGCGAATTGACGATGATGCCGGGATCGCTGTCGGCCTCGTCGCCGATCGGATCATTGGCTTGGGTTTCCGACTTCGCGACCACGCGCGTGATCGGCAGCATATATTTGCGCGCGAATTCGAAATCGCGCTGGTCGTGCGCAGGCACGCCGAACACCGCGCCCGTGCCGTAATCCATCAGCACGAAGTTCGCGACGAACACCGGCAGTTTCCACTCGGGATCGAGCGGGTGCGTGGCGGTGAGGCCGGTGTCGAAACCCTTCTTCTCCGCCGTCTCGATCTCGGCCGCCGCGGTGCCGGTGCGGCGGCAATCCTCGATGAATTCGGGCAGGCCGGGAATCGTGTCCTTCAACGCCTGCGCCAGCGGATGATCGACCGAAACCGCGACGAAGGATGCGCCGAAGATCGTATCCGGGCGCGTGGTGAAGACTTCGACTTCACGGAGGCGTGCTTCGACTTCGCTCAGCACGAACGGTTCTGAGGAATCGGCGCTACCATTCCCGTTCGTCCTGAGCGAAGTCGAAGGACGTTCCAGCGCAAACTTGAACCGCAGCCCCTTGGACCTTCCGATCCAATTGGCCTGCATGATCTTCACCTTCTCGGGCCAATGCTCGAGGCTATCCAGCCCCTCCAGCAATTCGTCCGCGAAGTCGGTGATCTTGAGGAACCACTGGCTCAGCTTGCGCCGTTCGACCAGCGCGCCCGAGCGCCAGCCGCGCCCGTCGATCACCTGTTCGTTTGCGAGCACGGTCATGTCGACCGGATCCCAATTGACCGCGCTTTCCTTGCGATAGACCAGCCCGGCTTCGTACAGATCGAGGAACAAGGCCTGTTCCTGCCCATAATAATCGGGCTCGCAGGTCGCGATCTCGCGGCTCCAGTCGAGCGCGAAACCGAGCCGCTTCAGCTGCGCCTTCATCGCCTCGATATTGGCGCGCGTCCATGTGCCGGGATGGACGTTCTTCTCCATCGCGGCATTCTCGGCGGGCATGCCGAACGCGTCCCAGCCCATCGGATGAAGCACTTCCATGCCGCGCATCCGCCGATAGCGCGCGAGCACGTCGCCCATCGTGTAGTTGCGGACATGGCCCATGTGGATGCGCCCCGACGGATAGGGGAACATCTCCAGCACATAGCTTTTGGGCTTGGGACTATTGTCGTCGGCGTGGAAGGTGCCGCGCGTCTCCCACTCCCCCTGCCAGCGTGCGTCGCTGTCGCGGGGCTCGAACCGCTCAGTCATGCGGAAGCCTTACCCCTGCGCGGCGGCGTTGCGCCGAAGGTCGCGCGCCTTCTGGAGGATGATCTCTTCCAGCTTCGCGTCGGTCGAAGCCTGGACCGCGGCATCGACCCACTGGCCGTTCTGATAGACCTGGCGGGCGGTCGAGACGCGGATCGCATCGGCGCGGAGCGCGGCATCGAGGATCGCGACCGAAACCTTCATCCGCTCGGACGGGACCTGCGGATTGACGTACCAGTTGGTGATGATGACGCCGCCATTGCTGTCGGTCTGCGCGATCGACATGAAGGAAAGCGTATCGAGCGCGGCACGCCACAGATAGGCGTTCACGCCGATCTGCGTGACGATGACCGGAGCAACCGGCGCAACCTTCGCCTTCTTCTTGCGCGCGTCGGCGACGCCGGCGAGGCTGGCTACGATCAGAAGGCCGATCAAGGGACGGGAAGGACGGATCATTGACAGTTAGAACCTTCTGAGGGTCGGGCAGGCGCGCCGTTATAGAAGCTCGCCCGCGACCCGCAAGCCGCGTGCGGTGGGCTGCCCGTTCCCGGGCATCCGGCAAACTCGGGTTAAGCCGAGCGCCATAAAATGTGGAGCCTCTGCAACATAGTGAAATGATTCGGTAACCGGAGAGGAACAAGGTTGCGCGAAGGGGGTAGCCGCAGAGAGACGCGCGACCCATATGGGACCCAAATGACAGCGATTCGCGGCCAGAGCAGGATTTGGGGCGGCGCCTTGGCGCTCGCGGCCCTTGCTGCTGCCTCCGCGACTCCGGCCGACGCCAGGGCGCGGCGCCATCATCATGTGCCCGCCGCCGCGTCGCAGGCCTTCGCCTTCAACAGCTTCACGCCCGCCGCGGCCGATCCGCGCTTCAGCTTCGGCGTGGGCGATGCCTATAACGATGGGGCGTTCCGCTTCACACCGTCCAACGTCAGCAACAATCGCCGCGCTATCACGGTCGCGGTGCGGTCGCGCGCGATCACGCGCCAGCAGGCTGCGCACACCATGGCGCTGCCGAGCGACGGGCTCGCGCCGTCCGCCTACAGCCTGGGTGCCTCGATCGGCTGGAAGCGCTTCGCGCTTTCGGGCGACGTGCAGAAGATGGACGGCGGTCTGCTGCCCAATGGCCGCGAAGCCGCCGATCTGGGCCTGATCTTCTCGGGCAAGCGCTGGGCGACCGAGCTTGAGGTCGCGAGCGAGCATGCCACCGGCCAGCATCTGCCGGTCGGCCCGACGCTCGATGAGAGTTTCTCGGTCGGCCTGGGCGGTTCTTATGCCCTTACCCGCCGCCTGAACGTGACCGGCGGCGTGCGCTACAAGCAGCAGCATGAGCAGATGCAGGCGCTGACCGACGACCGCCGCGACAGCCAGTCGGTCTATCTCGGCACGACCTTCAAGTTCTGATCGCCGGCTTTCGGCCGTTTAGCCGCGGCCTTGGTGTGCGCCTCCCCGCGGAACTTCCACGCCGCCGCCAGCGCGGCCAGCGCGACGAGCGACAGGCCTAGCGCGAAGATCCGGTCCGCATTCGCCGCACCGATCGTCTCGGACAGCGCGCCGACGCCGACGATCGGCAGCGCATTCCCCATGAAGCAGCAAATGAAATAAGCCGACGCCATTTCCGCGCGCCGGTCGGGCGGCGCGAGCGCGTTGATCGCGCCGAGACCGCCCCGATAGCTGAGCGCCGAAGCCACGCCCGATAGGGTCGTGCCCAACAGCATCAGCGGGAGCGACGACCAGGACTGCGCCGCGACCAGCGCGCCAAGCCCGGCCGGCGTCACCCCCAGCCCCCAGAGCAGCACGCGGCGCGGCTCGATCCGGCGCGTGAGCAGGATCGCCGCGGCCGCGACGGCGAACAGCTCGGCGACGATCAGCCCGCTCAGCGCCTGATTGGTAAGCTTGACCGTCTCATGCAGCATGGTCGGGCCCAGCGCGGCATAATAGCCTACCACCGCCATCGCGGCGAAACCGGCCGCCGCCGGTGCGGCGAAAGCGAGACGCTTTCCCGCCGGCACCGCCAATCGCGGGGTCAGGTCGAACGACCCGGCCCGGTCGCGATCGACCGTCTCGCGCGCCGCCAGCACCAATATCGCAATCGCGCAAATCAGCGCGAGATAGACCGCAAACGGCAGGCGCAGCGGCCAGGGTGCATATTGGACGAGCACCCCCGCCACCACCGGCCCCGCCGCCAGCCCCGCGAAATTATACGCCGTCATCGTGCTCGCGGCGCGCGATCGCCGCTCGGCCGGCATCGATTCCGTGATCCAGGCCGTCGCCGCGCCCGATCCCAGGCCGACCGCGCAGCCGCTCGCGATGCGGCCGGCAAAGAGGAGCGTGCTGCCCGAGGCGATCAGGAACAGGATCGTGCTGAGCGCCGCCAGCATCAATCCCGCCAGGATGATCGGCCTGCGCCCCAATTGGTCGGAGAGCCGGCCGAGGAAGAGCAAGGCGGCAAGGTTGCCGATCACATAGACCGCGTAGATCAGCGTAAGGCCGAGCGCGTCCAACCCATAATCGGTCCGATAGAGCTGATAGAGCGGCGTCAGCAGCGAGCTGCCCATGAACAGCACGGACACGACCACGCCGCCCGCCGTCCGGCCCGACCTCAAAAATTCCAGAGCGGACTTGCCGTCCGGCGAACCGGACTTCGGTGTATTTCGATCTGAAGGCATGGCGGGGACAACGCTTAAGGGCCGGCATGGTCCCATATTTCGGCGCGCGCCGAACCGTCCCGCCTCAGGCGACGAACGCGTCGATCCCCGCCCAGCCATAGGCGCCGAGCGGCGCGAGCCGGCCGAAACGCGCCACATCCATGCCGCCCAAAGCGATCAGCGGTATCCGACTGCGCCGCGCGAGCTGGCCGAAGCGCACCGGGCCAAGACTGCGCGCGCCGGGGTGCGACCGCGTGGGAAAGACCGGCGAGATCAGCACCGCATGCGCGCGCGCCAGCACCAGCTCGCGCGCATCGTGCGCGGGCGCCGTCCGCAGCAACGGCCGGGACGCGCGCAGATGCGGCGAGCGGCCATGCGCCCCATCGGCACGCCATCCCGCCGCCTCGCGCGGCGTGCCGGCGAGCAGCAGGACCAGCCCGCGACGCCGCGCCACCGCCCGCACCCGTTCGAACAAGCCCAGCCGATCCGGCGTCAGATAATGGCGGAAGATCACCCCGCTCCCGCGCGGCAGCCGCGCGAGCGCCACCCACAAAGCTTCGCCCATCCGCTCGTCGGTCATCAGCCACAAGCGCGGCAAAGGCTGGCGGGAGCGCATTGGCCTGGCCTATAGCGTGGCGATGCTCCCAACCGAAGACAGCCCCGCCGCGCGCCTCGCCGCGGCCCGCGACAATCTGACGCGCGCCGCCGCGCTGGCCGGACGCAAGGCTGCGGATATCGAACTGATCGCCATCTCCAAGACGCATCCCGCCGAGGCGATCGAACCCCTGATCGCGGCGGGCCAGCGCAGCTTCGGCGAGAATCGCGTGCAGGAAGCGCAGGGCAAATGGCCCGCGCTCAAGGCGGCCTGTCCCGATATCCGGCTGCATCTGGTCGGCCAGCTCCAGTCCAACAAGGCCGACGACGCGGTCGCCTTGTTCGACGCGATCCATTCGCTCGACCGGCCGAGCCTCGCCGAAGCGCTCGCCAGGGCAGTCGCGAAATCGGGCCGCACCCCCACCCTCTTCGTCCAGGTCAATATCGGTGCGGAAGAACAGAAAGGCGGCTGCGCGATTGCCGATCTGCCCGCTTTCCTGGCTTTGTGCCGCACCCTCGGCCTCGCCATCGCCGGACTGATGTGCGTCCCTCCCGCCGACACCGAGGCGGCGCCCTATTTCGCGCTGCTCGCCAAGCTGGCGAAGGAGAACGGACTGGCCGAACTCAGCATGGGCATGTCGGGGGATTTCGAGACCGCCGCCATGCTCGGCGCGACCTGCGTCCGCGTCGGATCGGCCCTGTTCGGCGCACGTGCCACCGGCGCCGCCTTGGCGCGCCCGCTGGGCTTCGGCAGCCGACCCAACCGGCCGGCCTGAACCGAAGCAGGTCTGCCGCTCGCGTAACGCACCCTTAATTGCCTTGTCCTTACCCTGTTGCGGTCAGTGAAAGGCGTTGCGTCGTGCCGCTTCTGGTTCCCCTGCCGCTTCTGCACAGCTGGCCCTCGTTCGGAGAGGCGGGAAGGCTCGATCTCGGCCTGCTCTTCGGCGCACAGGCCTTGCGCGGCAGTGATTTCGCTTCGCTCGACGATGATATGCTGGCGGCGCACGGCGTCGGCCGATGGTCGTGCGATCTGGCCGATAACAGCCTGACCTGGACCGATCCGGTGTTCGATATTTTCGGCCTGCCGCGCGGCGCCGATATTGCCCGCGACGATGTGGTCTCGCTCTATCGCGAGGAATCGCGCGCGACGATGAGCCATCTGCGCGCTTATGCGATCCGGCATCGGCGCGGCTTCACGATCGATGCGGAGATCCGCACCGTGGCGGGCGATCGGCGCTGGATGCGGCTGCTCGCGGCACCCGTCTGCGAAGGCGATACGGTCGTCCGGCTGCAGGGCCTGAAGCAGGACGTTTCAAACCATTTTCGATAAAGGCCCGCGGTCAGGCGATCTCCAGCGCATCGCCCGATGCCAGCCGCGGCAACAGCGCCAGCATCTCCGCCTTCGCGATCGCGACGCAACCTTCGGTCGCCGCGCCATCCCGCCAGCAATGCCAGAAGATCGCGCTGCCCGCGCCCGGCATCACCGGCGCGTCATTATGGCCGAGCACGACGATCAGGTCGTAAAGCCCGTCCTCGCGCCACAGCGTCTCCGCCGAAAAGCCGTGCGGATGCCGCACCGGGCGATTGTAGGCGGGATCGTCCACCCCGTCCGACCAGCCATCGCTCGGCCGCAGCCAGCGCCAGGGCAATTGCACGCCTTCGGGCAAAACCACCCGATCCGGCCGCAGCAGTACGCCCCGGATCGGCCAGATGCCGATCGGACTCGCACCGTCGCCTTCTTTTTTATCCGCCGCCGCGACCAACCCGCCTTTGCCGATGCTGCATGCGATCGCGCGGTCGCCGGCATGGAGCAGCCCGGTCTTGCCGTCCGCTATCAGCTTCACAGCAGATGCCCGGTGCGGTCGCGCTTCACCTCCAGATAATGCGCATTGTGCGGATTGGGCGGCAATTTGTGCGGCACGCGCTCCGCCACATCGATCCCCGCCGCCTCCAGTCCCGCCACCTTGGCCGGATTGTTGGTCAGCAGCCGGATCCGGTCCTGGCCCAGCAGACGCAGCATCCTCGCCGCGATCCCGAAATCGCGCGCATCGACCGCGAAGCCCAGCCGTAGATTGGATTCGACCGTGTCGTAACCCTGATCCTGCAGCGCATAAGCGCGCAGCTTGTTGATCAGGCCGATCCCTCGCCCTTCCTGCCGCAGGTAAAGCAATATGCCCCACCCGCTCGCCTCGATCGCATGAATCGCCGCCTGGAGTTGCGGCCCGCAATCGCATTTGAGGCTGCCGAGCACGTCGCCCGTCAAACATTCGCTGTGCAGCCGCACCAAGGGCGGATTGCCGTCGGGCGATCCGATCACCAGCGCGACATGCTCGGCCGCATCCGCGGGTGCGCGGAAGGCGACGATCTCGCTATGCTCCGCGCCCGCGACCGGGAGCCGCGCGCGCGCCACGATCGCGAGCTGATCCTCTTCCGCATAGGCTGCGATGTCCGCCGCCTCGACCGTCGCCATCGCCTCGCCTTCGGCCCGCACGAAGAAAGCGGGCAGCAGCCCCGCCACGCGCGCCAGCGTCAGCGCCGCCGAGGCCGCCTCGACCTCCACCACGGCGCGCGTGCGATAGGGACCCTTGAACGGCGTCGCGAGATCGTTGGCCGGGTCTGCGAGCGCGATCGCGGCGGGCAGATCGAGCCAGGGCACGCGCTCGATCAGCACCGGCTGGCCGGGCGTCGCGGCATCGCGCTGGTTGGCCAGCTTGAGGATCGCCCCGCGCTCGGCCGACAGCAAAAGCTCCGCCTTTCCATCCGGATCGAACGCCGCCAACCGCGCATCGTCTGCGCGCTCGACCGCGATCATGGTCAGCGCACCGTCGCGACCCGCCACCCGCACCGGCCAACCCCGCCGGAGCGCGTCGATCGCGCGCGCGGCCTGTGCCGGCTCGCTCACACCGCGAACTCGGTCACCAGCGGCACATGGTCGCTGGGCTTGAGCCAGTTGCGGCAATCCTCATGCACCTTGTGCGCGGTCGCCTTGGCCGCAACCGCCCTGCTCGCCCACATATGGTCGAGCCGGCGGCCGCGATCGTTCACCGTCCAGTCGGGCGAACGATAGCTCCACCAGGTATGCAGCCGCGCGGGCGCGGGATAGAAATGGCGGCCGAGATCGACCCAGTCGTGCGCCGCCTTCAGCCGGTCGAGCGCATCCACCTCGACCGGCGTATGGCTGACCACGTCGAGCAGCTGCTTGTGGCTCCAGACGTCCTCCGGCAACGGCGCGATATTGAAATCGCCCACAATCAAAGTCGGCTCGTTCAGGCACTTCGCCCATTCGGTCATCCGATCGACGAAGGCGAGCTTCTGCGCGAACTTGGGGTTCACCGCGGGATCGGGAATGTCGCCGCCCGCCGGCACATAGACGTTCTCCAGCCGGAACCCGGCTTCCAGCCACACGCCGACATGGCGCGCCTCGCCATTGTCCTGCCAGTCGTAGCGCCAGCATTCCTCGCTCGCGGTCTGCAAGGGGATGCGCGACAGGATCGCCACGCCATGATGCATGCGCTGGCCGTTCAGCCGCTGGTGGACATAGCCCATCCGCCTGAAATCGTCGGCGGGGAAGACGTCGTTCGCCGCCTTGGTCTCCTGCAGGCACAGGATGTCGATATCCTGCTCCTTCAGAAACCGTTCGACGATGCCGATCCGCGCCCGCACCGAATTGATATTCCACGACGCGATCTTGAGAGCTGCCATGCCCAGCATGTAGCGAGGCAGAGTGCGGGATGGAAGATTGGGCCGCCCACCCCTTTTCCGTCATCCCAGCTTTCGCGGGACCTTTGCATAAGTCGCCGGATGTGATTCCCTGCTGTTGAGGAAGCAGGAGGCTGGGATGCGTCGCGAGGTTGGTCAGCCGTCATTTGCGGAAGCGCTGG
>Ga0157370_10000143_pt1 | contig 87289 bp, 78 predicted proteins | sample C35metaG_FD_113463 | JGI IMG/M metagenome (GOLD analysis project Ga0157370, IMG submission 113463) | Corn rhizosphere microbial communities from Kellogg Biological Station, Michigan, USA - C3-5 metaG | ecosystem: Host-associated > Plants > Roots > Rhizosphere > Soil | place: USA: Michigan...
CCAATAATGCTCATAGTCTGATTTGCCCGGTTGCATTTTCCCCTCGCGTGACGAACGCGATCCCGCCTGATCCGTAACGATCAACACGACTATTGGTGGAAAACGCTAATAAACCCTTCATGCACCCGACGGCGTGGGCGGGGCCTTTTTCTTGGGCATGAGGTCAAGCACCAGTGCGCAGCCCAGAATGATGATGCCGGCACCGAACAGCTGGGGAAGCGACAGCGGTTCGTCGAGCACCAGGGCGCCAACAAGCACCGCCACAACGGTGACGGCAAATTCCACGCTGATCGCCTTCGTTGCGCCGATCGAGGAGACCAGCTTGAAATAGGTGATGTAGGTCAGGCCGCTCATGACGACCGCCTGTATCAGAAGATAACCGTAATCGACGAGATCGGGCGTTCCGGGCAAGGGCACCGCGAAAAGAAGCGGCAGGGTCATCAGGCCGCCTGTCAGGAAGGAACCGATGGTTATTTCCCAGGATCCAACCCCCTTGAGGTGCAGGCTCGCAAAATTGCTGCCATAGGCGGCACAGATGCAGGCGGCGACAGCGGCAGCACAGCCAATGACAAAGCCGGATGTGACAGGAACAGCGGGAAAACCAACGAGCAGGACGATGCCGGCAAAGCCGATGACGAGACCGGCAATACCCTGCCGCGTCAGGCGTTCCAGACCCCAAATCTGCGAGATCAGCATTGAAAAAAGCGGGATGGTCGCCACCAATATGGCTGCCATCGCAGTGCCGATCTGAGGCGTCGCATAGGACAGGCCGATCAGTTGCCCGGCGACCGTGGTTGCGCCGACGATTGCGAAAGCGCGCCAGCTTGCGGAGAATACCAGCTTCCGGCGTGCCGCACGCGCAATGAGAAAGAGTGCTACAGCGGTTATGAGCGAGCGAAGCGTGACTGCGCCAATCCAGCCGAAGGCTGCGACGACATGTAGAAGCAGCAGGAAAGACACGCCCCACGTAATCGCGAGAAAAATATAGGCGGCAAGATCGCGAGGGGCCATGAAAGCAGTTTCCGCAGGATGATCCGGCTCCCATATGGAAAGTGCCGATACCAGTCAACACCCCGACCAGCAGCAATGATCCTGCCTAAACAAAATCGCCCGTAACGCAGGTTACGGGCGATCGATTGCTGGCATAAAGCCCTGGCCTTTTACGCCTGTTCGTAAACGCCGTGGCAGTGCTTGTACTTCTTGCCCGAGCCGCAGGGGCACATTTCGTTGCGGCCGATACGGCCCCAGGTGGCGGGGTTGTTCGGGTCGCGGTCCTCGGCCGGTACGAAAGCGACCGGCACGCCCTGCGCCATCTCATCTTCCCCGGTGACGGGGTCGAGGTGATGCGCGGTCATTTCCGGCAGCTCCGGCTGCTGCGGTTCCTGCTGCACCAGTTCCACGCGCATCAGTTGCGCGGTGACGGCTTCACGGAGGTTGGTAAGCAGCGACTGGAACAGCTCGAAGGCTTCCGCCTTGTATTCCTGCAATGGATCGCGCTGGGCGTAACCGCGGAAACCGACGACGGAACGAAGGTGATCGAGGTTGACGATGTGTTCGCGCCACAGATGGTCGATTGTCTGAAGCACGACCGAGCGCTCGACATAGGTCATGATCTCCGGGCCGAAACGTTCTGCACGTTCAGCGGCGTATTTGTCCGCGGCCTCGGTAACGCGCTGAAGAATGTCGTCCTCGGCGATGCCCTCTTCCTTCGCCCATTCCTCCACCGGCAGGTCGAGGTTCAGGAACTGGGCGATACCGGCCTTGAGACCGGCGATATCCCACTGTTCGGCATAGGCATTTTCAGGAATATGCTTGGTGACGAGCGCTTCGATCACTTCGTGGCGCATGTCGGCTGCGGTTTCACCGATATTGTCGGATTCCATCAGCTCAAGGCGCTGCTCGAAGATGACCTTGCGCTGATCGTTCAGCACGTCGTCATATTTCAGCAGGTTTTTGCGGGTCTCGAAGTTACGGGCTTCAACCTTCTTCTGGGCGCGTTCCAGCGCCTTGTTGATCCACGGATGGACGATGGCCTCGCCGTCCTTCAGGCCGAGCTTCTGCAACATGCTGTCCATGCGCTCGGAACCGAAGATGCGCATCAGGTCGTCCTGAAGCGACAGATAGAATTTCGAGCGACCGGGGTCGCCCTGACGGCCGGAACGGCCACGCAGCTGGTTGTCGATACGGCGGCTTTCGTGGCGCTCGGTCGCGATGACGTAGAGACCGCCGGCGGCAAGCGCCTTTTCCTTGAGAACCTTGATCTCTGCGCGGATGGCCGCTTCCTTCGCATCACGCTCCGGACCCGGCTCCATGCCTTCCAGCTCGCGCTCCAGACGCATCTCGACGTTGCCGCCGAGCTGGATGTCCGTACCACGACCGGCCATGTTGGTGGCGATGGTGACCGCACCGGGAACACCGGCCTGCGAAACGATATAGGCTTCCTGCTCGTGGTAACGGGCGTTCAGAACCTGGAAATCGGTAAAGCCGGACTGGCGCAGCATGTGGGCCAGAAGCTCGGATTTCTCGATGGAGGTCGTGCCGACGAGAACCGGCTGACCACGATCGTGCGCCGCCTTGATCTCGGCGATGATGGCAAGGAACTTCTCTTCGCCGGTACGATAAACCTCGTCGTCCTCGTCGATACGCTGGATCGGCAGGTTGGTCGGCACCTCGATGACGTCGAGACCGTAGATGTTGCCGAACTCTTCCGCTTCCGTCGATGCCGTACCGGTCATGCCGGCCAGCTTTGCATACATGCGGAAGTAGTTCTGGAAGGTGACGGAAGACAGCGTCTGGTTTTCCGGCTGGATCTGCACCTTTTCCTTGGCTTCCAGCGCCTGGTGCTGGCCTTCGGAATAACGGCGGCCCGGCATCATGCGGCCGGTGAATTCGTCGATGATGACGATCTCGTCGTTGCGGACGATGTAGTCCTTGTCGCGGGTGAAGAGCTTGTGGGCCTTCAGCGCATTGTTGATGTGGTGAACGATGGCGACGTTTTCGATGTCGTAAAGCGATTCGCCCTTGAGCAGGCCCGCCTGCCGCAGCAGGTTTTCGAGCTTCTCGGTGCCGTCTTCGGAGAAGTTGGCCGAACGCTGCTTCTCATCGATTTCGTAATCTTCCGGCGACAGAAGCGGAATGAAGGCGTCGATGGTGTTATAGAGATCGGAGCGGTCGTCCAGCGGGCCGGAGATGATAAGCGGCGTGCGCGCCTCATCGACCAGAATGCTGTCCACTTCGTCGACGATTGCGTAGTTGTGGCCGCGCTGCACCATCTGGGCGCGATCATATTTCATGTTGTCGCGCAGATAATCGAAGCCAAGCTCGTTATTCGTGGCGTAGGTGATGTCGCAGCCATAGGCCTCGCGGCGTTGGTCGTCATCTAGCCCGTGCACGATCACACCGGTCGTCAGACCGAGGAAACGGTAGAGCTTGCTCATCGTGGCCGCGTCGCGCTGGGCGAGGTAGTCGTTGACGGTAACGACATGCACGCCCTTGCCGGCCAGCGCATTGAGGTAGACCGCAAGGGTCGCCACCAGCGTCTTGCCTTCACCGGTCTTCATTTCGGCGATGGCGCCCTGGTGCAGGATCATGGCACCGGTCAGCTGCACATCAAAGGGTCGCATGTGCAGAACGCGGCGCGACGCCTCGCGGGCGACGGCAAAAGCCGGGATCAGCAGATCGTCCAGCGATTTGCCGTCCGCAAGCTGCTGGCGGAACTCCGCCGTCTTTGCCGCCAGCGCGTCGTCGGAAAGAGCCTTGGTGGCTTCCTCCAGCGCATTGATGGCTGCGATCTTGCTTTTATAGGAGCGGACGCGGCGTTCATTTGCCGAACCGAACAATTTGCGGGCTATTCCGCCGAGGCTGACCATCTTACTGGCCCTTTCTGAAATTCCGTTTTCGCAGGCGGTTTTTTCCATCACGCCGATTTCGGCAACAAATGACGGACTTCGCCCTTCAACGTATCTGGACGCGAGGTTGCGTGACAGATAAGAGGGGGGGCAAATGATGTCAACGGTTCTGCCCGTTACAGAATGGCCACAATCCGGTGTTTGGAAGTTTTTTCAGAGCCGGAAACCATGTCTGGAGCCGGCATTGTCCCCGAAAGGTTCAAAATGTTGCGCTATAATAAAATTGCGGCTGCGGTGATTGTGGCCACGCTCGGCCTCCAGTTTCCTGCCTTTGCACAGGAAGACAAGGTTGTCGCCAAGGTTGGCGATCTGGAAATCCACCAGTCCGAACTCGACCTTGCCATGGGCAATCTCGATCCGCAGCTCGCACAGCTTCCCGACGAGCAGAAAAAGGTCGCAGCCCTTTCCGGCGCGATCGACGTCAAGCTTCTCGTGAAGAATGCCAGCGCCGAAGGTCTGGAAAAGACCGAAGACTTTAAGAAGCGCATGGAGTTCATTCAGGACCGTGAGCTGCACAACGCCTATTTCCGCAAGCATGTGGTTGATGCTGTCACCAATGAAGAGGTGAAGGCGCGCTACGACAAGGAAGTCGCAGCCTTGCCGAAGGAAGAAGAAATCAAGGCAGCCCATATTCTGGTTGCAAGCGAAGACGAAGCCAAGGACGTCATCAAGCAGCTTGATGCGGGCAAGGATTTCGCAGCACTTGCCAAGGAAAAGTCGACCGACTCCAACAAGGATGATGGCGGCGATCTCGGCTGGTTCGGCAAGGGCCGCATGGTTCCGGAATTCGAAGAGGCCGCTTTCGGTCTCGAAAAGGGCGCCTACACCAAGACGCCTGTCAAGACGCAGTTCGGCTTCCACGTCATCAAGCTGGAAGACAAGCGCATCGCACCGCCGCCGGCTTTCGAGCAGGTCGAGCCGCAGGTTCGTCAGCTTGTCATGCGTGACAAGTACGTTGCCCTCATCGAGAAGGCAAAGGCTGACCAGAAGATCGAAATCATGGATGAGACGCTGAAGAAGGGCTACGACGAAGCCACGAAGGAACAGCAGGCACAGCCGCAGCAGTAATAAAACCGTGTTACGGGGCGGCCACAGGCCGCCCCGCTTCATCTCAGGCACTTTCAAACCTTCCCCGTTTCCAGAATCTCAGGCGCTTTCCCATGTCCGTTGCCGTTTCCCCGCTCGCTCCGAAATCCTATCCCGACATGCCCGCGCTGCGTGGTGTTCGCATGGCGACGGCTGCCGCCGGCATCAAGTACAAGAACCGGACCGACGTTCTGTTGATGGTGTTCGACAAGCCGGCAAGCGTGGCTGGCGTTTTCACAAAATCGAAATGCCCCTCGGCCCCCGTTGATTTCTGCCGCGCCAATCTCGGCGGTGGCGTGGCGCGCGCCGTGGTGGTCAATTCCGGTAACGCAAACGCCTTTACCGGCGTCAAAGGCAAGGCCGCGACCGAGTTGACGGCGAAATCCGCAGCCGCTGCCGTCGGCTGCTCTGAAAATGAAGTGTTTCTGGCATCGACCGGCGTAATCGGCGAACCGCTTGATGCCACCAAGTTCGCCGGGGTTCTGGGCGACATGCAGGGCATGGCCGAAGCCGATTTCTGGCAGGAAGCCGCCAAGGCAATCATGACGACCGACACTTATCCCAAGGTCGCGACCCGCACCGCTGAAATCGGCGGTGTCGTGGTCACCATCAACGGTATCGCCAAAGGTGCCGGCATGATCGCGCCCGATATGGCGACGATGCTTTCTTTCGTGGTGACGGATGCCGATATTGATCCGGCCGCGCTGCAATCGCTGCTTTCCGCCGGTGTCGGCCCGACCTTCAATTCCGTGACTGTTGACAGCGACACCTCCACCTCCGATACGCTGATGTTGTTTGCGACAGGTGCGGCGGCTGAGGACGGTCAGGTCAAGGTGACGCGCGCCGATGACGAGCGGCTTTCCTCCTTCCGCGCCGCCTTTAACGATCTCCTGAAAGATCTTGCCCTGCAGGTGGTTCGCGATGGCGAAGGCGCACGCAAGATGGTCGAAGTCACCGTTACCGGTGCGGAAAACGATGTCGCGGCCAAGAAGATCGCCCTTTCGATTGCCAATTCACCGCTGGTGAAGACCGCAGTTGCCGGCGAAGATGCCAATTGGGGTCGCATCGTCATGGCTGTGGGCAAATCCGGTGAAATGGCCGACCGTGATCGCCTTGCCATCTGGTTCGGCGGCGTGCGCGTTGCCGTCAATGGCGAACGCGATCCGGATTATTCGGAAGCGGAGACCACCGCCGTGATGCGGCTGGAAGACATTCCGGTGAAGGTTGACATCGGTCTCGGTGAGGGCAAGGCCACCGTATGGACGTGCGACCTGACCAAGGAATATGTTGCGATCAACGGCGACTACCGGAGCTGACCGTTGGAGCCGAAGAGAATGCAGGACAATAAAATCGTCAATCTGCCGCTGGTTCGCCGTCTGGAAGCAGTCAGCTTTCGGGCATGGCCGGCCTCGTCGGTGATTTATGACGGTAGCTGGCAAATCCGCCTGACGGGGTCGCATCCGTCCAAACGCATAAATTGCGTGGTGCCGCTCGATCCTTCCGATTATGGAAACTGCGCGGTGCGGCTGGAAAAGGCGCGCAAGCGCTTCGAGGATTTCGGCCGTCCGCTGGTGGTGCGCGAAACGACGCTGATGCCGCCGCAACTCAAGGATTTTCTGGTAAAGGACGGCTGGTCCATGGTTGAGGAGGTCAAGGTCATGACGGCCGATCTCGCTGGCATGGAACTGCCGGAAACGCTGGTCAGCCTGCCGAGCCACGATATTGGCCGTTTTGTCGAGGCGAGCATCAAGGTCAGCGATGGCGACCCGACCCTGCGCCCGGCGATCGCTGAAATCCTCAGTTCGATCAAGCCGACCCTTGGCCTGTTCATCAACGAAGAAGCAGGGGGCAGCGCACTCGCCACCGTTATCTGCGTGCAGGATAACGATCTTGCCGGCATTCTTTCCCTTGATGTCGAGAAGTCGCAGCGGAAAAAGGGCCTCGGCACGCAGCTGCTGGCGTCAGCACTGCGCTGGGCCCGCATCAGCGACGCCAAAAGCGCCTGGTTGCAGGTCGTCTCCACAAATGCGCCCGCGATTGCACTTTATGAAAAATTCGGCTTCACCGAGGCCTATTCCTATCGCTACTGGCGCAAGGCTGGTGAAGAATGAGCGAAGCGGGCAAAAAAATCCTGCTCGTTGCCGCCTGCGCCCTTCTCGATCAGGACGGCCGTATTCTTCTGGCGCAACGACCTGAAGGCAAGTCGCTTGCCGGCCTGTGGGAATTTCCAGGCGGCAAGGTGGAACAAGGCGAAACACCGGAGGAGACCCTTGTCCGCGAGCTCGACGAGGAGCTGGGTATCGAGACCAAGATAGCCTGCCTTGCGCCGCTGACGTTCGCCAGCCATACCTACGAGACTTTTCACCTGCTGATGCCGCTTTACGTGTGCCGTCGTTATGAAGGCATGGCCCATGGGCGCGAAGGACAGGCAATTAAATGGGTAAAGCCGCAGGCTCTGCGTGATTATCCGATGCCGCCGGCCGACGAGCCGCTCATCCCCTTCCTTCAGGATTTGCTTTAAAGCGACCTACCTGGCGGGTTCCATCCCCTCGCGCAGCCTGTTGAAAACATCCCGTAACTCCGCTTTACCGTGCCAAAACGAGGCTGTGTTAACAGATCGTTCAGCACCCTCTGGCAGATTGTTAAGCTAAAGAAGCGGTAAACTGCGCGTATGAGGTTGGCTATGAACGAGGATTTCTGGAAGACGGTGGAAGGTCGTCAGTCTTACTCCAACAAATCCCGTCGCACCGGCGTTCTTAATGTCGCGCTGCTTTTCGGGACGGCTGTGATTGCTCTTTCCTTGATCGTCACCCCCATGCTTGCCGGAAAATCATCAACGCGCGTCGCGCAGTTCTCCGACAATTACGACATGATAAGCACCGGCTCCATCAAGAAGACCGATGCTGGCAAGACCTATTCCATCCGCCGCAGCATAACCCAGCCGATGCCCGAGATGCCCTGTGTCGTGACGGGCTATAGCAGCGAGAGCGGTTGCTGATCGTTTACCATCATCGGTAACGGATTACTCATGCCCGTGGCATAGTATAAATTCGATTTTAGCAATATATAATGCCGGTTAGCGTAAGCACCGGATGGCGGATGGAGAATATCCCGTGCTGCATTGTTTTATTCGTTTCTTTAAAGACGAAAACGGCGCGACCGCAGTCGAATACGGCCTGATCGTCGGCGTTATTTCCGCCGCCATCATCGGTGGCGGAACCACCATCGGCAGCACCATCAATGCTGTATTCCAGTTCCTCGCCGATACTTTTGCCAACATCTGAGGCCTGCGCTACGCCTATCAGGAAAGCTTGACTTCGGTCGTCTTCAAGGCATCGGCAAGGCGCATTTTGGCGGAACCAGGTTTCAGCGGTTTCTGCTGGCTCTCGTGCGGTGCCCAGCCTGAGACATAGATGATGGAAAACGTGGCTCTGATCCGCCCGTCCGGATCGGAATAACGTTCGGCGTAAAGCTCCGCTGCCCGCAGGAAAAAAGCGCGGTTGACCGGTTTTCTGCTGCGGCTTGCCAGCGGATTGGCCATGCCCATGGCGCGCAGATCGCGCATCAGCGGAAAAATCGAGTCGTAACGCACCGTATAAGTTTCCGCGTCGGTGACGGGAAGCGCAAAACCGGCACGCTGCAACAGTGCGCCAACATCGCGCACGTCGGCAAAGGGAATGACGCGCGGGCTGGCGCCGCCGGTCAACTCGGCTTCTGCAGTCAACAGCACATCGCGCAGTTCCTGCAATGTGCCGCTGCCGGGAATGGCTCCGAGAAACAGTCCGTCCGGCTTTAACGCCCGCCTTATCTGGATCAACGCACCGGGGGTGTCGTTGGTGAGGTGGAGGGCAAGCGGGGAAACAATGAGATTGGCGGAGGCTTCTTCGAGCGGCAGATGCTCCATGGAGGCCACCTGCGGCACATTCCCATCCGTCGCAAAGGAGGTATCCGTCTCGATACGGCGGATGGATTCCACCTTGCCCGTCTCAGTCACACGCCGGGCGGTGATGCCCGTCCCGCCGTGCAGTTCGATTGCGGTCTCGAAACGGCGCTCGACGATGGCGAGCCTGTCGGCAAACTCGTCGGCGGCCATGTCGAGGAGAAACAGTGCCTTATCGTCTAGCTGGTTCCACGCCCGGCGGCGATTTTGTTCGATCAGGGCCTGGTCAAAGAGAATATCCATCGTCGTGCCTGCTCGGCCTGTAGCGCCTTTGGGATCGGCGGGCCGCATCGTTGCTGTCATGCCGCTTCGGGCATCGTTTTTCCGGTCAGAGGCCGAAACATATCTCTCTCGCAAAGGCACCCGTTCGGCGCTAAAGTCAACCTCATGGGCGCTGGTGAAGATCTGTTTTCGGGATTGCTGTCGAAGTCCGCGACGGTGTCGGTGGCGGCACGCAGCGTGTTGCACTCGGCCTTCCGCATGGTCTATCCGCCCACTTGCGCAGGGTGTTCCCGCATGACCGGCGGCGAGGGTGCCCTGTGTGCGGATTGCTGGCGGGATGTGGCCTTTATCGATCGACCTTTTTGTGAGGTTCTGGGCATTCCCTTCTCCCGGGATCACGGCGCGGGTGTTGTAAGCGCACAAGCCATCGTCGACCCACCGCCTTTCGACCGTCTGCGCGCTGTTGCCAGCCATGAGGGAACCGCGCGTAAACTCGTACACCGGCTGAAATATCAGGACCGGACCGATCTTGCGCGTTTCATGGCGCTGTGGATGCTGCGGGCAAGCGACGGAACGGTTGATAGCTGCGACTGTATCGTGCCGGTTCCGCTGCATCGCCACCGCTTCTGGCGTCGCCGTTTCAACCAGTCTGCTGAGCTCGCACGGCATCTGGCCAAGGCCACCGGCAAACCGCTGCTTGCCGGCACGCTGTTGCGCGTGAAGCCGACCGAGCGGCAGGTGGGGCTTTCCGCGCTTGCCCGGCAGGACAATGTGCGGGGTGCTTTTGCAATAGCGCCCGGCCGAAAAACCGATGTTTATGGCAAGCGAGTGGTGCTGGTGGATGATGTTTATACCACTGGTGCGACGGTGGGCGCGGCAAGTCGCGTCTTGCGGAAGGCGGGTGCCACTGATGTGACCGTTTTGACCTTTGCAATGGCCATTTCCGGCCCTATATGAAGCCTGAATGAAACGAGGATATCGTGCGTTTCAGCACACGTTTGCGAGGCTTCGAAATACATGGCACCGGTAACGATCTATACACGGGATTTTTGTGGTTATTGCGCGCGCGCCAAGGCGTTGCTGGACAGCAAGGGCGTCGATTACGCCGAATATAACGCGACGACGACGCCGGAATACCGGCAGGAAATGATCGAGAAATCCGGCGGGACCACCTTCCCGCAAATCTTCATCAACGGCCAGCATATCGGCGGTTGCGACGATCTGCATGCACTGGAGCGTGCTGGCAAACTCGACGTTATGCTTGCCGCTTAATCGGCTCGATTTTCGATACGGAGGACGTGATGATTTTCAAGGCTGCCGCCGTTCAGATGCGCTCGGGTGTCGATACGGCGAAAAACGCCGCCGACATGGAGCGCCTGGTGCGTGTTGCTGCGGCTGCGGGCGCTGTCTATGTTCAGACGCCGGAAATGACCGGCGCTCTCCAGAAGGACAGGCAGGCGCTTCGCGCCCAGCTGCGTGACGACGATGGCGATATCATCGTTGCGACCGCCGCCCGGCTGGCACGCGAACTCGGCATCCATGTCCATGTCGGCTCGACAGCGATTGCCCGCCCGGATGGCAAGATTGCCAATCGCGGTTTTCTGTTTGCGCCTGACGGTTCGCGTATCTGCAGCTATGACAAGATCCATATGTTCGATGTCGATCTCGACAATGGCGAAAGCTGGCGCGAAAGTGCGGCTTACGAACCCGGCGCTGTCGCTCGCGTTGCTGAGCTGCCACTGGGGAAATTCGGCTTTGCGATCTGCTACGATGTGCGCTTCCCGCAGCTTTTCCGGGCGGAGGCACTCGCCGGCGCCGAGGTTCTGACGGTTCCGGCCGCCTTTACCCGCCAGACGGGTGAAGCCCACTGGGAAATTCTGCTGCGTGCCCGCGCCATTGAAAACGGCGCTTTCGTCATTGCCGCCGCACAGGCCGGCCTGCATGAGGACGGGCGGGTCACGTTCGGCCATTCCATCATCATCGACCCTTGGGGCAAGGTGCTGGCAATGGCCGGCGGCGCCGGGGAAGAGATCATTTTCGCAGAGATCGACACGTCTCTCGTGGCTGCCGCGCGCGGAAAAATCCCCAATCTGCGCAATGCCCGCGAGTTCGGACTGGACACGGTTATTCCTGCTGGAGGTGAGGCGGCGTGATCCGTTATGCGTTGGCCTGTGAAAAGGGCCATGAGTTCGAAGGCTGGTTTTCCGGGAGCGACGATTTCGACAATCAGTTGCAGCGCGGCTTCCTGTCCTGCCCGATGTGCAATTCCCCGCAGGTTTCCAAACTTCTGATGGCGCCCTCGGTCTCCACCGCCCGCAAAAAAGACGAACGCCAGTCGCTCGCCATGGACACGGCCAGAAAAGAGGCTATCGCAAAAATCCGCGAGGCGGTCGCCAATATCCGCGCGAATGCGGAAGATGTCGGCGATAAATTTCCCGAAGAAGCCCGCAAGATCCACTATGGCGAGGCCGACGAACGCGGCATCATCGGCCACGCGTCTGCCCAGGACGCGAAGGCCCTGATTGACGAGGGCATCGAGATTGCACCGTTGCCGGTGCTGCCCGATGATGTGAATTGAGTTTGCCTACGATTTTGATGACGTCCACCACTCAGGGCGACGTCATCCGTCGTTCATGACCGGCGAATTGGGTGCGCTAGCTTTACGCGGGTCTTTTCGCCAGCATCATGTAGTTGACTTCCATGTCCGGCGAGAGGTTCCAGCGGTCCTGCAATACGTTGTAGAAGACGCCGGTACGGTGGACGATATCCATGCCGCTGGCCACCAGCGGCCGTTCAAGCTCATCCGGGCGAACCAGCTTCTCATATTGGTGGGTGCCGCGCGGCAGCCAGCGCAATACGTTTTCGGCGGCGAAGATCGCGAGCGCGCGGGCTTTCAGCGTGCGGTTGATGGTGGCGGCGAACATTAGCCCGCCGGGACGCACCATTTTCGCGCAGGTGGTGACGAAGAGATCGACATTGGCCACATGCTCGACCACTTCCATGTTGAGGACGACGTCGAAGGTTTCGCCCGCCTCCAGCAACTGTTCGGCGGTCAGGGCGCGGTAGTCGACGCTGACACCGCTTTCACGGGCGTGGGTGGAGGCAATGCCGATATTCTTTTCTGAAGGGTCGGCGCCCACCACGTCCGCGCCCATGCGCGCCACGGGTTCGGAAAGCAGGCCGCCGCCGCAGCCGATATCCAGCACACGCAGCCCTTCAAGCGGGCGGTGCGCCTTCGGGTCGCGGCCGAAATTATCGCAGATGCGGTTGCGGATATATTCAAGCCGCACCGGGTTGAATTTGTGCAGCGGCCGGAACTTGCCCGTCGGGCTCCACCATTCCGCAGCCATCGCGGAGAAGCGATCCACTTCGCTCTGGTCGACGGTCGTCTGTGCGGTTTCGCTCATGGTTCTGCTCCATATTGCTGTTGCATTGAAGTCGGATGATTGATCCCCGAAGTCAAGACCGGCGGCACATTCCGTCGGCAAATTCCCGGGTGCTTCATTGCCGCAGGTGGAACTGAAACGGGCTGCGATTTGTTTCATGCTGCGTTCATGGAACACGGCGTATTTTCCAGCCATGGCAGTATGTGGAACGCATGCTCGTCCATCGAAATCGATGGACGCCGACAAGGGCAAAGCGGGCTTTTGCTTGAGGAGAAGTAAGTGAAGAAAAAACTGTTTGGCGCAATTGCGCTGGTGGCCATGCTCGCCGCGCCGGCCCTTGCCGAAGCTGCGACTCGCGGCTTTGCCACCGCGAATGTGAATATGCGCTCCGGTCCGAGCACAGCCTATCCGGCCGTGGTCGTGATCCCGGTCGGCGCACCATTGACGGTACATGGCTGCCTGTCCGATACGCCGTGGTGCGACGTCTCTTTCGTCAGCGGTCGTGGTTGGGTCGCCGGTCGTTACATCCAGACGACGTTCAGGCAGAACCGGGTCTACGTTGAGCCGCGTTATTACCGCGATCTCGGCGTTCCCGTGATCACCTTCGAAGCCGGTCGTTATTGGGACCGTTATTATCGTGACCGTGACTTCTACCGCGAGCGTGACCGCTGGCGTCGTCCGCCGCCATCAGGCGGTTACTGGAATGCTGCGCCTCCGCCGCCGCGCGGTGACTGGGAACGCCCGCGTCCGCGCGACGAATGGCGTGATGGCCGCCGGGATGAATGGCGCGATCCGCGTCAGGGCGGTGGACCGAATGACGGCCGCTGGGAGCGCCGTTATGGCGACTGGAAGCAGGGTGACGGAAACCAGGACAGGCCGCGTCGAGATGGTGACCGTCCTCGGTTCGAGGAAGAAAACCGCGACCGCAATCGCGATCGCCAGCCAAATCAGGACGAAGGCCAGCGTCGTCCGGAGCGCCGCCAGTGGGATGATCCACGCCGCGCCCCCGCCTCGGAAAACTTTCAGGGCGGTTGCCGGGTCGGTGATCCCGGTTGCGATCCGCGATAAACAGAAAAAGCCCGGCGAGATTTCGTCGGGCTTTTCATTTGCCGGTTCAGATTATCACGAGAGTACTTTTATTTCGCGGTTGCTGCCTTGCGTGCACGGGCCTTGGGTTTTGCGGGGGCTCCTGCCTCCGGCTCCGCAGCAGCGGTCTTCGGCGCTGCTTTCTTGCGCTGGGCAGGCTTTGTCGCCTCCGATGTCTTCAGCAGCGAAAATTCATGCTTTGCCTGTTCCCAATGGTCCGCGTCACGGCCATGAGGATGGCCTTCCTTTTCCCAAAGTGTATAGGCCCGTTTGCTGATCCACTCTTGTTCCGAAACCTGCATGCTCGTCTCCCGTTGCTGTTGACAACGCCTTTGACAAGGCGACATTCCGCTTGGTCCGGCACACGCTCGACAGGAATCAATGCCGGCATTTCAAACTCCATTACATGCCATGATTTTCCGGGCGTCAAGCAAACATGCTGCATTGCGAAAGCGGATTTCAGGCATTTTACGCGGGTGAAAGCGGTTTGAGCGAAAGACGTTCCTGAAGGACAAGATCAACGTTGCGTGATCGCGCCCGGACCTCCAAGATGGGCTGGTGAACGGTAGCGGAGGAGGCGACCTTGGAAGTTGCAACGGAAGCGGAGACGCAGGTCGTCATCGAGAGACGGGTAGGGGCGGGCATCATCCACCTGAACCGTCCGAAAGCCATCAACAGCCTGACGCTGCCGATGGTTCGTGCCATGCTCCAGGCGCTTCACCGTTTCGAGGATGACCCTGACGTTTCCTGCGTGGTGCTGACAGGAGAAGGCGACAGGGGGCTCTGTGCGGGGGGTGACGTTCGCATCATTCACGATCTCGGCAAAGCGGGCGATCCGCAGGTGCTGAATTTCTGGCGCGAAGAGTTTCCGCTGAATTATCGTATTGCCCGCTTTGGTAAACCTTATGTCGCGTTGATGGACGGCATCGTCATGGGTGGCGGCGTCGGCATTTCCGCCCATGCCAGCCACCGCATCGTCACCGAGCGGACGAAGCTTGCCATGCCGGAAACCGGTATCGGCTATTTCCCTGACGTCGGCGGTTCCTGGCTTTTGCCCAGAGCGCCGGGCGAATGTGGCACCTGGCTGGGGCTGACAGGCAATGCGGTCACTGCTGCCGATGCGATCTACGCCGGTTTTGCCGATTATTTCGTCCCTTCTGCGCGCCTTACAGATTTGGTGCAGAATCTATCACAAGCGCTCGATCCTGATGGTGTCGAGGCGGTAATCGGAACTTATGCCGTCGAAGCTGGTGAGGGGGTCCTGTCGGCACACCGTGAGATCATCGACGCGGCATTCCGTTTCGACACGGTCGAGGAGATTTTCGCAGCACTTTCGGAGCGTGACGATACGTTTTCGCGCGAGACTCTGGAAATTCTCAAAAAACGCTCCCCTACCAGTCTCAAACTAACCCTGAAGCTGCTGCGCCTGGGGCGGGAAAGCGCCAGCCTCATCGAATGCCTCGAACGGGAATTTGCCGCCGGCACGGAGATATTGCGGGGTCATGATTTTTATGAGGGCGTGCGTGCGGCCCTGGTCGACAAGGACCGCAATCCGCGCTGGCGACCAACACAGCTGGAAGAGGTGCGTGAAGAAGACCTTCTACCATATTTTACCAAACATTCCGGTAATCTCTTTCCGGAGCACCGCCTTTAGATTGCGCAACGCAAAAGAAATCCGGCTTGCGGAGATATATGAAATCATCACCTTTTGAATCGCTGTTGCTTGGGTGAAATTTCTAGTACCCTTCTGCTTAACGCACGGCTGTTGCTCGCAGGCGTTGTCGCCCCCCGTTATGTTGACGACCATTCGATTTTCCGGGGGTATTCATGAAACGTCTTCTCATCATCGGCACTGCCATTGCCGCTCTTTTTGCAGGTGCGGCGCAGGCGCAGTCTCCGACCACCATTCTCAACGCCTCCTACGATGTTGCCCGTGAGGTTTTCGCAGCCGAGAACGAAGCTTTCATCAAGCTGCATCCGGGTATCACGGTTGATCAGTCGCACGCCGGCACCTCCAAGCAGGCGCGTGCCATCGTTGAGGGTCTGGAAGCTGATGTCGTCACCTTCAACCAGGTAACGGATGTCGATTTTCTGGTGAAGCAGGGTTTCGTTTCCGCCGACTGGCAGAAGGATTTCGCAAACGACGCCTCGCCGTTCTATTCCTTCCCGTCCTTCCTCGTGCGTGCCGGTAATCCCAAGCACATCAAGGACTGGGACGATCTTGCCCGTGACGACGTGAAGGTGGTTTTCCCCAATCCGAAGACCTCGGGTAACGCCCGTTACACCTATCTCGCCGCCACGGCCTATGCCAAGGAGAAGTTCAACGGCGACGAGAAGAAGGTTCAGGAATTCGTCAAGAAAATCTTCGACAACACCCCTGTTTTCGACACCGGAGGCCGCGCCGCCACCACCACCTTCGTGGAACGTGAAATCGGCGACGTGCTGATCACCTTCGAAGCCGAGACCCGCGGCATTGCCAAGCAATATGGCGCCGACAAGGTTGAGGGCGTGGTGCCTTCCGTCAGCCTGCTCGCCGAATTCCCGGTCGCCGTGGTGGACAAGGTGGTCGACAAGCGCGGCTCGCGCGAGCTGGCGAAGAGCTACCTCGATTTCCTCTACACCGAAGAGGGCCAGCGCATTGCTGCCGAATTCGGCCATCGCGTTCACAACGAAAAGGTTGTCGGCGAGTTCAAGGACAAGTTCCCGGCCATTCGCCTCGTCAACGTCAATGACGTCTTCGGCGGCTGGAATAAAATCCAGAAAGAGCATTTTGCGTCCGGCGCGACGCTTGATACGCTCTACGGCAGCCGTTAATCACGACGATATGCAACAGGTAAAAGACCCGGCGGGAAACTGCCGGGTCGCTTTATGATGAATTGGGGGCGGGGTTTGAAGCGGAATGTTCTGCCGGGGCTTAAATTGTCCCTCGGCGTTACCCTCACTTACGTCGCCATCATCGTGCTTCTGCCGCTCTCGGCGCTGGTGTTCAAGGCGGCGAGCCTTGGCCCTGCCGAATACTGGGCCATTATCTCTTCGCCGCGCGCCGTCGCAAGTTATCGGGTCACCGTGCTCTGCGCGCTGGCCGCGACCTTGTTCAACGTCGTTTTCGGACTGGCGCTCGCCTGGGTGCTGACGCGTTACCGTTTCCCTGGCTGGCGCCTTGTCGATGCCATTGTCGATCTGCCTTTTGCGCTTCCCACCGCCGTTGCCGGCATTGCGCTGACGACGCTGTTTGCGGGTAACGGCTGGTTCGGCTCGGTGCTTGCGCAATTCGGCATCAAGGTTGCCTATACGCCGCTCGGCATCATGGTGGCGATGGCCTTTACCAGTCTACCCTTCATCGTGCGCACCGTGCAGCCGGTGCTCGAAGACCTCGATCCGGCATTGGAGGAGGCGGCGCAATCGCTCGGCGGTTCCGATCTCGAAATCTTCCGCAAGGTCATCCTGCCGCTTCTGACGCCAGCTCTGCTGGCCGGTCTCTCGCTGTCTTTCGCGCGCAGCCTCGGCGAGTTTGGCGCCATCATCTTCATTGCCGGCAACCAGCCGTTCTCGACGGAAATCACCGCACTGCTGATCTTCATCCGGCTGGAGGAATATGATTATCAGGCCGCGGCCGCCATCGCCTCCGTGCTGCTCATCGCGGCCTTCGTGATGTTGGCGGTGACCAATTACCTGCAGGCGCGTGCGCTTCGTTATACGGTGAGGAGCTGAGACATGAGCGCCATTTCCTCGCATCGCAAGCCACCGCGCGTCGGTGACGCGCCCTGGGTTCGCCGCAGCCTGATCGCTTTTGTGCTCGTCATCGGCGCGTTCCTGGTTGTCGCTCCTCTCACCATCATCGGGGTCGAGGCTTTTTCGCAGGGCTGGAAGGTTTACTCAGCCACCATTACCCACCCCGATACCCGCCATGCCATCATGCTGACGGTGCTGACGGCGCTGATTGCCGTGCCGATCAACACGGCCTTCGGCGTCGCGGCCGCATGGGCGATCACCAAATTCGATTTTCCCGGCCGGCGCTTCCTGCTGGTGCTGATCGAGATACCCTTCTCTATCTCGCCGATCGTTGCCGGTGTCGCCTATCTCTTCGTTTATGGGCTGCAGGGGCTGTTTGGGCCGTTCCTCGATGCGCACAATATCAAGATACTCTTCGCACTACCCGGCATCGTCATCGCGTCGATGTTCGTCACGGCACCCTTCGTGGCGCGCGAGTTGATCCCATTGATGCAGGCGCAGGGCCGCGATCTGGAGGAGGCGGCCACCTCGCTTGGCGCATCCGGCTGGCGCACCTTCTTTTCGGTGACGCTACCGAATATCAAATGGGCGCTGCTCTACGGCGTCGTTCTGTGCAACGCCCGCGTCATGGGTGAATTTGGCGCGGTGTCGGTCGTGTCAGGTAATATTCGCGGCCAGACCAACACGCTGCCGCTGCATATCGAGCTGCTCTACCATGATTACCAGACGGCCGGCGCCTTTGCGTCGGCCTCCATCCTCGCTCTGCTCGCCGTCATCACCATCATCGCCAAGGTGGCGCTGGAAGGGCGCGGCGCCGGGCGCGGGGCCAAGAAGACCAACGACGGTGCCGCCATCGCCACGGAGACCTGATTCCCATGAAAATCCGCCTCGAAAATGTGGTGAAGACTTTCGATACCTTCCGCGCGGTGCGCGATGTTTCGCTCGATATTGAAAGTGGCGAGCTTCTGGCGCTGCTCGGCCCCTCCGGTTCAGGCAAGACGACGATCCTGCGCATGGTCGCCGGTCTCGAATATAGCGATGGCGGCCGCATCTTTTTTGGAGACGAAGACGCCACCAATATTCCGGTGCGCGATCGCGGCGTCGGTTTCGTGTTCCAGCACTACGCACTTTTTCCGCATATGACGCTGCATGAAAACATCGCGTTCGGCATGAAGGTGTCGAAGGTGAAGCGCGACAAGGCCGCGATCGATGCGCGGGTCAGGGAACTGTTGAACCTGGTCAAGCTTGACGGTCTGGGCGACCGGTTCCCGGCGCAGATTTCCGGTGGGCAGCGGCAGCGTGTGGCGCTGGCCCGTGCGCTTTCGGTCGATCCCAAAGTGCTTCTACTGGATGAGCCCTTCGGCGCGCTGGATGCCAATGTGCGCCGCGACCTGCGCCGCTGGCTGCGTGAAATTCACGGTGCGCTGGGCATTACCACGATTTTCGTGACTCATGATCAGGAAGAGGCACTGGATCTCGCTGACCGCGTCGTCATCCTCAATCAGGGCGAGATCGTGCAGCAGGGCACGCCGAAGGAAGTCTGCCGCCAGCCGAACAGCGCCTTCGTCATGCGCTTTCTCGGCGATGCCAACCGTGTGTCCGGCGTGGCGCGCGGCGGCAAGGTCTATGTCGGTGACAACGAACTACCTTTCTCCTACGGTCAGGCGGATGGCGCCGTCGAGATCTATGCCCGTCCCTCCGACCTGGAATGGGAAGATCTGCACGAGGGCATTCCAGCCTCGGTTTCGCGGGTTCTCGACCGGGCAGGCGAGCGGCGGGTGATTGCCAGCACAGATGGCGGCGATCTCCTGGAATTCGACGTGCCGCCGGAAAATGATGTCGCGGCAGGCGATCGCGGTTCCGTCATCATCCGCCGTGCGAAGATTTTCCCGGCGGCTTGAGGGACGCTCTCGCCAGCTTCATATCAGCAGTTCGAAAGAGGCCTCGGCCGCCAGCCTGCCATTGACCATCAGGTCAACCTTGTGAACACCCGCATAGTGCTTGCGGGTGGTGAAATCACGCATGGCGCGGCTTATCGAGAGCGCGCATGTTTCGCCCGGCTGCAACTCGATTTCTTTCCACTTGAAGACTTTCGCGGAGGCGTCACCGCTCTTTTTCACGTAATGCACGGCATAATCGATCACCAGCTTCTGCGGGCTTTCTGCCGTCGAGGTGAAAGAAGCTGAAATCCGCACCGGATTACCAAGAGCGACCTTTTCAGGAGAAACCTGAAACGCCGAAAGTGCGATCTGAGCCTCCTTATGGGCGCCCAAATGGGCGAGTGCGGCAGCGTCGCCTTTCTTGACCAGAGTGCGCAAGGCCTGCCGCACGATCCAGCGTGTATGCGGGTTTTCCTTCGGCCATGTGTCGATGAGCGCCAGCACGAAAGCGGGATTGTCCTTGGTGATGTCGTTCAGATGATTGGCGACGGATTTGCGCACGTAAAGCGCCTCGTCAGCTTTCATGGCATCAAGGATCGCGGTGACCGGTGAGGGATCATCGATCAGGGCTTTGAGCTGGAACGACCAAGGCAGGCGCGGCCGGCAGCCTTCGCTCGCCAGCCTTCGCACATGCTCGTTGTCATGTCGCGACCATGTTTCCATCACGGCAAGTGTTCGGGCCAGATCCCTTTGCAGGAAATGGCGGATGGCAAATTCCGAGGAGCCGAAACGGGTGAAATATTGCAGCGCCTGCATGGAAAGATCGAAATCGTCGAGACCGTAAAGCGCCACATATTCTGGCAGCGAAATGGACGCGAAACCGTTGCCTATCCCGGGTGCTGCGGCTGTCAGAATTTCGATGTTGCGGGCATAGTCGCCGGGAAGCGTGGCGTGCAGGCTGGTCGCCACCTGCCGCATGCGCTGCATGATGCCCAGCGCTTCTAGATTTGTCGTGGCAAGCGCCATGAAGGCGGGCACATCGAAAGGCGCATGAACGGCTTTGGTCTGATCGGCGATGTGTCGCAGTTTTTCGTGGTTGAAGATTTCCTTCAACGCGGGTGCAGCTGTCTCGCTCATAGGGCCTCTCAAAGTTCACTTTTTGTTCTTTTAGGGCATGATGAGGACGGAGGCAAGGGAAGGTGGTACTACCGAAGAAAAGACATAGCAGATCTTGCTTCTTCACAGATTGACGAAGGCCTTTCACTCCGTCATTCCGGGCTTGATCCGGCATCCGGCATCCGGCCACTGGGCGCCTGCGCGGTGAATAGTCTTTTGCGGTCAATGACCTGATCGCGCTGGACCCCGGATCTAGTCCGGGGTGACGACGCGTAGAGATTCCGAGTTCGCCAAATTCAGGTTCAGGGCGGATATTGTCACCCGCCCTGAGCTTGCATCCAAAGCTTCAGCTCATCTGGCTGACGAATTTCGTCTCCAGATAGGCCTGAACCGCCTCCGAGCCGCCTTCCGTGCCATAACCGGAATCCTTGACGCCGCCGAAGGGGACTTCGGGAAGCGCAAGGCCGTTGTGGTTGATGGTCAGCATGCCCGCCTCGACCTGGTGGCCGAGCGCATGCGCTGTCTTGACCGAGCTGGTAAAGGCGTAGGATGCGAGGCCAAAAGGCAGGCGGTTCGCTTCGTTGATGGCATCATCGAACGTCGAGAAGCGGTTGATGATGGCGACGGGACCGAAGGGCTCGTCGTTCATGATCTTGGCTGTCACTGGCACGTTGGCGAGCACCGTGGGCTCGAAGAAGTTGCCCTTGTTGCCGATGCGGCGGCCACCGGTCTTCAGTTCCGCGCCATGGGAAACGGCGTCGTTGATCAGGCCTTCCAGCGCTGGGATGCGGCGCTCATTGGCGAGCGGCCCCATGACGACACCTTCTTCCAGGCCGTTGCCGACCTTGATCGCCTTCGTGGCTTCCACGAAACCTTCAAGGAAGCGATCCGCCACACCGTCCTGCACGAGGAAGCGGGTGGGAGCGACGCAGACCTGACCGGCATTGCGGAACTTGGCAAGCGAGGTCACCTCGATCGCTTTTTCGATATCGGCATCGTCAAAGATCATCACTGGCGCATGACCGCCGAGTTCCATCGTGGCGCGCTTCATGTGCTTGCCGGCAAGCGCTGCCAGATGTTTGCCGATCGGCGTGGAGCCGGTGAAGGAAATCTTGCGGATGACCGGATGCGGGATCAGATATTCCGAAATCTCGGATGGCACGCCGTAAACGAGACCGATGACACCCGCCGGCACGCCCGCATCCACAAACGCTCGAATCAGTTCCGCCGGCGATGCCGGTGTTTCTTCCGGGGCCTTGACGATGATGGAGCAGCCCGTGGCAAGGGCAGCCGAAAGCTTGCGGACGATCTGGTTGATCGGGAAGTTCCATGGCGTAAACGCCGCGACGGGACCAACCGGCAGCTTGATGGCAAGCTGGGAAACGCCGGTTGCGCGCGCCGGGATGACCTGGCCGTAGGTGCGACGTGCTTCTTCGGCGAACCAGTCGATGGTATCGGCGGCGCCCATGATTTCGGTTGCCGATTGCGACAGCGGCTTGCCCTGCTCGCGGGTCATTATATAGGCGATCTTGTCCTTGCGCTCGCGCAGGATATCGGCTGCCCTGCGCATGATCTTGGAACGCTCGAAGGGCGAGGTGTCGCGCCAGACCTTGAAGCCACGCTCGGCGGCGGCAAGTGCCAGATCGAGGTCCGCCTTTTCGGCATGGGCGATCGCGCCGATGATTTCGTCGGTCGCAGGGTCGGATACGGCGATCGTCTTGCCGGAAACGGCGTCTCGCCATTCGCCATCAATGAGAAGTTTGATGTCGGGATAGGTGTGCATAGGGACTACCTTCATGATGCGGCCGATACGGCAGGGTGCCGTCCAGCCCGGAGACGTGAACAGAATTTTCCTGACCGGACTATATCCGGTATCGCCGCTTGCGCTGCGCGGAACGGGCGTCTGGGCATTTCCGGCAAGAGGAAGCTGAAAATGCCGGAAACGGAAATGACAGCTCTTATATTAAGTTGCGTACGGTATGTTTCAACCGTTCGCTCTGGCAATCGCCATGATTTTTCTGTGATGCGGAACTTGTCTCTCGGCTTTCCTGCCTGACAGGCAGGCGGATGCCGAACGCGCATTGGTCTTGTCCGATACGCGCGAATCATGTGTTGCTGTTGTTAAGCAATCACGCATATGCCGCAATTTGGCCTTTGTCGCACCAGACGGATTGATACGAAGACGTAACTTGTAGTGTTGCTTGCGTCATAACAGGGCGTGAAGTGTAAAAAAGTACAATAAGACGGAAAAATTATCCAAACGGTTTACTCAAAACCTAGAGAAAATACGGATAAAATCTCACTAAGGATATAACATTCATTCCTGATATATATTGCGAGCGTCGGTTCCCTTGACCCTCAGAGGTTGGCGAAAACCCCTCGACCTGAACGCTAGATGGAGAAAGAGTATGAGTTTCGCCCGGGTACTTCTCAGTGCGTTTCTGTCGCTCATGTGGCTTTCCTGTGCCGAGGCCGGGACGATCGCCAAGCCGCAAGGCAAGCCGATATTGACCATCTCCGGAAACATCACCAACACCAATGCCGATGGCGCTGCGGTATTCGATCGCGACATGCTGGAGGGATTGGGCATGGTGACGGTGGAGACCACGACGCCCTGGCACGATGGCCGCGTTCGTTTCGACGGCGTGTCACTGGCAAAGTTGATGGATCTCGTCGGCGCAAAAGGCACCAGCGTAACGGCAGTTGCACTCAACGATTATGTGAGCACCATACCGGTTGAGGATTTTAAGAAATTTAACGTTATCCTCGCGATCAAGCTGGATGGCAACTACATGACAGTTCGCGAAAAGGGTCCGCTGTTTGTCATCTATCCCTATGATAGCGACCCGGAATTGCAGAAGCAGACCTATTATTCGCGGTCCGCATGGCAAGTTGCCAAATTGATAGTGGAATAAAGGTGCCGTTTGCGAAAACTTGTGGCGGTGATCATCTGTTGCTTCGTCCTGGCAACGGGCTATATCGCTTTCGTCATTGCCGAGCGTCAGACCGCTCTGCAGAAATTTGCCCGCTATAACGATTCGTGGGCGGTCAGTCAGACCGTGGCGGAGTATCTCCGCCTTCAGAACAAATTGGCCGTTTTTGCGCTCAGTCCCGGTGTCATAGACCGGGACGAATTGCAGCTGCGCATGGACATCATGCTAAGTCGCCTGGAGCTCTTGAAGCAGGGTAACCTCGGCGCTTTCATCAATGAAAAACAGCAATGGCGGGATCTCGTAACCCGCCTTGACGCGGTTCTAGCCCGCCTGGAACAGCAGATGAACACCCTGGAGCCAAGGGATGTTCCGGATCTGCTCTCCGAGATGAGCTCGCTCGATGCGCCGATGACGACGCTGGCTTCGTCGTCGGTCGCCTATGACGTCAATCTGATCGATACGGCCCATGAGGACGTGCGCAAGCTGCATATCGTCTACACCGCGCTTGCGGGCGGATTGATCCTGTGCGGCATCGCGCTGGTGATATTGCTGCTTCGCCAGAACGATCTGTTGAACCGCGCGCAGAAAAGCATGCGCGGGCTGACGGACGACCTGCGCGCCGCCACGCTTGAATTGCAGGCCAAGAATGTCCGGCTTGAGCATGATGCCTATCATGATGCGCTGACGGGCCTTCCGAACCGCTCGCTGTTCCGGCAGGAACTTATCGAGCGGTTGCGCCGCTCTTTCGGCGGCAATGGAACGACGGCCATTCTTCTGCTTGATCTCGATGGGTTCAAGGACGTCAACGACACGCTTGGCCACGATTCGGGCGACGCCTTGCTTCAGGCCGTGGCACAGCGCCTTTCGGGGATCGGCGGTGATTACGACATGGTTTGCCGCCTTGGCGGCGATGAATTCGCTGTCGTGTCAGATGATCTCAATGAGGACACGGCGCGCCGTCTCGCCTCCAAGCTTATCGAGCAGATCAGCCGGACCTACCAGCTCGGCGAGCAGGAGGTGAAAATCGGCACCTGCATCGGCATCGCCATATCGCATGGTACCGTCGATGCGGATGAATTGTTCAAGCGCGCGGATCTGGCGCTTTATGAAGCCAAGGCCATCGGCCCTGGCCGGGCGAGTGTTTTCAAAGTCCGCATGCAAAAGCAGCTGACCGAAAAGAAATCCTTCGAGGCCGATCTGCAGACGGCGCTGCAGAACGACGAGATGGAGGTCTATTACCAGCCGCAGGTGGCGACGCAGACCCGCAAGCTTTGTGGCTTCGAGGCACTTTTGCGCTGGAAACATCCAGTGCGCGGCGATGTTCCGCCCAGCGTGTTCATTCCCGTTGCGGAACGAACCGGCCTTATCCATTCGCTCGGAAAATGGGTGATGGAGACTGCCTGCCGCGAGGCGATGCGATGGGATGAGGACATGAAGGTGGCGGTCAATCTCTCGCCGGTTCAGTTCCACAGTACCAACCTCATTCAGAACGTGATGGGTGCCCTTGATAAAAGCGGGCTGGAGCCGAGCCGGCTCGAGCTTGAGATCACCGAATCGATCCTGCTGAACAAGAGCGACCAGACGATCAACACGCTGACGCGGCTGAAGGCCGTCGGCATCCAGATCGCCATGGACGATTTCGGCACCGGTTACTCCTCGCTTGCGAATTTGCGCGGCGTGCCGTTCGACAAGATCAAGATCGACCGGTCATTCCTGCGCGATATCACCAGCGACCGCGACGCGCTGGCGATCGTCGAATTCGTGGTCGGCGTCGGGCGGAGCCTTCGAATGACCACCATCGCCGAAGGCATCGAGACGGAGGAGCAATATGAGCTGGTCAAACGTCTGGGATGCGATCTGGTACAGGGCTATCTGATCAGCAGGCCGTTGCCGGCCAAGGAGCTGGTGGCCTGGAGTTCCGTTTGAACGGGTTTGCTTTCGAACAGGGCAAGCCATGTTAAATTTCAGTGGGATACATCGTTGACGGCGAAAACCAATACCGGTTGTCGCACCGATACTGTAGAGCATTCGCGGTCTATGCGGGATCGTTCTGTTGACGAGACCGGGTTTTGAGAAAGGGCTTGGGAAATATGGAAATTCTGGATGTGCATGGAGTAGCCCTGCCTCTTTCTTCCGATGAGGTATCGCCCGTCATATGGCAGGCGCTGACCGAGGGCAGCTATGAGGCGAAAGAGGCCCGCAGCGTCCTGAAAGCCATCAAGCCCGGCGACCGCGTATTGGAACTGGGGTCCGGCATCGGCATCATAACCTCGATCATTGCCGGTATTCAGGATGTTTCCGTTTGGGCATTCGAGGCCAATCCGTCCACAGCGGCACTGGCAGAACGGGTGATCAAAGCAAATTGCCGTAGCAATGTCGTGTTTTCCCAAGGACTTCTCACGGCCGACGAGCCGCGTACCTATCCCTTCTATGTCCGCAAGGATCTCTGGATGTCGTCCATGGACGAAAATCAGGGTCCTTATGAAAGGCGCATCGAAATCTCGTCCGAGAATATCGATGCGTTTGTCGCCAGCCGGGGCATCACGGCGCTCGTGATGGATATCGAGGGCGCGGAACGCGATCTGCTCGGCAATGCCGAGCTTGCTGGCGTGGAGCGGATATTCGTCGAGCTGCACGATCACCTTTATGGCCTCGAAGGTGTTCGCGACATCATGCAGGCACTGACCGCCAAGGGATACGCCTATGATCCACGCGGTTCACGCGGCCCTTGCGTGTTGTTTTCCAAGGACGACAGCCCGAGGGAATACGATCCCGACGTGGATTGAGAGTTCGAACAACTTAGCGAGTTTCGTTTCCGGCGGTGTGCAGTCGCGACCGCGCCCTTCCGCCGTTGATTACAATTTAAAACGCAACTTATCCGGTTGGTGATTTCAATCCGTTTGCGTCTTCTGTCGCAACTTTTCGGTCGCGGTGCCGTTTAGCGCCGGTACCGGGGCGTAAGACAGCGGGCGGCACGGCCATTATTACCAGATCAGCAATTCATTCAGAATTATTGTTGCAATTGTTGCGGATGTTTTCCTGCGTCATCATCCCTCCATCAAACCGGCGCACAACATAGATCGCACCGGAAGATGCCAACGCAACCGAAGGAGAAACGATCATGGGCTTTGTTAAGACGACAGATGGAACAGACATCTTCTACAAGGACTGGGGCCCGAAGGATGCTCAGCCCATCGTGTTTCACCACGGCTGGCCACTCAGCTCCGACGACTGGGATGGACAGATGCTGTTTTTCCTCTCGAAAGGATATCGTGTCGTCGCCCATGATCGCCGTGGTCACGGCCGCTCCGCGCAGGTTTCCGAAGGTCACGATATGGACCATTATGCCGCAGACGCCTTTGCGGTTGCAGAAGCGCTGGACCTGAAAAATGCCGTGCATATCGGCCATTCCACCGGCGGTGGCGAAGTGGCGCGTTATGTTGCCAGACACGGTGAACCCGCAGGCCGCGTCGCGAAGGCCGTTCTGGTTTCCGCCGTGCCGCCGCTGATGCTCAAGACCGAGGCCAACCCCGAGGGCCTGCCGATGGAGGTTTTTGACGGCTTCCGTTCAGCACTTGCCGCAAACCGCGCGCAGTTCTTCCGCGATGTGCCCTCCGGCCCGTTCTACGGCTTCAACCGCGATGGAGCGACCGTTCAGGAAGGCGTGATCCAGAACTGGTGGCGGCAGGGTATGATGGGCAGTGCCAAGGCGCATTACGATGGCATCAAGGCATTCTCGGAAACCGACCAGACCGAAGACCTGAAGGCCATCAGCGTGCCTACACTCGTGCTGCACGGTGAAGATGACCAGATCGTGCCGATTGCGGACTCTGCGCTGAAATCGGTGAAGCTCCTGAAAAGCGGTACGCTGAAGACCTATCCCGGCTTCTCGCACGGCATGCTGACCATCAATGCAGACGTGCTCAACGCCGATCTCCTGGCCTTCATCAAGGCTTGATCCTTTTGCAAAACGTAATGCGGCTGGATACCCGGCCGCATTTTGTCGTCTTGCGTCAAGCCAGACGGGCCTGCCATTCGCTGCGATAGGCGGGAAGCCCTGCAATGGCATCGGGAGCGAAATGGCGCTCGCGACCGGCAAGTGGTTTGATACCGGTGAGGAGTGCTGCCCCGGCACTGGTGCCTGTGGAACCGCTGACGGCGATGACCTCAGTTTCGGCAAAACCTGCCAGCGCCTTGAGATAAAGCGCATTGCTGGCGAATGGCCCTTCGACCAGTATCGGGCCTTTCCGCCCGATCAGCGATAGGCTGAACTCCGTCATCAGGGCGAGATAAAGCGCCGCTGCCGCGTGCCGTTCAGCAACAGTGGCATTGTCGTCGGCAATCCAGCGCGCTGTTTTGCCGGGGAAGGGGCCGGAACCGCTGACGACGCTGGGCAACAGCATCATGCCTCTGGTGAGCACGCCGCCGAGAGCGGCTTCGGTTTCTTCGTCCGGAGCAGGCCCGAATTGTTGCGTCAGCATTTCATATTCCCTGCCGCCCATGAAGCGGGAGGAGGGAACGGGACGCCCGAGGGCATCGACATTCAAAAGCGTATCACGGGCGGGATCCAGCGTCTCCGCCGTACCGCCGATGGCGAAATTCACCACCCAGGTGCCGGTGGAGACGACCGAAAAATCACCCTGCCGCCGCAGCAGATGCGGCAGTAGCGAGGCGTTGGAATCATGGATGCCGCAATAGACCGATATATCCACCGAAAGCCCGGTTTCCAGCGCCACCGATTCGCGTACTGGCCCGAGTACATCGAAGGCGGAGCGCACCGGCGCCATCAAGTGCGCAATACCCAAGCCCTCGACCAGCGATGAAAACGCCTTCAGCCGCGGATTCCACAAATCCGTATGGCAACCGAGCGAGGTCGTCTCGGTGGCCTGAACGCCGGTCAGCCGCCCCGCCCAATATTGCGCGTAGGTGACGATGCTGCGCACCCCAGCGAATTCTTGCGGAAAGGCGGTTTTCTGGAAATGGATTTGTGCGCCAAGGTTCAATCCGGCTGGAAGCGAGGGCGAGCCGGTTTCAGCAAAATCTGGCCTGATGCGGAGATAGGCGTCCGTAACGCTTGCGGGGTAGCTGTGCTCGTAATCCAGCACAGGCATGGCAAGATCGCCGTTTTCGTCAAGAAGTGCGGCAGACGCGCCATGGGTCGTGATGGAAATCGCATCGAAACCCGGCTCTTCCGCGAACCGCCGCAGAGAGGTGAGAATGAAGCTCCAGAGCATCTCCACATCGTAATGCGGATAGATGCCGTCACGAAGGACAGGGTTGGAACGTCTGTCACCGGTTATCTCTTCGCCGTTTTGGGTCTCGATGACAACGACCTTGGCATTTGTCTTGCCTATATCGATGACCGCGACGCGGCGTGGCTTTGTCATGTCATTCATGGCAGGTGGAACACCGTCACAAGGTCAGTCGCGACAGGCGAATTATCGGGGTTGCTTTCCATGATGTCAGCCATATGCGCCCACCATTTCTTCATCACGGGATGCTCGGGCAATGCTGCCATGCCGTGGTTCTTCGGGCGGGTCAGCACGCCGAACAGGATGTCGGTTTCCGGGTCGAGGTGGATTGAATAGTCGCTCACACCCGCTTCGTGCAGTAGAGCAACCAGTTCCGGCCATATCTCGTCATGGCGCCGTCTATATTCGGCTTGCTTGCCGGCGAAGAGTTTCATCTTGAAAGCGTGTTTTTCTAATTCCGGCATGGCTTAGCCTCTGATGGCGCGAAGGCGGCGCACAACGATGGGTATGGCGATGGTGATGATCAAAAGCAGGCCGACGAAGATCGACATGACGATGCCAGGCACGTTCAGAAGACCGAGGCCGAAGGTGACGAGGCCCATGACGAAGGCAGCGATGACGACACCTGCAATGGTGCCGGAGCCGCCGAGAATGGACACGCCGCCGAGCACCACCATGGTCACGACTTCAAGCTCCCAGCCTTGAGCAATCGAGGGGCGGGTGGAACCGAGCCGCGAGGTGAGGCAGATGGCGGCGATGCCGCTCATCAGGCCGGTCAAAAGGAAGAGGATGAATTTCACCCGCTCGACGGGGATACCGGAAAAACGGGCGGCAAACGGATTGTTGCCGATCACGTAGACCTGCCGGCCGAAATTGGTGGCGTGCAGCAGAATGGCGAAGATGACGGCCATGGCGAGGAACAGCACGAATTCGAAGGAGATGACCGAGTACACGTAACCCTGACCGAAATAGGCGAAATCCGCCGGATATTTGCCATATGCCTGGTCACCCAGCACCATATAGGAAATACCGCGAAACAGGCTCATCGTACCGATGGTGACGACGATGGATGGCAGTTTGAGGCCAGCGACGAGAAAGCCGTTGAACGCCCCGCAGAGTAGCCCGGTTCCGATGCCGATGGCGACGAGCCCCGGCGTGCCGACACCCATCTGCACCGCCGCACCCATTGCGGTGGAGGCGAGAGCGATGATGGCGGCGACTGAGAGATCAATCTCGCCAGCGATGATCAGAAGCGCCATCGCAAAGGCGATGATCGCCTTTTCGGTGAAGTTAAAGGTCGCGTCGGACAGGTTCCAGGCATTGAGGAAATAGGGCGAGGCAAACGAGTTGGCGATGAAGATGAGGATCGCGACGCCGAGCAGCAGCACTTCCCAGCTCGCCAGAAGACGGCGCAACGGCGTGCCGAGCTTGTCTGGAATGATGCGTGGCTTCTGCGCCGGTTGAGAATTCGTACTCATGCTGCGGCCTCCTTGGCCTGATCGCTTGCCGCCCGGTCGCGCAGGATGATGCGCCCTTTTCGAGCTTCGGCGCGGGCGTTGAAGACGACGGCGAGCACGATAACCACGCCGGAAATCGCCATTTGCGCGAAGGGAGAAATGCCGATGACGGGCAGGGCGTTCTTGATGACGCCGAGAAACAGTGCGCCGAGCACAGCGCCTGCCACCGAGCCAATGCCGCCGGCAATGGAGATGCCGCCAATCACATTTGCCGCCACGCTATCCAGTTCGAAACCGGCGGCGATATCCACATAGGCAACGGCATAACGCGACACCCAGAGATAGCTCGCAAGTCCTGCCAGTGCACCCGACAGAACGAAAGCCAGAAAGCGCGTGCGGCCGACATCGATGCCGGCATAGACCGCAGCGCCCGGATTACCGCCGGAAGCGTAGGCGGAGCGGCCGAAAGAGGTCCGGCTGAGCACCAGCCAGGCACCGGCGATGATGAGGATGGCGACCCAGGATAAAACCGGCATGCCGAGGATCATGGTGCGCGGCACGTTGAGAAAAGTCGGCGAAAGCTGGTGCGCATTCACCCAGCCGCCGCCCGACAGCACGAAGGCCATGCCGCGATAGATGGTGAGCGTGCCGAGCGTGACGACGATGGGCGGAATGCCGAGCCACCAGACGAGAATGCCGTTGATCGATCCCAGAAACGCGCCGATGCCGACCGCCATGGCGATGAGAAGCGGCAGTGGAATTCCCGGGAAGGCGGCATTGGTCATCGCCACTGCCATGCCGGTGAAGGCGAGGTTGGCGGCAACCGAAAGATCGATGGATTTGGTGAGAATGACCGCCATCTGGCCAAGCGCCAGGATGATGAGGATGGAGGTATCGTTGAAGATATTGACGAGATTGGCCGGCTTGCCGAAACCGGGCGCGCGCAGCGCAAAGCCTGCGATCATGATGACGATGATGCCCGCCAGCAGCCATTCGCGATTTTTGAGAAAACGTTGCATGGTTTTGCCCCTCTCAGGCGTTGCCGGTGGCGGCGCGCACCAGCTTTTCCGGAGAAAAATCGGCGCGTTCGAACAGACCTGCCATCAGGCCTTCGCGCATAACGATGGCGCGGTCGGACATGCCGAGAATTTCGGGAAGTTCAGATGAAATCATGATGATGGAGAGACCTTCGGCCGCCAGCTCGCTGATGAAGCCGTGCACGGCGGCCTTGGAGCCGATATCGATGCCCTTGGTGGGTTCATCGAGAATAATGACTTTCGGCTGCGTGGCGAGCCATTTGCCGATCACCACCTTCTGCTGGTTGCCGCCGGAAAGCGTGCCTACGGGCACGGACAGGGCGGCGGCGCGCAGGTCGAGGCGTGCGGCATATTTGCGCGCCAGAGCAAATTCGTTTGCGGCGGCGAGAAAGCCCTTGCGAGAGGTGCGGGCAAGAGAGGGCAACGACATGTTCTGGTAGATCGGCATGTCCAGCGCCAGCCCATGCCGTCCACGCTCTTCCGGCACATAAACGATACCGGCGCGGATCGCATCCTCCGGCGAACGGATGACGAGCGGTTGGCCGTTGAGGGTAATCTGTCCTGAGGCTGGGCGCGTGATGCCGAAAAGCGACTGGCACAGTTCCGACCGCCCGGCGCCGATCAGCCCATAAAGGCCAAGAATTTCGCCTTTGCGCAGATCGAGAGAAATATCGCGAAATTCCGTCTGGTGTGAATAATTCTGGACCGAAAGAACCGTCGGGCCGAGTGCGACCGCCTGTTTCGGAAAGGCGTTCGTGACGTCGCGGCCAACCATCAGGCGCACGATCTCGTCCTGCGGGGTGGCGGCGAGATTACCCGCGCCGACCATCTTTCCGTCCCGGAATACGGCGTAATTTTCAGCGATTTCATATACTTCATCGAACTTGTGGCTGATGAACAGGATGGCCTTGCCCTGCCGCTTCAGGTTTTCAACGATGCGGAACAGATCATCGATTTCCTTGCGGGAAAGGGCGGCTGTCGGTTCGTCCATGATGACGATGCGTGCCTCGACGGAAAGCGCTCTGGCGATTGCCACGAGGTGGCGCTGCGCGATGGAAAGGTCCTTCAGCCGAATGGACGGATCGATGGTGCTTTCGAGCTGTTCAAGCAGGACCCCGGCGCGCGCATTGATGGTCTTCCAGTCAATGAGGCCGAAACGGCCTTTGGGCGCATGACCGAGGAAGATGTTTTCGCCCACGGAAAGCTCGTCGAAAAGCACGGTTTCCTGATGAATGGCGGTCACGCCGGCATCGATGGCATCCTGTGCGCCGTGAAAGGTGACGGGCCGGCCATCGAGAAGGATTTCCCCTTCATTCGGGCGGTAGATTCCGGTGAGAATTTTGACGAGCGTGGATTTTCCAGCACCGTTCTCGCCGATCAGCGCCGTGACCTTGCCGGGATAAAGCGCGATATCGACGCCATCCAGCGCCTTCACGCCGGGGAATATCTGGCTGATGCCGCGCATTTCCAGAATGGGCGTCGCGCTGGAAGTCTCGGTAACGTCTAAGATTTTGGTTTCAGCACGCATCATTCCGTCTTACCGGTTGGTTTTGAGTGAAGCGGCGAGAGGCACCCCCCTCTGCCCTGCCGGGCATCTCCCCCACAAGGGGGGGAGATCGGCAAGCGGATACACCCTGCCTATGGAACGAGCGGGTGCGGCATATCGATCTCTCCCCTTGAGGGGGAGATGTCCGGCAGGACAAAGGGGGTTAGCCTTCGCACTGCCGGAAATTATTCAGATCAGAAAATCTTCGAGAACTGATCGATGTTCTTGGCGTCATAAATGAAGGGATCGGCCATGGCCGCTTCGCTATTTTCGCCAACCTTGATCTTGCCCATGCGGCCGGCTTCGATTTCCGAGCCCGGCTTGCCGTCTGCTTCACCCTTCACAAGGCGGTAGGCAATCTGGGTGGCGGAATAACCGAGGTCGATCGGGTTCCAGATGGCGAATTCCTTGGTTGCGCCTGATTTGATGGCGCCAGCCATCTCCGAGGGCAGGCCAAGGCCCGTCACAAAGACCTTGCCGATCTTGCCCGCATCCTTCACGGCCTGAGAGGCCGCAAGAACGCCAACCGTCGTCGGTGCGACGATGACCTTCACATCAGGATGGGAGGAAAGCAGGCCCTGTGCTTCGCGGTAGCTCTTGTCGGCAAGGTCGTCACCATAAACGGTGGTAACGAGGTTGAGGCCGGGGAAGTCCTTCAACTGCTTCTTCATCTCATCGATCCAGATATTCTGGTTCGTGGAGGTGGTGGTCGCAGAAAGGATGGCGAAATCGCCCTTGCCGCCTTCCAGGTGCGATGCGGCAAGCTGCAGGCACATCTTGCCGATCAGCGCGTTGGACGAGGGGTTGAGCTGCAGAATGCGGCCTTCAGGTGCCACGCCGGAATCCCAGGAGATGACCTTGATGCCGCGCTGCGCCGCCTTTTTCAGCGCCGGAACCACGGCGTCCGGGTCATTGGCGGAAATTGCGATGGCATCCACGCCCTGCGCGATCAGCGAATTGATGACCTCGATCTGGCCTTCCGCAGTGGTGCTGGTCGGGCCCGTATAGATGATCTCGACGCCACCGAGGTCTTTTGCAGCCTCCTGCGCGCCCTTGTTGGCGGCTTCGAAAAAGCCATTGCCAAGTGATTTGACCACCAGCGCGATCTTCACATCGGCTGCCTGGGCAACGCCGCCAAGACCCGCGACGGAGAGCGCCGCGCTAAGTGCGAGGACGCTCGTCAATGTTCTGCGTGTAAGTTTCATGTTCCTTTTCCTCCCGTTTTTGAACCTGTTCCTCTCTTGGTGCTTCCTCAAGCGACCGAAGAGGAATCCTCCTCATCAGGCGGGTTGGCTATCTTGCCATCCCCCGCTGCGCCGGCGATCAGCAATTCGACGCCGGCATTTTCAACCATCCGCGCCGCCTCATCCGAAATCCCGTCATCGGTGATGATGGTCGAGACGTTTTCGAGTGGGCATAAAATCAGGCTGGATCGTTTTTTGAATTTCGAGGAATCGACCATCACGATCAGCTCTTCCGCCTGCCGCATCAGCTTCTGCTCGCTCTGGATCACCAGCGCGTCCGATTCCATGATGCCGAGTGCGCCGATGCCCTGCGCGCCGAGAAAAATTCGTCTTGCGTAAAAATTGCGGATGGCATCGTTTTCGAAGGGCGACAGGATGAGGCTTTGATCGCGATAGATCGCGCCACCCGGCACGCTGACATTGCATTTGGAATGTTTGACCAGATGCTCCGCAATCGCGAAGGAATTGGTCATCACCTGCAGCCGGCGCGCCGCCATGTAGTGCACCATCTGGAATGTGGTCGTCCCACCATTCAGGATGATCGCATCACCGTCATTACAGAGATCAACCGCCTTGCGCGCAATTGCGCGTTTCTTGTCGATGTTGACCGATTCGGACACGCGGAACGGTCGCGCGGCCAGATTACCCAACTGCGGTGGATGCACCGCTTCGGCACCGCCACGCACGCGTCGCAACTTTCCCTGAACATGCAGGGACGCGATATCCCGGCGGATCGTTGCTTCCGACGCATCCGTCAGTTCGGCAATATCCTGCACCGTCACGACAGCTTTTTCCTGTGTGGCGCTCAAGATGATGCGATGGCGTTCGCGTTCGTGCATGTGGTCCTCCTGATTGTGATTATTCGCAATCTCTTTACGTTGTCAATCAAGAACGATCAAATTAATCAATATCGCGCTGCAACATGAAAATTTATGATCGTTTTTGATTGACATTATGCTTTTGTATGCGCGATATCTGCCGTCAACGGAGGCGGGCCGATATCGGCACCGCGAATGCAGACTTGACTTGGGAGGAAGACATGACGGGAAAATCCCGCCTTCTCGAAAGCCGTTGGGACGATGCCTATGCCAAAACGCTCGATGAGCCTGGCAAGCTGCTTTATCGCTCCAATCTGCTTGGCGCCGACAAGCGCATCACCAATTACGGCGGCGGAAACACATCCGCGAAGGTGCTCGAAACCGATCCGCTGACGGGCGAGAAAGTCCGCGTCATGTGGGTTAAAGGGTCCGGCGGCGATGTCGGTACCATCAAGCTCGATGGTTTTGCGACGCTTTATCTCGACAAGCTGGAAGCGCTAAAGGGCATTTACAAGGGTGTCGAGGATGAGGACCGCATGGTCGGCTTCCTGCCGCATTGCACTTTCAACCTCAACCCACGCGCCGCCTCCATCGATACGCCGCTGCACGGCTTCGTGCCTTTTGATCATGTCGATCACATGCATCCGGATGCGATCATCGCGATTGCCGCCTCCAAAAATTCGAAAGAACTGACGCAGCAGATCTTTGGCGATGACATCGGCTGGCTTCCCTGGCGCCGTCCCGGTTTCCAACTGGGTCTCGATCTCGAGGCTTTCGTAAAAGCCAACCCCGAGGCCAAGGGCGTTGTGCTGGAAAGCCACGGTCTGTTCACCTGGGATAACGACGCCAAGACATGTTACGAACTGACGCTCGCCATCATCAACAAGGCGATCGAATGGTTTGCGGCCAAGACCGAAGGCAAGACGATTTTCGGCGGTGCCGTTGCCAGGAGCCTGCCACTTGCCGAACGCCGCGCGATTGCTGCGCGGTTGATGCCGGAAATCCGTGGTCGGATCGGCCGCGAGGAGCGCAAGCTCGGCCATTTCGATGATCAGGACGCGGTTCTGGAATTCGTCAATTCGAAGGATCTGAAGCCGCTCGGAAATCTCGGCACCTCCTGCCCGGATCATTTCCTGCGCACGAAAATCCGCCCGCTGATCCTCGATCTCGATACAGCAAATCCCGATGTGGATGCGCTGACAGCCGCTCTCGACAAGGCGCTAGAGGCCTACCGCGCCGACTACGTCAGATATTATGAGGCGTGCCGCCATGATAATTCGCCTGATATGCGCGACCCGAACCCGGTGATTTTCCTGATCCCCGGAGTCGGCATGCTGTCCTTCGCCAAGGACAAGGCGACCGCCCGTATCGCCGGTGAATTTTACGTCAACGCCATCAACGTCATGCGCGGCGCTTCCACCGTGTCCGAATATCAGGGCCTACCCGAACAGGAAGCCTTCGATATCGAATATTGGCTGCTGGAAGAGGCAAAGCTGCAGCGCATGCCGAAGCCGAAAAGCCTTGCCGGACGCGTGGCCTTTGTCACCGGTGGCGCCGGCGGCATCGGCCGGGCGACGGCGGAAAGGCTGGCAGCGGAGGGCGCCTGCGTTGTTCTCGCCGATATTGACGAGGCGGCGCTGGAGGCGGCCAAGGGCGATTTCGCGAAGCGCTACAGTGCTGATGCGGTGCGCAGCGTCAAGCTGGATGTGACGCAGGAAGACGCGGTCATTTCCGCCTTTGCGGAAGCGAGCGTGGAATTTGGCGGCGTGGATATTCTCGTCTCCAATGCCGGCATCGCCTCGTCTGCACCGGTGGAAGACACGACGCTTGCCATGTGGAACAAGAATATCGATATTCTCGCGACGGGTTATTTCCTCGTGTCGCGGGAAGCATTCCGGCTACTCAGGCGTCAAAATCTCGGCGGTAACGTGGTGTTCGTCGCCTCTAAAAACGGTCTTGCCTCTTCGCCCAATGCTTCTGCCTATTGCACGGCCAAGGCGGCTGAAATCCATCTTGCCCGTTGCCTTGCTCTGGAAGGGGCGGAAGCCGGCATTCGCGTCAACACCGTCAATCCCGATGCCGTTCTGCGCGGTTCGAAGATCTGGAACGGCGAGTGGCGCGAGCAGCGCGCGGCCTCGTCGAAGATCGAGGTGACCGATCTGGAGGAACATTACCGCAAGCGCTCTATGCTGAAGCTCAATGTGTTCCCGGAAGACATCGCCGAAGCGATCTACTTCCTGGCGTCCGACGCGTCGGCCAAATCAACCGGCAATATCATCAATGTCGATGCCGGCAATGCGCAGAGCTTTACGCGGTAGGAATTTCGGCACGTCTCACCTCCGTCATCCCGGCTGAATGCCGGAATGACGGAGGGGGCGATGATCGAGCATGCACTGGACCGATTCCGGGGAGGAAGAGATGACCGACACCAAAATCGCCGCCGATGTGATCGCGGCCGAAAACGACAAGCGCGCCGCCGCGCTGAAGGACGACTACGATGCGCTGGGCAACCAGCTTGCGCGCCGCAACATCGATATCGATGCTGTCACCGCCAAGGTCGCGGAATTCTTCGTCGCTGTTCCATCCTGGGGCGTCGGCACCGGCGGCACCCGTTTCGCCCGCTTTCCGGGCGAAGGTGAGCCCCGCGGCATTTTTGACAAGCTGGATGATTGCGCCGTCATCAACCAGCTGACACGGGCGACCCCGAATGTCTCCCTGCATATTCCGTGGGACAAGCAGGACCCGAAGCGTTTGAAGGACCATGCCGACACGCTAGGTCTCGGCTTCGACGCCATGAATTCCAATACCTTCTCGGATGCACCGGATCAGAGCCATTCCTACAAATACGGTTCGCTCAGCCACACCGATGCCGCAACGCGGGGCCAAGCCGTGGAGCACAACATCGAATGTATCGAGATCGGTAAAGCCATTGGTTCCAAGGCGCTGACGGTGTGGGTGGGCGATGGTTCCAACTTCCCCGGCCAGAGCAATTTCACCAGAAGTTTCGAGCGCTATCTCGCGGCCATGGCCGATATCTACAAGGCGCTGCCGGATGACTGGCGCATCTTTTCCGAACACAAGATGTTCGAGCCTGCTTTCTATTCCACCGTCGTGCAGGATTGGGGCACCAACTACCTCATCGCCAATACGCTCGGTGAAAAGGCGTTCTGCCTCGTTGATCTCGGTCACCATGCGCCGAACACCAATATCGAGATGATCGTCTCCCGGCTCATCCAGTTCGGCAAGCTCGGTGGCTTCCACTTCAACGATTCGAAATATGGCGATGACGATCTGGATGCCGGCTCCATCGAGCCTTACCGCCTGTTCCTCGTCTTCAACGAGCTGGTAGATGCCGAACATCGTGGCGTGAAGGGCTTCCATCCCGCCCATATGATCGACCAGTCGCACAATGTGACCGACCCAATCGAAAGCCTGATTTCCAGTGCCAACGAAATCCGCCGCGCCTATGCGCAGGCGCTGCTGGTGGATCGCGCGGCTTTGGATGGCTACCAGCAAGACAACGATGCGTTGATGGCCTCCGATACGCTGAAACGGGCCTATCGCACCGATGTCGAGCCGGTTCTCGCTAAAGCAAGGCAGTTGGCGGGCGGCGCGATCGATCCTGTTGCCACCTACCGGGCGAGTGGTTATCGCAAACGGGTTGCGGCGGAACGCCCGGCTTCGGTCGGCGGCAGCGGCGGGATTGTTTAGGGGTTGGGGTTTGAGGGGACAGGCGGAGAAGCCGAGCCTACTTACAAACCTTGCCGCAAACGCGACGTCACCCTCGGCCTTGTGCCGAGGATCTGCCGACATTTCACAAAATAGATAGGTAGCAGATGCTCGGGACAAGCCCGAGCGTGACGAAGGTGAAGGTGTCCGTCACCACCTCACCAACTCCTCTGCGCCGTTCCCTCACTCCCCGGAAGGCGATTGCCTGCGGACCTGAAACGTATGCTCCGGCCCCGGAAACGCACCGGAGCGCACCTCTTCGGCATAACCTGCCGCTGCCTGTGAAACGGTCGCACCCAGATCGGCGAAACGTTTGACGAATTTCGGTTTGAAATCGGTGAAGAGACCGAGCATGTCGTCGGAAACCAGCACCTGCCCATCGCAGGCCGGTGATGCGCCGATGCCGACAGTCGGGACGGAGAGTTTTTCGGTCAATTCGCGCGCAAGCGGCTCGACGGTACCTTCCACGACAATGGCGAAAGCACCGGCCTGATCGACCGCAATCGCATCGCGCCAGATTTTCTGCGTTTCCGCATCTGAATGCCCAAGAGAGCGAAAACCTCCGGCGGTGTGGACCAGCTGCGGCATCAGCCCGACATGGCCGAACACCGGAATGCCGCGCGCCACGAGAAAGGCGATGGTTTCGGCCATTTCCTCACCGCCTTCCAGCTTCACGCCATCACAGCCGGTTTCCTGCATCAGTCGCACTGCGTTGCGGAACGCCTGTTCCTTTGATTCCTGATAGGTCCCGAAGGGGAGATCGACGATGACGCAGGCGTGTTCCACACCACGCATGACGGCGCGGCCGTGGGCGATCATCATATCCAGGGTGACGCCGACCGTCGTGTCCATGCCATAAAGTACCATGCCGACTGAATCGCCAACCAGCAGCAGGTCGCAATGCGGATCGAGCAGGCGGGCAATCGGCGTCGTATAGGCGGTGAGGCAGACGATGCGCGCACCGCCTTTCATTTGCTTGATGGAGGCTGTCGTCAGCCGCTTCTGTTTCGCGTGCGTGCTCATCGTGCAGCCTCCTGTTTGCCGGTTTTATCACGTCCGATGACGCGGTTGTCGAGAAGGCGGGTGTTGCCGACCCGCACGAACAGTGCCACCAGCACAGGCCCCGCCTGCAGCGAAACCACGGGGGCCAGCGTGTCGGGATCGCGCACCGCCACGACTTCGGGCAACGCCAGCTTCTCCTTGGCGATGAATTTTTCTATCGCCGCTTCTAAAGTGGCCGGGTCGTCGCAGCCCTCATCGTACAGCCGCTCGGCCTCATCAAGCGCGCGCGGCACAATTACGGCGGCGGCACGCTCTTCAAGGCTCAGGTAGACATTGCGCGAGGAGCAGGCGAGCCCATCCGCCTCACGTACGGTGGCGACGGGAACGACGCGGACTGGCTGGGCGAGATCGTCCACCATGCGCCGGATCAGCGTTACCTGCTGGTAGTCCTTTTCACCGAAATAGGCGGCACCCGGCTGCACGAGATTAAAAAGCTTGGTGACAACAGTCGTAACCCCGGCAAAATGCCCCGGCCGTACCGCACCTTCCAACTGGCTTCCCAGTTCCGGCACATCCACCACGGTCTGCATCGGGCGCGGATACATCTCCGTAACCTCGGGTGCGAAAAGAATGTCGACACCTGCCTCTTCCAGCAGCGCGCTATCGCGGGCGAGATCGCGGGGGTAACGGGCAAGATCCTCATTGGCTCCGAATTGCAGCGGATTGACGAAGATCGAGACCACCGTCACGTCGTTCTCCGCTTTCGCCCTGGCAACCAGCGTCAGATGGCCGATATGCAAAAAACCCATGGTCGGCACGAAGCCGACGGTCTTGCCATCGCGACGAAACTTGGCGGTCAGACCGCGCAACTCGGCGACGGTTTTTACAAGGCGCATAGGTTCTCCTCCGGCTCCCCGATCGCCCTCCGGCGAAAGGTGGTGGATAGAACTCGATTTGCCGAACGGGGTCAACGCGACTTTGGGCATTATATCGATTAAGACCTTGAGCGGTGGTTCAGGACCCGCCAGCCCAGATCGGCGGGCGTTTTCCAGCGAAGGCGTCTCTGCCTTCGCGCGCCTCCTCGCTGCTGCTGATCTTCGCGATGACGCTTTCGGCAAAGGCGAGCCGTTCACTGGCCGGCATGTCGCGCATCCTCAGCAGCGCTGCCTTTCCGGCGGCGACTGCGCCCGGCGCGTTCTGCCGCAAGCGGGCGATTACTCCCTCGATCACGCCATCGAGTTCGGCACGTGGCGCCGTGCGGTTGATGAGGCCGATGCCTTCGGCCTCTGCGGCGGTGACCGGTTGCCCCAGATAGGCCATTTCGTGGAGGCGGCTCAGCGGTATTTTGGCCAGAAGTTTCGCCGCCACCATGGCCGGGAAAAGCCCGACGCGAACTTCCGGCAGGCCGAACTCAGCATGATCGGCGGCATAAGCGAGATCGCAGGCCGCGATAAGGCCTAGCCCACCCGCCAGCACCCGGCCATTGACGCGGGCGATGACGATTTTGTTGCAGGTCTCGATAGCGCGCATCACATTGGCGATGGGGTTCGTTCCGTCTCGCGAGAGGAACATGCCACCAGCGCTTTCCTTCAGATCGGCCCCTGAGCAGAAGCTACGGTCGCCCGCCGCCGTTATCACAACGGCACGCAGGTCGCCGTCGCTGGAGGCCGTCCGGATCGCATGCGTCAAGGCGTCCGTCATCGCGGCGTTCATGGCGTTGTGGACGTCCGGCCGGTTAAGCGTCAGCCACAGAACGTCCTTGCGCTTCTCGCTCAACAGCTCACCCACCATGTGCATTATCCTCCATCTTTACGGCAAGCAGTGCTTTACCTGCGCGTGCCGCATTCGCCCTGCCGAGATGGCGACTTATCCAGTCTCCCGTTCTCGCCACCGTCATCAGGTCGATGCCGGTTTTGATGCCAAGCCCGTGCAGGAGATAAACAACGTCTTCGGTGGCGACATTGCCGCTTGCGCCCGGCGCAAAGGGGCAACCGCCGAGCCCGGCCACGGAACTGTCGAACACACAAATACCTTCCTCAAGCGAAGCCAGCACATTGGCGACGCCCTGCCCATAGGTGTCGTGGAAATGCATGGCGAGTTTTTCGCGCGGGATGCGGGTCGATACATGTTGGATGAGCTTGCGGATTTGCCCGGCCGTGCCGACACCAATCGTATCGCCGAGCGAGATTTCGTAGCATCCCATGGCGACAAGCGCTTCGGCCATCGCCGCCACATCTTCGGGTGCGACCGCGCCGTCATAGGGGCAACCGGCGATGCAGGAGACATAGCCGCGCATGCGGATGTTACGGCTGGCAGCTGCCTCCGAAACATCGCGCAGGCGCTCGAGGCTTTCGGCGCGCGAACAGGCGATATTGTGCTGGCTGAAGCCTTCGGATGCGGACACGAAAACGGCTATCTCCGTCACACCGGCTTCAACGGCGGCCTCGAAACCCTTGATATTTGGAACGAGCGCCGGATAGGCGGTATTGGGGTGTCGTTTGAGGCCTAGAAGCACCTCCTTCGACCCTGCCATTTGCGGAACTTTTTTTGGCGAAACGAAGGCTCCCGCCTCCACCGCTGCCAATCCGGCCGCAGCCAGCCGCTCGATCAACCTGATCTTGATGGCGGTGGGAACCTCAGCAGTTTCGTTTTGCAGGCCATCACGTGCGCCGACCTCGACGATCTTGACGGTTTTGGGCAAGGCCATCTCATGCGCCCTCCGGTTCGAAATCCACCAGCATGGCGCCGGCTTCGACCATATTACCTTCGGCGCAGTTGATGGCGGTGACGGTGCCTTTTGCTGGCGCACGGATAGTGTGCTCCATTTTCATCGCTTCCATAACCACAAGCGCGTCACCGGCCTCAACCGCTGCGCCCTGCTTGCTTAGAATGGCGCGGATGACGCCGGGCATCGGGGCTTCCAGACCGCCGGTATGGGTGGAGGTATCCGCTACATCGACCGGGTCGGGCTGGCTGATGCGATAGTGCTCGCCATCCAGAAAAAGCGCGTGGCCGTTATCGCTGGCAAAGAAACGGCACTGCCTTTGCCTGCCATCGACGGTCGCCCGCAGTGCGCCGTCTTGTGAGATGCTGCCATGAGCGCGGATTGCCCGCGTGCCGATCTCCAGTGAAAAACCATCTGGCTCATGTGTAACGGCGACATCGACCGGCTGTTGATCCAGGACGAAACGCAGGGTTTCCCGCGCTGGCGCATTGAGGCGGAAAGAGTTCGTATTGTTCCAAGGGCTATAAGGATCGGCCTGCGGCTTGGCCCCGTTCCGGCGTGAGAGAAGCAGGCCGAGCGTGGCCAAAGCTATTTCGTTCTCGCCCGTGGCTCCGGGGGCAAAGAGCGCCGCTTCGTTGCGGGCTATGAAGCCGGTATCGAGTTCGGCGGCGGCGAAAGCATCCAGCCCTGCAAGCCGTGTTAAAAAGGCGGCATTGCTGGTGACGCCGCAAATCGCCAGTTTTTCGAGTGCAAGACGCAGACGCCGCACGGCAGACGGACGGTCGTAGTCCCAGACGATCAGCTTGGCGATCATCGGATCATAGTGCACGCTGATGGCGTCGCCGGTGCGTATGCCGCTATCTATCCTAAGGTGAGGTCCTTCTTCCGGAAAGGCGAGGTGGCTGACCGTGCCGATTGACGGCAGAAAATCATGCGCCGGGTCTTCGGCGTAAATCCGTGCCTCGATGGCATGGCCGTTGATGCGCAGATTGCCCCAGTCGTCCGGCAGCGCCTCTCCATTCGCAACACGGATCTGCCATTCGACCAGATCGAGCCCGGTAATATATTCCGTGACCGGATGCTCGACCTGAAGCCTGGTGTTCATTTCCATGAAATAGAACTCGCCGGACGGGTCGAGCAGGAACTCCACCGTTCCAGCCCCGCGATAGTCGATGGCGCGGGCGGCGGCGACCGCCGCGTCGTACATGCGTTGCCTGAGCGTATCGGGCAGGCCGGGGGCAGGGGCCTCCTCTATGACTTTCTGGTGCCGGCGCTGGATCGAGCAATCGCGCTCGAAAAGCGAAAGACAATTGCCATGGCCATCAGCAAAGACCTGCACCTCCACATGGCGCGGCCGTTCCAGATATTTCTCGATCAGCATGCGGTCGTTGCCGAAGGCGGCGAGCGCTTCGCGTTTTGCGCCGGCGAGCTCTGCCGCAAATTCACGCTTTTCACGGACAACGCGCATGCCCTTGCCGCCGCCGCCAGCTGAAGCCTTGAGTAAAACCGGATAGCCGATGGCTTCTGCCTCGCCGGCAAGCTTTTCGTCGGCCTGATCCTCGCCGTGATAGCCGGGCACCACGGGAACGCCCGCCTGCGCCATAAGCGCCTTCGCCTCGCTTTTTCCGCCCATGGCGCGGATGGCATCGGGTGTCGGGCCGATGAAAATGATGCCGGCAGAGGCGCAGGCTTCGGCGAAACCGGCATTCTCCGAGAGAAAACCGTAACCGGGATGAATGGCTTGCGCGCCGCTTGCCTGTGCGGCGGCGATGATCTTTTCAGCATCGAGATACGACGAGCGGGCAGGTGCAGGACCGATCGCAATGGCCTCGTCGGCCAGCGCCACATGCATGGCGTCGCGGTCGGCATCCGAATACACCGCGACGGTGCGGATGCCCATCTTGCGGGCGGTGCGGATGATCCGGCAGGCGATTTCGCCGCGGTTGGCGATCAGTATTTTTGAGAACATCGTCGCCTCACATCCTGAATATGCCGAAACGGGTGGGTTCAATCGGCGCGTTCAGCGCGGCCGACAGGCCAAGGCCGAGCACGAGGCGGGTGTCCTTCGGGTCGATGATGCCATCGTCCCACAGCCTTGCACTGGCATAATAGGGGTGACCTTCCCGCTCGTATTTTTCCCGGATCGGCTGTTTGAACGCCTCCTCGCCCTCCTTGGACCAGTGGCGGCCATCCGCCTCGATGCCGTCGCGCCGGATTTGCGCCAGAACGGATGCCGCCTGCTCGCCGCCCATGACGGAAATGCGCGCATTCGGCCACATCCACAAGAAGCGCGGCGAATAGGCGCGCCCGCACATGCCGTAATTGCCCGCACCGAAGGAGCCGCCGATAATGACGGTAAATTTCGGCACTTTAGCCGATGCAACGGCCGTAACGAGCTTGGCGCCATCCTTCGCGATACCATCAGCCTCATAGGCCTTGCCGACCATGAAGCCGGTGATGTTTTGCAGGAAAACCAGCGGAATGCCGCGCTGGCAGCAGAGTTCAATGAAATGCGTGCCCTTCAGCGCCGATTCCGAAAACAGAATGCCGTTATTGGCGACGATGCCGACGGGATAACCGTGGATATGGGCGAAACCACAGACCAGCGTCGTGCCGTAAAGCGCCTTGAACTCGTCGAATTCGGAACCATCCACCAGACGCGCGATGATCTCGCGCACCTCGAAAGGCTTGCGCGTATCGGTGGGCACGATGCCGTAAAGCTCCTCCGATGGATAAAGCGGTTCTGCGGGTTCGCGAATATCCAGCTCCACGCGTTTGCGGCGGTTGAGGGTGGAGACGATCCTTCGGGTCAGCGAAAGCGCGTGGCGGTCATCGTGGGCATAGTGATCAGTCACGCCGGATTGCCGCGAATGCACATCCGCGCCACCCAGTTCTTCCGCACTCACCACTTCGCCCGTTGCGGCCTTCACCAGCGGCGGGCCGCCGAGGAAGATCGTGCCCTGATTTTTGACGATCACGGACTGGTCGCTCATAGCAGGCACATAGGCCCCACCAGCCGTACAGCTTCCCATCACCACGGCGATCTGGGCGATGCCTGCCGCCGACATATTGGCCTGATTGTAAAAGATGCGGCCGAAATGATCCCGGTCGGGAAACACCTCGTCCTGATTGGGAAGGTTCGCACCGCCGGAATCGACCAGATAAATGCAGGGCAGGTGGTTGTCGGCAGCGATCTCCTGCGCGCGCAGATGTTTCTTGACCGTCAGCGGATAATAGGTGCCGCCTTTCACCGTCGCGTCATTGGCCACGATGACGCATTCACGGCCTGCGACCCGGCCGATGCCGGTGACGATGCCGGCGGCCGGAACGGGTTCGTCGTAGACCTCGTATGCTGCGAATTGCGAGAATTCGAGAAACGGACTCCCGGGATCGAGCAGTGCTTCTATCCGGTCGCGCGCAAGCAATTTGCCGCGTGACAGATGCCGTTCGCGCGCCTTGTCGCCGCCGCCCTTGGAGATTTTTTCGACATGCTGCCGCAGGTCATCCACCAGGCCCGACATGAAGATGACGTTGGCGGAAAAGGTAGGATCGCGGTTCAGACTGGATGTAAGCTTCATCGCATTCCTCACCCGTTGCCTTTGACCAGTTCGCGGCCGATCAGCATCCGGCGGATTTCGCTGGTGCCCGCGCCGATTTCATAAAGCTTGGCGTCCCGAAGCAGCCGCCCGGCCGGACTTTCATTGACATAGCCGGAACCGCCGAGAAGCTGGATCGCATCCAATGCAACTCGCGTCGCCCGCTCGGCGGCAAACAGGATCGCACCTGCCGCATCCTGCCTTGTGATGCGGCCATTGTCGCAGGCGCGCGCCACGGCATAGACATAAGCGCGGGAGGCGTTCATGGCCGAATAGATATCGGCAAGCTTTCCCTGCACCAGCTGGAATTCGCCGATCGGCTTGCCGAATTGCTTGCGCTCGCGCGCATAGGGCAGCACCAGATCGATAGCCGCCTGCATGATACCAACAGGGCCGGCAGCCAGAACGGCGCGTTCGTAATCAAGCCCGCTCATCAATACTGTCACGCCGTCGTTCAAACGCCCGAGGATGTTTTCCTCCGGTACCTCGCAATCCGTAAACACCAGTTCGGAGGTGGGTGAGCCGCGCATGCCAAGCTTGTCGAGTTTTTGTGCGGGGCGAAAACCCTTGAAGCTTTTCTCGATCAGAAAGGCCGTGATGCCACGCGCACCGGCGGACATGTCCGTCTTGGCATAGACAACCAGCGTGTCTGCCTCGTGACCGTTGGTGATCCACATCTTTGTGCCGTTCAGCACATAGACATCGCCCTTACGTTCCGCCTTCAGCCGCATCGAGACGACATCCGAGCCGGCCTCCGTCTCGCTCATTGCAAGCGAACCGACATGCTCGCCCGACACCAGCTTGGGCAGATATCGCCGCTTCTGCTCTTCCGTTCCCCAGCGATGAATCTGGTTGATGCAGAGGTTGGAATGGGCGCCATAGGACAGGCCGATGGACGCGGAAGCGCGGCTTATCTCCTCCATCGCCACGCAATGAGCGAGATAGCCCATGTCAGCACCGCCGAATTCCTCCGAAACGGTGATGCCGTGCAGACCGAGTTCACCCATCCGCGGCCAGAGCTGGCGCGGAAACTGATCGTTGCGATCGATTTCTGCTGCGAGCGGCGCTATTTCATCGTCGGCGAATGCTCTTGCGCTGTCGCGCAATGCTGCGATTTCCGGGCCGAGATCGGCATCGAAAATGGCGGCGAGGTTCAAACTCATCGCGTCTCCTCCTCCGGACGGCCATTTATCTCCGTCCCTCTCGTCAGCGGCCAGCACCTCCTCCGTGCTGGCAACTCTCATTTATGGCGCGTCACCTCCGGTGAAGGCGGCGGAACGGCGCACGAATGTCTTGATGGCGAAATTGGACTGGATGCGCGACACACCGGGAACTGTGGTCAGGAAATCCAGAAGCTGCTGATAATGCGGTAGATCCCGCACCATGGCATGAATGAGATAGTCGGAACTGCCGCTCGTCTGGTAGCCGCCCACCACTTCCGGAATGGAGGCGACATGGTGCTCGAACGTCGTCAGCGCTTCCTTGATCTGCCGTTCCAGCGTGACGGAAATGAAGACGCCCATATTGCCGAGCAGCCGGTTCTCATCGAACACGGCGGTATAACCGCGAATGATGCCTTCTTCTTCCAGCTTGCGCACGCGGCGCAGTGTCGGCGTGAAGGAAAGCCCGATCCGGGCCGCCAGATCGCGCCAGCTCACACGCCCGTCATCGCCAAGCACATGGAGAATCTTCTGGTCGAAACTGTCGAGCTCAATCATGGATCATTTGCTCTATGATATGACTAATTGTTGGATCAAAGATATCGCCAATCAAAAAACTGTCAATCAAAATAGCTTTGAAATGAATTCGAGATAGTGATAGCGTTCACGTCAGTCGCGGTCTGGAGGAGATTGCGATGACGGTCGTTCTCTCGGTGGGAGGATAGCCAAGGGAGGTGAATTTGGCTGTGCATGACCCTGTCGTTATCGTCGGGGCCGCCCGTACTGCTATGGGTGGGTTCCAGGGCGAATTCAAATCGGTGGCGGCGTCCGATCTTGGGGCGGCGGCAATCCGCGCGGCCGTCGAACGGGCTGCAATTTCTTCCGCTGACATTGACGATGTGCTGATGGGCTGCGTGCTCTCAGCCGGGCAGGGACAGGCTCCTGCCAGACAGGCAGCGATTGCCGCCGCCATTCCCAACTCGGTTGGCGCAACAACAATCAACAAGATGTGTGGCTCGGGCATGAAAGCGATCATGCTGGCACATGACCAGCTTGCGGCGGGAAGCTCTTCCATCGTGCTTGCCGGTGGCATGGAAAGCATGAGCAACGCCCCCTATCTGCTGGACCGCGCCCGCAACGGCTATCGTCTTGGCCACGGCAAGCTCACCGACCACATGTTTCTCGACGGTCTCGAAGACGCCTATGACAAGGGCAGGCTGATGGGGACTTTTGCTGAAGATTGCGCGCAAGAGTATCAATTCACTCGCGCGATGCAGGATGATTTTGCGCTCGCCTCACTGGAACGGGCACGACGCGCCATAGAGGAAGGTGCGTTCGAAGCGGAAATCGCGCCTGTTGGCGATGATGGCGTGGACGAGTTGCCGGGGAAGGCAAAGCCGGAAAAGATACCGCAGCTGAAGCCCGCCTTTCGCGACGGCGGAACGGTGACGGCGGCGAATTCCAGTTCTATCTCGGATGGTGCAGCCGCTCTCGTTCTCACGCGCCGTTCCGAAGCGGAAAGACGAGGCCTTTCACCGCTGGCGACCATTATCGGTCAGGCCTCCCATGCGGATGCACCCGCCAGATATCCAACGGCTCCCATCGGCGCGATGACAAAGCTGTTCGAAAAAACCGGCTGGTCGGCAAAGGATGTCGATCTGTTCGAAATCAACGAGGCTTTCGCGGTTGTGGTGATGGCGGCCATGCGTGATCTCGATCTGCCACATGAGAAGGTGAATGTGCATGGCGGCGCCTGCGCGCTCGGCCATCCCATCGGGGCTTCCGGTGCACGCATCGTCGTCACGTTGCTGGCCGCTTTGCAGCGTCACGGACTGAAACGCGGCGTTGCCGCCGTCTGCATCGGCGGCGGCGAGGCGACTGCGCTTGCGGTCGAGCGGCACTGAAGGGAGGCGGAGATGATCCTGAACGAAGCCCAGCAACAGATCAGGGGCATGGCCCGCGATTTCACCCGCGAGCGGCTCGCGCCCGGTGCTGCCGCGCGCGACCGGGAAAGCCGGTTCCCGAAAGACGAGCTGAAAGAAATGGGTGAACTCGGCTTTCTTGGCATGCTGGTCTCGGAGGATTATGGCGGGTCGGAAACCGGTGCTGTCGCTTACGCCCTGGCGCTGGAGGAAATCGCTGCCGGTGACGGCGCCTGTTCCACCATCATGAGCGTCCACAATTCGGTTGGCTGCGTGCCGATCCTGAAATTCGGCACGGCAGAGCAGAAGCAGCGCTTCCTCCCCAAACTCGCCTCCGGCGAATGGATCGGCGGTTTTGCGCTGACCGAACCGCAGGCCGGTTCCGACGCCTCCAATCTGAAGACAAAAGCGAGGCGCGATGGCGACCGCTATATCGTCGACGGCGCAAAGCAGTTCATCACGTCGGGCAAGAACGGCGATGTCATCATCGTTTTTGCCATCACCGATCCGGCTGCCGGCAAAAAAGGTATCACGGCCTTCATCGTGCCGACAGATACGCCCGGTTACGAGGTAATCAGGATCGAGGAAAAACTCGGTCTGCATTCTTCGGATACCTGCCAGATTGCCTTTACCGACATGGCGGTCCCAGCCGAATTGCGGCTCGGTGAAGAGGGGCAGGGGTATCGCATCGCGCTCGCCAATCTGGAAGGCGGTCGTATCGGCATTGCCGCACAGGCGGTTGGCATGGCGCAGGCGGCTTTCGAGGCGGCGCGGGATTATGCCCGCGAGCGCAAGGCCTTCGGGCAAGCCATCATCGAGCATCAGGCCGTGGCGTTCAGGCTTGCGGATATGGCAACGCGCATAACGGCGGCGCGGCAACTGGTGCTGCATGCGGCGGCGCTGAAGGAAGCGGGCGAGCCCTGCCTCTCGGAGGCCTCGATGGCCAAGCTCTTTGCCTCGGAAATGGCGGAGCGTGTCTGCTCGGACGCCATCCAGATTCACGGCGGTTACGGCTACATGGCGGATTATCCGGTGGAGCGGATCTATCTCGATGTACGCATCTGCCAGATTTACGAGGGAACCAGCGATGTCCAGCGCATGGTCATCGCGCGAAACCTCTGAAAATTGTTTCGTCGTCTGGAGGAGATGGCGATGGGAGGAGTAGAATGGATATTACCGAAACCACGCATCTCAGCCTGCATGTTCCCGAACCAGCGGTGCGGCCAGGCGACCAGCCGGATTTCTCCAATGTGAAGATACCCAAGGCCGGCTCCGTGCCGCGCCCGGAGGTGGACGCAGCACCTGAAGACATGCGCGATCTGGCCTATTCCATCATCCGCGTCCTCAATCATCAGGGTGAGGCTGTCGGCCCGTGGGCCGGGCTGCTTTCGGATGAGAATTTGCTCGTCGGCCTGAAGAACATGATGCGGCTGCGGGCTTTCGATGCCCGCATGCTGATGGCACAGCGGCAGGGCAAGACCTCCTTTTACATGCAGCATCTGGGTGAGGAAGCGGTCAGTTGCGCCTTCCGCAAGGCGCTCTCCAAAGGCGACATGAATTTCCCGACCTACCGGCAGGCGGGTCTGCTGATCGCCGACGATTACCCGCTCGTCACCATGATGAACCAGATCTATTCCAACGAACTGGACCCGCTGCATGGGCGGCAATTGCCGGTTCTTTACTCCTCGAAGGAGCATGGCTTCTTCACCGTGTCGGGCAATCTTGCCACGCAATATGTGCAGGCGGTCGGCTGGGCGATGGCATCTGCCATCAAGGGCGATACGAAGATCGCGGCAGCATGGATCGGTGACGGCTCAACGGCGGAATCGGATTTCCACTCGGCGCTCGTCTTCGCCTCCACCTACAAGGCGCCGGTCATCCTCAACATCGTCAACAACCAATGGGCCATTTCCACCTTTCAGGGTATCGCGCGCGGCGGTTCCGGCACCTTTGCGGCCAGAGGCCTGGGCTTCGGCATTCCGGCGCTCCGGGTCGACGGCAACGATTATCTCGCCGTTTATGCCGTGGCACGCTGGGCGGTGGAGCGGGCGCGGCGCAATCTCGGACCGACGCTGATCGAATATGTGACCTACCGTGTCGGTGCGCATTCCACTTCCGACGATCCGAGCGCCTATCGCCCCAAGACCGAGTCCGAGGCATGGCCACTGGGTGACCCGGTTCTGCGGTTGAAGAAACATCTCATCCTGCGCGGCGTCTGGTCGGAGGAGCGGCACCGGCAGGCGGAAGCGGAAATTGCCGACGAGGTGCTTGAGGCGCAGCGTGAGGCGGAAAGCCACGGTACGCTGCATGAGGGCCGCAAGCCGCCAAAGAAGGATATTTTCGAGGGCGTTTACGCCGAGATGCCGCCGCATCTCGCCCGCCAGCGCCAGAAGGCAGGGTGGTGAGACATGACAAGAATGACGATGATCGAAGCCGTCCGCAGCGCCATGGATGTGTCCATGGAGCGCAGTGACGATGTGGTGGTATTCGGCGAGGATGTGGGCTATTTCGGCGGCGTGTTTCGTGCGACGCAGGGCTTGCAGAGCAAATATGGCAAGACCCGCTGTTTCGACGCGCCGATCAGCGAATCCGGCATTGTCGGCACGGCCATCGGCATGGCCGCTTATGGCCTGCGCCCCTGTGTCGAAATCCAGTTCGCGGATTACATGTACCCGGCTTATGACCAGATCACCCAGGAAGCGGCGCGCATTCGTTATCGCTCCAATGGCGATTTCACCTGCCCCATAGTCCTGCGCATGCCGACCGGCGGCGGCATTTTTGGCGGGCAGACGCATAGTCAGAGCCCGGAGGCGCTTTTTACCCATGTCTGCGGGCTAAAGGTGGTGGTTCCCTCCAATCCTTACGACGCCAAGGGGTTGCTTATCGCCTCGATCGAAGACCCGGATCCGGTGATGTTTCTGGAGCCGAAGCGGCTCTATAACGGTCCCTTCGACGGCCATCACGACCGGCCGGTAACGCCATGGTCGAAGCACGAAATGGGCGAGGTGCCGGAAGGGCATTACACCATTCCGATCGGCAAGGCCGAAATCCGCCGCGCCGGGCAGGATGTCACTGTCATCGCTTACGGCACCATGGTGCATGTTGCGCTCGCCGCAGCGGAAGAAACGGGCGTGGATGCCGAGATCATCGATCTGCGCAGCCTTTTGCCACTCGACCTGGACACCATCGTGAAGTCCGTTGCCAAGACCGGTCGCTGCGTCATGGTGCATGAGGCAACGCTCACGTCAGGCTTCGGTGCGGAGGTCGTTTCGCTGGTACAGGAACACTGCTTCTATCATCTGGAAGCACCGGTCGTCCGTGTGGCTGGTTGGGATACGCCTTATCCCCACGCGCAGGAGTGGGATTATTTTCCGGGGCCGGCCCGCGTCGGGCGCGCCCTCGTCGAAGTCATGGAGGCCTGAAGATGGCGGAATTTGTTATCACTATGCCCGATGTCGGCGAAGGTGTGGCGGAAGCCGAACTGGTGGAATGGAACGTCAAACCCGGCGATTCCGTGCACGAGGATATGGTGCTGGCCGCTGTGATGACCGACAAGGCGACGGTTGAAATCCCCTCGCCGGTTGCGGGCGTCGTCACATGGTTGGCAGCGGAGGTGGGTGATACGGTGGCGGTTAAGGCACCGCTGGTGCGCATCGAAACCAATGCCTCCGCTGTTGCTGCTGCCCCCGCGGATGTGACTGAGCCGGAAGCGCCATCCGACATGACGGAAGAGCCGCCAGCGGCTGAAATCCAGCCCGCCCGCGAAATACAGGATGCGCCGCCTTCCCCTGAGGTGGAACACCATAAACCTCTGGCGTCACCAGCCGTTCGCCAGCGCGCCGACGATCTCGATATCGATCTCGGACAAGTGAGGGGAACAGGGCCGGACGGGCATATCACCCACGCCGATCTCGATACATTTCTGACCGCACGGTCGCAATCTGAGCGGCCCGCTGCGCCGATAGCTTCCCGCGATAGCGCTGTCGAAGAGGTGAAGGTGACAGGGCTGAGGCGCAAGATCGCCGAGAAGATGACGCTTTCCGTCTCCCGCATTCCCCACATCACCTATGTCGAGGAAATCGACGTGACCGATCTGGAGGATTTGCGCACGACCATGAATGGCAACCGCCGGTCAGGACAGCCGAAACTGACGATCCTGCCGTTCCTGATGCGCGCACTTGTGAAAACGGTCGCCGATCATCCCGGCATGAATGCCACCTTCGATGACGAAAAAGGGGTCGTCAGTCACTACGAAGCGGTGCATATCGGCATAGCCACGCAGACACCTACGGGGCTGATGGTCCCGGTCGTTCGCCACACGGAAGCGCTCGGCCTTTGGGATTGTGCTGCTGAAGTTATGCGCGTGGCCGAGGCGTCGCGCACCGGCGCCGCGCAACGGGACGAGTTGACGGGGTCCACCATCACCATCAGCTCGCTCGGCCCCCTTGGCGGTATCGTTTCGACGCCCATCATCAATCACCCGGAGGTGGCGATCATCGGCGTGAACAAGATCGTGACCCGACCGGTCTGGGATGGCAGCGGTTTCGTGCCGCGCAAAATGATGAACCTCTCCTCCAGCTTCGATCACCGGGTCGTAGACGGCTGGGATGCCGCCGTCTTCATTCAGGCTATCAAGGCGCTGCTGGAAAAGCCGGCGCTGATCTTCATCGACGGCTGAGCTTCGTTCGAAAAGGATTTTCTTCCGTGAAGCACTTCAGCTTCACGGAACTGTTTCGGTGTCGGTATAGGCTTGCGTTCGCGATCTTCGAGTATAGAAGAGAAAGAACGAGAAGCGTGTTTTCTCATCATGATCATAGTGGCGGACGGGGGCGCTCCGGTGCCCAGCGCTTCGCTGTTCGTCGGCAACCGAATGAAGAAGAAGGTCCTTTCATGAGCACTCCCAAACCCGTTGTCCTGACTATTCTCGATGGCTGGGGACTGAGCGAGGACACGTCCAGCAATGCGCCGGTACTGGCAAACACGCCCACCATGGATAGGCTTTTCGCCACCTGCCCGAATGCGCGGCTGACCACCTTCGGCCCGAATGTCGGTCTGCCCACCGGGCAAATGGGCAATTCGGAAGTTGGACACACCAATATCGGCGCCGGTCGCATCGTCGCCATGGATCTTGGCCAGATCGATCTGGCTATCGAAGACGGCAGCTTTTTCAGGAATGCTGCGATGCTCGATTTCGCCGCCAAGGTGAAGGCTGCGGGCGGCGTGGCGCATGTGATGTGCGTCGTTTCCGATGGCGGCGTTCACGGCCACATCGTCCACGGTCGGGCGGCGGTGAAGCTGCTGACCGATCTGGGTTTGAAGGTCGTCGTGCACGCCATCACCGATGGTCGCGATGTCGCGCCGCAGTCCGCAGAGGGCTTCGTCGCCGCATTTGCGGCAAGCCTGCCGCAAGGCGCCAGCATCGGCACGGTGATCGGCCGTTATTATGCGATGGACCGCGATAATCGCTGGGAGCGTGTTGAAAAGGCCTATGACGCCATGGTTCTCGGCCGGGGCGAACATGCGCCGGACGCGGTGAGCGCCGTTGCCGCAAGCTACAAAAATGATGTTACGGACGAATTCATCCTGCCAACGGTCATCGGTGGTTACGAAGGCTTCAAATCCGGCGACGGTCTCTTCTGCCTGAATTTCCGTGCCGACCGCGCTCGTGAAATCCTGCTTGCCATCGGTGCGGATGATTTCGACGGGTTTGTCCGTGAAAAGCCAGTGCTTTCGGCGCTGCTTGGCATGGTGGAATATTCGACCAAACATGCGACCTTCATGACGACGGCTTACCCTAAGCGCGATATCGAAAATACTTTGGGTGCCTGGGTTGCCAAGCAGGGTCTGCGGCAGTTCCGTCTGGCCGAGACGGAAAAATATCCGCATGTCACTTTCTTCCTGAATGGTGGCAAGGAAGAACCTGAAGTGGGCGAAGACCGCTTCATGCCGAAGTCTCCCAAGGTTGCGACCTACGATCTGCAGCCGGAAATGAGCGCGCCTGAGGTGACGGAGAAATTCGTCGAGGCGATCGGCAAGGGTTACGATCTCATCGTCACCAATTACGCCAATCCCGACATGGTGGGCCATACCGGCGATCTGCAAGCCGCGATCAAGGCTTGCGAAGCCGTGGACCGGGGGCTCGCCGCAGTCGTTGCCGCTCTGGAAAAGGTTGGCGGCGCCATGCTGGTGATTGCCGACCACGGTAATTGTGAAACCATGGTCGACCCGGTAACCGGTGGCCCGCACACCGCGCACACCACCAATCCGGTGCCGGTGATCCTGTTCGGTGGACCTGAAGGCGCGAAGCTGCATGACGGTATCCTCGCCGATGTCGCTCCCACGCTGCTGCAATTGATGAATGTGCCGCTGCCTGCGGAAATGACGGGCAAAAGCCTGATCGACCTGTAATCCAGCGACGATGCGCGAGAGCCTGCTGCTCTCGCGCATGTCCAGGCAAGGCGGAAATGCCTACCGTTTGGCGTAGATTCGGTCGTGAACGAGCATGCCGGCGATCATGGCGCAAACGAGGAGAATGACCGGCATTAGGCCGAGAGCAAGCGCCGATATCGCCGGGCCGGGGCAGAAACCGGCAAACCCCCAGCCTGCGCCGAAAATAGCCGAGCCCACAACCAACGGCGCGTCGACCCGAGTTTTGGCGGCAAGGTGAAATTCCGCACTGAGAACTGGTTTGGCAAGGAAACGGCACAACAGAACGCCCGGCACGGCGACCAAAACCGCACCGCCGAGAACGAACATCAGGCTCGGATCCCAATGGCCGCTTGCCACGTCGAGAAAGCCTGAAACGCGGGCAGGATCGATCATGCCGGACAGGGAGAGGCCAAATCCGAACAGTGCCCCGGCCGCAAGTGCCACCACGAAACGCGCCATGACCTGATTTTTCATGACAGCGCTCCGGTTATCGTCGCGGCAAGGATACCGGTGATCAGGAAGATGGCAGTGGCGGTGATGGAGCGCCGGGAAAATCGTGCAAGACCCATGATGCCATGGCCGGATGTGCAGCCGGATCCCATGCGCGTACCGAACCCCACCAGCAGCCCAGCAATGACGATCAGCGGCCAGGGTGCAGATATGGTGAGCGCGGGAAAGCGGCCGAATGCGGCGGCGTAAAGATAGGGGCCTGTGAGCAAACCTGCGACGAAAGCCACATCCGTCAAGCGCCGTTCCTTGCCGAGTACATTGCCCAGGATGCCGCTGATACCGGCGATGCGGCCGTTAAAGAGAAACAGAAGAATACTCGCGAGGCCGAGCAGCATACCGCCGAATAGAGAGGGCCAATAGGCTGTCACGGGTTTTCCTCCGGCGCACAGAAGATGGTATAGAGAGCCTCGATCAGCTGCGCCGCTTTTTCCTCGGTTAACCGGTAGAAGATCTGTTTGGCCTCGCGCCGCGTTTCAACAACGCCCGCCTCACGCAAAACCCCAAGCTGCTGGGAAAGTGTAGGCTGGCGGATATCCAGCTTGGCTTCCAGCTCGCCAACGGAAAACTCCCCCTGCGCCAGCGTGCAGGCGAGCATCAGCCGCGCGGGATGGGCAAGCGTCTTCAAGAGTATGGCGACCTCGACTGCGCGTTCCTCCATCTCGACAAGCGGGATTTCGGTGATATCAGGTATCTGTTTCCGCATGTTTTCCTTTACCATGTGCTGCCCTCCAGCACGTCGAGCGGGAATTTCAGATAACGTTTGCCATTGGCCTCCGGCTCCGGCAGGCGGCCGCCACGGATATTCACCTGCAAGGCGTGCAGAATGAGCTTCGGCATCGGCAAGGTGCGATCCCGCGCCTCGCGCAGCTGAATAAAGCCTTCCTCTGTCATGCCAACCAGATGCGGATTGCCGCGTTTCTGTTCTCCAACAGTGCTTTCCCATTTGGGCGCGCGGCCACCGGGTTGATAGTCGTGTCCGGTGAAAAGCCGCGTTTCGTCGGGAAGGGCGAGGATGTCCTGAATGGATGCCCAGAGTTCTCTGGCGCTGCCGCCTGGAAAATCGGCGCGCGCCGTGCCGGAATCAGGCATGAAAAGAGTGTCATGCACGAATGCGGCGTCGCCCACCACGTAGGTTACGGAGGCAAGCGTATGTCCGGGTGAAAACAGCACGCGAGCTTCCAGCGAGCCGATGTTGAACCGGTCTCCCGCTTCAAACAGCCGGTCCCATTGCGAGCCGTCTGTTTCAAGATCGGGCCAGTTATATTTCTCCTGCCACAGCCGCTGCACACCGGTGACCTTGGCGCCGATTGCCGTTTTCGCGCCGGTTCTTTGGCTGAGATAGTGGGCGGCGGAAAAATGGTCGGCATGCGGATGCGTGTCCAGAACCCATTCCACCGCCAGGCCTTGCTCCTTGACATAGGCCAGAATGGCATCGGCATTCACCGTGCCGGTCGCCCCCGATTTCTCGTCGAAATCGTAGACCGGATCGATGATGGCGCAGCGCCGGGTTGCGGGGTCGGAAACGACATATTGCACGCTCGATGTGCTCGGATCGAAGAAAGCCTTGACGTGCGGCTTTGCCGCAGCCTGCCGCTCCAGCCAGCGGACGGCGCCGGAAAGATCGAAACCATGCTGTTGGCCGAAAGTCGCGATCTCGCTTTGTTTCATGCGCCCGTCCAGCGCTTCGCCAAGCACATAGAGGGTCAGCGCTCGCGCTCCACCCTTGCAATGGGCAAATACGGGGCCTTTTGCCTCGGTCATCGTCTGCTGAAAGGCACGAATATCGGCTTCGGTAATAGTCGGGCCATTGACCGGAATGAAACTGTAGGCAAGACCCGCAGCATTGGCGGCGCTTTTTTCATATTCATTGCCCGGCTGGCCGGGCTCTTCGCCATCCGGCCGGGCATTGATGATGCTTTTGTAGCCCTGATCGGAAAGCGATGAAAAGTCGGAGATATCCGGCTGGCCTGCGACCGTCAGACGTTCGTTGATCCTCACGGCACTCATCGGTTTCTCCTGTTGTTCTAAATTAATATACGTTATCATATAATGTATATTGTTCGGCGACAACAGACGGAAGAGAAAATTTCAGAGGTGGCGATTTCCTGAGTTCGCGACGAAATCACAAGCTTGCCCGAAGGGGATCGAGCAAGTGTGCTTTTCCGGGAAGCCCGCAGGTGAGTGTGGGCGGGGGCTGGCTTCAGGCTAAAAGCTTGCGGCGCGTCGCTTTCCAGCCAAGACAGATTGCCGCAACAAGCAGGGCGAGTTGAGCGACAAGGAATGGTGGTTCGTTGCCGTTCGGAGCCAGTGCGTTCAGTGCCTCGACCTTGAGAAAGGACTGAACGATCAGCACGAACATATTTAGATAAAGGCCCATCGTGGCGGTGATCGAATAAACAGTTCGCGCCCTGCCATTGAGACCGTATCCGTAAAGCGCGACCAGCGCGACCGCCAGAATGATGGTCGAGATGATGCCGACGCCGAGTGCCGGTGTGAAGTTGCCGATTGGAAACAGAAAGCCGGTGAGCGTTGTGGCCAGCGTGGTGACGAGAAACAGCGCCATCATGCGCGGCATCCATCGCCCTGCCGCATAAGCGGGCAGGGCGATCAATCCGGTTACGATGCCTATGAGGCTCAAGGCAACGTGCAATGTCGTGAATTGGGGAATGGTCAGTCCGAGGATCATGATGCGTCTCCCTCTATTCAGTTTGGGTTGCACCATACCGGCTGGCGGCATGTGCATGCGATAGATTGGGCCTCAATGCAGCGCGGGCCGCAAGGAAATTTTCAAGGTCTGCCGTATCCGGCAGGGAAGGAATGGTCAGCGTCTCGCCCAGATCAAGACCGGCCAGGGCTGCATCCACCATCTCGTGGGCATCCATGACCATGGCGGCGGGAATGGCGTCGAGACGTTCCTCTTCCCAGATGGCCGTGCGGGTGATGCCCGGCAGGACACCCTGAACCCGAACGCCGGAAGGGGAAAGCTGCGCGTGCAGCGCCTCGGTGAAGGCAAGCACAAAGGCTTTGGTCGCCGGATAAACGGCGGTAAATGCCGCCGGCATCAAGGCCGTGACCGAGGTGATATTGATGATCGTGCCCTTTCCATCTGCTGCAAGACGCGGTGCGATCGCCGCTGCAAGCCGGGTGACGGCAAGGATATTGAGATTGATCATCGTCGTGACATGGGCCGGGTCCAGTTCCGTGATAGCGCCGTCTCCGGCAATACCGGCATTGTTGACGAGACCGGTGATCCGCCGGTCCTCGCGCAGCCGTGCCTCTACCCTTTCGAGGTCTTCCGCCCGTGAAAGGTCTGCTGCCAGAACCTCGACAGCGATCTGGTGATCCTTTTCCAGCCGCTCGGCCAGCGCCTTCAGCTTTTCGGCGCGTCGCGCCACGAGGATAAGATCGTGGCCGCGTTTTGCCAGGCGCTCGGCATAAACAGCGCCAATGCCATCGGACGCCCCGGTGATGAGAAACGTATTCTGTGTCATGTCCCGTGTTTCCTTTGTCTGATGGTTTCAGGCGTTGATGAAAGCAAGAAGGTCGGCGTTGAACCGGTCCTGATGGGTCTGTGTCAGTCCATGGTCGGCGCCCTTATAGACCTTGAGGGTCGCATGTTTGACGATCTTGACCGTGGAGAGCGCCGAAGCGCCGATCGGCACGATCTGGTCGTCGTCGCCGTGCAGTACGAGCGTTGGCTTGTCGAAAGCCTTCAGGTCCTGATGGAAATCGCTTTCCGAAAAGGCGCGGATGCTGTCGAGCTGGCCCTTGAGGCCGCCCATCATGCCCTGCCGCCAGAACTCGTCGCGGATACCTTCAGAAATCACAGCACCTTCACGGTTATAGCCGTAGAAAGGAATGGTCAGATCCCTGAAGAACTGGCTGCGATTGTCGTAGGTACCCTTGCGGATGCCGTCGAAAACATCGATCGGCAGGCCGATGGCATTGCTTTCCGTCTTCAGCATCAGCGGCGGTACTGCGCCGATGAGGGCGATCCTGGCGACGCGGGCCGTACCATGGCGGCCGATATAGCGCGTTACCTCGCCGCCGCCGGTGGAGTGGCCGACGAGAATGATGTCGTGAAGATCGAGCTGTTCGATCAGCTCGGCCAGATCGTCAGCATATTGATCCATGGTGTTGTTGTGCCAGACCTGGTCGGAGCGGCCGTGGCTGCGGCGATCATGGGCAATGGTGCGGAAACCGTTATTGGCAAAGAATACCATCTGCGCGTCCCATGCATCGGCACTGAGCGGCCAGCCGTGGGAAAAGATGATGGGCTGGCCGTCTTTCGAACCCCAGTCCTTGAAGAAGATGTGCGTTCCGTCTCTGGTGACTATCGTTGTCATGGCTCTCTCTCCTGTTGCGGGTGGTTTGCTTGCGTCCTGTGGGAATAGAGATACTCTGGAGACAGCCGGGGCTGGATTGGCGCTTCTGACAGAAAACGAGCCGAAACTGACAAAACGGGGATGTGGGGCATGGCGGGTGTTGCGGGAAGTGCGCTGGAAGTCGGTCTGGTTCTCTACCGGGACTGTCAGGTCGCCATGGTGCACGGCATCACCGATCTTTTTGCCATCGCGTCGGTCTTCTCAGAGGATCGTGGTGGGCCGAAACTGCGCGTCAGCCACTGGAGCATGGGTGAGGGCGGTGAGTTTTCCCGTTGTCATGACACCGAGCCGGGCAGGGCGGGGCATCCCGATATCTTCGTCGTACCCGGCCGGCTGACCGGGCCAGCCGAAATCGATGAGGCTGCGCCCTATGCCCGCTGGCTGCTGGACCGGCATGCGCAGGGCGCGACGCTGGCCGCCAGTTGCGGAGGTTCCTTCATCGTCGCTGCGACAGGTCTTTTGGCCGGCCGCCCGGCCACTACCCACTGGCTGTTTGCGGAACGGTTTCGCGAGCGCTTTCCCGATATCCGCCTGGAGATAGACAAGATCGTCATCGAAGACGGCGATATCATCACGGCGGGTGGGCTGATGGCATGGACCGATCTTGGTCTGCGCATTGTTGACCGGCTGCTTGGGCCTTCGGTGATGATCGAGACCGGTAAATTCCTGCTGATCGACCCCTCCGGTCGGGAGCAACGACATTACAGCAGTTTTGCGCCGCGGTTGACGCATGGCGACGAGCCGATCCTGAAGGTGCAGCACTGGCTGCAGGCGCGCGCGGGGAGGGCGACCAGTGTCTCCGATATGGCCGCACATGCCGGGCTGGAGGAGCGAACCTTCCTTCGCCGCTTCAAGGCCGCCACCGGTATGAAGCCTATCGAATATGTCCAGCATCTTCGTGTCGGCAAGGCGCGGGAACTGCTGGAATTCACCCGTCGTTCGGTAGACCAGATCGCCTGGTCGGTGGGATACGAGGATGCCGCTGCCTTCCGTCGTGTATTTCACCGTATTCTCGGCCTCTCGCCGGGCGAGTACAGAAACCGCTTTTCCAGCGGTTCGGCCATGGTGGCCGCCTGAGGGCAAATCCCGCTGTTGCGACATTGCCGCTTCGCAACGAGGTTGGTGCGAGAAGCGCGGCCCTTGCAATGTGGCGGGTGTTTGCTAACATGCCAGACAAGTTTAAAACAGGTGGGCCGGAATGGACGTTGAGAGCAGCACGAAGCCGGGAATATCGCTCGCGGCGAAAATCAGCTCCGCATTGCGGCGGGATTTGTCTGAAGGCGTGTTCCGTCCCGGCGACCGTCTACCGAGTGAGAGCGCGCTGACACGCGAATATTCCGTCAGCCGCACCGTGGTGCGGGAGGCCATCGCCATTCTGCGCGCGGATGGTCTCGTAGAGGCCCGCAAGGGAGCGGGCGTTTTTGCCATTGAGGTGAAGCCGGCCAAGGAAGTGCCTTTCAATGATCTCGCCGTGGGGCGGATCTCCTCGGTAATCGAACTGCTGGAATTGCGCACCGTCTTCGAAGTTGAGTCCGCCGGGCTTGCGGCATCGCGCCGTTCCGCCGTGCAGGTGGAGTCGATTGTCGATGCGCATCGGCGCGTTGGCGACTGTCTCGCCGCCGGGTTGCCGACGCGGGATGCCGATTTCGAGTTCCATCTGGCCATTGCACAGGCGACGCAGAACAGGCGATTCCCCGAGTTTCTTCAACTCATCCGCTCCGGCATCATCCCGCGTGGCGAATTACAGGGGGCGGCGCCCGGTTCCCGTCCGAAGGACTACAATCTTCATCTCCAGGAGGAGCATGCGAAGATCGTTGACGCCATCATCGAAGGCGATGCCGATGCTGCCCGCCAATATATGGCGGCGCATCTGCGCGGTAGTCTTGAGCGCTACAAGGTGCTTTTGCGCTCCCGTACAGCCGCTGAATAACTAGGAAATTTCAGCTTTCTCAGCAGGTTAAGCGCTCGCCCGTCGGTAGAAAGCCAGAGAGGCGGCAAGCGTCAAAAGTGCGCCGCCGCAAATGCGGTCGAGCCATAACGCCCCTGACTTCCGCAACAGTCTGACGGCCTGCGAGCCCAGCAGGGCATATCCGAACATGACGATGAAATCGATGCCGGCAAAAACCAGCGCAAGCACTGCATATTGCTGAATCTGCGGTGCTGCCGGATCGATGAATTGCGGCAGGAAAGCCGAAAAGAACAGATATCCCTTGGGGTTGGTCACGGCCACAAGGAAGCTTTTGAGGAAAATCGAGCGGGCGGAAGTGGCCCCGGAAGTGTCTGCCGATTGAAGAGCGCCATCGAGCGAGCCTCTGGAGCGCAAAAGCATGACGCCCAGGAAGGCGAGATAACAAACGCCGACCCATTTGACGACGCCGAACCAGAACTCCGAGGCGGCGAGCAATGCTCCCAATCCCAGTGCAACCGCGCCGATCAGGACGAAATCTGACAGCACCGCACCAGCCATGCCGGTCAAGGCACGGCGGACCCCGAAACGCGAGCCATTCGCAAGCGCCAGCAAAACCGTCGGGCCAGGTGTGGCAATACCGATAAAGGCAACTATCGCAAATGCCAGAAGTGTCATTTCCGCCATCTCTTCCTCCCCCTTGAAGCAGGAGATATGCCGGTGCCAGACCGGCATCTCCCAGGCAGTTCGAAGCGAAGAATACAGGCTTTTGTCATCGCGGCAATATGTGTGATTCCTTTCTCCGGCAAAGCAAAGAACCGCTGGATTTCGGATGAAATCTCGGTCTTGAAAGGCAGCGTTGTTGCCTGCTTCAGTCATTTTCCAAGCCTGCCGCAGGACCAATTTTATCGGCATATGCTTGACAGCTCTCCACACCTGTGACAACTTGCGAATAGTTGTCAGACAGGATTGCGCCTTTGTTATTTTGTGCAATCGACTTCTGGCAAGGGAGGAACCATGCCAAAAAGACGCCTTTCGCTGTATGGCCTGTCCGGCCAGATCGGAAGTATTGCGGTCACGCTGCTCGGATTGCTGCTGCTGACCTTTTTCATCGGCCGCCTGATGCCCGCTGATCCGGTGCGGGCCATCGTCGGCGAGGACGCGACCCGCGAAACCTATGAGCAGGTTTACCATGCGCTCGGTTTCGACCGTCCGCTCTGGCAACAATTCATCTATTATCTCGGCGATGTGTTCACCGGCGATTTCGGAACCTCGATCCGCACGGGCCAGCCCGTCATCCAGGATATCATACGCGTCATGCCGGCGACGATGGAGCTCGCGACCTTCGCGATCCTGATCGGTGCCGGCCTCGGGATTCCCATGGGGGTTTATGCCGCCGTCAAGAAAGACCGCTGGCAGGACCATTTGGTCCGGGTGCTCAGCCTGTTCGGCCATTCCATGCCGATTTTCTGGACCGGTATGATTGCGCTGATCGTTTTTTACGCTCATCTCGGGCTTGTCGGCGGCGGTGGCCGCATGGACCAGTTCTATATCGGTCTCGTGGAGGAACGAACGGGCTTCCTGCTCATCGACAGCCTGCTGGCGGGCGATATGGAAGTCTTCTGGTCGGCCATCAATCACCTCATCCTGCCCGCCGCTCTGCTTGGTTATTCATCGTCGGCCTATATCACCCGCATGACGCGCAGCTTCATGCTCGACCAGCTGGGGCAGGAATATGTGACGACCGCGCGCGTCAAAGGCCTGTCGCAACGCCAGACGGTGTGGTTGCATGCTTTCGGCAATATCCGCGTGCAGCTCGTCACCATCATTGCCCTTGCTTACGGCTCACTGCTGGAAGGCGCTGTCCTTATCGAGACCGTCTTCGCCTGGCCGGGCTTCGGCCAATATCTCACCAGCAATCTTATCATCGGCGACATGAATGCCGTGATGACCTGCGTACTTATCGTCGGCGTCATCTTCATCGGGCTCAATCTCCTGTCCGACATTCTCTACCGCTTTTTCGATCCGAGGACCCGCTGATGACGGCTCGTGCAGAAACTTCCTTGCGTCTTCCCGTGCCATTGAACGCGCTGAAGAACATCATTGTCTTCCTGCTGAAAAGCCCGACATCGGCCTTCGGCCTGGTGATATTGCTGCTTCTCGTCATCGCGGCGATTTTCGCGCCCTGGCTTGCGACGCATGATCCTTACGTGCAGGATCTCGCCAAGACGCTGCAGCCGCCTGGTAACGGCCATTTCTTCGGCACGGACGAGCTTGGACGCGATATTTACAGTCGCCTTCTGTGGGGCGCGCGCATCACTCTCACCATCATCACGCTGGTGTCGATCATCGTCGGTCCGGTCGGTCTGCTGGTCGGCACGGCCTCCGGTTATCTCGGCGGCAAGTTCGATACGGTGATGATGCGCATCACGGATATTTTCCTGTCGTTCCCGAGCCTCATCCTGTCGCTCGCCTTCGTGGCCGCGCTCGGACCCAGCCTCAACAATGCGATCATCGCGATCGCGCTCACCTCATGGCCGCCGATCGCGCGGCTCGCACGCGCCGAAGCGATGACATTCCGCAAGGCGGACTACATTGCCGCCGCAAGGCTTCAGGGTGCTTCGCCGCTGCGTATCATCATAAAATCGATCATGCCCATGTGCCTGCCTTCGGTCCTGATCCGTCTGACGCTGAATATGGCGACCGTCATTCTGACCGCCGCAGGCCTCGGCTTCCTAGGCCTTGGCGCGCAGCCGCCCCTGCCTGAATGGGGCGCGATGATCGCGACCGGTCGCCGTTACATGCTCGACAGCTGGTGGCTCGTCACTTTCCCCGGCGTTGCGATCCTTTCCGTCAGCCTTGCCTTCAACCTTCTGGGTGACGGCCTGCGGGATGCGCTCGATCCGAAGCAGATGAACCGGAAATAGGGCCATGGAAAAACCAATCCTCGACGTCGAAAATCTTCGCATCCGTTATGGCGGTTCGCCCACCGAGGCCGTGCGCGGCATCTCCTTTACCCTTGGCCGGGAGCGTCTCGGCATTGTCGGCGAAAGCGGATCGGGCAAGTCCACCGTCGGCCGGGCTTTGCTGCGCCTCCTGCCATCGGCGACGATAACGGCCGACAAGCTTGATTTTGATGGCCTCGATCTTCTGTCGCTCAGTGAGAAGGAGATGCTGAAGGTTCGCGGACGGCGCATGTCGATGATCCTTCAGGATCCAAAATTCTCTCTCAATCCCATCCGCCGTGTCGGCGATCAGGTGACGGAGACCTATCTGCGCCATTTCAAGGCGTCGAAATCGGAAGCCCGGGAAAAGGCGCTCGCCATGCTCGATGCGGTCAAAATCCGCGACGCCGCGCGCGTCTACGAGCAATATCCGCACGAGATTTCCGGTGGCATGGGCCAGCGCGTCATGATTGCGATGATGCTGCTTGCCGATCCTGATCTGGTCATTGCCGACGAGCCGACCTCCGCGCTGGATGTGACGGTGCGGCTGCAGGTTCTGAATATTCTCGATGGCCTCGTTCGGGATAGAGGAATCGGTCTCATCATGATCAGCCACGACCTCAATCTCGTGCGCAATTTCTGCGACCGGGTACTCATCATGTATGCTGGCCGGGTGGTGGAAACGCTTGCCGCGCGCGACCTCGATCAAGCGCAGCACCCCTACACGCGCGGCCTGCTCGCGGCGCAGCCGCGGATTGGCGGCACGCGTGCGCCACTTGCGGTGCTGGATCGCCGCCCTGAATGGCTGGAGGAGAAAGTATAATGGCCGTTTCCGTTGAAACCCGCGATCTCTCCATCACCTTCGGCAGCGGCCACACGGCGCTGAAAGTGCTGCCTTCGGTGTCCTTTCGCGTCGAGCCGGGTGAGTGTTTCGGTCTGGTCGGTGAAAGCGGTTCGGGCAAATCAACAGTGTTGCGCTGCGTGTCGATGCTGAATGATTTCTGGAGCGGCGAAATCCTCATCAATGGAAAGTCGGTTCGCGACATGCCGCTGATCGAGCGATGCCGCACGTTGCAGATGGTGTTTCAGGATCCCTATGGTTCGCTGCATCCGCGCCAGTCGGTGCGCACCGTTCTCGGAGAATCGCTTGCCATCCATAAACTGGGCGATCGTGAAGAGCGCATGCGCAAGGTAATTACGGATGTCGGTCTGCCCGTGTCGTTCCTGGACCGCTTCCCGCATCAGCTTTCCGGCGGCCAGCGGCAGCGCGTGGCGATTGCGCGTGCGCTGATCCTTGAACCGTCGCTGCTTCTGCTCGACGAGCCGACCTCGGCGCTCGATGTTTCGGTGCAGGCCGAAATCCTCAACCTGTTGCAGCGCCTGCGCGAAGAGCGCGGCTTCACCTATATCATGGTGACGCACGATCTCGCCGTGGTCGACCACATGTGCGACCGCTTCGCTGTGATGCTGCGCGGCGAAATCACCGAAATCCTGCCGCGTGAGGCAATCGCCGGCAATGGCGCGACACATCCCTATGCGCGCGAACTGATCGGCGCCTCGCTGGAATATGAAGGCGCATGACACCTCCCAAAGCGTGATCGTCCTCCTCCGGGGCATCACGAATAATAAAATCCTCCTTCCTTGCCCGGCCTTCAGTGCCGGGCAATTTTTTTTGGATGGCTACGGCGGGAGGGCGGGCCGCCAACTGCGCTTAGGCTGCTCACACAAGACCCCGGATCTCGTCCGGCGTGACAGAGTGCGGAGGCTTCGCTTGCGCCTAACACATTGGGTGAATGGAGCTTCATTACAGCAAAAAGGCGCGGGGTTAGCCGCGCCTTCTCCTACTCGCAGATATGGCAGCCGATCACCGCTCCTTGCTCACCTCTTCAAAGCGCGAGAGCCAGGGGCTGACGATCATACCCTTGATGTCGCTGCGGAAAGCGGCGGTGTCGACGACTTCGGAGAATGGCTGAATGGACATGACGATCTCGTCCATATAGGCCTGAAGGTCCTCGTAGAGCTTCGTCTGTTTCGCCACGTCGCGCTCGACAAGGGCTTCCTCGATCATCTTGTTCAGCTTTTCATCGAAGAAGCTCGTGCGCCAGCTCTGATAGTTGGTGAGCTTGGCGTCGTCCGCATTGTTCGGATTATAGGCGATGGAGCGCAGGTTGTTGTCCGGATGCGGCTGCTGACCGCCGCCGCCGCGGCCGAGAAGCAGTTCGAAGTTGCGCTCGCGCATGGCGCCGTAAATCTGGTCGCCGGAACCGCTGATAAGTTCGGCCTGGATGCCGGCCTGGGCCAGTGTGTTCTGGATTGCCGTTGCCGCTTTCATGAAGGGGTCTTCCGAGAGCACGCGCAACGTCGTCTTGAAACCGTTTGGATAACCGGCTTCAGCCAGAAGCGCCTTGGCTTTTGCGATGTCGAGCTTGTAGCCCTGATCCGGCAGCGCGCCCATCACACCGGTGCTGAGAGAGCGCTGATGCAGCTTGCCGTAATAGGGCATGACCGCCTTGTCGAGACCGTCGTAGTCGATCAGGTAACGCAGGGCTTCGCGCACTTTCTTGTTCGCAAAGCGCTCGTCTTTCATCGAAACGCTGAGGTAATAAAAACCGGAGCCGGGTGTGGATTCGATGGCGATGGTCTTGTCGGCTTCGAGCGACTTCAGGTCCGGCGCCTGCAGGGAATAGGCGACATCAATATCGCCCTTTTCCAGCATCAGCCGCTGCGATTGCGATTCCGGCAGATGGCGCATCAGGACGCGCTTCATCTTGGCTTTTTCACCCCAGTAATCGTCGTTGCGGGTGAGAATGATATATTCGTTGGATTTCCACTGGGTTAGCTTGAACGGGCCGGAGCCCGCCGAATTGAGCGTCAGCCACGCGCCACCGAGATCGCCGTCCTTTTCGTTTGCAAGCGCCGTCTGGCTGTCGATGATCGAGCCGGGCCCATTCTGTGCAAGGATCATCAGCAGCAGGTTGGGATCATCAGGCTTCGGAATATTAAGCACGAAGGTCTGGTCGTTTTCGGCGACGAAAAGCTTGTCGGCATCCTCCAGCTTGAAGCCGCGCGTTTTGAGGAAAGACGATTGCGCCAGATTGCGGGCGAGCAGACGTTTCAGGCTCCAAGCCACGTCCTTTGCCGTCACGGCGTTACCGGACGCGAACTTGGCGTCGGCGCGCAGGTGGAAGCGGATCGATTTCCGGTCCTCGCCGATTTCCCAACGTTCGGCAAGGCGGGGCTGGACGCTGCGATCTTTGGGCGAAAGCACGACCAGCGTGTCGTAGATATTATTCAGAACCTGCACCGTCTCGCGGCCGGTAATGGCGGCTGGATCAAGGGTCAGGATATTGCTCATGGTCGTGGCGACGATGAGCTGGTCCTTCGGCGTTTCGGCAAAGACGCTGAGCGGCACGGCGCCGATCAGCAGTGCACCGAGGGCTGCGGTTGCAAGAAAATGTCTCATTTTTCCTCCCATATGGCCGGTTCATACGGCCTTCCACGTTTCGATCCGCGCGCCTGTTCCTCCACAGGCTTCGTGTGATCAGCCAAGAATGTCTCTGACCGGAGCGGCGAGCGCCCGGCCGATTGCGGCCGTTGCCAGCGCTTCCAGATGCACGCCATCCACTGGCGAGGCGCTGGCGACCGATCCGGCATCAAAGAAGTGATGCCCAAGTTCGGCGGCGAGTTTGTGATAGAGCGGCGCAAGCCGTAGTGATTGTCCGATATCGCGGCCGCCCGCCGGTTCTCCAGCGGGGCCTGCGACGCAGGGCGGTGGCGCGACGATCAGAAGCTTAGGCACTGCATCTCGCGGCTTGTAGATGAAGGTCTCGACGATTTGCGCCAGCCGCCGCATGCCCGAAACGGCGGCTTCCGCGCGACCGCCATGCACCGGCTTGATGTCGTTGGTGCCGAGCATGACGATGACGAGATCAAGCGGCATGTGGCACGAAAGCGCGACTTCAAGAGCTCGCGCGCCATTGCGGCAGGCCGGGCCGGCATGGTCGTCATAACAGGTGGTGCGCCCGCCTAGCCCTTCGGCATGAACCTTCGCCATTCCGGAAAGCTCTGCCTCCAGCACCTCCGGCCAGCGATGCTCAGGCCGGTGGCGGAGACCCGTTGCCGGGTCTGCGCCCCAGGTGAGGCTGTCTCCAAAGGCGAGCACGGTTTTCATAGCCTTATCTCACCCGGTTGTTGTCGATGAAATCGAAATCGATATCCTCGCCAAGGCCCGGCCGGTCGGGAACGTGAACGAACCCATCGCGGTCCATCGGGTCGGACAAAGACTTCAGATAGTCGTGGCCGTCATCATATTCGAGGAAGGGATGCAGGAGGCCACGCTCGTACCAGCGGCAATTCTTGGTGGCGGCGACCACATGCAGGTTCATGGCCGTATTGCCATGCACCTCGCATTCCATACCGAAGGCTTCGGCCAGATGCATGGTCTTGAGCGCCGGCGTGATGCCGCCTACATCGTTGACGCCGGTGCGAAGAATATCGCAGGCTCCGGCCTTGATCCATTCTGCGCGGTGCCAGTGCTTGCCAGCTGCACTTTCCGGGCCGACGACGGGAATATCGAGATTGTCGGCGAGCCACTTGTAGGAGGAGAGCGACTGCTCATCCATCGGCTCCTCGATCCAGTCGAAGCCGAGCTTTTCAAGGCCACGTCCCAATGCCAGCGCATCGGTGCGGGAATACCAGTGAAAGGCGTCGATCATCAGGCGGATATCGGGCCCGACCGCCTCGCGCACGGCCGCGCAGGCCTTGAGGTCCATCTTCACATCCGGCGCCCAGCTGACGGGCGGCATCCAGGTGTGAAGCTTGATGCCCTTGTAACCGCGCTTCACCAGCGTTTCGGCAAACCGGCCGTAGTCTTCAGGCGTTGCTAGGCCGCCTTCCAGCTCGTCCCCGCACATGATCGAGCCATAGGCGAGCACCTTGTCGCGATAACCACCGATCAACTTGTATACAGGTTGTCCGAGGCTGCGACCGGCAAGGTCCCAGAGCGCGCAGTCCACCACCGCCAGCGTGCGGTCCGTCAGCTGCGCCGCCGAGCCGCGTTGCCAGTGAGCAAGGTCCTGCCAAAGGCGTTCCCGGTCGCGATGATCCTCGCCGATCAGCACCTTCTTGACGAATTTTTCGATGACATGCGGGCGAACGATTTCCGGCGCTGTGAAGGAATGGCCTTCTTGCCCGTCTTCCGTGCGGATGGTCAGCATGGCCTGTTCCACCTGATGCGCCGGACCCGGATGTGCGTGACCGGCACTGTCCGAGTGCCGACGGGTCGTCGTGCGGAAAACACGGACCTCGACGTCGGTGATGATCATAATTCCTCCCTCATGCAGGTATCGCAGCGTTCGTGGTGGCTGCAATGTCATACATGTATGCATTATTTGTCAACATGTATGATAATCTGTATTACATGTTGGGGAGGAAAATCAAGGGCATTCGCGCGGCGCTCGATACGTCGGCGTATTTACAAGGATGTAGAGGGGACAAAGCGACCGCTCCTTGAGGATTAATCTATAATTTTAGTAGACTACTGAATCGCGCAACGATCTTTCAAAAATCGCCGGGACTATAAAAGACCATGCCGCGCCAGCGATGCCGGTCATCGTGCATTCTGCTTGGGTATGCGCGGTACAGGATGATGGCCGCACCTGCGCTGTCTGAGCTTCATCATGCCTCAACAAACATTCCCGGATGCACACCATGCCTATTTCCCATATCACGCATTTTGCTTTTCTGGTTCCCGGCAACTATCACGATGATGATCCTGCGCAGGGGCTGGAGGAAACTCTGCAGCTTTTCGAAGCCGGCGAGGCGCTGGGTTATGATAGCGCCTGGGTCCGCCAGCGCCATCTGGAACGCGGCGTATCCTCGGCCGCCACCTTTCTCGCGGCGGCGTCGCAGCGCACCAAGCGGATTGGCCTCGGCACCGCCGTCATTCAACTGGGTTATGAAAACCCTTTCAGGCTGGCGGAAGATCTTGCCACCGTGGATGTGCTGTCACACGGACGGTTGAATGTCGGCGTCTCTGTCGGCGCGCCGCCCTTCGCCCATCTGATTTCGGATTATGTCGATACGGCGCCCGATGTGGATTACAGCCATGCTCGTGCCGAGACGCTCGCCAGGGCCTTGAGATCAGAACCGCTGTCCAGCGAAACGGAGGCGGGCAATGCAGCGGGCGCGCAGGTGCCGCGCCTTCGGCCCTTCGCCAAGGGGTTGACCGACCGGCTGTGGTATGGCGGCGGATCGCAGAATTCCGCTCGCTGGGCGGGGAAGGCGGGATTCAATCTGCTGACCGGCAATATCGTCAGCGGTGAAAATACCGATGATTTTCTGACGGCGCAGGCGGCCCTCGTTGCCCGATTCCGGCAGGAATGGGCGCATGAGCGCCAGCCGCGCGTCGCCCTTGGCCGCGTGATTTTACCGACGGACAGTGCCAGCCCGGCGACACGCCGCCGTTATGCGGAGTTTGCGGCCGAGCGCGACAAGCGCACGCATACGCCGCATGGTGCGCGCCGCACGCTTTTTCTGCCTGATATTGTCGGGACGACGGATGAAATTCTGGAGAAGCTGTCGCGCGATCCCGTTTTGCCGCATGTCTCGGAATTCCGTCTGGAACTGCCCTATGAATTCCAGCCGGAAGATTATCGCCAGATCGTGACGGATTTCGCCTCTGTGCTGCTGCAGCTTTCCGGCGAAAGGCCGGTTTTGAAAGTGGCAACAGCTCAATAGCGCGTTCACAACGTCGCCATTCCTGCGCCGAGCGTGGGAATGGCGAACGAGACGAACAGCGTCAGTTTGGTTGAGGCAGGTCGTATCTCTCGCGTATGGTCGTGCCTTCGTATTCGCGCGGATAAACGCCGCGGTCTTGCAGCACCGGCACGACTTGTTCGACGAATTCGGCGATATCGTCAGGGGCACGGGGCGGCTGCAATGTGTAGCCGTCAACCGTTCCGTCCTGCCAGAGATCGATGATACCGTCCGCCACCTCTTCCGCTGTGCCGAGCAGCAGCCGGTGATGCCCCTCCGAGCGCCGCACGGCCTCGCGGGCGGTGAGCTTTTCATGGGTCAGCAGTTCGGAAAGGCCAAGCCCCATGCCTACTGCCCATTGGCGGTTCTGGTCGGGAATGAAGCGCTCGCCATCCAGTTTCGCATCGGGATCGAAATCGCGGGGATCGATACCGTTTTCCTTGGCGAAGCGTGCCAGAAGACCGTCTTCCGAGCCGGTTCCGCTGTAGAGTTCGTGTTTGCGCAGCGCTTCCTCGCGCGTCTCGCCGAGAATGACGACCAGGCCGGGAACGATGCGGATGCCGGAGGGATCGCGGCCGAAAGACACTGCGCGGTCACGGACCTTTTTGCCAAAGGCCTGGCCGGCGGGACGGGACAATATGTTGCAATAGATGATCTCGCCATGACGTGCCGCCAGATCGATGCCGCCCTCGGAAGCGCCCGCCTGGGCGATGACGGGGTGCCCCTGCGGTCCACGAGGGACGTTGAGCGGGCCTTTGACATGAAAATATTGCCCCTCGTGATCGATGGTCTCGGCCGTCGCCGCATCCCAGAAGCGGTCTTCCGGTATCTCGCCTTCGCGGCGCGGATCCCAGCTCGACCAGAGCTTTTTCGCGACATCGAGAAATTCCGTGGCCTTGGCATATCGCTCATTGCGCGGCGGCAGCGGGTCGTTGCCGAAATTGGCGGCGACGTTCGGATTGAAGGAGGAGACGATGTTGACGATCAACCGACCGCCCGTGACGATATCGATGGATTGCGTTCGTCTCGCAAAATTATAGGGCGAGTTATAGGTGGAGGACACCGTCGCCACGAATCCGATGTCCGGCACCTGTGCGGCAAGCGATGTGGAAAGGATGAGCGGATCGATGGTGTGAAACGGCCGGCTTGTCGGGTCGGTCAGCAATGCCGGGTGATCCGAAAGGAAAACGGCGTCGAACCGGCCTTTGTGAGCCAGTTCCGTCAGTCGCCGGTAATAGCCGATATCGTTGATATCGTGCCGGTCTCCGCTCCTGTATTTCCAGGCATTGGCGAGGTATCCGGTGGTATTGATGCCGACATTGAGATTGAGCCGGCGTTTGTTCGTGCTCATGCTGCCACTTTTTCTTTCAGGTCTGTTGGATTGCCGGCTTGCGGGTCCGGCACAATTGCGGGGAAGCGTAACAGCCGGGGTTCCGGTCGCGAGTTAAAAATCCTTGCTGTCAGGAGAAGAAAAACTTCCCAGACATGGCCGGCGCTCCCAAGGACAGGCTCACATCGAGTGCCGCTCTCCGACGAAGTATCGCGCGAGAATGACGCCGTTTCCGAAAGGATTTTTTACCGGAAGCACGAAGCCATGATGATATGGAAACGAATTTCCTCAATGGCCTCTCAAATAGTACACTTTATCTATAGAAAATATTTTATGGCGTGTAGCGTGTCGTAGAGATCGCAATTGAGAGGACGAACGCCATGGCTGATGCGGCCCTTCGCCAGATAACCCACCCTGAAACCGTCTGGTACACGCGCTGCCCGGCGCCAACGCCGCTTTCCATCGCGGCGCAGCTTGGCTGGATCGAGGAGAGTTTCGCCGGCCACGGCATTACTGTTTCTTCCATTCGCGATGCGGCGGATCCGGCCATTCGCCAGAGCCATTTCGATCACCGTCTGGACTGGTCATTCCGTCAGGGCGGTAATATTCCGCCTATCTGGGCAAAATCCGGCGGACGCCAGACGCGTCTTGTCGGGTTGACCAGGACCGACGAGTTTCAGGCGGTCATAGCGCTGCCAGCCAGTGGTATAACAAAGGGCGGCGAGCTGAAGGGCCGGCGCATCGGGCTGCCGAAACGACCGAACGAAACCATCGACTTCCAGCGCGCCACATCGCTCAAGGGCATCGTGTCGGCACTGACCGTTTCCGGCCTTTCCGTGGCGGAGGTCGAGCTGGTCGATCTCACCGCAACCGAGCCGGTGCTGCTCGGACCGGCTGACGACAGGTTCCATGGCCTGCGCCGACGGCTGCCCTATGGGGAGGAGATCGCGGCATTGCATCGCGGAAAGATCGATGCGTTTTTTGTCAAAGGGGCGGAGGGCGTCACCGTCGCCAATCTCATTGGCGCGCACGTCGTCGTGTCGACCGGGTTTCACCCCGATCCGAAAATCCGCATCAATAACGGCACGCCACGTCCTTTGACCGTGGATGCTACCTTTGCCGATGAGAGGCCCGATCTCGTCGCCGACCTCGTGGCCGCGGTACAGCGGGTTGCCGGCTGGGCGAATGACAATCCGGCGGAAGCGGTGCGTTTCATCGCCCGCGAGATCGGTGTCAGCGAGGAAGCGGTTATCGCCGCCAACGGGGCGGATGTGTACCGTAACCTGAGGCTCGATCTCGATCCGGCGGAGCTGGATGCGCTCAACCACTTCAAGGATTTCCTGCTGGAATGGAAATTCATCCCTGCCGATTTCGATGTGAACGACTGGGCCGATCCGCGCGCCCTTTCTTTACTGCAACAGGCTGCGGCGAAGTGAGGGCGTCATGACAGCAACCATTCTTGTAACGGGTGCGACCGGCAAGCTCGGCCAACGCATCGTCAGCCGCCTGTTGCAGAAAGAGGCGAAGGTTAGGGTGCTGACCCGCCGGGGTGAGGACGCGCTCAAGCTTTGGGGCGACAGGGTGGATATTTCGGAGGGTAATTTCTCCGATCCCGCCAGCCTGAAAGAGGCCTCACGCGCAACAGACACGGTGTTCCTCCTTTCCCCAATCGGTGAAACGCTGGCGGCGGACCAGAACGCGGTCATCGATGCCGCTCTCTCCGCCAGCGTATCGCGGATCGTGAAAATATCCGGTTCCGACTGGACCATCGCCAATGCCGCACGCTCCGTCTCGGGTGCCGCCCATGCCGAGGTCGAAAAACATCTGGCCGGGAGCGGCATTGCACATACGGTGCTGCGGCCGAATGCCTGGATGCAGGTGGCGCTGGAACCCGTCGTCGCAGCACTACGCCAGGGGGAGGATGTGCCCACCCGTTTCGGCGATGCGGCAGTTTCCTTCATTGATGCCGACGATATAGCCGATGTGGCGGTTCACGCCTTGACTGCGAGCACGTCTGTTTCCGGCGCCTTGGTGCTAACCGGCGGTGAAGCCTTGACGGCACTGGAAATCGCCCGCATCGCGGCCCGTATCCTGCATCGGCCCGTTGGGATATCGCATCATTCCGCTTCCGTTTTTCTGCCGGATATCGGAGCGTTCGAACAGACGGCGATTGGTGAATTCGGCCAACTCATCCGCGAGGGCCTCGCGGCCTCCGTCAACGACAACATCGAGCGGATTACCGGTCGGCAGCCCCGCAGCGTGGAGGCCTATTTGCGCGCCCGGCTGGCAGCGACCACCCCGCAGGGTAATCATTCCGAGGGAGAAAAGACATGGCGCTGACTGTTTCACTGCCTGAAGGTCCCGAACTGAAAAGCCCCACTGATTTCGAAGACAGCCCGCTCAGCCGCGCGGTGAAGCAGCCACTGATGCTGGGGCTGTTCCTCAATCTGCAGGACATCAACTTCTCCAGCCTGCCAACCAGCAATAGCTGGACCTTCGATTACAACGCGGAGCTGGTGAAGCGCGCGGAGGAGCTTGGTTTCGAAATCGCCTTCAGCCGCACGCAATGGCTGCCCAAGGGCGGTTATGACGGCGAATCCTCGCTCGACAGTTTCATCGCACTCGGCGCCATGGCGGCGGTCACGAAGAGTATTCTTCTAATCTCCACCATCCATGTGCTTTACGGTCCCCTGCATCCGCTTCATCTCGCCAAATATGGCGCGACGCTGGATCATATCGCCAGGGGACGATGGGGCATCAACATCGTCACCGGCCATCGCGCCATAGAGCATGAAATGTTCGGCTGGCAGCGGATCGACCATGACAAGCGTTACGACATGGCGGGCGAGTTGTTCGATGTGCTTCATCGCCTGTGGGGAGAAACCGAAAACTTCTCCTACGAGGGCAAGCTTAACCCCTGGGCCATCAACAACGGCTGGATAACGCCAAAGCCCGCCTTTGGCCGCCCGCCGCTGGTGACGGCGACCGGCTCGCCGGCCGGTATCGATTTCGCTGCCCGCCATTCCGATCTGGTTTTCGTTACCTCGCCCGGCGGCGCGCATATCGACAGCGCGCTGGAAACGCTTCCCGAGCATATCGCCACCATCAAGAACCGCGCCAGGGCCTATGGCCGTCAGGTGAAGACGCTCATCAATCCGATCATCGTCAGCCGCGATACGGAGAGGCAAGCGATCGCCTATGCCGACGCCATCGAGGCGGGAAAACCGCAGCCCGGCACCCGTGCCTTTGCGACCAACAATTACGACAGCGACGCCCATGCCTGGCGGGGTCGCGGCGATGCGCGCCACAAGCAGGGGCGCAATCTCGGCGGCAATATCGAAATCATCGGCTCGCCGGAGCAGGTGGTCGAGCAGCTTGTCGGCTTGAAAAAGGCTGGCATCGATGGCGTGCAGCTGAATTTCTACGATTTCCGCGAAGATCTCGAATATTTCGCTGAGCGCATTCTGCCCTTGATGAAGGAGGCTGGCCTGAGGCTCTGACGCCTCTCCCGCCTCAGATTTCCAGTTCTGAAGCTTAGCACTTCGCAATCACAGAGATTGCGAGAACGATCTTTTTTGCCCTGAGGAGATACCGTGAATATTGCCGTCGATCCCGTCAAAACGCCCGCGCCGAAAGTCATAGACCGGATCGGGACCTATGTTCCCGAACTCGTCTCCATCCGCCACGATCTACACCAGCATCCGGAAATCGGTTTCGAAGAGGTGCGCACCTCTGGCATCGTCGCCGAGAAGCTCACCTCCTGGGGGATCGAGGTGCATCGCGGTTATGGCAAGACCGGCGTGGTCGGCGTGCTGCGTGGCCGTCATGCTGGCAACCGTTCAATCGGGTTGAGGGCGGATATGGATGCCCTGCCGATGCCGGAAGAAACAGGGCTGCCTTATGCATCGGTCTATCCCGGTAAGTTCCACGGCTGCGGGCATGATGTGCACACCACCATATTGCTTGGCACCGCCCGTTATCTGGCGGAAACCCGTGATTTTGCCGGCACGGTGATTTTCATTTTCCAGCCCGCCGAGGAAGGACTGGGTGGCGCACGCGCCATGATCGCCGATGGGTTGTTCAAGGATTTCCCCGTCGATGAAATTTACGGGTTGCACAATTCCTCCCATGCAGCACCCAACCATCTGAAGGTTTCGCCCGGCACCATTCTGGCAGGCGCCGATTTCTTCGATATACGGCTGAAGGGCAGGGGCGCGCATGCTGCTCACCCGGATCTCTCGCGTGATCCGGTGCCGGCGACGGGTGAACTCATCCAGGCCTTGCAGACCATCGTCAGCCGCAATGTGCCGCCGACCGATCCGGCCGTCTTGTCGATCACCCGTATCGAGGCGGGATCTGCCTATAACGTCATCCCCGAAACGGCCTCGATTGCAGGCACGGTGCGGGCCTTCTCCGACAGCGTGCGCGAGACCATAAGGGGCCGAATCCGCACGATTTCCGATCACATTGCCGCCGCTTATGGGCTCACCGCCGAGGTGGATATTCGCGACATATTCTCGGTTCTGACCAATGACGACGCGTCGGTGGAGATTGTGGCCGGGGTGGCGCGCGAAGTTCTCGGAGACGAGCGCGTTTCCACCGAGCCCAGCCGCTTCATGGGCAGCGAGGATTTCGCTGATCTCCTGAAACATGCGCCCGGTGCGTTTTTCACCCTCGGTCATTCCGGCACCGTGCCGGCCCATAATCCCGGTTTCATTGTCGACGATGCCATCCTGCCGGTCGGCGCCACCTTGTTTGCCCGGCTGGTCGAAACCCGGCTGAAGCCTGCCTGAAAATTTGAAAACAAGCCTGCAAGAGGAAACATCCATGGATATTACAAGACGTAAGACATTGCTTTTGAGTGCTGCGCTAGGTGCGGCCATGCTGCTGCCATCCCTGCCGGTGCTGGCGGCGGAAACGCCGAAAAAGGGCGGTATTGTTACCCTTGCGGGTCTCGGTGAGCCGACGACGCTTGTGCCGCTTTCCGATTCCAATACGCGCACGCGCGCGATTTCCACCAAAATCCTGGAAGGGTTGGTGCGCTTCGACAGCGAGTTCAAGCCGCATCCGGTTCTCGCCGAAAGCTGGGAAACCTCCGCCGACGGGCTGCGCTACACCTTCAAGCTGCGCAAGGGTGTCAAATGGCATGATGGCAAGGATTTCACCGCACAGGATGTGAAATTTTCCCTGCTTGCCTTCAAGAAGGTGGGCCCACGCGGCCGTATCACTTTCGCCAATGTTTCCGATATCGAAACGCCCGATCCGCTGACGGCGGTAGTGGTGCTTTCCAAACCTGCGCCTTATCTTCTGAGGGCGCTGACCGGTGGCGAAACGCCCATTTTGCCGGCCCATGCCTATGCTTCGGAAAACTACAATGAGAGCCCGAACGGCAACGCGCCCGTTGGCACTGGCCCCTTTGTGTTTGAGGAATGGAAACGCGGCAGCTATGTGAAGCTCAGGAAGAACCCGAACTACTGGCAGGCCGATCTTCCCTATCTCGATGGCTTCGTGGCGCGGTTCGTCGCTGACGCGGCCTCCACCACCATCTCGGTGGAAACGGGCGAGGCGGATTATACCGCCGATGTCTCCTACAGCGATCTGGAGCGTTTGCGGCAGAATCCCAAGCTTTCGGTGGAGGTCTATACCGACTCCTATCTCAATAACGCCGCCGTATTCGAGTTCAATCTGGAGAACCCGATCCTCGCGAAAAAGGAGGTGCGGCACGCGCTGGCACATGCCATCGACCGCAATTTCATCAACGACGCGATCTTTTTCGGCACGGCGAAACCCGCCGGTTCGAACATTCCGGCGGTATTCACCGCCTATAATGACGAGAAGCCCTTTACCTATCCCTTCGATCTGGCCAAAGCGAACGAGCTGCTGGACAAGGCGGGGTATCCGAGGGGTGCGGATGGCACGCGTTTTTCGCTGCGGCTGGCCTTCCTGCCCTCCGACGTTTTCCGCAAAACCTCCGAATATCTACGCTCGTCCTTCGGCAAGCTCGGCGTGAAGGTGGATATCGTCGAAGGCGATCTCGCCACCTTCATCAAGCGCGTCTATACGGAGCGCGGTTTTGACCTGACGGTGAACGGCATCAGCCGGTTGTTTGATCCGACAGCGGGCGTGCAGCGGCTCTACTGGTCCGATGGCATCAAGAAGCCCGCGCCATACGTCAATGCTGCCCACTACAACAATCCCAGGGTGGATGATCTTTTCCGCGCCGCTGCGATTGAAGTGGATGAAACGAAACGGGCGGGGCAGTTCCACGATATCCAGAAAATCACCGGTGACGAATTGCCGAATTTCTCTATCGTCGCCCTGCCGACCGTCATTCTGCGCAACACCAGCCTGCAGTCTCTCGTCACCACCATCGACATTGCCTATGGCGATCTGTCGACGGCCTGGAAGAACGAGTGAGCGTTTTGCATATGGCAATAAAAAACTCGGCAATTTTGCCGGGTTTTTTATTGCTGAAAACGGCCCTCCGGCCTTTTTTCACTATCGCGGGATAACGGCGTTTTCGGGAAAAACATTGCCTTTGGAACGGGCCGGCAGGAACGGTGATGCCAATTATCGGAACTCTAAAAAAAATCAATTTCTTCAATAATTTAGGGCGAAGGAATTCTTCGTTTTGCGGGAAGAATAGCTTTCTGGACCTCTGATTTCTCTGCCTGCACTGTGTCCATGAAATCTCACCCGCACACGATGGATGCCATGGCCAAGGATACGCTTTTTTTGATCGCCCCCGGTTTTGAAGACCCCAAGCACCCCGGTGTCCGGTTCGTCTGCCCGCATTGTAACCAGATCGAAGGCCTGCTTGCCGCCTTTCCGGACCTTGCCGCCGGGATCGATATCCACCGGGTCGGTTTTCAACGTCCGCGCGAAGCGGTCATCGCCGTCGTGGGTGAGGAAAACCAGTCGTTGCCGCTTTTCGTCTTTACCGGCGATGCACCAGCCGATGCGACGACTAAAGGCGATACGCACTTCATTCAGGACACGAAACGCATTTTGCAAATCCTCGCCGAGCGTCACGGGTTCCCGCAACTGCACTGAGATGCCGCACCCCGCACATCGGATTTTTATCGGAGATAGACATGACCTTTTCCAGACGCCAGTTTCATAAAATTGCACTCGCCGCCGGCGCTTTCGTGGCGCTTCCAGGTGGTTCTTTCGCTGCTGCTGAAGAGCCCGTTTCGGGCGGTACGCTCAAGATCGTCTATTTTCCCGAGCCGACGCAGCTCGTGGCAATCAATACCAGTGCGGGCGGTCCGCAGTTCATCGGATCGAAGATTTATGACGGGCTTTTGACGTACGATTACGAACTTTCGCCCAAGCCGAGCCTTGCCAAAGAATGGAGCGTTTCCGCCGACGGGCTGGAATATATCTTTCATCTGCAGCCGAATGCGAAGTTCCATGACGGCAAGCCGGTGACATCGGCAGATGTGGAGTTCTCGATCCTGCGGCTGAAGGAAGCCCATCCGCGCGGCCGGGCGACTTTCTCGCATGTTGAAAGCGTCGATACTTCCGATCCGCTGGTCGCGAAGGTGAAGCTTTCCAAGCCGGCGCCGGGATTGATAACCGCGCTCGCCTCGTCGGAATCGCCTGTTGTGCCAAAGCACATCTTCGAGACCTTCAAGCCGACTGACAATCCAAAACCCGCCCAGATCATCGGCAGCGGCCCCTTCGTCCTGAAGGAATGGGTGCCGGGCAGCCATATTCTTCTGGAAAAGAATGCCGACTACTGGGACGCGTCAGGTCCTTATCTCGACCGCGTCATCATTCGCCTCATCAATGATGCGGGCGCTCGCGCGGCGGCGCTGGAAACCGGAGAGGGCGACATTGGCCCGAACCCGGTGGCGCTTGCCGATCTGGAACGGCTGAAATCCATTCCGACGCTGAAGGTGGATGACCGCATCTACGCCTATGCCGGTCAGCAGAACCAGCTCGTCATCAATCTTGAGAACGAATATCTCAAGGAATTGAAGGTGAGGCAGGCCATTGCCCACGCGATCGACGTTCCGGCGTTGATCGATACCGTGCTATACGGTTATGCCGTGCCATCGCCCACGCCGATTAGCCCCGGCCTTGCGAAGTTCCACAATCCGGATATCGGTTTTGCCAAATTCGACGTCGCGCTGGCGGAAAAGCTGCTGGATGAGGCGGGCTTTCCGCGCAAGGATGGCGGCAAGCGCTTCAAGCTCAGGGTCACCACCAACCCGTTCAACCCGCAGACCTATTCGGATTTCATAGCGCAGGCGCTTTCCAAGATCGGCATCGAGGCGGATATCCAGAAATTCGATTTCGGCACCTATGTGAAGGTCGTTTATACCGATCGGGCCTGGGATCTTTCAGTCGAATCTCTCTCCAATACCTTCGATCCGACGGCCGGCGTCCAGCGTGTCTACTGGAGCAAGAACTTCAAGATCGGCCTGCCATTCTCAAATGCCAGCCACTACGCCAATCCGGAAGCGGACCGGTTGCTGGAAGCGGCCGCGGTGGAGCCGGATATCGAAAAGCGCGCAGCCTTCTTCAAGGAGTTTCAGGCCGTCGTCGCCAAGGATCTTCCCGTCATCAATCTCGTTTCGCCAATCCAGCCGGTCGTCGGCAGCGTCCGCATCAAGGATTACGCGACAGGGGCGGAGGGTCTTAGCGGCAATCTCGCCAAAGCGTGGGTGACGAAGGAGGCGTAAGCGCATCCTCACCTCTCGTTTAAAGCCGCGTCAAAGTTGAAAAGGGTTCATCGCCATGAGCAGAAAATCCGAGAAGCTGGTCCTAAATGCGTTCATCTATCCGGGTGGGCACCATGAAGCAGCCTGGCGCCACCCCGAGTCGGAGCCACTGCGCGTCACGGATATAAGGCTCTACCAGGATATCGCCCGCAAGGCCGAGGCGGCAAAGCTGGATGCCATTTTCTTTGCCGATGCGCCGGTGCTGGACGCCAATATCCGCTATGCCGCCCGGCACCGGCTGGAACCGATCACCATGCTGGCGGCCTTGGCGGCCGTCACCGAAAAGATCGGCTTCATTGCGACGGCCTCCACCACCTATTACGAGCCTTACAATCTCGCGCGGCTGTTCGCCTCGGTCGATCATATCAGCGGCGGCCGGGTGGGCTGGAACATCGTGACGACCTCGGCCGATGCGGCGGCCGGAAACTTCAATCTCCAGCAGCATCCGCCGCATGCCGACCGTTACCGGCAGGCGACTGAGTTCGTCGATGTGGTGACAAAGCTCTGGGACAGCTGGGAAGACGATGCCATCGTCGCCGACAAGGAGAGCGGTCTTTTCGCCGATACCGACCGCATCCATCCTGCCAGTCACGAGGGCGAGTTCTACCGGGTGCGGGGCGCGCTCAACCTGCCACGCTCGCCGCAGGGCAGGCCGGTCTATGTGCAGGCCGGCTCTTCGGAGGACGGCCGTGGCTTTGCTGCCCGGTATGCCGAGGCAATCTTTACCGCGCATCAAACTCTGGAGAGTGCGCGGTCTTTTTATTCCGACATCAAGAGGCGCGTGGCGGCCACGGGGCGCAATCCCGCCCATGTGAAAATCCTGCCGGGGATCAGCCCCTTCATCGCCTCCACCGAAGAGGAGGCGCGAAAGCTCGAGGCGAGTTTCAACGATCTTATCCAGCCGGCCTTTTCGCTTGGGCAGTTGCAGCGCATTACAGGCATTGATCTCTCATCGGCCGATCTCGATCAGCCGTTGCCGAAGGAGGCGGTGGAAGCGACGCGCGCGCAGGCGGATAGCAGCCGGCATCAATTGGTTCTCGATGTCATCGACCGGGAAAATCCGACGATCCGGCAATTGTTGCACCGGCTTGCCGGCGGGCGCGGGCACAAGGTGATTTCGGGAACGCCGGAACAGGTGGCAGACTGGATAGAGACCTGGTTCCGTGAAGGTGCTGCCGACGGCTTCAACATCATGCCGCCATGGCTGAATGGCGGGTTCGATATTTTCGTCGACGAGGTCGTGCCGATCCTCAAACAGCGCGGGCTGTTCCGCGAGGACTTCGAGGGCGACACGCTGCGTGATCATTACGGCCTGCCCCGGCCGGAAAACATCCATACGACCAGGGAGTTGCAAAGGGAACGCGCCTGATGTGGGACGGGCGTGTTCAGGCGGCGGCTTCGAGTGAGCGTGTATCCTCGCGCAACAAGGCGAGTAGAGATGCGATTTCCGGCAGCCGCCGCCTGTCAGGACTGGTCAGAAGATGATACCGGCTGGCGGTCGGCTGAGGTGCGCCGAAAGGTGCGATCAGACGGCCGGTTCGAAGCTCTTCGGAAATGAGCGAGTGGCGCGCAAGGCCGATGCCGTGGCTGGACAAGAGTGCCTCTATCAGCGCGGTCTGACGCGAAAAGCGCGGTCCGGTTGCCGAAAGCCGAAGCGGAATGCGGCAGGCGCGCAGCCAGTTTGCCCATTCGAAGGCAGCATCGGTGCCGTTGCCGCGCAACATCGCAAAAGAGATATCCCGAAGCCGCTCGGGTTCACCACCAAGCTGGTAGCGGGTCGCAAAATCCGGAGTGCAGACGGCACTGACGGTGTCGGTAAAAAGCGGTTCGTGGATGAAACCGGGGATTTGTCCGTGGGTCGCGACGATCGCGCAATCGGCATCGAAATGCGTGAGGTCGATGGTATCGCCCTCGAGAGATTCAATCGAGATATCTACGTCTCCAAGGGCTGGAACGATGGTTCCCAACCGTGGTGCCAGCCATCGGGCCGCAAAACAGCCTTCCGCCAGAACCTTCATCTGCCGCCGGCCGCCGGAGGCCATGAGATCGGAAAGACTGCCGATCATCGTCTCGAAAGCGTCCGCAAGGCCGGGGTAAAGCGTGCTGCCGGCCTCGGTCAGCACCAGTTCGCCGCGCTGGCGGCTGAAGAGTGTTTGCCCGAGATGGGTTTCGAGAATGCGCACCTGCTGGCCGATTGCGGCAGTCGAGACATGCAGTTCTTCCGCCGCCCGCGAGAAGCTGGCGTGACGCGCGGCCACGACAAATGCGCGCAGGGCCGTCAGCGGCGGCAGCCGGGAAAGCGTCGGCAACCGGAAAGCCGCTCTTGCGACCGAAGGAGGGATGAATTCCGTTCTCATGGCCGTTTTCCCTTCATCGCTAGAATACCCGGCCTTCCCTGAGGTGCGTCGTGGTGCCGTTGAGATAGTAGTCGCCGATGACACGCGCCTTGTGGGCAAGCGGATTGTGGTTGTAGACCGTGCGGATGTTGCGCCAGTGGCGGTCGAAATTCCGCTCGCTGGACGTCGCCGATCCGCCGCCGAGTTCGTAAAGGTTGGTGGCGACCGTTAGTGAAAGCTGCGATGCGATAATCTGGGTACGGGCGGTGGCGAGAGAACCTTCCAGCAAAGCCGCTTCTATCGCCTCTTCGTCGCCGCTGGAAAAGGCGGCGGCAGTCCTGTCGAGCGTTCTTGCCGCCTCGCGGATCAGCGTCTTGACGGCGAAGGCACCGGCGCTGATCTCGCCGAGCATCTTTTGCACAAAGGGGTCCTGATTGGCGGTTTCGGCGCTGCTGTGGAGCGTGGTGCGCGCCTGGCGCAGAACATAGTCGATGCCGTCGTTGAGTGCACCCTGAACGGCACCGGCGGCAGAGGCAGCGAGGTGCAATTGTCGCATGGCCGAGCTGTGGCGCCCGATCTGGCTGCCGAGCTTGCGGGTCGTCAGTTCATGCGGGAGCACCTCGACATTTTCAAGCAAAACGCCGCCGCTTGCCGTCATGCGCTGACCCATGCTGTCCCAGTCGTCGAGAATGGTGATCCCGGGCCGATCAAGCGGAATGAGGACGCCGACCGGCTGTTCGTCGTCGCCGACAGCGCTGAAGGTGCCGAAATCTGCGAAGGCGGTGCCGGTCGCATACCATTTGCGGCCGTTCAGACGATAACGGTCGCCATCGGCGCTGAGGCGCGTGGTGATTTCGCCGGGGCGTTTGGTCCCCTGTTCCGTGCTGGCGCCCGCAAAGAGCTTGCCGGTGAGGACATTTTCGAGGTGCCGCCGATCCTCGAGCTCGATCGGTGTGAGAGCGAGGTTTTCTGTGAAATTGAAATGGCTGCGGAGTGCGTGCGGAATATTGCTGTCGGCTTCCCCGAGGATCATCAGCACTTCTATATAGTCAGCAATCGAGCCTCCCGGCCCACCCTTGGCCTCGGGGATGCGCAGCGTGCCGATCCTGGCTTCTTTGATCAGGCCGAAGATTTCGAAGGGAAGTTCCCGCTGACGCTCACGGCGAGCGGCATCCTTGGCGGCAACAGCCGCAATGTCCCTGGCGCGGGCCAGAATGTCGTCTCGGCTCGGCACGCCGGAATTATCGGTGGTTGCGGTCTGTATTTTAGGATTGGACATTGCGGATTTTCCCTGAGCGGATGTGATGACCTGCGGCACGGTCGCGCCGCAGGCATTTTCTTCTGGACGATCAGGCGACCGCGCGCGGCTTGACGACCGGGCGGGGAGCCGGTTCGATATTGCGCGGCACGCGGCCTTCGACGGGATGGCTCGGATCGTTGAAGCCGGGTGTCGAGGGATGGCCTGTCGTCACAAGGCTGTCGACCAGCGCCTCGTCTTCCGCATCGATCTTCACATCGAGGGCGCGGACGTAACCGTCCCAATGGTCTTCAGTGCGCGGGCCGGTGATCGCGGCGGTGACGAACTTGTTGTTCAGCACCCAGGCGAGCGCAAAATCCGCTGCCGAAACACCCTTTGATGCGGCGTGCGCCGCAACCTTCTGGGCGATTTCGACCGACTCGGGGCGCCATTCCGTTTCCAGAACCCGCTTGTCGCCACGGCCGACACGGGTATCTGCGCCCGGCTGCTCACCCGGCTGATATTTGCCGGTCAGCACGCCACGTGCCAGCGGCGAATAGGAAACGACGCCCAGCCCGTAATTATGTGCCGCGGGCAGCTGCTCGGCTTCGGCTGTGCGGTTGACGATGTTGTAGAGCGGCTGGCTGGCGATAGGCCGGTCGATGCCGAGCTGATCGGCCAAATGCGAAATTTCGGCAATGCGCCAGCCCCGGAAGTTGGAAACGCCGAAATAGCGCAGCTTGCCCGCACGGATGAGATCGGCAATGGCGCGTACCGGTTCTTCCAGCGGCGCGTCGAAGACGGCGCGGTGGAAATAGAGGATATCGATGTAGTCGGTGTTGAGACGGCGAAGCGAATTCTCGACGGTCTCGATCACCCATTTGCGCGAATGGCCGCCAAGGTTCGGACCCTTGGTGTGGGAATTGACGAATTTCGTTGCCAGAACCCAGTGATCGCGACTGGCCTTGATACCGCGACCAACGACTTCTTCCGACTTGCCGTCGTGATAGACATCGGCAGTGTCGATGAAGTTGATGCCCTGCTCGCGTGCCTTGTCGATGATGCGGAAGGCCACGTCATCCGGCGTCGGGCCTCCGAACATCATCGTGCCGAGGCTCAGCGGTGAAACTTTCAGCGCGCTGCGTCCGAGATAGCGATAGTCGACCATTATGGTTGCTCCTTCAGTTTATTGGGCATGGTGGCAAGCCACGGCGTGGTTCTTGCCGAAAAGGGTGTAATCCGGCGCTTTTTCGCGACAGAGATCGGTGGCGAGCGGGCAGCGGGTGTGAAACCGGCAGCCGGATGGCGGGTTGTGGGGGCTCGGCAGGTCGCCGGAAATGGGCGCTGCCTGCTTGCGGCGCGCGGGATCGGGAACGGCTGCGAGAAGCGCACGGGTATAGGGGTGTTTTGGCGAGGCCCAAAGCTCCGCGGTCGGCGCGCTTTCCACGATCTTGCCGAGATACATGACGAGAACGCGATCGGAAAAATAGCGTACGACCGAAAGGTCGTGGGATACGAAGAGATAGGACAACGAAAGCCGTTTCTTCATCTCCACCAGAAGGTTGAGGATCTGCGCCTGGATGGAAAGATCGAGCGCCGAGACAGGCTCGTCGCAGACGACCAGTTCCGGCTCGAGAACGAGCGCCCGGGCAATGCCGATGCGCTGGCGCTGGCCGCCGGAAAACTCGTGCGGATAGCGGTCGAGTGCATCCGGTGGCAGACCCACCTGCGCGACGATCGCCTCGACGATCTCCCGCTGTTGCGCCCTGTCGCCAATGCCGTGCACCTTCAACGGCCCGGTAAGGATGGTTCGCACCGTCTGGCGCGGATTGAGCGACGCGAATGGGTCCTGAAAGATCATCTGGATGCGGCGGCGGATGCCGCGCAGCTGCGACGACGACATCGCCGTGACATCGGCGCCCTTGAAGGTGATCCTGCCGGAAGTGGGC